>OGGV01000071.1_pt1 | contig 90066 bp, 78 predicted proteins | sample 1571301 | NCBI WGS metagenome assembly OGGV01 (sample SAMEA2582072, study PRJEB24529) | metagenome | biome: Human gut stool | place: China | collected 2011
CCCATATCTGTTTTGATAACCTGAAATGAATCCACTATGAATAATGTAGGTTAGATTGTCATTCCTTTTTCCGCAAAAACGGCTTTCCGCCTATCGCTCGTCGAGGGCCATACGGAGTACGGCCTCCACCTCGTCGGGCATAATACCGCCCTCGTGCACTTTCTTGTCCCCGACGTAAAATGTCGGTACGTAATAGTAGTCGTAACGGTCGGCCACTTCGGGTTCGGCCAGTTCGTCGATCATCCTGATTTCGATGCGGCTGTACGGTTCCTGCCGCTGCAGTTCCTCCAGATAACCCAGCGCCTTCTTGCAGAAGGGGCACCGGGGCTGATAGAAAAGTGTAACCGGTTTCATAACTTTCTTGATTTAGAGTAAAACTTATTTCTTGCCTGTCGCGGCAATCGGCCTCTTCGGTCGCCGCAATTCGGCGCGCATTCCGTTCGCACGATCCGGCAACACCCGTGCCGACCGAAGTTCCGCGAACTCCACGCTCCCAAACCCATTTTAGACAACTGCCGCACGACACGAATCCCGTCCGTATCGCTCGATCCGGGCCGCAAAGCAGCCCTTCCTTCCGTACCGCCCGAAATACTCCCTACCGTCGCACACTCTATTTCACGAACTCCTCCACGCACCGGCGATAGGCCGCCACGGGATCGGCTGCCGCCGTGATGGGACGCCCAACCACGATATAGTCCGAGCCGATTTCCCGCGCACGCGCCGGAGTCGTGACCCGCACCTGATCGGCCACCTCTCCGTCCGCAAAACGCACGCCGGGCGTAACGGTCAGGAACTCCTTTCCGCAGGCCGCCTTCACCATACCGGCCTCCAGCGGCGAGCAGACCACGCCGTCCAGTCCCGCTTCGCGGGTATTCTGCGCATACTTGACGATCGTATCGTTGATCGAAGCCGAAATGAGCAGCTCGCGCTGCATACGCTCCTCCGAAGTCGAAGTAAGCTGCGTCACGGCGATCAGTAACGGGCGCGTGCCGTCGGGACGGGTCAGCCCTTCGACCGCCGCACGCATCATCTCGATCGTGCCGGCCGCATGCACGTTGCACATGTCCACGTCGAGGCGCGAAAGCACGGCCATCGCCTTCTTGACCGTATTGGGAATGTCGTGCAGTTTCAGATCAAGGAAAATCCGGTGCCCCCGGCGCTTGATCTCACGCACGATTTCGGGCCCTTCGGCATAGAAAAGCTCCATGCCGATCTTCAGGAAAGGTTTGCGGGCCTCGTTCTTAAACAGATCGAGGAACCGGAAAGTCTCTTCGGCGCTGCTGAAATCGCAGGCGATGATTACGTCTCTGTTGGTCATATCTCTTATTTATAATTTTCACAAAATTACTTCACGATGCCGATAATATCGGACAGCCGTTCGATCCCCAGCCGCTCCATTTCACAGGGCAGTGCCTCGACGATCTCCTTGCAGGCATAAGGGTTCCGCAGGTTGGCGGCCCCCACCTGCACGGCCGTCGCCCCGGCCATCATCATTTCGATAACGTCGTGGGCCGTCTCCACGCCGCCGCACCCCATCACCGGAATCCGGCAGGCCCGGGCTACCTGATAAACCATCCGCACGGCCACAGGGAAGATCGCCGCACCGGAAAATCCGCCCATTACGTTGGCGATGATCGGCTTGCGGCATTTCACGTCGATCCGCATGCCCAGCATCGTATTGATCAGGCAGATGCCGTCGGCACCGGCCTCCTCGCACGCCCGGGCGATCGCCACGATGTCCGTCACGTTAGGACTGAGTTTGATATAGACCGGTTTGGTGGTCACGGCTTTCACGGCACGCGTCACCTCGGCCGCCGCTTCGGGCGACGTGCCGAAGCTCATGCCGCCGTGCCGCACGTTGGGACAGCTTACATTGACCTCGATCAAACCGACCTGTTCCTCCTTGTCGATCCGCTCGCAGCAATAGGCATACTCCTCGACCGAAAAGCCGCTGATATTGGCGATCACCGGCTTGCGGAAGAATGTCTTCAGCCGGGGCAGCTCTTCGCCGATCACCGCATCGATGCCAGGATTCTGCAACCCGACGGCATTTATCATCCCCGCCGTACACTCGGCGATGCGGGGCGTGGGGTTGCCGAAGCGAGCCTCGCGCGTCGTCCCCTTGAAGGAGAAAGACCCGAGAATGTTGATGTCGTAAAAATCCTTGTACTCGTTGCCGTAGCCGAACGTACCGCTGGCCGGCACGACCGGATTATCCAGCCGAAGGCCGCTCAGCGTCACCGACGTATCGAAGTTTTTCTTGGATTCGTTTACCATATAATCTCCTCCTTTTTCAACACCGGCCCCTCCTTACAGATACGTTTGGCCCCGTTTTTCGTCTGACAGGAACAACCCATGCAGCCGCCGAAGCCGCAGCCCATGCGCTCCTCGAAACTCAATTCGCCCGGGATGTCGCCCGTCGCATCGCTCAATGCACGCAGCATCGGCAGCGGGCCGCAGGCGTAAAAATAATCAAAATCCGGCTTCTTTTCAGCGATCGCCGTCGTTACGAAACCCTTTGTCCCGTGCGTGCCGTCCGCTGTCGTTACGAAGACCTCCGCACTGAGCGCCCGAAACTCCTCCTCGTAGAAAACCTCCGAAGCGGTATTGAATCCCAACACCACAGTCACTTTTCTACCCTTGTCAATCAGTTTTTTGGCCAGGTTGTAGAGGGGCGGAACGCCCACTCCGCCTCCGACCAACAGAGGCCTGCGGCACTCCGCATCCGGATCGAAGCCGTTCCCCAGGCCGGTCAGCAGGTCGAGCTTGACGCCCGCCTTCATTTCACTCAACCGGGCCGTGCCTTCGCCGACGACCTTATAGATCAGTGTCAGCGTCCGCTCGTCGTAGTCGCACACCGAAATCGGACGGCGCAGGTAGAGCCCTTCGACCTCGATATTGACGAACTGCCCGGGACGGGTCAGGTATTGCGTATCCCCCTCGAGCGTCATCCGCCAGACGGAGGGCGTCAGCGGTTCGTTGGCCGTAACAGTATATATGCCTTTTTTATACATTTTTCTTTTCCAAACTATGTGCTTCGCTTTCGTCTCAATTTCAAAGGAGCCGGTTTCGCGCCGACCGAAGCAGGACACGGCAAGAGCATACTCGCTGGTATGGGACTGTCGCGGACTGCGAGAAGGTGCGAAAGGTGCCCTCTGAACGAAACTCGCTTTTGATTTCAGGCCGACAAATGCGGTGCATCGTGACTTTGAAGCGGATGGGGAACACTATCCGTCTTTTCCATTCGGATCAAAGAGGGATGTGACGCAGTTGCCGCATGAAATCGAAAACTATTCGGCATCAATGGTCGAAACACCCAGGGTTATCTCCTCCAATACATCCAGCAGGACCTTTACCGTTTCGAGCGCCGTGAAGATCGTCACGTTGTTCTCGACGGCCGTGCGGCGAATCTCGTAACCATCCAGCCGGGTGTTGTGCTGGTTGATGTCGATCGTATTGATGACATAGCTCACATGGCCCTGGCGCAGCGAGTCGATGATCTCCGTACTGCCTTCGCTCAACTTGCGGCGCGTACGGGTGCGAATACCATGCTGACGCAGGAATTCCGCCGTGCCCTTCGTCGCCTCGATATTGAAACCCAGGTCATAAAAGCGCCGTACCAGCGGCAGCGCATCCTGCTTGTCCTTGTCGGCGATCGTGAGGAAGATCGTACCGTAGTTGGCGACGGTCATACCCGACGACTGGAGCGCCTTGTAGAGCGCCCGGGTGAGCTTGTTGTCGTATCCGATCGCCTCGCCCGTGGATTTCATCTCGGGCGAGAGGTAGGACTCCATGCCCCGGATCTTGGCGAACGAGAAGGCCGGGGCCTTGACGAACCAGCGGGAGCGCTCCCTGCCATATACTTCGGTAATGCCCTGCTCCCGAAGCGAATGACCCAGGATGACCCGTGTGGCGATGTCAGCCATCGGGACACCCGTCGCTTTCGAAAGGAACGGCACGGTGCGCGACGAACGGGGATTCACCTCGATCACATATACGTCCTCTTCCCCGTCGAGGATAAATTGGATATTATACAGACCGACGATACCGATCCGGCGGCCCAGCCGCACGGTATAATCGATGATCTTGTCCTTGGCTTTCTGGCTCACGCTGAAGGTCGGATAGACGCTGATCGAGTCGCCGGAGTGGATGCCCGTCTTCTCGACGTGCTCCATGATACCGGGAATGAAGACATCCTTGCCATCACAGATGGCGTCCACCTCCAGTTCGCGGCCCATAATATAACGATCGACCAGCACAGGGCTGTCCTCATTGACTTCGACCGCCGTCTGGAGATAGTGGCGCAAACGCTCCTCGTTCGAAACGATCTGCATGGCCCGGCCGCCCAGCACGTAGCTCGGGCGCACCAGCACCGGGTAGCCGATCCGTTCGGCGGCTCGCACACCGGCTTCGATATCGGTCACGGCCTCGGCCTCAGGCTGGGGTATTCCCAACTCCTCCATGATCTTCTCGAAACAACCCCGGTCTTCGGCATTCCGTATCGCCTCGACACCCGTACCGATGATCGGCACACCCAGTTCGTGCAGCGGCTCAGCGAGGTTGATCGCCGTCTGGCCGCCGAGCGACACGACGATCCCTTTCGGTTTTTCGAGCGTAATAACGTTCATCACGTCCTCTACGGTCAGCGGCTCGAAATAGAGCTTGTCGCTGGTGGTATAGTCCGTCGAAACGGTTTCGGGATTGTTATTGATGATGATCGCCTCGTACCCGGCGGCGCGGATCGACCAGATGGCATGCACGGTCGAATAGTCGAACTCGACGCCCTGCCCGATGCGGATCGGTCCCGACCCGAGCACCACGATCTTCTCGCGTTCGCTCACGATCGACTCGTTCTCCTGCTCGTAAGTGGAATAGAAATACGGCACATAGGAGGAGAACTCGCTCGCGCAGGTATCGATCATCTTATAAACCGGGAAAATATTGTGCTCGCGCCGCAGCAGGAACATCTCCTTCTGGCTCATGCCCCACAACTGACCGATGAACTTGTCGCTAAAACCCATGCGTTTGGCGTCGCGCAACGTTTCGATGTCGCGGGGATTGGCCGCTACGACCTTTTCGAACTCGACGATGTTCTTAAACTTCTCGAGGAAGAACATGTCGATTTTGGTGCTGTTGTAGATCAGCGCCAGCTCGACGCCCCGGCGGATCAGCTCGGCGATGGCGTAAAGACGGTCGTCCGTTCCCTCCTTGATATAGGAGAGCATCCGATCGACCGTCCAGTCGTCGAATTTCTTATGGTAGATATGGCAGACCCCCGTTTCGAGCGAGCGCACCGCCTTCAGGAGGCTCTCCTCCATCGTGCGGCCCACGGACATCACCTCGCCCGTCGCCTTCATCTGGGTTCCGAGCTGGTTCGAAGCGTCGCTGAACTTGTCGAACGGGAAGCGGGCGATCTTGGTAACCACATAGTCGAGAGCCGGTTCGAAGCTGGCCGGCGTATTGGCGATGCGGATCTCGTCGAGCGTAAGGCCCACGGCGATCTTGGCGCTGACGCGGGCGATCGGATAGCCGCTGGCCTTCGACGCCAGAGCCGACGACCGCGACACGCGGGGATTGACCTCGATCAGGTAGTAGTTGAACGAGAGGGGATCGAGCGCGAACTGCACGTTGCAGCCGCCTTCGATCTTCAGGGCACGGATCAGCCGCAGGGCGCTGTCGCGCAGCAACTGATACTCCTTGTTGGTCAGCGTCTGGCTCGGAGCCACCACGATCGAGTCGCCCGTATGGACGCCGACCGGATCGATGTTTTCCATATTGCAGATCGCAATGGCCGTATCGTTGTGGTCGCGGATCACCTCGTATTCGATCTCCTTATACCCCTTGATGCTCTTCTCGATCAGCACCTGATGCACCGGGGAGAGGGAAAGCGCATTGCGCATCATCTCGCGCAACTGCGTCTCGTCGTCGGCGAAGCCGCCGCCCGTACCGCCCAGCGTAAAGGCCGGACGCAACACGACGGGGTAACCGATCCGCTTCGCCGCCTCGACCGCCTCGTCGATATTGTTAGCAATCAGCGACGGCAGCACCGGCTCGCCCAGCGACTGACAAAGCTCCTTGAAGAGTTCGCGGTCCTCGGCCTGCTCGATGCTCTGGAACGAAGTACCCAGAATCTCCACCTGACACTCCTGAAGCACGCCTTTCTTGGCGAGCTGCACGGCCAGATTCAGGCCCGTCTGCCCGCCCAGTCCCGGCACGATGGCATCGGGACGCTCGTAACGGACGATCTTGGCCACGTACTCGAGCGTCAGCGGCTCCATATAGACTTTATCGGCAATCTGCACGTCGGTCTGGATCGTCGCCGGATTGGAATTGACCAACACGACCTCGTACCCCTCTTCCTTGAGGGCCAGACAAGCCTGCGTACCCGCGTAGTCGAACTCCGCAGCCTGGCCGATCACGATCGGACCGGAGCCGATCACCATCACTTTCTTGATATCCGTTCTCTTAGGCATTTTGACTCTCCTCCATCATTTTGATAAACTTATCGAACAAATAGGTGCTGTCCTGCGGACCGGGCGCACTCTCCGGATGATACTGGACGCTGAAAATCCGATCGGCGCGGCATTCGACGCCTTCGGCGGTATCGTCCAGCAGATTCAGGTGCGTAAGGGTCAGTCCGGTGCCCTTCAGCGACTCCGTATCGACCGCAAAGCTGTGGTTCTGGCTCGTGATCTCGACCTTGCCCGTTTCGAGGTTCTTCACGGGGTGGTTACCGCCGCGATGTCCGAATTTCATCTTGAAGGTGCGGGCTCCGTAAGCCAGCGAAATCACCTGGTGTCCCAGGCAGATACCGAAGATCGGCAGGCGCCCCCGAAGCGTGCGGACCATCTCGATGACCGGCTGCACGTCGGTCGGATCGCCGGGACCGTTCGAGAGGAAAAGTCCGTCGGGACGGAAAGCCATCACCTCCTCGGCCGTAATATCGTAGGGCACTACCGTCACGTTGCAACCCTTCTCGTTGAGCTTGCGGATGATGTTGTGCTTGATGCCGCAATCGACCGCCACCACGTCGAAACGATGATTGGCCGTGCGGGAGAACCAACGCTTGCGGCAGCTCACGCGCTCGACCATGTCGCGGCGCACGGGCGCCTCCTTCAGGCGGCGCAGGGCCTCCTCCTGCGGCATCGACGCATCGACGACGATCACCCGCTGGGTACCCTCGTCACGAATAATGCGCGTCAGCATACGGGTATCGATCCCCCAGACGCAGGGTATGCCGTACTCCTCGCATACTTCGCCAAGGGTCTTGGTATAGCGGAAATTACTCGGCAGGTCGTTGTATTCGCGCACGATCATACCGCCGATAGTCGGATACTTGGTTTCGTAATCCTCGTCCGTAATGCCGTAGTTGCCGATCAGCGGATAGGTCATCACGACCATCTGGTCGGTATAGGAGGGATCGGAGAGAATCTCCTGGTAGCCGACCATCGAGGTATTGAACACGATCTCGCCCGTCGCCTCCCGGTCCGCGCCGAAACCGTAGCCGTAGAACTCGCGGCCCGACTCAAGCACGATTTTTTTGGTGAATGGTTTCATATTCGGTTATTTCGTAATTTGTCTTCGTTCATTTTTCAATTTCCGGCCCTGTTTCCCGCATCCGGCAGAATCCGCGACGACCGCAGTCACCGCCCGTCGAAAAACGGAATCGCATTTCGTATTCCGATCCGGGACAATCCGCGCACATCGCTCCCGCCCCGTCTATCGGAAACGCTCCGTCGCGTATGCCGTACGTCCTCCGACCAGCGTCCAGAGCGTACGGCCCGCAACCCGCCAGCCGGCAAAAGGCGTAGCGCGGCCTTTCGACAGGAAGGTTTCGGGATCGATCTCGTACTCCGCATCGAGGTCGAACACCGTTAAATCAGCCGGTTCGCCCGCCTGCAAGCCTCCGCCGAGGCCGAAAATCCGGCGCGGAGCCATCGACATCCGCTCGACGAGCTGCTCCAGCGTAAGCAGCCCCGGCTTCACCAAATAGGTATAGAGCAGCGGGAAAGCACACTCCAACCCCACGATACCCATCGCGCTGCCGGCCAATCCGCGCGATTTCTGTTCGGCGGTGTGAGGCGCATGATCCGTGGCGATCACCTCGATCGTCCCGTCGGCGACGGCCTGCCGCAGGGCTTCGCGGTCTTCACGTCCCCGCAGCGGCGGATTCATCTTGAAACGACCGTCCTCCTGCAAATCCTCGTCGCAGAGCAGCAGGTAGTGCGGAGCCGTTTCGCCGCTGACTTTCAACCCGGCGGCCTTCGCCCGGCGAATCAGCTCGACGCTCTCCTTGGTCGAAACGTGGCAGACATGATACTGACATCCGGTTTCGGCTGCCAATTTTATATCGCGCTCCACCTGCCGCCACTCGCTCTCGGAGCAAATACCCTTGTGCCCGTGCTCGCGGCAATAAACACCGTCGTGGATATACCCTCCTTTCAGCAATTCATCGACTTCGCAATGGGCCACGATCGGCTTGCCGACCGCTGCGGCGCGACGCATGGCTTCGGCCATCAGCTCCTCCCCCTGCACCCCCCGTCCGTCGTCCGAGAAGCCCACGACCTCTCCGGCCAGAGCCCCGAAATCGACCAGCTCCCCGCGTCCCTTCTGTCCCCGCGTAATGGAACCGTAAGGCAGCACCCGAACGACCGCATCGCGGCGGATCAGAGCCAGCTCCGCTTCCAGATGCTCCGGCGAATCGGGAGCCGGATTGAGATTCGGCATCGGACAAACGGTGGTATAACCTCCGTGCGCGGCGGCAGCCGTACCCGTCGCAATGGTCTCTTTCTCCGAAAAACCCGGTTCGCGCAGGTGGACATGCACATCGACCAATCCCGGCAATACATGACAACCCGTCAAATCGACTGCCCGGTCGTCCGCCTCAAGCGCGACCCGACCGCCTATGGCAACGATTTTACCGTCTTCGATCGCCAGATCGCCCGTTTCGAACCTTCCGTCCCGATAGAACTTCGCACCTTTGAGAATCGTCTTCATTTTGCTGTACCGTTTCGCACCTCGCCGCAGCGGGTGCACAAAAAAATAGGGCAACTTGGACAGCTACCCTAATAACTTGGAAAAATTATAATAAAAATTGGAAATATTTTCCGAATGATTACCCCGGAAATGACGGCGCCGTACGTACTGGGCCTCCTGAAATGCGTTCGGTATGAAACTAAACATTGGCTTGATCGGGTTCCGGTGTTATCAGGGGCAAAGGTAAGCATAATTTACGGTTTCGGCAAGACAACCCGGCCAAAAAATTTCGCCGGCATCCTGCAACGACAGAACGATACGCCCCGGCAGAAGTTTCGGTCCGCGCTCCGACGCCCGTCCACCCGACCGGACGGCCATCGAGCGTTCCTCCGGAAACCTCCGCCCCATCCCCCGCCGGAAAAAGCACGGCCTTATCGAAGAGCGGGGAGGGGCGTTCAACGCTCCTCCCCGCTCTTTCCGGCCGATCTGAATCAATACCGGTTGCGCCCGTAACTGCCGCCCTGATTGGAGCCGTAACCACCCCGGTCGCTGCGCTCGGTCTTCGGACGGGCCTCATTGACGTTGATAGCCCGCTCGTCGAGCTCGAAACCGTTCAACGCGTTAATCGCGTTCCGTGCGGCCGACTCGTCCGGCATTTCGACGAAACCGAAGCCGCGCGAGCGGCCGGTTTCGCGGTCGGTGATGATGTTGGCGGAAGATACTTCTCCGTACTCCCCGAATAAAGTCTGCAAACTCTCGCCCCGGGTGCGGAAGTTCAAATTCGATACGTAAATGTTCATTTTTTTCTATTTTGACTGTGGATAAATGTTTATTGCGCAAATGCGATTTTCACCGCATTCATACCGCGTGTACCCCGCATGAGTTCGAAAAGGACGATCCGCCCCTCGCCGATCCCTTCGGGAGCCGAAGATATATGGAAAAAATATTTTTCCGTCGAAGCCAGGTCCTTGATAAACCCGTACCCCTTCTCGGTATTGAAATACTCGACACGCCCTTTCAGCGGTTCGGCCGCAATATCTTCCTTTTTAGGCGTGGCTATCACGATATCCTCGAGCTGGATCTCGACTTTCGGCCGCAGCTGGGGCGGAGTGTCGGTAATATTCCCGTTCTCGTCCACATAGGCGATCATATCGTCGAGCGAAGAGCTTCCTCCGGCCTGACGTTCTTCCCTGCGTTTCTGTTTTTCGAGGCGCTTGGCCTGCTTTTTCTTTTCGTTCTCTCTTTTTCCGAATGTTTGCGATTTTGCCATTAAATTCAACTTAAAGATTATTATGCACGGTATGTTTCCGCATTGAGTTTTTTGCCCGTCAGCCGCTGTATGTCTTTCATAAGCGGCCGCTCGTCCGGGGTGCAGAACGTAAGGGCGGTTCCGGAATGTCCGGCACGACCGGTGCGGCCGATACGGTGTACGTACGTTTCCGGCACATCCGGCAGATCGTAATTGATGACGATCTCCAGTTCCCGGATGTCGATGCCACGGGCAGCGATGTCCGTAGCGACCATCACCCGGATCTTGCCGGACTTGAAATCCGTGAGTACGCGCTGGCGGTGATTCTGCGACTTGTTGCCATGAATCGCCTCGCTTCGAATACCCGACTTGGAGAGCAGACGCGAAATATTGTCCGCTCCGTGTTTGGTGCGGGAGAAGACGAGAACGGACTTATCCTCCTCGCGGAGCAGAGATACGAGCAGTTTCTTCTTCTCCGGCTTCTCCACGAAATAGACCCGCTGATCGATCGCATCCACCGCCGACGCAACCGGAGTCACCTCCACCCGCACGGGGTCGGTCAGCATACTTTTCGAGAGCGCCACTATGTCCGCAGGCATCGTCGCCGAAAAAAAGAGGGTCTGGCGCGACTTCGGCAGCAGCGGCAGCAGACGTTTGATGTCGGCGACGAATCCCATGTCGAGCATCCGGTCGGCTTCGTCCAGCACGAAATGCGTAATCGCGTCGAGTTCGACGAACCTCTGTCCGATCAGATCGTGCAGACGCCCCGGCGTAGCTATCAGAATATCCACGCCGCCACGAAGCGCCTCGACCTGCGGGCCTTGTTTCACACCGCCGAAAATCGTCAGATGCTTCAGACCGACATATTTTCCGTAATCCGAAAAACTGTCGCCGATCTGCACGGCCAACTCCCGGGTAGGGGTCAGGATCAGGGCCCGGATCGGCCGCACTCCGTATTCCCGACCATGATTCCGCCCCCGCCGGTTGCGGCGCGGCACGTCGGTCGGCTCTGCCTGCATCCCACTGCTCAAATGCTGCAGGATCGGAATGGCGAACGCCGCCGTCTTACCCGTCCCGGTCTGGGCGATGCCCAGCATATCGCGCCCATCGAGCGCCACGGGAATACCCTTTTGTTGAATGGGCGTAGGAGCCAGGTATCCTTTTTCACCGATCGCCTTCAAAATAGGGTCGGTAATTTTCAATTCGTTAAATGTCATAATCATCGTATAATTCCGTCGTACGACGGAGTTTTCATCTGTCGCGGAGGCATCCGGTGCGGAAGCGGAAAAACGGAAGCGAGGAAGTTTCCTGTTCCCGGTCGAAACCGCAGTCACGCACACCTTGTTCCCCGACAGCGCAATCTGCCCGAACCACGCTGAAAAAGGGCGGTCAGAACGGGCGTATGCAAGTAAAAAAATAATCTCAATTTCGGGACATCGTTAAAACCCGGCAACGGCTCTCTTCTGCCTGCGACAGACATACTCAAGCGAAATTGCCTAAACAAAGAAAGTTTACAAAGGTCGATTTCAACGATGGAAAAATCCGGACGGGATATAGGTCCGGGAAAATGCAAAGAAGATAAAGATCAGAATGAACCTGCCTTGTTTATTGGGTAAAGGTAACAATTATTACACCATTCGCACCATCTTTTCCGAAAAATATCGTCCACTTCCACCCTAAAAATACATATAACACTACTTATCAACAAATTAAATAAAATTTCTTCAAGAATAATTTCATCGTGCACTGCGCTCGATATTTTCAAGCGCCGCAAAAAAAGACCGGATCGGGAAAACACGCGACTCGCCGGGAATAGTGATCTTCTCCTGCCGAAAGTAGTGAATCGATCGCCATACGACGGGATTTTCACACAACGCACACTCCTTATTCGATGTTCTCCGGCAAAGAAAGGATAAAATTCACTAACTTTACGGCAAATAGGCAGCCCCCGGCCGCTTCCGACAAAACCGAACCTTCCGCGTGCACGATCTTTACAGAAAACAGGCGGTGCCTCGGTTGCATCTAAATAAATTTGACTCGGCTTCCGGCTTGCACTATCTTTACAGAAGATAAGCGGCGCCTCAGCTGTAACCAAATAAATTTGACACAGCTTTCGGCTTGCACTATCTTTGCAAAGACCAACTGAAAAACAGTATTCGAGATGGCTCACACTCTTTTTGTACCCCTGATGCTCACCCTTGGCGCCGGCCTGGCAACCGGTATCGGCAGCACAATAGCCCTTTTCGCTCACCGTACCAACAAGCGACTGCTTTCGTTCTCGTTGGGACTGTCGGGCGGCGTGATGATCTACGTTTCGTTCGTCGAACTGTTCCAACAGGCACGGGAGGCTATCGGAGCCATCTACGGACCCCAAACCGGGATGGGTATTACGACCCTGGCCTTTTTCGGCGGCGTACTGCTGATCGGCGTCATCGACCGGTTGGTGCCTTCGGTCGAGAACCCGCACGAAGCCCATATGATCGAAGAGCTGGAGAAGAAACCGAAAAATGCCAAACTGATGCGCATGGGACTGATGACCGCCCTGGCTATCGGCATCCACAACTTCCCGGAAGGCATCGCCACCTTCGCCACCGCCGTCGAAAATCCCACGCTGGGTATCGCCATCGCCGTCGCCATTGCCATACACAACATACCCGAAGGTATCGCGGTTTCGATCCCCGTCTTTTACGCCACCGGCGACCGGATGAAAGCCTTCCGCTATTCGCTCCTATCGGGTTTGGCAGAGCCGGTCGGCGCCCTGCTCGCCTATTTTATCCTCATGCCGTTCATGTCTCCCGTCATGATGGGCTGCATCCTGGCAGGCGTCGCCGGAATCATGGTTTTCATCTCAATCGACGAACTGCTGCCGGCCGCCCGCGAATACGGCGAAGCCCACATCTCGATCTACGGCGTGATGAGCGGCATGGCGATCATGGCCCTCAGCCTGATCCTGCTCGGATAAAGTATGCGGCGCGATTATATACTTTAATGTACCTCTTCGAAAGCACAGCACCCCAAATCCCCTCCGGGAAAAGGATGCAGGCAAGGGGCGAATTATAAACGCGGCCACAAGCCCGCGAATAAACGTCCCTTCGGATTCGACGCTGCAACCGTCGAATAAAGGGCCACGAAAGATATATCTCAATCAATATACTGCCCTCCGATCCGAATCTGACCGACAATGCTCGGACGTTTCTCGCGCCCTCCCAAGAAAAAAGTTCAGGGTGAACCCGACATCGAATAACGGCCCGCAAAATTGCGGCTACCGCCGAATTCAAAAAAAACGGTCGCATATAATACCATAATTTAACAGATCTCGGTAAAGCCTTTCGGCCTACCCCGTACATTTCATCCTCAACGCCCCCTGCCCCGAATCATCGTAAAATTTCAATTTTTCAGGCATTTTATTTGGTTTATAAAATAAAGTAGTTTATATTTGTAATACCAACAAAAACCGAAAGCTATGGAAACAACTCGAAAAATCGATGCGAAAGCCGCACGCAGAAAGCGCCGGCTCATCCGGGAATGGATAACATACGCAGTAATTTGTGCATTTCTGGCCGGAGTCAATGCCCTCACGACGCCCCACTATTGGTGGGTGCTGTGGGTCATGGCAGGCTGGGGGCTCGGTCTTATTCTGGATCTGATATTCCACCTGACAAAACTCTCGGACGATGACGATGCGGAGTGATCCGCCGACGGTCGGACCGCACGAAAAAACTCGATTTCCGATACGGTCGGACAACAGCCCGAAATCATTCGGGGCGAGGGATGCCTTGTAAACACAGTCAAAAACGGCTGCCAACGAACGGATACCCGAATCTGCAAAGAAAAAAGCGGCATGCTAAAATATATAATCATCAAAACTCACTGCGTATGGAAGAGAGAAAATTAGACGCACGAGAGAGTATGGAACTCATCTCGCGCATGATTCAAAACACCCGCAACCGGCTGGAAAACCATGCGGGACGCCCGTTCCTCGTATGGGGCTATACGACCGTCGGGATCGCCCTGCTCAATTACTGGTTCAACATCGCCGGATGCCATCCCGCCTGGTGCTTCACCTGGTTTCTCATTCCCATCATCGGCTGTCTGCTGATGCGGTTGTTCCCGGACAAGAAGCCGACGGAGCCCCGCACGGAGATCGACCGCATCGTCGGCAAGGTCTGGTTAGTATCCTCATTATCATTGATTCCGATCTTCCTCTTTTCGCTATTTCACGGACTCTCCTACCGACACAGTCTTTTCGAACTCATTACACTGGTGATGGCTACGGCAACGGCAACAACCGGAATGATCGTTCGTTCGAAAATATACATCGTCGCAGGACTTACCTGTATGGCTCTTTCAGTCCTCTTCCCTTTATACGACTATTTCCTGAAAAAAATCGCAACTTCTGACGGAATTGAGATAACCGCCGGACTCCTGAACAACGAAATCCTTATCTTTGCCGGCGTATTTTTCATCATGATGGTCGTCCCGGGACATATCATCAACTACCAATCGCACAAAAGATGTTCAAGGAACTGAATCCCCTGCTGCACTCGGAACTGCGCCTGGCGGTAATGTCGATCCTCCTCGGGGTCGAAGAGGCCGACTTCGTTTTCATCCGGGAACAGACGGGAGCTTCGGCGGGCAACCTGAGCGTACAGATCGACAAACTGCAAAAAGCCGGCTACATCACGGTCGAAAAGACCTTTCGGGGAAAAATGCCCCGCACGCTCTGCCGCATTACCCCGACAGGCGTGGATGCTTTCGAGGAGTACGTCGAAGCGTTGAAGAGCTACATAAAAAAGTAGGAAGGAAAACAGATTCTCGGCTCCGGCGGCGACAACGACCGGTTCGGAATGGGGCATAAAGGTCGTTATGCCCCATATTTTCAACCCCGACCTCGAATCCGGCCGAATCGCCAGCCGGCAATCTCCCGGCGGGCCTCCTTGCTGCAACGACCGGAAAGGCGAACAGCGTAAATCAGCCGCAGCCCCGCAATTTCGGCGAGTTTCGGATCCCGCCATACGCAAACAAGCCCGGAGTTTCGCTCCGGGCTTGTTTGCATCTATTCTTCAAACGATTAGTCCTCGAACTTCGCCGAGAGGAACTCCCGGTTCAGACGGGCGATGTGCGAAATCGAAATCATCTTCGGACACTCGGCCTGGCAAGCTCCCGTATTGGTACAGTTACCGAAGCCCAGTTCGTCCATCTTGGCCACCATCGCCTTGGCGCGGCGGGCACCCTCGACACGTCCCTGCGGCAGTTTCGCGAGCGACGACACACGGGCGGCGACGAAAAGCATCGCCGAGCCGTTCTTACAGGTCGCAGCGCAGGCACCGCAACCGATGCAGGCAGCGGCATCCATCGCAACGTCGGCATCGGCCTTCGGGATGGGAATGTTGTTGGCATCCTGCACGGCATTCGTACGGACCGAGATGAAGCCGCCGGCCTGAAGAATCTTATCGTAGGCACTGCGATCCACCACGAGGTCCTTGATTACGGGGAAAGCCGCCGAACGCCAGGGCTCGATGACGATCGTCGCCCCGTCTTTGAAACGGCGCATGTAAATCTGGCAGGTCGTGGCGCCGTCGCCCGGGCCGTGCGCACGGCCGTCGATGTGCAGCGAGCACATACCGCAGATACCCTCGCGGCAGTCGTGGTCGAACGCCACGGGCTCCTTGCCCTCGTGGATCAGGTTGTTGTTCAGAATATCCAGCATCTCGAGAAACGAGGTGTCGGCGGAGATGTTCTCGACTTTGTAGGTTTCGAATGCCCCTTTTGCCTTGGCGTCTTTCTGGCGCCATATCTTTAACGTGAAATTCATAGTTTCAAATTGTGTATTAAAGTTAGACGACAGAAGAATTAGTCCTTGTAGTTACGCTGTGCGGGGTGTACGAACTCGAAGTTCAGCGGCTCCTTCGTGAGCTCCGGCGCTTCGTTCTCGCCCTTGTACTCCCACACGGCGGCATATACGAAGTGCTCGTCGTCGCGTTTGGCCTCGCCCTCTTCGGTCTGATGCTCGACGCGGAAATGTCCGCCGCACGACTCCTCGCGGTTCAGCGCGTCGCGTGCCATCAGCTCGCCCAGCTCCAGGAAATCGGCCAGACGCAGCGCCTTCTCCAACTCGACGTTGAACTCGTTCGCCTTGCCTACGACCTTCACATCCTTCCAGAACTCCTTGCGCAGCGCCTGGATCTCGACGATCGCCTTCTCGAGCGACTCCTTCGAACGCGCCATGCCGACGTTCTCCCACATGATGTGTCCCAGCTTCTTGTGAATATCGTCCACCGACTGCTTGCCGTTGATGGAAAGCAACTTCGAAATCTTATCCTTCACACCCTTCTCTGCCTCGTCGAAGGCCTTGGTATCGGTCTTCACCTTCGGAGCCTGGATCTTGTGCGACAGGTAGTCGCCGATCGTATAAGGCAGCACGAAATAACCGTCCGCCAGACCCTGCATCAGCGCCGAAGCACCCAGGCGGTTGGCACCGTGATCCGAGAAGTTGGCCTCACCGATGGCGTAGAGACCCGGGATCGTAGTCATCAGGTTGTAATCGACCCAGATACCGCCCATCGTATAGTGTACGGCAGGGAAGATCTGCATCGGCTGTTCGTAGGGATTTACGTCGGTGATCTCCTCGTACATGTCGAACAGGTTGCCGTAACGTTGTTTGATGACATCCTTGCCCAGACGCTCGATCGCGGTCTTGAAATCGAGGAACACGGCCAACCCCGTTTCGTTCACGCCGAAGCCCGCGTCACAACGCTCTTTGGCGGCACGCGACGCCACGTCGCGCGGCACGAGGTTACCGAAGGCCGGATAACGGCGCTCCAGGTAGTAGTCACGGTCCTCTTCGGCAATATCCGAAGGTTTCTTGGCACCCGAACGGAGGGCTTTCACATCCTCGATCTTTTTGGGAACCCAGATACGGCCGTCGTTACGCAGCGACTCCGACATTAGGGTCAGCTTCGACTGCTGATCCCCGTGCACCGGAATACAGGTCGGGTGGATCTGCGTGAAACAGGGATTCGCGAAGCCGGCACCCTTGCGGTAGCACTGGAAAGCGGCCGAACCGTTCGAAGCCATCGCGTTGGTCGAAAGGAAGAACACGTTGCCGTAACCGCCCGAAGCGATCACTACGGCGTGTGCGCCGAAACGCTCCAATTCGCCCGTCACCAGATTGCGTGCGATGATACCTCTCGCCTCGCCGTCTTCGATCACGATGTCGAGCATCTCGTGACGGGGATAACTCTTCACCGAACCGGCAGCGATCTCCTTGTTGAGTGCGGCATAAGCTCCCAGCAGCAACTGCTGGCCGGTTTGGCCGCGGGCATAGAACGTACGCGAAACCTGCGCACCGCCGAACGAACGGTTGTCCAGCATACCGCCGTACTCGCGTGCGAACGGAACGCCCTGGCCGACGCACTGGTCGATGATGCAGTTCGAAACTTCGGCCATGCGGTAAACATTGGCTTCACGGGCGCGGTAGTCGCCGCCTTTGATCGTATCGTAGAACAGCCGGTAGATCGAATCGTTGTCGTTGCGGTAGTTCTTGGCCGCATTGATACCGCCCTGCGCCGCGATCGAATGCGCACGGCGCGGAGAGTCCTGGATGCAGAAAACCTTCACGTTGTATCCCAGTTCGCCGAGCGAAGCGGCTGCGGAGGCACCGCCCAGGCCCGTACCTACGACGATAATATCCAGTTTGCGTTTGTTGGCAGGGCTTACTACCTTGATCGCCGCCTTGTGGTTGCTCCACTTTTGCGCGAGTTCCCCGGCGGGTATTTTTGAATCTAATTTGAAAGCCATATCTCTATATTTTTATAATTCAACGTAAGATGTTAGCAGACACAACCGCAGCAAAGACTCCGGAAGAAATAGACCAGCACGACCACAGCGAAACCGAGGAACACGACGGTCGCCACGATGTTGGCGATACATTTCAGGCGCGGATACCAGATGTCGTTGCCCCAGCCCACCGACTGGAACATCGACCACACGCCGTGCGTAAGGTGGAACCAGAGGGCGAAGAACCAAACCAGGTAGATCACCACGTAGTACCACTGCGAGAAGGTGTACTGAATCAGCGCAGCGCCGTCCTGCGGCGAGAAGCCGAGCGAATTTTCATGGTGTCCCAGCACCTCGACCAGCTGCATCTTCGACCAGAAGTTGAACAGATGGAGCAACAGACCGCCGAGGATGATCCATCCCAGCGCAAGCATGTTTTTCGATGCCCACTGCACACCCTTTTCCTTCACGGTAACGGCATAACGCTGCGAACCGCGCGCCTTGTAGTTGTTCACGGTCAGCACCAGCGCATAAATGAAGTGGATCAGGATACCGGCGACCAGCACCAGCGTTCCGACCAACGCATACCAGTTGGCACCCAGGAATGCGCAGACCGTGTTGTACGCCTCGGGCGAGAAGATCGCCACGATGTTCATCGACATGTGGAAGAGGATAAAGAGCACGAGGAAACAACCGGTAATGCTCATTACCAACTTCTTGCCAAGAGAAGAATTAGTTAGAAAACAGCCCATAATGTTTGAAATTTGTTTATTTTTGTTAAAAATTTGTTTGCGCTTCGGCAAAGATAGTCATTGTTTGCATAATAACAACACAAAACAATTCGAAATTTACGCTTAAAATCAGGCATTTTATGACCAAAACGGAAATCCGGAAACAGATGAAAGGGCTCAATACGGCCCTTTCTTCGGAACAGCGCGAAGAGCTTTCCGCACGTATTTTCAACGAAGCGGAGAGGCTTCCGGCCTTCGCACGCGCCAAAGTGGTGGCCCTTTTCGCTTCGCTCAAAGACGAACCCCTCACCGCCCCGGCACTCGAACGCTGGAGCCGCTCCAAACGGATCGTGCTGCCCCGCGTGGAAGGCGACATAATGCGATTCTACGATTACGATCCCGCCTCGATGAACGATTCCGGCTCGTTCGGCATTTCGGAACCGGAGGCCACTGCGCTGTGCCGCCCCGAGGAGATCGATTTTATCATCGTGCCGGGTGTGGCGTTCACCGCCGCAGGCATGCGCCTGGGACGCGGCAAGGGATTCTACGACAAATACCTGTCGCAGCCGGGTTTCCGGGCTTTCAAGGCAGGCGTATGCTATCCGCATCAAGTCGTGGAGGAGCTGCCCGCCGATCCGTTCGACGTTCCGGTCGATCACCTTTGCTGCGGACGGTAAAACGAGTGCCGACTTTGGTCCCATAATCAAATCCTACCGTTCCCACGTGTTCTCCGGCCCGAAGACGTACCCCTTCGGGATTCCGCCATCGAAAACCGGCAAACACCGGTTACGGCAAAGAATCGTAAAAAGAGAAAACACCGCATCAAAGAAGCCTGCATCTACCGATGCAGGCTTCTTAACTAATATCATACAATATTATTATCGGTAGAGATACTCTCCCGGAATGCGGTGGCTGCGCCGCCCGATCGGAACGCCGATGCCGAGCGTCACGTTCATCGAAGTCGAAGTGACGGGCAGGAACTGCGGCGTATGGCTGCAAATCAACATATCGGTCGCCAGGAAGAAGTTGATCCAACTGGGGCAGGCATTGATCGCCACACCGAGGGCGTGCCCCTGGCCGTTGAGAAACGAATAACTGGTAGTCAGCGTAAACCAGGGAATCGGGTGGAAGTTCACCGAGGCGGTCAGGTTGTGGAGCGTCTTCACATCCCAGACACGTACGTTGTAAAGCAGACCCAGGCCGATCTTGTGACGCCAAACCTCGTACTCGGCCCCCAGATTGATCGAGGTGCGCAGCATCTCGGTCTTGCCCTTGGAGGCCTGCACCCGGTCGAACTCCAGCTCGCCGAAATCGAACTCCGGATCGTGAACCTCACCGTCGATGATCTCCACGCCGGTAAAAGATTGGGATTTGGTCATCTGCCCACGCTCCAGGTATTTCTTTCCCCACGAAATGAAACCCAGGTCGTTCACGGCGAAAGAGAGCTGCAAATCGGGAATCACGTCGTACGTCACACCCAGATCGACGGCAAAACCGTAGCCCGCAGGTCCTTTGTAGGAAGAAACGTCGAAATCGTCGAACGAATAATATTCCGACCCGTCGGGACGCTGCATGGAGCTCATCTCAAGGCCCGACATTTCGAACGAACCGTCCGCATCGATATTCCAACTATTCTCCTGCAATTTTATATCGAGCCGGTCGATCGACGTCCGCGCACGGGCCGCGCCGACGAGAAACTTACCCCGTGCACCGAGGTAAATCTGATCCGTCAGCGGAAAAGAGTAACTGAAAGCGGCCTCGAGATAAGCCTGCGTCGAGGCTTTGATGTCGTTGATAACGGCCTCGTTCCGTCCGTTCTTGAGAAAGTCGAACAACGAATAGGGCATATTGGCCTCCGCTTCCATACGCACATTCAGGTCGAACGACCAGAATGTCTTATGATCCTTGCGGAATGCACCGAAACCGACGATATTGATCCGGGCATCGGTTCCGAGCATATTTTTCGAGCGCAGATTTCCCAACGCCTCGGCCGCAGAAACATTCTTGTCGAACAGCGTTACCAAACTTCCGTTCACCGGATAAAAAATATCGCTGACGGAGAGGTTACCGGAAACGTTGACCTGCACACCGCCCAATACGGGAATATTCACATAGCCGCGCAGCGGAGCGAAAGCCGGGTTAAGCTGGCTGCGGAAAGTCGAACCCTCCATAAAGTAGGCACTCGGCGTCTGTGCCACGGCCGTACATGCGACAAATGCCGCAATCAAAGTATATATGATCTTTTTCATATGAGGAATCCGGATTAAAGGTTCAGATTAAGACCGCCGCGTTTCTTCAAATGCAGCATCATACGAATCGACTGGCTGTCGCTGAATCCGATGCGCGGATAATATTTCTGCGGCATAAAATCGACATTCAGTTCGAAGAAAGAGAACAAACTCCGGATATCATCCTTGTAAAGCCGCACGGGAGCGATGTCATTCTCTTCGTCGGGTTCGACCAGGAAAGGCGCGATAGCCACGTTCGTTTCGGAAAAATCCGCAGCTACTTCGAAGCTCACCGGCAGACTGCTCCGCACCTCGCCGTACAGATCGAGCGTATTGACCGGATCGACGGTACCCTCGGGATCGAGGTTGTCGGCAAGCATATCGATCAAATCATCGTCGACATCCAACGTCGCATTATAAGTAATCGTATTGATTTTAATCTGGGAAAGAAATTCCCGCGCCAGCTCGCCCATCGTATCGCGCAACGCTTCGCCAGCCTCGTTGTCCTCGCCGAAAAACTTCTTGAATTCCGCCTTGAAAAGCTCCTCGCTATCGGCCGGAATCAACGCCGTAAAACGCTCGCGGTAACCTTCGTTGGACCAAATCAGATCGACCACTTCGTCCATTTTTTTCGATCCGGGAACGAGCATCTCGTCGATAAGAGCCTCCAGCATTCCGTCCAGATAAGTTCCATCGCTCGAAAGACGGACGATATCGACCCACTCCGCATTGCCCGGGAGCGTCGTCGGCAACCAGATATCGACCTCGTCGAAAATAGCGCGGATATCCGCACTGCCGTCCTGCAACTCGTCCATTCCGACCGTGATCTGCGCCAACGGCATAATCCATTCGCTCTGGTCGTTGCCGATGGTTACATCGCCGGATTCGATCTTGTTCAGATCATACGCCTTGTCGCACCCGAAGCAGAGCGAAAGAATACATAACAGGAATAAAAAATTTTTCATAGGCAGATTTTGCTCAATAAAACGGCCCAAAGGTATAATGTTTTCGACAAATAATCAAAATATAAATACTTTTCAACCACGAACAATCTGTTCAATCGACGACTTCTGCCGAAAAACTCCGGCTCATTCTCCGATTCAGCGCACGGCAGAGGTCTTTGTTAAAATTTTGCTACTTTTGCGACAGATGGACAACGTAAAAAAATACGGGTTGAAAGAACAGGTGGCCCTGCTGCCTCTGTCACCGGGCGTATATCAGTTTCTGGACAAGAACGGGACGATCATCTACGTCGGCAAAGCCAAAAGCCTGCGCAAGCGGGTCAGCTCGTATTTCATGCAGAACAAGGAACACAGCGCCAAGGTACAGGTACTCGTGAGGCAGATCGCTGCGATCCGGCACATCGTCGTCGATACCGAAACGGACGCCCTGCTGCTCGAAAACTCGTTGATCAAGACCCTCCAGCCGCGCTACAACATCCTGCTCAAGGACGACAAGACCTATCCCTGGATCGTCGTGCGCCGCGAACCGTTCCCGCGCGTACAGTCCACCCGCATCCTCAACCGCGACGGCTCCCAATATTTCGGTCCCTACGGCTCGGTAATGATGCAGCGCAGTATCCTGGAGTTTATCCGCGAGGTGATTCCCCTGCGAACCTGCTCGCTCAACCTTTCGCCGGCGGCTATCGCCAAAGGGCGCTATTCGGTCTGCCTGCAATACCACCTGGGCAACTGCAAGGGACCTTGCGTGGGAGCGCAAAGCGAAGAAGAATACGACGCACTGGTCGATATGACGGTTTCGATTCTCAAAGGCGACCTGCGCCCCGTGCGTACCTATCTTGAAAAAGAGATGGAGGCAGCCGCCCGAAACCTGAAATTCGAAGTCGCACAACGCTACAAGACACGCCTCGACGCCCTGGACAACTATTCGAGCAAATCGGTGATCGTCAGCGCACGCATCGTGGACGTGGACGTCTTCTCCCTGCTGGTGGACGACGATGTGGCCTACTGCAATTTCCTGCGCATCCGCCACGGTTCGGTCGTGGGCGTCTATACGATACGGCTCACCACGGGCATCGACACCGATCCGGCCCAAATGCTGACCCTGGCCATCCAGCACATCGCCGAAACGATCGCCGGAACGCTGGCCAAAGAGGTCATCGTTCCCTACCTCCCCTCGGCCGCGCAACTTTTCGACGGAGTGACCTTCACCGTTCCCAAACGGGGCGAAAAACTCGATCTGCTGGAGTTCTCGCTCAAGAGCGCCCGTATCTATCGCGCCGAACAACTCAAGAACCTCGAGATCAAGAATCCCGAGCGGCATACCGAACGCCTGATGGCCACCATGCAAAAGGAGCTGCACCTGGACCGTCCGCCCCGCCACATCGAATGCTTCGACAACTCCAACCTGCAGGGGACCAACCCGGTAGCTTCATGCGTGGTATTCCGGGACGGCAAGCCTTCACGCAAAGAGTACCGCCATTTCAACATCAAAACCGTCATCGGCGCAGACGACTTCGCCTCGATGCGCGAGATCGTCTTCCGCCGTTACAGCCGCCTGATCGCCGAAGGAGCCGAACTGCCCGACCTGATTATCGTGGACGGCGGCAAAGGACAGCTCTCCAGCGCCTATGCCGTACTGTGCGAACTGGGAATCGAAAAACAAGTCCCCATCGTAGGCCTGGCCAAGCGGATCGAGGAGATTTTCTTCCCCGGGGATCCGATGCCCTACTACTTGAGCCGCACGGGCGAACCGCTCAAAGTGGTGTGCCACATCCGCGACGAAGCCCATCGCTTCGGCATTACCTTCCACCGGCAGAAGCGAAGCAAGGCCTTCATTCACAGCGAACTGGAAAATATCGAAGGAATCGGTCCGAAAACCATAGAACTCCTGTTGCGTCATTTCCGTACGGTGGAAAAAATCCGCACGGCCCCCGCCGAAGAACTCTCGGCTCTCGTCGGACCAACCAAGGCCGCCAGGCTCCTCGCCCACTTCGGCAGACAGTAAGGCGCAGAAAAATGCGAAAAAAATTTGGAGTTCCTCGATAAATCATTACTTTTGCAGAGCAAATCACCGATTTAGCAGCCCGGATGGCGGAATTGGTAGACGCGTTGGTCTCAAACACCAATGACAGCAATGTTGTGCCGGTTCGATCCCGGCTCCGGGTACCAGTAAAATCGCTTAATCTGTTGATATATAAAGATTAAGCGATTTTTATTTTTTGGATTTTCCCCACATTTTCCCCACACGTGCTGTGAAAGATGTTTTAATCCACCTCTTTTACCCAATCATGCGCATGTTTTGTTATGATCTTTCGGGTAGTGTCAGCGGAATATCTGGATAGAGTGTTTCGTAGGTTTGCATCGGCTCCAGAGTTTGCGGACGATTGGCCGAGCGGAGAAAATTCCAGAAATCCGCGGGAAAGTGCACGACTTGTCCCACATGGGAGCGAAGTGTGGTCAACACCACACGGCCATCGCTCAGCCGTCCGATATGTTCGAGTTTTTCGCTGCCGAACATCCCGGGACGGATGCGTAGCACTTCGCCCGTCGTGCGATTCCAGAGCCGGGCGAAATCCAGTCGCATCGAATCGCAAGATCCTTTGACCAGCACCCAATCTTCTCCAAACGGAAGAAGAACCGACCAGGGATCCACATTCTGCATACGGGTGGCCCGGCAGCGGCGCGTGTCGATGTCGAGTTCCAGCAGCCGGGCAACCACCTCCCGGTCCGAGAAGCCGCACATCACCAGTCGGCCGGTTCCGGGGACAGGAATGGAGCCGTTGAACCCGTCGCCGCTCAATATGTGGAAGCCCAGCGGTGAGAGCGAGCCGTTTTCGAAACAATAGGTCTCTTCGTCGTGTGCAAGGAGGATGCGTCCGAGTCCGTCGCAGGCGAACCTGCAAGGGTGCTGCGCCTTGGGCAGGGGAAAACGCTGGACGCGCTCCACTCCCTGCGGATTCATCGTGAGGATTGTGGCGCTCTGCCGGTCTCCGAAGCAGAGGTAGCGGCCGAACCATCGGGGGCGCTGGTCGAAAAAAAGATAGGGCGATTCCTGTTTCGGCAGATCGCACAGCCGCTTCCAGCTGTTCGCTTCAAGGGGATCCTTGCCCCCGAGGAGCATCCAGCACTGCATGGGCGGAATGTAGTAAAACGCCGCATAGAAATCCATCTCCGGGGAGTAGGTCAGGCAGCAAAACCGGTTCCAACGCACCTTGACCGGTTGCAACGGACGCTGGCGGAGATCGGCGACGAAATTCCCCTGCCACTGCTCCGCATCACGGCTTTTCCACCGCCCGCTGCAGAAGTCGCCGGCCAGCGAGTCGAGCATGTAGTCTGCATCATCGGGCCACGGTACCTCTTCGCAGGGCATCGTGCGCCCGGGGTCGATTTCGCGGGCCGGAGTGCCCGGTGCGCGCCCCGGCTGCTTCAACTGCCGGCAATATTGACCCGCCTTTCCGCAAGCCTTTTCGAAATCCGTAGCGTGAGCCTCCGGTTGCAACGTGAGGAGGTAGATATCGTCGCCGTCGAGGTCGTAGAGCCGGTATCCGTGGCAGGTCAGCTCCTGCCCGAGAGCCGCAAGTCCCTCTTCGTGCGAGCGGCAGGCATATTGCACCCCGATCTCGTCGAATCGGGCTTCATGCAGCACCGAAATCCCTTCGCCCCATTTTTTACGCATCTCAGCCAGCGAGTCGTTCACGTCCCCATCGTATTTGAGCAGGTCCAGCGCCTCCTCTACGGCCCGCCCGACCTCCGGGAATTTACTCCCACCGGCCGATGTGTCGCCCGGATCGTCCTCCTCCTTCGGCTGGTCCGGCGCCTCCGCGGCCTGTCCGATCGTCGATAGGTTGCGCCCGAGCTGATCCTCGAGCATCTGAAACACTTTCACGTGGGCGTTTCGGATTCCCTGACTCGAGTAGACCATCACGGGTTTGCGCACCAGCCGGATGCCGAATCCTTCGAGCGCGTCGAATAACTCCGGGAGCTGCAGCGGCGTAAACATCCGGTGCTGCATCACGGGGCGGTCTTCGATGAAGAGATCGCCGTGGCCTTCGTTCCACATGCCGCGTGTCGTGTTATCTTCGTTGCGGAGCGAGATCTCGTAGCTGTTGTGCTGGCGGCAACTGCCGTAGAGGCTGCGGGGACTGTTCAGCCGGAGTGTCAGCACCACGCGCCTGCGCCGCTCCTCCTTCGGAGCCGCCGGGTCGGCATAGGGCTCGCCGTCGGAGGAGAACTGCGCGATGACCTCCCATTCGTATGACTCGGGCCACGGAATCCCGGCGGCCTCCAGCCATCGGAAGGCCTCCAGCTGGTGCGTAACGGTGTCGTAGAAGCCTTCAATCCGACTTCTGAGTTCCTGCAGGTGGGGAAATGGGAATCCCTCCAGCAGGCGGACGATGCGCCGCAGCAGGAACAGCTCCGCGGGATCCTCGACCATCAGTATGCGCGCCAGCACGAGCAGATAACGCACGGCCTCCGGCTCTGCCGAAAGGGCGAGAAGCGCCACGCAGTACCAGAACCCCACGATGTCGTAATCCTTCGGAAGGCCCGTCGTGCGTTGGCGTTCGCGCTCCTCGGGCGAGGTCGGGAGGATGGCGTAGTTGTCGAGCGTCGCCGCGACGACCCGCACCACCTCCGCGTCGGCGGCGAACGGCTCCATGCGCAGCACCTCCTTGAGATTGAGAGGAGCGTGGATGAACGATCCGAGTTTGCGGTTGAGTGCGTCGATCTTTTCGGCCGTCCCGGGAGTGCATCCGGGCAGCGGGGCGATTTTCAACGGTGTCATGGTATCGGGCTTATATTGGTGAATGGATATCTTTTTCCTGTGCAGCGATTGCCTCTGTCACCCTGCGGATGTTCCGGCGGGTATATCCAAACGAGACGATCGAACTGCGCTTGCCGAGGTCATTGATGCTGTTGATCCAGATGCCGCCGCGGTCGTGCGCAACGAAGATCTGTTCACCCCACGTGGCGCTCCACCATGCGGGATGGGTGTGTGCGACAAAAAAATCCCGGTCCATGTGGTCAATCGTCCAGTTGTACTGCTCGGCCAGCTCCCGAAGCAAAGCGTCGATCCGCTCTGGCGGCAGCACCTTTTTCTCCAGCGGAAGAAAAGCCTGCGGTATTGGAGGCGGAAGAGGACGAAAGCCACCGGGACGCAGACGGTCGCGATCCAGAGAAGTACATTTGTCGAAATGGACGCCATTCCGGTAAGTGTGATGAAAGCCAGGAAGAGCGGAAGATAGAGAAGCATGATCGGAAGCAGGTAATGGGTCCAGATTCCTTCGGCGTTGAGCGGCAGCCTGCGGTGTCGCCGTATGAAGTCGGCCGTATCGCCCCGGGCTTCGTTGCGACATCCAATCCGAATGAATACTTCAACGAGGAGCAGACAACCGATTCCCGCCACCCATAAAAGAAAGGTAGGAACGGCATTTAGCTCCGGTGCTCCGACCTGGATCGTCAATACGCCGTCGTAGGCCACCCCGTCGAACGAGAGGTCCCGGCAACGAAGCCGGTATTCACCCTTTTTGGCGGGAGAGAAGCGATAGAAGTGCCGGCAGATACGTGTGGTTATGCCGTTGCTCCAGGATTCGGAAGAGGAACTGCGAAGCCATGTCAGCGATGTCCCCTCCTCCGTGACGATGGTCGGGGTTCGGTCGGTATATTGGTTGCTGGAGAGCAGAATCTCGTAGTTGCCCCGAGCCCGCGGCTGCCCGGCTTCGATCGAAAGGCAGCAATGTACGGTGTCGCATTCCGGGGTGGCGGCGTGGAGCAGGACCGCCCGGGCGGCATTGCTTGGGGCAACGTCGAAGGCGGAATGGTTGTCCGCCTGAATCTCTTTACCCTGAGCGCTCCATATAGGAATTATCAGCGCAAGCAGTAGTACGAATCCGCACCGAATAACTCTTTCCATATCACTCGACGGCAGTTTCGAAGGGTGAACGATCGAGCAGGGCCTCCTCGGGAATCTCGGCCGACCGGGGCCAGTAAAACTCATCCTCCGTATCATCAATCCAGAAGAGCGGCAGCATCAGGGGCAGATACTGGAACAGGTAGCGGCCGTCGGTCAGGCTGGCAAAGACCACGATGAAGGTATTCATCCGCATGCGTTCGTCCCATGCAAAACGCCACGAGAGATAGAGGTTCTGCATCCGTCCGGGACGGGTTGCCACCGCCACGTCTCCCTCTTCATCGGGCAAGAAATGGCCCGAGTCGAGCGACAGCTCGCCCAGCTCCATGATGCCCTCGGAGGCTTGAAGAACACTTATGGCCTTGAAACACTCCCCGCGGCGGATCGAGCGGTGGGGAATGGTCGCGCGAACCACCACCCAGACCGAATCCCCGTGCAGGATGGCGTGCTCGACATCGAAGCGCACCTGCGGACGTTCGAGGGGTTTCAGCCGGCGGTTTACCACCTCGGCATCCCGATACAACCAGGTCGATTCGGATGCCACGAAAGGCGGGTTGATTTCCGTGGATTTACGGGTGCTTGCGCAGCTTGTGGCCGCGAGCAGAAGGAGAAATACGATGAGATGATTGATTTTCATGGTTTTTTACAATTTCCGTTACGTGTAGCGGGCCAGCAGCCAAATCACAACTCCGACAACGAGGGCCACCATGAGAAAGCGCACGAGGTCGCGTCGGATAGAGGGCTCCTCTTCGGGATGGCAGCGGAACATCCGGGCCAGCTCCTCGAAACTCCGGCAACCGTAGACTACCTGCCGGAAGTCGGCGGCATTGCGCCAGCACGCCTCCCGGAACCACTCTGACTGGGGGTATTCACGGGCGATCCACGCCTGCAACTCCGGGAGCGGACAATGGCGAACCTCCTCTTCGAAGACGGTTTCATAGCGGACGGTGCGTCGCTCAGTCGGGCCGATGCGACCATAGAGCCCGACGGGGCCGGTCTCCCAACAGCGGCGGATCGTATAGCGCCGTCCGGAGGCGTCGACCACCTCCTGCCCGGCCCAGCCGTCGGCCTCGGCGAGCAGCCGGCGTGTCGTCACGTTCTCCTCCCGCCAGAAGACATAGACCATGTGCTCCGCGGGGGCGAGGTAAAAGACCGGGTATTTCAGCGCGGCTTTCATCGCTGTTTCGTTGGGCCCTTACCACAGGTAGCGCACCCACGGGCTCTTGGGGTTGCTCAGCAGCACGTCGGCCGTCGTCTTCATCACCGAGTTATAGGCCCGTTTGCCGCCCCACAGCGAACGTCCGAGGATGTAGCTCATGGCCAGTTCGCGCCACGACCCGCACGCCTCGTGCGCCAGCGTGTCGGCCCGTCCGATGTACGCCCACGCCTCCTCTTCGGTGAGGTAGCCCATCTCGCAGCAGGCCCGCGCCAGAAAGACAATGCGCCCGGCATCCCAACCCGTCACGTTGCAGCCGCTGAGTTCTTCCTTCGAGGCGACCACGCCGCACGTGAGGAGTTCGTCGAGGGTCTCCCGCAGGTTTTCGAGTTGCGACAAGGCCTTGTCGTAATCCTCCTGCGAGGTCATCCGCTGCTGGAGGAGTTCGTCCTGCCGTTCGCGGCCGTCGAGCCGAAAGGCTTCGAGCACCGTGGGCCAGTAGTAGCGGAAACCCTTTTCGCAGAGGTAGTCCAGTTGCCCGCGGGCCTCGGCAGTGGAGTCGATGCCCCACCAGCCGCCCAGAATTTCGGGCAGCGTGTCGAAAATCCCCGTCTCCAGCGAATTCTGCCAGGCCCCCTGCTGCGAAGCGTACATCGCCCCGATGGCCAGCTGGCGGCACGGTTCGTCAGCGAGCGTCGATTTCGGATTCAGGCAAATTTCCTGAAACGACCGGCGCAGCTTGCGCACCGTTCGCCAGACCCGGCTGCCTTTCCTGTAAAGCCACGTCAGAGCGCCGACCGCCACGGCAGCCAGCATCACATAGAATTCAAGTCCCCGTTCCATCGTTTCGGCGTTGACGGGTTGCTATGCGTTCCACGGAATCTGCTGCCAGGGTGAGGTCTCCTCTTCGAGCAGCGTGGTGACGATCTCCCAGGCTGTTTGGCAATCCTCCTCGTCGCCGTGCCAGACGCCGCGTCCGAAGGCGAAGCTGCGTCCGTACTCTTCCCACGACGAGAAGTGTTCGCGGGCGGTATCGGCCGCCACCTGCATCACTTGCCACATCTCCTCCTCGGAGAGATAACCGGCGTGAAGAGCCCAACGCCCGAGATTGGCGATGCGCACCAGATCCCACGCGATGACCGTCTGCGGAAGCGTTTCGGCTGTACAATACCCGTTTCTGATCATAAACTCTGCGATCAACTGCACATCCTCGGCTTTCTCCTCGGGATCACCCGCTTTGGGTTGGTCGCCGCGCATGAGCGCCAGCGCCGCGTCGGCATCTGCATGGTGCCCTTCGTGGAGCAGCCACTGCACGATTCCGAGCGTCGAGTCGCGGTCCGTAATACCCCACCAACTTTGCAGTTGCGCGCGGTAGGTTTCGGGCAGGACCTCGCTCTCGACGGCATCCACCGCCTCGTCGTTATAGACCAGCAGCGGCGCGGCAAAAGCCATCAACCGCATCTGTTCAGCCTTCAGCCGGCACGTTGCGGCGTGCTTGATCTCCCAGCCGTCATCCTCCCCCAGCCAGTCGAGTGCGGCGGCATTTGCCTCGCGCAACTCCTTTTCGAGGCTCCCGTCCTGCATCGCCTGCATGGTTGCAGCGGCCTGTGCCAGGTTCTGCCGGGCGGCTTCGGCCACGGCCGCGGCATCCACGCCGCCGAGCGTGCCCATGGCTGCCTGCTGTGCCTGGATCTCCGCCAGATTGGGTACGGCAGCCTGCATCTGCGCCATGATCTGTGCCTGCATGTCGCCCATGTCGGGCATCCCCGGCATCGAGCCCATCATTGCGCGCATCTGCTCCAGGGCTGCCTCCTGTGCCGCCCGGGCAATCTCCTCCGGGCTTTGGGGTTTCATCTTCTCGTTTGCCATGTTCGGTATGTTTTAAGGTTTTCGATCCATTTTATCCTTCGGCGCCGGCCGTGAGCAACAGTTCGACGATCTCCGTGAAGCCGCGTTCTCCGGCATAGTAGAGCGCAGTGTGCTGGAGGTTGTCCGCCGCATTGACTTCGGCATGACGCTCCACAAGCAGGCGCACGACTTCGTTGTTCCCGGCACGTGACGCCACGAGCAGGGGCGTCTCGCCCACCCCGTTGCGGGCATCGATCGACGCTCCAGCCCCGAGCAGTCTCTCCACGAGGAAGCGATTGCCCGCCTGTGCCGCCCAATGCAGCGGTGTTGTCCCGTCGGGCAGCGGCCGGTTGGCATCGGCTCCGGCGTCGAGGAGCATCCGGGCAATGTGCAGATTCCCGCGTCCGCACGCCACCAGCAACGGCGTTTCGCCCGCATCGTTCGGCGCATCGAGTTGCGCTTTCGAGGCCGCGAGCAGCGTACGCACGACCTCGGCCTGATCGTTGTAAACGGCCTGGTGCAGCAGCGTGTTACCTTCGGCATCGCGGCTGTCCGCCCTTCCGGAACCGCCCCGGCTCAACCGTGCCACGACTTCCGTCAGCCCGAGTGCCGTGGCGTAGTCCAGCGCGCGGTGTCCCGTCTGGTCCGTAGCCTCGGTGTCGACTCCGCGGTCGATCAGCCACAGAGCGGCATCCGTGCGGCGGTTCTCTACGAGCCGCATCAGCGGCGTGCAACCCTCCCGGTCCGAGGCATCCGGGTCGGCGCCGGCCTCCACGAGACGGGCGATGATCTCGCGGTTGCCGCTGCGGGCCGCGGTATGGAGCGGCGTTTCGCTCCGGTTGTTGGCCTGCGACGGATCGGCTCCCCGGTCGAGCAGCAACGCGGCCAGATCGCGAAAGCCCAGCCGACAGACGTAATGGAGCGCCGTGTTGCCCTCGGCATCGCGCCGGTTGAGCTCGATGCCACCCCGTTCGAGGAGCAGCTTCACGATGTTTTTCTGTCCGTTGCGGCAAGCGTTCAGAAAGGTCTGGAAGGTATCCATAGCGTTGATTTCAGACGTGTTTTAGCAAAAATTTCACAAGCGACTCGTTGTTGCAGCGCATGGCGATGTCGAGCGGCGTACGCCCTTCGTTGTCGGCGGCCGAGACGTCGGGGTGCCCGAAGTCGAAGAGCATTTCGGCCGCCTGCCGTGCCGCCGCATGCGTGTAGCCCTCTGCCGTATAGTGCAGCACGGTGCGCCCCACGTTGTCCGCGGCACAGGGGTCGGCACCGGCCTCCAGCAACCGCTCCAACATCTCCGATTGATACGGCCCAGCGCTGTGCGGGCCTAGCAAATGCATCAAGGCCGTGCGGCCCAGCGCATCGCGGGTATTTACCTCGACCTTTTGTTTCAGCAGGCGCCGCAAGGTCCAGATGGCCAGTTCATAGTCATCGTGCTGACACACTAGCATAAGGGCCCGTTCGTCTTTCCCCGTCTGTGGGGCATCGGGATGCCATCCCTGCTGCTCGAAGAGCTCCATGAGCGGGGCAAATCGCTCCATGCCATCCGATACGCGACATCCCTGATCGATCCAGACGGCAAAGGGAGACATCCCTTTTGCCGTTCGCCGGTCGGGATTGGCTCCAGCCCGGAGCAGCATCGCCGCGATTTCGGTCTCGCCCCACTCCAGCGCACAGACCAGCGGCGTTTTGCCCGTCCAGTCGTTCATTTCGCGGTCGTCGCACTCCGCATCGGGATCGACACCTGCCTGCAGCAGGGCTTCCAGTGCTTTCCGATCCCTTTTTCGCAGCGCCTGGAAGAGGTTCATCCCGCCGGTCTCCATCGTGAGTTCATCAAACGGATCCTCACCCGAAAGCAGGGCGCCCACCCATTTGGCTCCGCCCTCCATGGCGAGGTCGAACGCACGCCGACCGGCCGAGTTCTTCTCGTCGGGGTCGATCTGCCCGCTGTGGAGCAGCAGTGCCGCCGTCGCATAACAGCGCATCTGTTCCGCCTGGAGCTCCTCCAGCTCCTCGCGGGCCTCCCGCTGCTGCTTCTCCGAGACCCATCGTTCGCCGAAGCTGGCGATAAAACGCTCCTTGCCGGCGATCTCCCTTGCGGTATCGGCGGCGCGGCGGCAGAGAATGTGCAGGGCATTGTCGCCGTAGCTGTTCGCGGAGTCGAGCCGCTGCCCGGAGTCGATCAGCACGGCGGCCATCGCGTGGTGACGGTTTTGCACGGCCTCGAGCAGCGCCGTCGTGCCGCGAGCCGAACGCGGAAGGTTCGCACCGCGTTCCAGCAGCAGCCGAGCCGCCGAGGCAATCGGTTCTTCCAGAGCGGGTACCCTGCTGCGGCGTGAGGCCAGGCGGAAGAGCGGCGTGTGCCCCTCTTCGTCGCGGTCGTTCACCTCGGCCCCGCGGTCGAGCTGCGAAGCGATGGCCTCGCAGTCGGCAAACTCCGCTGCAATATGCAGTGACGTGCGGCCGTAGTTCTCCTCGTCGCGTGCGTCGGTCGGAATCTCAGCGAGGAGTTGTCGTCGGCGCTCCTCCTTTGCAGGATTCGGATAGTAATAAAGGTCGTAGAGTTCCCGGAGCGGTGTCATCGGTCGATCGTTTTGAGCAGGTTTTCAAGATGTTCGTATCGGAGTCCGAGGTGGGCGGCAATCGTCCGCACCTCCTCGCAGCGGCCCAGCCGGAAGGCAGCCTCGGCTCGCAGGCGGAGGATCAGCGTGAGGGCATCGTCGCGCGGCGTCTCGGGAAGCAGCGGACAGCGGGGCAATTCGCTCGCGGCATCCCAGTGGCGGAAGGCCTCGGGAGGCTGCCGCCGCGACATGGACGGGACTCCCGGGCAGGAGCCTTTGCCCAGCTTGTCGTCCAGCAGCCGTTCGGCCTCTGCGAGCAGCCGGTAGCTCTCTTCGTACCACCCTACATGGAAGCAGCACAAGGCCAGATTGTAGCGCGTTGGAGTATCCCCGTTCGCACAACGTACGAAGCAGTCGTAGGCCAAAGGCCATGCTCCGCAACAGATGTAGGTGACTCCGGCCGCAAAGAGTCGTCCGGAGTCCGCTCCCGCAGTCGGCGGGGCGCCGCCCAGCAGTCCCATTTTCGCTTCGCTAATCGTCGATGGCAACCTCGCCCGCAGCGTCGGCCGTGAAGGCGACGGTGTAGTAGTTCGTCACGGTGAAGCGTCCCTGATATTCGGGAGACTCGCTCTCGTCGACGTAGTTCAGTTCGAACTGCACCTGCATCTGCTGCGACTCCGCGCGGTACTCCTCGCTGCGGTTCCAGCGGTCGACGTTGCTCAACGATACCGGCCAGACACGGAAACGGAACATTCCGGCCGACTTCAACGTCAGCGTCTTGCCTTCCTCATCGGACATTACCAGTGCATCCGCCTTTTCGCCGATTTTCTGAAGGTAGTCAAAGTCGATGGCCGCGAGGTCAAGCGGTGTCGAGCAGGCGTAGGAGTTGGTCTGACGGTCGTTCCGCTCCGGGCCATCGGTCGTGAACTTCCCGTTGGTGAGTTGGAACGCGAGGTGGTAATTGTTGTTGTCGGCGTCGATGTAGTAGACGTCGATATACGTGAGGATGTTCTCCAGTTGGCGGTCGCCATTGTCCTCGCGCCACTCCACCGTGTGAATCTTATATTTCGAAGTGTCTACATGCTCCGCAACGAGCTCCTTGATTTTGGAAAGTCCCTCGTCGGAGGCCATTGGGAAGGTTTCGCCTGAGCCGCAGGCCGTTAGCATAAAGGCGGCGACAGCAGCCGCCACGGCAATTTTCATAAGTCTGGTAATCATGTTCCTATGTTTTTGTATTTATTATCCCAGAAGTGCGCGAAAGGCTTCGAACTCCTCTTCGGAGTCGAAATAGCGTGTCTCGAAGATGATGTAGTTGTCCGGCGTCTTGACCTTGCACTGGTGTTCTTCCTCGTCATCCTTCACATACTCAATGTCGGAGGTGAGGAACGAGCGGTATTCGACCTTCCCCTTTTCGACCTCGGGGTAGGTTACGCGCGTGCCGTCTACGGTGATCTTTCCTCCGACGGCTTTCAAGGCCCGGGCATTTCGCATGCCCCGCCAGGTGAAGAAGAGCAGCAGCACGCCGCCTACAATCAGAATGGTCGAAAAGACTGCCGGCGAGAGAATCCGCAGGTGGCGGATACGAAGGCCGAAGGGAAAGAGGGCCGGAATGACAATCATTCCCACGCCAAAGGCCAGGTTCGACCATTGGTTCGTGAAGATGCTCTCAGGAGTGTAGTTGAAACTCCTTTGGATGCGTTCGAAAGGTTTGTTTTCCATAAAAGTTACCGGTTGGTCAGTTTTCATGGAGACAAAGATAGCATAAAAAAGCAAAAATATGACCACGCGGTCATATTTTTGCTCCAAATCGTGAAAAAAACTGCTGAAAGCCTGCTCAGCGCTTCAGCAGACCATATATATAGAGGAAACGCTTTCGGAGAATCCCGACATCGAGGCCGTCGGAGAAAGACATTTGGTATGAGAGTCCGATGAATACCTGCCGGAACAGAGCGGCAGTTTCTTGAACGTCGATCTCTTCACGCAGTTCGCCGTGTTCGACACTTCGGCCGATGACGTCGCACCAGAGCCGGAACTCCTTTTCCATCCATTCGTGGAGCTTGTGCTTGCCGTCGGGATAATAGAAGAGCACCTGCTGGAAGAGGTGAAAGTAACCGGCATTGGCCAACTCTCCGGGCATTTTCTCGCGTTGAATATTGCCCAGCCGCACGATCTCGGACATGGTGCGCTCCACACCCTCGACGTATTTGTCGATGAAATCGCGCAGCGACCCGTCTGAAGGTGCAAATTTGTTTTCAGGATCCTGGAGATGGAAGAGATAGCGGTCGGCCACGGCGATGAAGAGGTCGAGTTTGGTGGGATAATAGTTGAAGATCCCGGTTTTGGTCAGCCCGACGCTGTGGGCGATCATTTGCAGGCTGACTCCCTCGTAATTCTTCGACATAAAGAGTTGCAGGGCATTTTGCAGAATCTCTTCCCGATTGGTTTTCATGGCCGTTAGTTTTTCGATTTCAAAGATACGTGCTATTTCGGGGAAAAACGAAGATTTCCCAAATTTTCATAAGACAATCTTGAAGAACTCGCCCTGATAGACATTTTTTGGCTCATGAATGGAAAGAGATGTATCGCTCAAGTGTCGCTTTTACCTTTTATTCCGCCCTTCCCGTTTGGTAGCGACAAGCCAAAGCCGCCGGAGGGACTTTGCGCAAGGTTTGCCTGTGGCAACTCGTCCTGACCTTGCGTTGTCCGTCCGGCGGCATCTCTTTGCGGCAGAAAGGGAAGGGCTACTTGTTTTTTAACTTCGCTGCGTCACGTTTGAGTTGCTCCGCCTCCTGGGCTTTCAGCCGTGCCTGCTCGTCGAGGGCCGCCCTTTTGCGTACCAGCCGTTCGTACTTCTCGACATCCCTTCGCATTGAGTCTATACGCCGCTGATTCCGCTCGACTTCGAACAGTTCCTCCAATTCCGACAGTCTTTTCGGCGATGCCTCACCCTTCATCAGCACATAGCGATACTTCAGATCGTTGTCATACCGGCCGTGGTCGGGTCGCCACTCCAGATAGAGTCCGATAGACTGCACCGCAATCACGATAAACATCGACATGAAGAGCCAGAAGTTGCGCGTTGCGTCAAGAGAGAGCGCGAAGCGGTGCTGAACTATCCGCGGCGGCAACTCCTCGGGAATCTCCATCCCGGCCACTTTCTCGTCAACCTCCGAAATCTGCGTTCCGAGGTCTTCGCTAATCTGCTCCTGCCGCTCGGAGATCGCTTGAAGCCGTTGTTCGATCCGATGACCCCGTTCCTGCTGTGCCTCGCTTATCCTTGTCTGTGTCTGCTCCAGTTGCAGAATCCGAATCTGCAGTTGCTTGATCGCGTCCGTATCAATAGTTGCTGCCGGTTGTGATCGGGCCTCGGCCAACTCCGTGCGGAGCGTCTTGATAAGGGTCTCCTTCAACTCCTCATACATCTCGAAGGAGAGCTTCAGGGTGTTCTCTTTCATCTTTTCGTATTTTAGGTTTGTTATCCGATTTTGCGGGAGCGTGCCTCCATGCGGCGCTTGCGCTCCATCAAGGCTACGGCCATCGCTTCGGCCGCCTTGTTGATTAGTGCCGTAATGCGGGCAATATGCTCCTCGGGGCTCTCACCCTCACGCCGCTGCATCATCTCGGGCGAAAGGGCAAATGGCGAGTCGAACGGTGGTAACGGAATTGACCCGGCACTGCCGAGCGATACCGACCCTGCGCTATGGCTTCCGCCTCCTCCACCGCCTCCCGCTGCGGAGAAGGGACGCCCGCCTCCGAACAGCCCTGCAAAAGCAGCCCGGAAGCTCCCGGCTGCCGTCTTGAGTCCTGACATCTGGGTCGTATGCCGCTGCTGCACCTGACAGAAGTGGCGATCCAGCTTCGAAAAACTGAAGGCTCGGTCCACCTTCGAGCCGGAGAACACAAAGCCATTACGGGCGAACTTTACTCCTTCAATGATACCCTGTGCCCCTTTTCGCTTGAAGATCGTCTTGATGCCATGCCGCTTCAATCGGTCCCGCAATTCGTTCCAGTTGCGACAACGGGGAAGCTCCTGCCGAATCGTATCGTAAATCTCGTACCGGGTTCGGTCGGGCTCACGAAGCCGCTCCCGCCGGACGGCCTCCTTGCCCGGAGCCAGATGCAGCCCGAAACGTTCGGTCAGCTCGCGGCATACCTTCGCATTGAGGAGTTTGATGTTGCGGTCGGAAATGGTCTGCCCGTGATCACCGATCCGATTGTAGACCAGATGACAATGGGGATGGGGCTGGTCGAGGTGCCGCACCAACAGAAACTGCGTGTTGACAATTCCCATGCGCTGCATGTACTCCTTTGCGATCTGCGTCATCAGAGTATCGGTCATCCGCGGGGCATCCTCCGGCGAGAACGACAGGGAGATATGTCCGACGTTCTGCCGCAGACGGGGATTGAGGCGCGCCTGATCCTCGAAATCCTCGACCATCTCCCGTACACCGGGCGGCTCGACACCCCGTGCCTCCAGCACGCGCGACTGCTCCTTCATCACATAGCCGACCGTGCCGCCGAACGATCCTCCCGAAATGACCTTACCGATCACGGCGCAGGGCTTCGATCATCCGCACCAGCTCGGCCTGAAGCGTCGCATGGCGCGCTGCGACGGCGGCGAATCCCTGGACGTGGGCCAGCCGGGTCAGCTGGTTCAGATTGCGGGCAAGGCCCTTGAGTTGGGCGAGCCATTCGAGGTGTTCACTCCGCAGCCGCTCGCGGACCGAGCCGTTGAGAATCAGTTGCCGCAGCACCTCGGTGCGCGGAATGCCGGCTGCACGGGCCAGTGCGCGTAGCTTGAAGTTGCAGGCGGTGTTGCACCGCAGGGTGATGCGGTACTCCTGTTTCCGGGCGCGTCCCAAAGGCGGACGGCCTCCTTTTTTCGGTGTGTTCATGGATTGGAATTTTTGAGTTGAGACCATCGGGATAGGGCCTTGCGGCCGGTTTTTGGCTGACAAAAACACAAACTTGCCTCTGTTACCTCTGCTATTCGAATGCTCGGGGATCTCCCCGGCATTCTCAATCGACTATTTGCACTCCCGCTCACCGAGAATCCGTTGAATATCCGATGTGCGATATCGGATCTTGTTGCCGATCTTGACGGCCTTCAGATAGCCCTTCCGGTTCCAATGCCAGAGCGTCGCATCGCATACGCCGCACAGCTCCTTGACCTGCTCCTTGGTCAGGAAGCGTACCTTGCGTGCCTCGGCGACCTGGGTGGCCAACTCCTCTTTGGCGCGATTGATCAGATTGCTGGAGAAGGCCAGCAGATCCTCACCGCTAACCTCCAGACGAATGCTTCCGGGCGCTTCGTGGAGGATGGATAATAAGTCTTTCATAAGTTGTTGTTTCCGCACGGGTGGGACGGCGCTTTCCGGCGGAATAAAAAGCGACGCCGTCGCCCGGATATCCGAGTGACGGCGCAAATATAATAACGTGATTGAACGATCTTTAAGCGTTTAATTCGCGACGGGTTCGGACGAATTAAACGAGTTCGTTTCGGATAGAAAATCCTTGATTTCGCGAATGGCGACGGCTTCCGAGCCTCGATCCCGGACCGCTTTTCCGGCAAGCAGCGGTTCGGTCAGCCGGCTGTATGCCTCCTGAATGCCGCGTTCGTGGACGATGCGAATCTCTTGGCCGTATTCCTCCTGCAGTGCGTCGCGGAACGGTTTGATCGGAATCGGGAGCGTTAGGTAACGCAATTCTTCGAGAGCTATCTTCAGTCGGGCAATATCGGTTTGTGTATGCCGGGTGAGGAGATACGTCCCGATCCTACGCCGCAACTCCTCGGGACGGGATACCGTCGGGGCGAACATCTCCGTCAAAGAGCGGGTGGCTCCGGGACGCCCCGGCTTGCGCTTTGAATCGTTCCTGTCGTCCGACGACTCCTCCATGGCCCAATCCAGCACCTGATCGCTTTCGGCCAGACGCATGGCTTCGCGGTGGGCTTTCCACTCCTCCCGGGTCCGAAGCCCCAGTTTGATGGAACGGGCAATCAGCAATCGGATCGTGGCGCTCATGGTGATCTTCTGGAAGTAGCCCAGGTCAGGAGATCGGCGTAACTCTTCACAATGCTCCACCATGCGTTCGAAGCTCTTTCCGAAGTAGAGCCAGCATAGCATTGCCGGAACCGGCGACCCGGCGACCGGCTGCTCACACTCTCCAATCAGTTTGCGGGCGAGGTCGTTGTCTTGGGCGGCTTGTTCGATCTCGTCGACATGGTCGAACAGCCCCTCGTTGGCCTTGGCTGCCGCGAGCTTCCGATATTGCGGAATAAGGGCGATGGCCTGAAGCAATACGGCCTGACACCCGGCCATATCCCGGGTGTTCATCGACTCTTCGAATGCGGCATATTCTTCGGGATGGGTCTCCATCCACTCCCGCAGCTTTGCCTTGAAGGCTTCGTATTCCGCCTGACCCATGGTGCAGTTGTTTGAAGTTGGTAATTGGCTCGTTGAGCGAGCTTCTTATGACAACAAATTTACTAATTCTTTTTTCATTTCATCGTCGATGGTGCGGTAGCGGGCAAAGGCCTTGCTGCCCTCCTTGTGTCCGCTCAGAGCGCCGACCAGATTGGGATCCTTGGCCTGCCGGTAGAGATTGCCGACAAAGGTCCGACGTGCCAGGTGTGACGAAGCAATCTTATACAACACCCGCTTCTCCTCCTCGCGGGTCGTCGGATTGATGACCGTAACCAACCGCTTCAACCCGGCCGCTTTGAAGATCCGCTTGATGGCCAGGTTGTATTTCTGTTCGGAGATGAACGGCAGCAGCTTGTCGCTGTCACAGGCTTCATACCGGGCAAGAATCTCCGTGGCCATGGCGTTGAGCGGCACCCGCACCGTCAGCGGACGTCCCTCCTTGGTCTTGCGCGGAATGTATTCGATGGCGCCGCCGATGAGATTCGATTTTGTCATCTTCAGCAGGTCGCCTACCCGGCAGCCGATCAGACATTGGAAGACGAAGATGTCCCGCTGGATGGCCAACTGGGGATGGCGCTTCAGATTGGTGGCGTAGATCCGGTGCAGCTCCTCGATGGTGATATAATACGGCGTCCCGTAGGTACACTCCTCCAGCGGGAAATCGTCGAACGGCCGGTTCCGGCTCTTCTTATGACTGTTGCACCAATAGAAGAAGGTTCGGATGCGCGAGAAGCAGTCCAACAGCGTGTTCTTGCCTCGGGGTTGCGGTGTGCGGGCCTCGGGAATGGCCTCGTAAATCTCGGGATAGATGGCGCAGTAGCGGTACTCGTTTTCCAGAAAGTTCCAGATGTCCCGCAGGGTGTCGGCCGTTACCCGGTCCACATCCAGTGTGAAGTCCTCCTTCCCCATCTGGGTAGCCCGGATGTAGAGTTCATAACGCTGCAAAGCCCGTTTGATGACGCGATAGTTCTTCTTGCGAACCTCCGAAAGCCGGTGCTTCTCGAGAAACTCGTCGAACAGCGCTGTCAAGGTCGGTTTGATGGCGGATACTTGCTCCAGGTTGTACTTCTGCGGATTGTAATATTGGTCCAGCGCCTCCTTCAGCCAACCCTTTGACACCGTCTCTTCGGGACGGTTCTGATAGGCTCTCTCGATGTAGGTTTTGAGCCTGCGGGCCTCGTTGTTGTAGCGGGTGCGCATGGCCTCGTCGCAGACGACTTTGCTCTTGACCTGCTCGGCCTTGTCATCCCAAAGATTCGGATTGATCGTAAGACGGGTCGGAGCGACCAGATCGAGTTGCCGGCCGTCGCGCAGACGCGCGTAGATGGTTGCCTGGGACTCCGTGTCGTAACGGGTGACGCTCTTTTTGAGAATGAGGGTTACTTTCATGGTTCAGCAAGATATAGGGGCTAGTGGCAAAGATAGGAATCTTTCCCCACATTTTCCCCACACATGCTGAAAAATCTTCAATGCCCTTTTAGGGATTAAAACAAATGAGCGAATATATAATACTGAAAATAAGTGAAATATGGTAAAATTTGCTCATATATCCAATTATTCTAATTTAATGAGATTTACTATATTCAAATGCGGCTCCGGGTACTATTCAAAAAACCTCAAATGACTTATAAACAATCATTTGAGGTTTTTATTTTGGCTGATATGTCCGCATTTTGTCCGCATTTTTTTGTAAAGTTGAAAATTTTTGTTTATTGAATATTGGATTTTAAACAAAACGGAGGCCGATGAGCCTCCGTTTTTTACGTCAAATGGGATTGTTCCACTAAAATAATATTCGTAGCTTGCAATGATTCGTAAGTAAATATAGTTTCTTTTCAACGATTCATCGCCGGTAGCTATCTATCAATAATAGTTGACGAATAAAATCTTGATTTTCCCCAATGTAAACGACACAGCAATACAACAGTAAGAAAGCCACACAGGACACTAAGGATAATGCTCCAAAGGTTCCATCCGCAGCACCATTGATATAAAATGTAGGTTATCAAACCGCCCCAAGCCAATGCTGCGAAAAAAATAAAAATTCCGGTAATTTTCTGAGTAGAGACAAAGCCTGGCGCATAACATTTTGATTTATTGCATCGAAAAATATTCTTAATACGTTTCCACAAACTCTCTTTCTGAGGACGTTCCGGTTGGGCAGTGTAAACATTAGGATATACATCTTTATTAAGTACCATTTCTATACCCTGTACCACTTTAATCCAGTGCTCGTTCCACTTACGGTACCCGAGCAAGGCTCCGTACCAACAAAGGGAGGCGATCCAACCGAGAACGGATATAATCAGGGGCAAGAACCACTCCTGCGATTCTGCAACTGCCGCAGGAGCTTTGCCGCAAACCGGTTTGCATGCGCAACATAGCGTTTCGATTTCGCTTTTCGGCCAGATCGAGTAAAGAGCGACGAATAAAGCGCCGACGAAGATGGCATAATAGTTCATCCAGATGTTGTAGCGGCCTACCTGAAACTGATAGCCTTCAATTGCTTTTTCATAAGCTGTAAATGTATTCATCTTTTGAGTATCGTTTTGGGAGTTCTCAATAAATGCATCGGGTGACAGTTGCTGTCCATTCGATGGTTGAGTGTTGGAATTTGTACACATAATTATTGATGTTAAAAAGCTAAAAATCAACTTCTTCAATTAAATCAACTTCCCAATCAGAATAATTTGCTGTACATCCGGTTGGAACAATCAAATGATTTGGATACGAGCCTCTATATCTGTAAGCATTATAGATGTCATACTGTCTTTTCCTGCTCCATCCCGGTTGTCTTTCGACGATTTCTCTTTTAATAAATCTCTTATCTGAAATCGTCGTTTCTTTCAGCCCAAATGATTTAATAGTAATCGTCGGCGGTAGTGAAGATTGGATATATATTTTGGAAAAAATAGCAGAATAATAAGTATCGTCGTATATAATACGATCATAGTAGTCCATATCGGGATCGGTGGAGAGCTTTTCTTTTTCTTGTATTATTTCTTCAGAATCAATGCTTTTTACAAATGCACAATCTCCAATTGATGTAATGTTTGGACCAAGAGATAAATACCCATCAATTTTAGAGCAACCGAAAAATGCACGAGCCCCAATTGATGTTATGGAATTAGGCAACTTAAGATTACCTGTAATGCTTGAAAGATTTTCAAAGGCAGACTCGCCAATAATATTAACCCCTTCAGCTATAGTGAGTTTAGAAAAATTACGGCAATCATAAAAACAGGCAAACGGTATATTTATACCACTATCAATCGTGAGATGTCTATTGAAGCCTACATTCCCACTAAATGCAGAAGCGCCTAATGACGTAACTGTTACAGGTATTGTTAGATCCCCTACCAATGATTGGTTCCCTCCAAAAGCAGACTCACCAATAGTTTGTAATCCATTGCCGAGTGTCAAGGTGCCGTTAAAAGTACATGATGTGAAACAGTAGTTGCCAATTGAGGTAGTGGCATCAGGAATTACAAGGTTCCCTGTAATAGATTTACACTGATAAAATGCATATTCTCCGATAGTCTGCACTGTTTCGGGAATGTATATCGAAGTGATTGCTGCTTGATAAAATGCACGATTTGGAATCGCAGTAAGACCAAGAGGCAATAAAACTGTCGAAATATTAGTATTAGCTAAGCAACTTGCCGGAATAGTCGTATTGTCGGTCTTTGAAAGATCAAGGGCTTTAAGATTTTTCATCGTTCTGATAAAGTCGAAGTCGAATGTGTTGATCTTGCCAGTAAGGGTCAATTCCTCGATGATGTCCTTATCCTCAGAATTGATAAGTTGATCGAGGGTTCCGGCCGTTGTAACATGAACGGTTTGTGAGGTTCCAGATTTTTGGGTGATAAGAATCGTTTCTGATGTTATACCGAGGTTATCGACCAACCGGATTGTCGAATAACGAACTGTAAGAGCCGAATTGGAGGCTACGGTAAATGTCAGGGTTTCATCACGCATAGCGGCACGGGTACGTGTATCAGCTACGGAAATCCACGATTTATCGGCTTCGGGTATTTCGACCGTATAGTCGATATTGGTCGAGAGATCGACAGTAACCGTACCGCCATTGTAACCGACCGTATAGGATTTGGTCGTTACAACGATAACTCCTTCGACAAAGTTGATCGAACGCATAATCGTCCGTTCCTTACCGTCGGTGACGAATATCAGCACCTCGCTCGGCAGAATCGTACTCGGAGTAGTGATTTCGATGGTTCCAGTTGCATTGTCCGTCTTTTTTACCACAGCCCGAAACCCGTCTTGTGCCAAAGCCTTGATAACGGTATTTTCATCAGCTCCTGTAATGGTATAACCGATCGAGTATGTTTTATCCGCCAATACCCGAATATCCTCGGTTTCGGAGAATGTGATAGACAGCGGATGATGTTTGGGCACGGAAATAACCGAATCATCCTGCAATTTGAAATGGATATAATCTTCATCTTGGGTAATTTCCTTGAAAATCGAAACGGCATCAGTTCCGTCAGTCCCATCTTCACCTGTGGCTTTGCCCAACTGTGTCCAGTTTGTTCCATTGTCATAGGAAATGTACCAATATCCCTCTCTGATTTCGAGTTTGGGAGTAATGCCGTCTTTACCGTTCGCTCCGTCCGTTCCATCTTCTCCATCTGAACCGTCTGCACCATCTTTTCCGTCTGTCCCCTCGGCTTTGATTTTATTACCACTATCATCCGTCAGCCACTTGCCGTCAAGCGTCCAGTAATAAACGCCGTCAGTATCCTGCTTTACGCTGATAACAGGAGTATGCCCGTCTTGTCCGTCAGCCCCGGGCTTGCCATCCGAACCATCTGTCCCGTTTTGGCCATCTTTACCATGATAAATAGTAATTGGATTACTTTTATTGAATCTGATCGTATAGCCTATTTCTATCCCATCTTGCATAACAGGGGTAATCTCTGTAATATAATCATTATTTTGCAGAGCAGTAACAATCGTTTGTAAAGACGAAATGTTGGTATTCATCTGATTACAGAGTGTTTTCAGAGCCTCGAATGCCGACCACGTGGGCAATTTGATCTGCGTACCGTTAGACAACGTAAAAATTACATAGTCGGTATTGGTTTCATAGTCAATATCCGTAAACATCGGATCACCGCTAATACCGTCCTCTCCATCTTCACCGGTGGCTTTACCGAGTTGTGTCCACGTGGACTCGTTGTCATAGGAAATGTACCAATAATCGTTTTCGATTTTGAATTTAGGGGTAATACCATCTTTGCCGTCCATGCCGGGCTTTCCGTCCTGCCCATCATTCCCGTCTTCTCCATTCGACCCGTCCGTACCATCCTTGCCATCGGTTCCCTCTGCTTTGATTTTATTGCCGCTATCGTCCGTCAGCCAGTCACCGTCGAGTGTCCAATAATAGCTCCCGTCAGTATCTTGCTTTACTCCGATAACGGGAGTATGTCCGTTCTTTCCGTCTTCACCGTCAACTCCGGGTTTCCCATCCTCTCCGTCAGTTCCGTTTTGTCCATCCTTACCATGATAAATGGTGATCGGATTACTTTTACTGAACGTTATCGTATAGCCAACCTCTTTCCCATTCTGCATGATGGGGGTCACGTTCGTAACATAGTCGTTCTTTTGTAATGCCGTTACAATAGTTTGTAACGATGAAATGTTGGTGTTCATCTGTTTGCAGAGCTCTTCCAATTTGGCCACCCGATTTTCCAAATTATCTACGCGCCCGGTCAATGCCGAATTGTCATACTCATCGCTACAACTTGCAAACAGCAATGTAGCAATATACAACACCGATAGAATTTTTTTCATAGTAATTATTATTTGAATTGATTGAATATTCAAATTGTAATTACCATCCGGCCCCTCAATGGTGAATAATCAAAAAGAAAGTGTGGAGTCGTTCGTTTATCTGGCAGGAGGCTCTGGTAAGCCCAAGTACAAATAAACAATACCCCACACCGAATAGTCTATATCTGGATAATGATATATAACTACGCACGGTGATGAGTGTCGTATTGCCTATCCTTGTACTTTGAAATTTACCAGATTTCCTGCCAAGGATTAGCGAAACACTTTCACTAAACTAATATGTCGCCGCCCATACGGGCAGGCAGGGCAAAGTTAGAAAATGTTTTTCAAATACGAACACCACGCGGGGTATTGTACGGACAAATTTCGCACGAAAGTTCCGGAAAATCAAGATTGACCCGACGAAAAGTTTATCGTTATTTGGGAACATATACACCTGAATTCAGAAACGGGAGAAGCGATAAAAAAACACGGGACGATGCCCGTAAAGAAGAACTCAAAAAGACGACCGAAGAACAGCGTAGGAAATCTATACTAAAGAAATACAGGGAACCACGAAAACAACGACCGGAAAAACGGGATGCCTGGACAAATACAATACCGCTTATCCGGTGACAAACAGTAAGTATTTATACCACTTTTCACGAAAAGAATCCGGGAGGTTTGAACATCCCGACAATTATTTTTACTTTTGTGGACTACTGAAACGCATAATCTTAAAATCAAATAACGAACTCGTATGGTAGATATTTTTGAACGCCTCGAAAAGAATGCCGGAGGCCCTATCGGTATGTACATGGGTTATGCCCACGGGTATTTCGCATTCCCCAAACTCGAAGGAGAAATCGGTCCCCACATGACCTTTCGGGGACAGAAGATGCTGAACTGGAGCCTGAACAACTACCTGGGCCTGGCTAATCACCCCGAAGTGCGCGAAGCCGACGCCAAAGGTGCCGCCGAATTCGGCATGGCAGCCCCGATGGGCGCCCGCATGATGAGCGGTCAGACCAAATACCACGAACAGTTGGAGCGCGAACTGGCAGAGTTCGTCGGCAAACCCGACGCCTTCCTGCTGAACTTCGGCTACCAGGGCATGATCTCGATCATCGACTGCCTGCTCACCCCGCGCGACGTGGTGGTCTATGACGCCGAGGCACACGCCTGCATCATCGACGGCCTGCGCATGCACAAGGGCAAGCGTTTCGTATATGGCCATAACGACATGGCGTCGCTGCGCCTGCAACTCAAGCACGCCACGGAACTGGCGGAACAGCAGAACGGCGGCGTACTCGTCATCACCGAAGGTGTATTCGGCATGAAGGGCGACCTGGGCAAACTGGACGAGATCGTGGCGATGAAGAAAGATTTCAACTTCCGCCTGCTGGTCGATGACGCCCACGGCTTCGGCACGATGGGGCCCCACGGACGGGGCACGGCCGCTCACTTCGGCGTCGTGGACGGTGTGGATGTGCTGTTCAACACCTTCGCCAAGTCGATGGCCGGCATCGGAGCCTTCGTCTGCGGTCCCCGCTGGCTTATCAACCTGCTGCGCTACAACATGCGTTCGCAGCTCTACGCCAAGTCACTCCCGATGCCGATGGTGATCGGCGCGTTGAAGCGTCTGGATCTGATCCGCAAGCACCCCGAATACCAGGAGAAGCTCTGGGAAATCACCCGTGCCCTGCAAGGCGGACTGAAGGAGAACGGATTCGAGATCGGTGTAACCCAGTCGCCCGTAACTCCCGTCTATATGAAAGGCGGCATCCCCGAAGCGACCAACCTGATCGTCGATCTGCGCGAGAAACACAACCTCTTCTGCTCGGTAGTGGTCTATCCGGTGATCCCGAAGGGCGAAATCATCCTGCGCCTGATCCCGACGGCAGCCCACACGCTCGACGACGTGAAGTTCACGATCGAGGCGTTCAAAGCCATCCGCAACAAGCTCGAAAGCGGCTTCTACCGCGACAAACCGATGCCGATGAAAGCCGACGAAGGATTTTCGGTGCGTTAAACCGCCCTGTCCCATAAAAAAATCCCCGCTGTAAAAACAGCGGGGATTTTTCACGAATACGAGTATCTCTACCCGACAAAAGCGCTTCGCCTTTAGTTTTTGAAGGTCAGGCCATCGGCGTCGGCATCGATGACGATCGGATGCTCGCGATTGACATCACCCGCCAAAATCCGCTTCGACAGATCGTTCACCACGTAACGCTGAATCGTACGCTTGACAGGACGTGCGCCGTACAACGGATCGTAACCTATGCGGGCGATCCACTCTTTCGCCTTCTTCGTATAGTCGAGCTCGATGTTGTTTTCCTTCAGCAGCTTGCGGACTATATTCATCTGAATATCGACGATCCGCCCGATGTCTTCGTGCGTCAGCGGCTCGAACATCACGATCTCGTCGATACGGTTCAGGAACTCGGGCTTGAGCTGCATCTTCAACTGCTCGATCACCTCCAGACGCGTCTTTTCGACCACTTCCGGCGAAATTTTATTGCCGTCGAAAGCCGGAGCGAAATTCTCCTGGATAACCTGTGCCCCCATGTTGGAGGTCATGATGATAATCGTATTGCGGAAATCGACCGTACGCCCCTTGTTATCGGTCAGCCGTCCGTCGTCGAGCACCTGCAACAGGATGTTGAACACGTCGGGATGCGCCTTCTCGATCTCATCGAGCAGCACGACCGAATAAGGCTTGCGCCGCACGGCCTCGGTCAGTTGTCCGCCCTCGTCGTAACCGACATATCCCGGAGGCGCACCGACCAGACGCGACACGCTGTGACGTTCCTGGTACTCGCTCATGTCGATACGGGTCAGCATGTTGTCGTCGTTGAAGAGGAACTCGGCCAGCGCCTTCGCCAGCTCGGTCTTACCTACACCCGTCGTACCCAGGAAGATGAACGAGCCGATCGGCTTGCGGGGATCGTTCAGTCCGGCCCGCGAACGGCGCACGGCATCCGACACGGCGGCAATGGCCAAATCCTGACCGACTACGCGGCGATGCAACTCCTCCTCCATGTGGAGCAGCTTCTCACGCTCGGAAGCCAGCATACGCGAAACGGGAATCCCTGTCCAGCGGGATACCACCTCGGCCACATCCTCGGCATCGACCTCCTCCTTGATCATCGCCCCGCTGGCCGAAGCCGCACGGAATTCGTCCTGAAGAGCCGCGATCTGCTTCTCGGCCTCCTGAATCTTGCCGTAACGAATCTCGGCCACACGGCCGTAATCGCCCTGCCGTTCGGCCTGCTGAGCCTCGATCTTCAGGTGTTCGATCCGGTCCTTGTTCTCCTGGATCTTCTTCAGCACGTCCCGTTCGCCTTCCCACTTGGCACGAAGCTCGGCACGTTTGGCCCCCAGCTCCTCGATCTCATGGGTCAGTTGCTCGACACGCTCCTTGTCGTTCTCGCGGCGGATCGCCTCGCGCTCGATCTCGAGCTGACGTACCCGGCGATCCAGCACATCGATCTCCTCCGGCACGGAGTTCATCTCCAGGCGGAGTTTCGAAGCCGCCTCGTCGATCAGGTCGATCGCCTTATCGGGCAGGAAACGGGAGGTGATGTAGCGCTGCGAAAGCTCGACGGCCGCAACAATCGCCTCGTCCTTGATCCGCACCTGATGGTGGTTCTCGTAACGATCCTTCAGTCCGCGCAGGATCGAAATCGCATCCTCGGCCGTCGGTTCATCGACCATGACTTTCTGAAAACGACGCTCGAGCGCCTTGTCCTGCTCGAAATATTTCTGGAACTCGTCGAGGGTCGTAGCACCGATCGTACGCAGTTCACCGCGTGCCAAGGCCGGCTTGAGGATATTAGCAGCATCCATCGCACCCGACGACTTGCCGGCTCCGACCAGCGTATGAATTTCGTCGATGAAGAGCAATATCTCGCCCTCGCTGGCGGTCACCTCCTGCACGACGGCCTTCAGACGCTCCTCGAACTCACCCTGGTACTTGGCCCCGGCGATCAGGGCGCCCATGTCGAGCGAATAGATCACCTTCGAGCGCAGGTTCTCCGGCACGTCCCCGTTCACGATCCGGTGGGCGATACCCTCTGCAATGGCCGTCTTACCCACGCCGGGTTCTCCGACCAGCATCGGATTGTTTTTGGTACGGCGCGAAAGAATCTGCAATACACGGCGAATCTCCTCGTCGCGGCCGATGACCGGGTCAAGCTTGCCGCTGCGGGCCATCTCGTTCAGATTGATCGCATACTTGCCCAGGGCATCGAACTCCTGCGACGCCGTCTGCGAATCGACGGTCGCCCCCTTGCGGAACACCCGAATCGCCTCGAGCAACTCCTTTTCAGTCGCCCCGGCGCCTTTCAGCAGATCGGCGGCAGTACCCCGCTCGGCGATCAGTCCCAGCAGCAGATGCTCTACCGAAGCGTACTTGTCCCCGAAATTCTTGGTAAAATCGACGGCACGCTGGATTACTTTGGTCGTATCCTGCGAAAAGAACTGTTCGCCGCCTCCCGAAACATGGGGCAGCCCCCGCACGGCCCGCTCCACTTCGCCGCGCAGTCCCCGCACGTTTACGCCGACACGCCCCAGCAGAAATACCGACAGCGAATCGTCCTCGCGCACGAGCACATTGAGCAGATGCAGCGGTTCGACGGCCTGATTGCCCTGCTCCCTGGCAAGAGACACCGCAGCCTGCAGCGCCTCTTGCGCCTTAATAGTTAAAGAATTAATGTTCATAGTGCATTATATTATTTTTAATTTATTTCTTTGACTTACCTATCGCAAAATATCTGCCAAGTCTGCAACTTCTGCCATCCTGTCCGATTTTGTCATATCCCGGACGATATCGTAATGACAAAATGGCTACCTTTGCAGGACAAAACCAAATTATCTAATCAGACAGAATGAAAAAACTTATCCTCGCCATTACGGCATCGCTCTGCATCGCGACTCTGATCTCTTCATGCAACAACCTGGGCATCAGCGCTCCGAAAATGGATTCCGACGAAGCGACACAACTCATCGTCGAAACTCTCGAAAAGAATATCAACTTCGACGAGTGGAAAATATATGAAATCCGCTGGATGGAGGCGGACGAGCTGGAGAATAACCTGACAGTTTTATTCGTCGAAATGGTAAACAAGGCCGGCGACTGTTTCTCGCAGACCTTCACGCTCTCCGGTCCCGGCAAAGGCAACATCTCCGACCTGGACGAAGCAGGCGGGCTGAGCGGGAAACTCGATTTCGAAAAAGTCAAAGGCCTGACTCCGGCCTCGATCAACGTCGAAGCCATCCGCAAACAGTACGAAGAGGCCAAAGCCATGATCCCCGAAAACTATACGTTCAAGAGCATCGGCGACTACCTGATTCAGGAAACGGTTCCTTCGGGCAACGAATTCCTCGACCGAAATAAAACGTTCGGCGAAGTGAAAGCAGAGTTCAGTATGAACATAACCGAAAACGGCAAGGAGATCGTCGAAAGCGCCGGCAAGAAATCGGTCCAGTATTACGAAGTTACCTTCAATGTGCTGCCCGACGGATCGGTTCAGATGGAAGAGTAAGGCGACCTGCGGCGACACACTGCGAAAGACGGGAGTTTCGGCTTCCGTCTTTCTTTATTCTTGAGGCATACTCGCACCGAAGCGAGTCACCTGCGAAAATTACCGGACAGATCGCCGGTACGGGGAACGGATTTTCGAAAACGATACGTCGCGCTTCATTCCGCATATTCCATCCGACAAAGTGCAAATAAATTTGGCGCAGCACCAGGCTTTCACTATCTTTGCAGAAGATAGGAAGCGCCTCGGAAATCTTCGAAAATAAATTTTCCCGATTTCGCCCGGCTTTCACTATCTTTGTTCCGCTATGAGTGATTTTATCGTCAGCGCACGCAAATACCGCCCCGCCACCTTCTCATCGGTCGTGGGGCAGAAGCACATCACTTCGACCCTGAAGAACGCGATCGAGCGCGGTCAGCTTGCCCACGCTTATCTCTTCTGCGGACCGCGCGGCGTGGGCAAGACCACCTGCGCCCGCATCTTCGCCAAGGCGATCAACTGCCTGCATCCCGAAGGGGCCGAAGCCTGCAACACGTGCGAATCGTGCCGCAGTTTCAACGACGGACGCTCGCTCAACATCCACGAGCTGGACGCCGCGTCGAACAACTCGGTCGAGGACATCCGTTCGCTCATCGAACAGGTGCGCATCATCCCGCAGGTGGGACGCTACTCGGTCTTCATCATCGACGAGGTCCACATGCTCTCGGCGGCCGCCTTCAACGCCTTCCTCAAGACGCTCGAGGAGCCGCCCGCACACGCCATCTTCATCCTGGCGACCACCGAAAAACACAAGATTATCCCTACGATCCTCTCCCGCTGCCAGATCTACGACTTCAACCGCATCCGCGTCGAGGACTCCGTGGAATACCTCAAATACATCGCCTCGCAGGAGGGAATCACCGCCGACGACGAGTCGCTCAACCTGATCGCACAGAAAGCCGACGGCGGCATGCGCGACGCCCTGTCGATGTTCGACAAGGCCGTTTCGTTCTGCGGGCAGGAACTCCGCTATCAGGAGGTGGCCCAGACGCTCAACGTATTGGACTACGACACCTACTTCAGCATGACCGAAACGCTCCTGTCGGGCAACTATGTCGAGGCGCTGCTCTCTTTCGACAACGTGCTCGCGCGGGGATTCTCCGGCCAGACTTTCATGGCGGGACTCAATCGCCACCTGCGCGACCTGCTGGTGGCCCGCAACGAGCCTTCGCTCCGGCTGCTGGAATTTACCGGTACGCTGATGGAACGATACCGGACGCAGGCGGCCGCCTGCCCTCCCGAATTTCTTTTCGGCGCCATATCGCTGCTCACGGACCTCGACGGCAAAATCAGGCAATCGTCCAACCAACGGCTGCTCGTCGAACTGGGACTGATGAAGATCGCCGGTCTCGGTCAAAAAAAAAATAGCCCCGTCGATCCCGTAAATCTTCCGTTGCCGGAATTGGTTCGGACCGCCCCCGCGCAATCCGCACCGGCCCGTCCGCAATCGACACAACAGACGGCTCCCGCGCCCGCTCCGCAACCGGCTACGGTCCAACGGCCGACGGCTGCGGCGGCAGAATCTTCGCCCGGAATCGCGGCATCCGCTCCGGCAGCAACGCCGGTTTCGACACAACCGCAAACGGCGCGTCCCCGTCCCGTACAGTCCAGACTCGCATCGGGAATCTCCATTTCGGCGCTGATAAACGATGCAGCCCCGGAACCGGATACAGAAACCGCCGTGCATGCCGCAGCACCCCAGCCGGTCATCGACCCGCTCAGCGCCGAAAAACTCGAAACGACCCGTGAAAAAATCCTCACGCTCGTCCGCGAGATGCGTCCGCGCTTCGTCGCGGCGTTCGAACGGATGCAATTTCAGGGACACGTGATCCGTATCGCAGTTCCGTCGGAAGCCCTGCGCGAAGAGATCCTGCGCAACAAAACCGAACTGCTGCTCCGCATCGCCGAAACGTCCGGCGTGCAGGGTATGCTGGAGCTCGACGTCACGATCAACGAAGAGATCCGGGCCGCCCGCCCGATCAAACTCGAAGACCGGGTCAAGTATATGACCGAAAAAAATCCTCTGCTGGCCGAGTTGCGCCGGGCGCTCGACCTGGAGGTAGAATAAAGCATAAAGTAAAACCAAATACACAAATGGCAATTAAGAACTTTGTCGAAGAATTGGAATGGCGCGGTATGATTCACTCGATCATGCCGGGCACACAGGAACAACTTCAGAAAGAGATGTCTACAGCTTACGTGGGCATCGACCCGACGGCGGATTCGCTGCACATCGGACACTTGGTGAGTGTAATGATCCTCAAGCACTTCCAGATGTGCGGACACCGTCCGATCGCTCTGGTGGGCGGCGCGACGGGCATGATCGGCGACCCCAGCGGCAAATCGCAGGAGCGCAACCTGCTCGATGAAAAGACCCTCCGCCACAACCAGGAGGCGATCAAGAAACAGCTCGCCAAGCTGCTCGATTTCGAATCGGACGCTCCCAACGCGGCGATGCTGGTGAACAACTACGACTGGATGAAGGGAATCACCTTCCTGGATTTCATCCGCGACATCGGCAAGCTGATTACCGTGAACTACATGATGGCCAAAGATTCGGTAAAGAAACGCTTCAACGGCGAAGGCGAAGGGATGTCGTTCACCGAATTCACCTACCAGCTCGTGCAGGCCTACGACTTCCTGCACCTGTACGAAACCGTAGGTTGTAAACTGCAGCTCGGCGGCGCCGACCAGTGGGGCAACATCACCACCGGCACGGAGCTGATCCGCCGCAAGGCCGGCGGCGAGGCTTTCGCCCTCACCTGCCCGCTGATTACCAAAGCCGACGGCACCAAGTTCGGCAAGACCGAGAGCGGCAACGTATGGCTCGACCCGCGTTATACGTCGCCTTACAAGTTCTACCAGTTCTGGCTCAACACCAGCGACGAGGACGCCAAGCGCTACATCAAGATCTTCACGCTGCTCGATAAACAGACCATCGACGACCTGATCGCCGAACACGACGCAGCCCCTCACCTGCGAATCCTGCAAAAACGGCTGGCGCAGGAGGTTACCGTGATGATCCACTCTCAGGAGGAGTACGAAAAAGCGGTCGAGGCATCGAACATTCTCTTCGGCGGGGCTACCTCCGAAGCGCTTCGCAAACTCGACGAACAGACCCTGCTGCAGGTTTTCGAAGGAGTCCCGCAATACAAAATCGCCCGTGCGGAACTGATCGGGCTGCCCTTCATCGAGCTGTGCGCCGAGCGGAGCGATATCTTCCCCTCGAAGGGCGAATGCCGCAAGATGGTACAGGCCGGCGGCGTGAGCCTCAACAAGGAGAAGGTGGCCGACCCCATGCGTGCAATCGCCGAAAGCGACCTGATCGACGGGAAATACCTGCTCGTACAGAAAGGCAAGAAAAACTACTACCTGGTAATCGCCGAATAAGATGGAATACCGTATCGTTTTGAACCGGATGGAGTTCCGGGCTTTCCACGGCTGTTACGACCTGGAACAGCAAGTGGGCAACCGCTTCACGGTCGATCTGGAGATCACGGCCGAGCTGGGGGAAGTGGCGAGCGAGGACTGCGTGGAAAAAGCGGTCAATTACCTGTTGGTTTACGAAACCGTACGCGAACAGATGCGCGTCACCCAGCGCACGATCGAACGCGTGTCGATGAACATCATGGATGCCCTCTATGCCCGGTTTCCGCAAATCCGCCATATCCGCTGTACGGTTTCGAAGCTGGCGCCCCCGCTGGGCGGGAAGCTCGAAAAAGTGAGCGTCGTGCTGGAGAAATAAACCACACTGCGACAACGAATAAAGCGAGAGGAATCGATTCCTCTCGCTTTATTTTTCTTCCCGACGGAATAATCACAACCGCTCGAAAACGATCCGTCCGTAATACTTTACCGAGCCTGCTTCTGTTGCGAGAACCTTCCACACCATTCGCCGCTCGCAAATTTCCGACACCGTAAGCCGTGCCGGAATAAATCCGTAATCCACAGTTATCCGTCTTCCTGTCAGACTCCAGGCAAAATGCTCCCCGTTATCGGCCACACCCCGTCCATCGTGTTCGAAAGTCATAATCCCCAAAGCATGGGCACATCACAGGCTCCATCGTCGTCCGAATCATCCCAATCGTAATCCGGCTCCTCGACCGCACGCCACCTACCCAAGATATTTTCGGCATCGATCGCTTCCTCCCGGATGCCCTTGTCACATGCGAAAAGTGCCAACGAGAGCAAAGCAAACAATGTAACAAGACACAGATAAAATCTTCGCCCCCTCTATAATACAGACAATAAATAACGTCCGATCGACAAATTCTTCGAAGGGGTCTGAAATTCCCCCGTCGTTCTTCTTTGCGTTACGCCACCGAGCAGGGGATTCCCAGCGCCTCGACCCGGGCAGCGATCGCCTGCAAATCTTCGCGGGGGACTTTCTGCAAGGTTTTGCACGGAGTGTCGCGGTCGAGCGAATAGACCATCACCTGACGGGGCCGGATCTCTTCGACCAGCTTCAACCAGGCCGCGACCTCCCGCTCGGTCGTGTTATCCACCGTGCGGCCCTCGCACTCGCCCCGCAGGAACATCGTCTGCAGGATCATCTGCCCGTCGAACAGTTTCATGTTCTTCACCACCTCAGCCACCGAATAGGTCCCGCACGGGTTATTGATGAGCCGAACCGTATCGTCGAAAGCGGAATCGAGTTTCAGGATGTTGTTATCGACCCGACGCAAGGCCCGGCGCACGCTCTCGCGGCCGATCTGCGTCGCATTGCTCAACACCGAAATCCGCGCCGAAGGGCAAATTTCGTCCCGCAAGACGATCGTATCGTCGATGATCGCCTCGAAATCGGGGTGCATCGTCGGCTCGCCGTTACCGGCGAAAGTAATCACGTCGGGCGGCGTACCTTCGGAAACCATCTGACGCAGGGTCGCTCCGAGCATGGTACGCACGTCCTCGCGCGAATTGAACCGGCGGGCGCCCGGATGTTCGGCATTCCAGCCGCATTCACAATAAATGCAATCGAAGCTACACAACTTCGATTGAGTGGGTAACAGATTGACACCCAAAGACAGACCCAATCTGCGGGAATGGATCGGGCCGAAAATAATATCGCTATACAGTGCAGTCATATTGACAAAATTAGAAAATATTCTCTTCTTTGCACAAATATTGCTCCCTTTTTATACGTTAATAGAAAAACGGCATGCAACGGGACCTCCGAAAAACGAATTCGGTCCGAATCGGGAACACGATCGGCCCAAGGCCCCGACGCATGAATCGTCCAACCGAAAACCAATGAAACGACACCTTATGAAGCATAAATTCGGCTTACTTCCCAAAGTGCTCCTGGCTATCGCGCTGGGCATCGTATTCGGCCTCTTCGTTCCCGAGTGGTTCACCCGAATCGCATTGACCTTCAACAACATTTTCGGCAATTTTCTGAACTTCGTCATCCCGCTGCTGATCCTGGGCCTCGTGGCTCCGGGCATCGCCGACCTGGGTAGCAAGGCAGGACGGCTGCTGGTAATCACCGCAGCCCTGGCCTATGCCTTTACCCTGTTTTCGGGATTCGGAACTTTCTTCACAAGTTTCGGGATATTACCCCGGCTATTGGGCGGTACGGAGATGAGCGCCCCGGGAGAAACCGCCGCAACACCCATGCAACCGTTCTTCACGGTCGAAATGCCCCCGTTGATGGGCGTGATGACCGCCCTCATTCTCGCCTTCGTGCTGGGACTGGGCATGGCTTACATCCACAGCGACAAGCTCAAGGGCATGATGGATGATTTCAAACTCATCATCGAGCGTGTCATCTCGAAGGTCATCATCCCGCTGCTGCCCTTCTACATCTTCGGCATCTTCCTCTCGATGACTCAGTCGGGGCAGGTATCGGGTATTCTGGGCATTTTCCTCAAGTTGATCGTGATTATCTTCGTGATGACGGTCGTCCTGCTGCTGATCCAGTTCTCGATCGCGGGCCTCGTGGCAAGGCAGAATCCGTTGAAGATGCTCCGCACGATGATGACCGCCTACATGACGGCCCTCGGTACGCAATCGTCGGCAGCCACGATCCCCGTGACGCTGGCACAGACGGTCAAAATCGGCGTCCGCCCCGAAGTGGCGGGATTCGTCGTCCCGCTCTGCGCCACGATCCACCTCTCGGGCTCGATGATGAAGATCGTCGCCTGCTCGCTCGCGGTGATGATGCTCTCCGGGCTGGACGTTTCGATGGGCACCTACTCGGGTTTCATCCTGCTGCTGGGTATCACGATGATCGCCGCACCGGGCGTACCGGGCGGAGCCATCATGGCTGCGATCGGATTGCTGGAGTCGATGCTCGGGTTCGACGAAAATATGATCGGACTGATGATCGCCACCTACATTGCCATGGACAGTTTCGGTACGGCGACCAACGTAACGGGCGACGGTGCGATCGCGGTGATCGTAAACGCCATCGACAGCCGAATGGTTCGCGGGGAAAAACGATAAACCTACTGTTAATATTTTCACATTCGAAAAAAAATCTTTAACTTTGCGAGCATCGTTCATAAACGAACAACCGCTGTCAAGTGAAATAAGAGGATTAATTAAATCAATAATTATGGCTAAAATCAATTTGAAACAGTACGGCATCACGGGTACTACGGAAGTAATCTACAACCCGTCGTACGACGAACTCTACCGCGAGGAGACCCGCAAGGGCCTGCGCGGTTATGAAAAGGGTCAGGTAACCGAAATGGGTGCCGTGAACGTGATGACCGGCGTTTACACGGGTCGTTCCCCGAAAGACAAGTTCTTCGTCATGGACGAAACCACCAAAGATACTATTTGGTGGACCTCGCCCGAATACAAGAACGACAACAAACCGGTGACGAAGAAGACCTGGAAGGAGCTGAAAAAGATCGCTGTCGAAGAGTTGTCGAACAAGAAGCTCTTCGTCGTGGACACGTTCTGCGGAGCCAACGAGAACACCCGTCTGAAGATCCGCTTCATCATGGAGGTCGCTTGGCAGGCGCATTTCGTGAAAAACATGTTCATCCGCCCGACGGACGAGGAGCTGGAGAAATACGGCGAACCCGATTTCGTGGTGCTGAACGCCTCGAAAGCCAAAGTCAAGAACTACAAGGAACTCGGACTCAACTCGGAAACGGCGGTCGTGTTCAACCTCACCGAAAAAATGCAGGTAATCATCAACACCTGGTACGGCGGCGAAATGAAGAAGGGTATGTTCTCCTACATGAACTACCTGCTGCCGCTGAAGGGCATCGCGTCGATGCACTGCTCGGCCAACACCGACAAGGAGGGCAAGAACACCGCCATCTTCTTCGGTCTGTCGGGAACGGGCAAAACCACCCTTTCGACCGACCCGAAGCGCGAGCTGATCGGCGACGACGAGCACGGTTGGGACGACGACGGTGTCTTCAACTTCGAGGGCGGATGCTATGCCAAAGTCATCAACCTCTCGAAAGAGAACGAGCCCGATATCTGGAACGCGATCCGCCCCAACGCCCTGCTGGAGAACGTTACGGTGGACAAGAAAGGTAAGATCGACTTCGCGGACAAGTCCGTGACGGAGAACACTCGCGTATCGTACCCGATCTTCCACATCGATAACATCGTGAAGCCCGTATCGAAAGCTCCGGCAGCCAAGAAGGTGATCTTCCTTTCGGCCGACGCCTTCGGCGTACTGCCCCCGGTTTCGATCCTGACTCCGGAACAGACCAAATACTACTTCCTCTCGGGCTTCACCGCCAAGTTGGCCGGTACCGAACGCGGTATCACCGAGCCGACGCCGACCTTCTCGGCCTGCTTCGGTGCAGCGTTCCTCTCGCTGCATCCGACCAAATACGGTGAGGAGCTGGTAAAACGCATGAAGCAATCGGGCGCTACGGCCTACCTCGTCAATACGGGCTGGAACGGTACGGGCAAACGTATCTCGATCAAGGATACGCGCGGCATCATCGACGCCATCCTGGACGGTTCGATCGACAAGGCTCCGACCAAGACGCTGCCGGTATTCGATTTCAAGATCCCGACCGCACTTCCGGGCGTGGATCCCAAGATTCTCGATCCGCGCGACACGTACAAGAACGCCAAGGAATGGGACGAGAAGGCGGCAGATCTGGCCGGTCGTTTCGTCAAGAACTTCGAGAAGTTCACCGGCAACGCCGAAGGCAAGAAACTCGTAGCTGCAGGTCCGCATCTCAAATAAGACGACGAGCAGCAAGCTATTTTCACAAAGAGAACGGTCCGGGGCTAACGCCCGGACCGTTCTCTTTGTCGCTCGACCGCACGATCACTCCCCTTCGGCAACCTATATTCGGACAGCCCTGCCCTACAAGCGGTATCGTGGAACACTATTTGCAACACCTTCTTATAATCAATCCATTATATTATGAAAAAAGTAATCCACAGAGCCGGCACACGAGGTCATTCCGACCACGGTTGGCTCGACAGCTACCATACGTTCAGTTTTGCAGACTACCACGATCCCGAGCGCATCCATTTCGGCGCATTGCGCGTACTCAACGACGATACCGTAGCCGGAGGAGAGGGTTTCGGCGCACATCCCCACGACAACATGGAGATCGTTTCCATCCCGCTCGAGGGCGAACTACGACATCAGGACAGCATGGGACATACTTCGGTGCTGCGCACCGGGGAAATCCAGGTAATGACGGCCGGAACGGGAATCATCCACAGCGAATTCAACAACAGCCCCGACCGTCCCGTCAAATTCCTCCAGATATGGGTATTCCCGGATCGACGCGGACTTCCGACCCGTTACGAGGAGATCACGCTCGCTCCGGCACGCACCAATGAGCTGCGCACGATCGTGGCTCCCGAAGGCAATGGTTCCGAGCATACGGCTTGGATTCATCAGTCGGCCTGGTTCCACACCCTGAACCTGGAGAAAGATACCTATGAATACGCCATGCGCCGGGAAGGAAACGGTCTTTACGTCTTCGTCCTCGAAGGCGACGTAACGGTCGAGAACGAAAAGCTGGCCTCCCGGGACGGCATGGGCATTTGGGAGCAGAACGACATCACCCTCCATACGGACGGGAAAGCCAGCCTGCTTCTGATCGAGGTACCGATGCGGTAATTACCCCAACCTTTCCCAAGAAAAATAGCGGCACTTCTTGGTGCCGCTATTTTTTAATTCATCCGCCCATTCGGATCAGAAAAACTTGACTTCCCGGCCTTCGATAGCCGTAAGCAGATTATTGGCCGCCGACGAAGCTCCGATACGGAACAATTCGGGCGTAAGCCACTCCTTGCCCAAAATCTCCTCGACGATCGTATAATACAAAGCGGCATCTTCGGCACTCCGGACACCGCCGGCCGGCTTGAAGCCCACCTTACGTCCCGTTTTCCGATAGTAATCCCGGATCGCCTGGCACATCACCACCGCCGCTTCGGGCGTGGCGGACACATCGATCTTGCCGGTCGAAGTCTTGACGAAATCGGCCCCGGCGAACATCGGAAGCAACGATGCCTTGCGGATCAGATCGGGAGTTTTCAAAGCTCCGGACTCGATAATGACCTTTAACACGACCTCGGGACTCATCTCGGTACGAATCACCTCGACCTCGTTAGCGACCTCGTCGTAATGCCCCTCCAACATCTTACCCACGTTCAAGACGATATCGATCTCGTCGGCTCCGTTCTCGACGGCCATAGCCACTTCGAGAACCTTCACCTCGAGAAACGTCTGCGAAGAAGGAAATCCGCCCGCAACGCTCGTGATACGCATATCCGTACCATCGACCACCACACCGACCGTTTCGACGAACGGCGGATAGATGCAAATCGACGCCACATTGGGAAGATGAGGGAACTGTTGGTAAAACTTGACGGCTTTGCCGGCAAATTCCGTAACCGACTCCACGGAGTCCGTACACGACAGCGTAGTTAAATCCACCGCCGAATAACAGAGTTTGTAAACTTCCGGAGTATGGTTTCGTACCGCAGCTTTGCGGATACGATCCACTTCCTCGGCCACCTGCGCCTCGCTCATAGCCGACGCATATTCTTTCAAATGATTCGCGTATTCCATAATTTTCTATTATTTACACAAGCGGTTCGCCTTCAAAGCGCAATAAAAATAAATATCGAAGTTCCCGTTCCGCAATTCCCTTTACAAGATTACACAGACCGCGTGCAAAAAATTCATTCCGCCGAAAGCAAATCCCTCGTTCGGGATAGCCCTTCAACAAATCGGCTTGCACCGAAACCGATCAAAACCTGGCAAAAACAAGTAAATACGGCCGAACTCAACGCTCTTTCGACAAAAATAATAAAATTTTAGATCTTTTCCGTATTTCTTTCGATATCCTGTATGATATTGCAAATATCGTGCAGATCCTGTCCAGCCGACGTCCATAAAAATAAAAAGTGATGTCTCGGAATCCTTGTTGGGATCCAAATTCGGAACTGATCCTCCCGGTCGCCAACCGTATTTATGAACCGACATGGGCCTAAAAATGCCTGTCTTGAAGAAAGGCGGACGAAAATACGACCAATAATCGAACAAGCTCAATAAATCGAGACAAAAAATATCCGCACCGTTTCCGGTGCGGATATTTTTCATCGAATCCGAACGGATTAGAACTTCAGACCCTCTTCGAAGAGTTTCTTGAAGTGGATATCCTTCATGGCTTTCTTCGCCATCTTCTCATCCTTCTTCACGGCGCTCTTCAACTGTGCCTCTGCCGTTCTCATATCGCCCTCTTCCGAAGCGATCACGGCACGCAGGTAATCGGCCTCTGCGCTCATATCCTTAGCGATAGCACGCTTTGCAGCCGCATAGTCCTTGTTCATCGTGTTAGCGATAGCGGCATTCATACCGTCGAGCTGCTTGGCAGCGTCGTTGTAGTTACCCTGTGCTGCATTGACCAGGCTCTTCGCCTTTGCATCAGCGCCCTTGGCATACTTCTGAGCCTCTGCCATATTGCCGTTCGCCAAGTTGGCAAGAGCCAGGTTGGTGTTCAGCGCCTCGGAAGCCTCGCCCAACTGAGCGGCCTTCTGGAAGCATTTCAAAGCATCAGCCGTGCGGCCTTCCTCCGTAAGAACGATACCCAGGTTGTTGTAAGCGCGGGCGTCGTTATACTTCTCGGCAGCATAAGCCAATACGATGTTCTTGGTAGCGTTGTCCTGTGCGATCGACTCCGCAACGAAGAGCAGCTCATTCAGGTTGAGCTGATCCAGCTTGCCAGCCTCGACAAGCGCCATCATCTCGGCGTCGGTCTTGCCCTCCAGATCGATGGTGTTCACGATCACCGAACGACGGAGCTGCGGCAGAATGTCTTTCTTCAGCTCGTTGAATACGGAAGACATGTTCTTGATCTCATCCTCGCGCTGCGTCGAAGAGGAGTACATGCTCAAAACTTGGAGAATCAGATCCTTGTCTTTGATGTTCGACTTCGAAACCAGCTCCTTGAAACCTTCCCAGTCCTCACCGTAAGCGGCAACGTCGATATCCAGACCCGAATTTTTCAGCAGTTTCGCAAGAACTTTGTCGCCCGATTCGCTACGCTCCTTCGACAGCGTGTCGTTGAACTTCACGGGACCGTCGGGAGAAGCATAACCCTTCACGGCAACATGCTGGGTAGCACGGTCGTTTTTCAGGTTCTCATCCACATTCGCCTGGAATGCCTCCAGATCGGCGTCTTTCAGCGCTTTCTTGGTTACGTTAGCCTTGTTGATCGCATAGAGGATCTCGGTCTTGTCCACGCTGGTAGTCACGCGTTTGTAGTCGCTCGGCAGAGCTGCCATCGCATCGGCGTAAGCCAGATCCTGCTGCAGGGTATTCACACCCTCGGCAACGACCAGACCGCACTCGCGTACGATTGCGGGGTTAGCCTCGAGCTCCTTGGCCTTCACGACCTTGCCCGTATTGGCATTAACCAGCGTAAACTCGTCGCTACCCGGACATTTAGCCTCGACACGCAACTGGAGTTCGGAAATCTGCATACGCTCATCGTAAGGGAACTCGACATGCATGGTGAACACACCGCCCGTCTTCTTATCAACGACCGTATAGTTCTCTTTCACTTTCGAACCCTGGAAGAATTTCGGAGTACCGGCAACTTCTCCGCCCTCGAATACCATCACCGGAGTAACCTTCACGATAGCTTTGGGGTTGAAGTACTTCACGGGGAACTGTGCCGTAATGTCGGCGGCAACCACACCGTTATTCAGTACCAGCACTTCAGGTGCACACGTCAGCGATACATCATCGCTGTTCTTTGCCATCTTCTTGAAGCAATTACAGCTCGAAAACGTCAAAGCAACGACCACGAGCAGCAAGCTCAATTTCATCAGCTTTTTCATAAACTAATCTTTTAAAAATTAAATGTTAAATCCTTTCTTTTTCTATTTATGCCTGTTTTATCTGCCCCACAAAAGCTACGGAGTAATGCAAATATAAAAATTATCTACAAACATTGTACAATATTCCGGCCAAAATTTCCGAACAAAACCGAAATTATCTCCGTAGCAGCGATCCGGACCCGCAGAGTTCTACTCCTTGTGCTCAGGACGGCGGCGCGGGCGATCGCCGCGCTCGCGGGGACGGCGCTCCGGCTCCGTCCAGCCTTCGGGCTGCGGAATCAGCACGCGGTGCGACAGCTTGAGCTTGTTGGTCTTGGGATCGATGCCGATGACTTTCACCTCGATCATATCCCCCTCTTTCAGGCCGGTCTCCTCCATCGTTTCGAAACGCTTGTAGTCGATCTCCGAGATGTGCAGCAGGGCGTCCTTGCCCGGCATGATCTCGACGAACGCACCGAACGGCATGATCGAACGGACCTTGCCGTTATATACATCGCCGACCTCGGGCTGCGCCACGATACTCTTGATGCGAGACAGGGCTGCATCCATCGCCTCCTTGTCCAGCCCGAAGATGTCCACGACGCCCTTGTTGTCGGTTTCGGTGATGGTAATAGTCGTACCCGTCGTCTTCTGAATATCCTGGATCACCTTGCCGCCGGGACCGATCACGGCACCGATCATATCCTGCGGGATGGTGATCTGTACGATACGCGGCACGAACGGACGGTAATCCGCACGCGGCTCGGCGATACACTCCGTCAGCTTACCCAGAATGTGCATACGGCCCACGCGAGCCTGTTCCAGCGCCTTGGCCAGCACCTCGTACGAAAGGCCATCGACCTTGATATCCATCTGGGTAGCCGTGATACCGTCCTTGGTACCCGTCACCTTGAAGTCCATGTCGCCCAGGTGGTCCTCATCGCCCAGGATGTCGGAAAGCACCGCCCAACGACCGGTAGCGGAATCCGAAATCAGACCCATGGCGATACCCGAAACGGGTTTCTTGAGTTTCACGCCGGCATCCATCAGCGCCAGCGTACCGGCACAAACCGTCGCCATCGACGACGAGCCGTTCGACTCGAGAATATCCGACACCACACGCACGGCATAAGGATTCTCCTCTCCGACGGGAACCATCGGCTTCAGCGCGCGCCATGCCAGGTGGCCATGGCCGATCTCGCGGCGGCTCAGGCCGCGGGCGGCTTTGGCCTCGCCCGTCGAGAAAGGCGGGAAATTATAGTGCAACACGAACTGCTCGGTACCCTGTACCAGCACTTCGTCCTTGACCTTCTCGTCCATCTTCGTACCGAGGGTCACCGTGGTCAGCGACTGCGTTTCACCGCGCGTGAAGATCGCCGAACCGTGAGCGGCGGGCAGATAGCCCACCTCGCACCAGATGGGACGGATTTCGTCCGTGCGGCGGCCGTCCAAGCGCTTGCCCTCGTCGAGGATCATGTTGCGCATGGCCTTCTTCTGTACGTCGTCGTGGAAATATTTGTGAATCAGCGGTGCCTTCTCGACCAGCTCCTCTTCCGAGAAACGGGCGGCGAACTCGGCCTCCAGCGCATTGAAGGCATCTTCGCGCTCATGCTTCATCGTACCGCTGGTGGCGATGGCGTAAGCCTTGTCGTAAAGCTCCCGAATGATGGTCTGACGCAGCTCTTCGTCATTCACCTCGTGGCAATAGGTCCGTTTCACGTCCTTGCCCAGCTCCTTCGAAAGCTCGATCTGTACGGCACAATGTTTCTTGATCTCTTCGTGAGCGAACTTGATAGCTCCGAGCATCACCTCCTCGGACACCTCCTTCATCTCGCCCTCGACCATCAGGATATTGTCGATGGTACCGCCGACCATGATGTCCAGATCGGCGTCCTGCATCTGCGAGAAGGCCGGGTTGATGACGTACTGACCGCCGATACGGGCCACACGCACCTCCGAAATCGGACCGCCGAACGGGATGTCCGAAACGGCCAGTGCAGCCGATGCGGCCAGTCCGGCCAGAGCATCGGGCTGAATATCTTTGTCCGCCGAAATCAGGTTTACGGTCACATATACCTCGGCGTGATAGTCCGACGGAAACAGGGGACGCAGCGCACGGTCGATCAGACGGGCTACGAGGATCTCGCTGTCGTTAGCCTTGCCCTCACGCTTCATGAAACCGCCGGGATAGCGACCGCAAGCGGCATATTTCTCCTTATACTCCACCTGGAGCGGCATAAAATCAGTGTCGGGTTTCGCGTCCTTGGCGGCTACCACCGTTCCCAGGAGCATCGTATCTCCCATCTTCACCACGACGGAGCCGTCGGCCTGCTTGGCCAGTTTGCCCGTTTCGATCATGATTTCGCGGCCGTCTGCCAGTGTGATCGTCTTCCGGACTGCATTGTACAACTTCTTTTCTTCCATAGATATTTTTACGTCAAAATGTATGTTCCAAATTACAAATGGGGCTGCCAAAAGAAACTTTGGCCAACCCCATTTTTCTGCCTCCGGGACTATTTACGGAGATTGAGCGTCTTGATGATTGCTCGGTAGCGCTCGATATCGACCTCTTTCAAATACTCCAGCAACTGGCGGCGCTTGCCGACCAGACGCAGCAACGCACGCTGTGTACCGAAGTCGTGTTTGTTGCTACGAAGGTGTTCCGTAAGGTGGTTGATACGGAACGAGAACAGCGCGATCTGGCTCTCGGGAGAACCCGTGTCGGTGTTGGACTTTCCGTACTTACCGAAAAGCTCCTGCTTTTTTTCAGCTGATAAATAACCCATTTTCAAAAGTTTATTTAGTTCCACTCTACGACGCATTCCCCTTACCGTGAATAACGCCAGAGCGTGGCGCAAAGGTACGAACTTAATTCACAATAACCAACTTAAACGAATACAATTTTTTAGCTGAAGAGCCCTCTTTTTTTGCAAACCGGAGCGAAAAACACTATTTTTGCCAAAAAAGAAGACACATAGAACATGAAAAAGATCGCCCTGCTGCTCTACACCGTTATCGTTCTGGTCCTTGCAGCGAACTGCGACCGCCGCGCAGAGTACCTTACGGCAAGCGGCGCGATGCTGGGTACGACTTTCCAGGCAACGGGCGACATCACGGACTGCACCGCACAGGAACTCTACCGGGCCATTATGCAAATCGACGCCGAAGCCAAGGCTTCGATGTCGATTTTCGACTCCACCTCCCTGCTGAGCCGCATCAACCGGGGAGAAACCGATTCGCTCGACGAACATATCATCTACAACCTCCGTCTGGCCGAACGGTTCAGCCGCTTGAGCGAAGGCCACTACGACGTGACGGTCAAGCCGCTGGTCGATGCCTGGGGATTCGCCGGACACGAGGCGGAACGCACCCCGAACCTCGATTCGCTCCTGCAATTCGTAGGCTACCGGCGTGTCCATATCCGGGACGGCAGGCTCGTGAAGGACGATCCCCGCGTCCAGCTCGATTTCAACTCGATCGCCAAGGGCTATACGGTCGATCTGGTCGCGGCCCTCATGGAGCGCTGCGGCGCGAAGAACTATCTGGTGGAGATCGGCGGCGAATGCCGCTGCCAGGGTGTCAGCAGCAAAGGCATTCCCTGGCGGATCGGCATAGAAACTCCCTTCGACGGCAATATGTCCGACGGCGCCTATCTCACCGGACGTATCCGCATGAGCGAAGGAGGCCTGGCCACTTCGGGCAACTACCGCCGCTTCTACCGCGACGCCGCAGGCAATAAGATATCCCACACGATCGACCCGACAACGGGCCGCAGCGTCACGTCACGATTGCTTTCCGCCACCGTGGTCGCGGACAACTGCGCCGAAGCCGACGCCATGGCGACCATGTATTTGAGCCTGGGCGCGAACAAGGCCATCGCCCTCTCCCGGAAAATTCCCGACGCGAAGGTCTATTTTATCCTCGACGACGGGAAAGACGGCTACGAAATTTACTGCTCGCCGGCGATGCAAGAAATGATGATTCCAGAATAATCCCATTGCGTACGAATGAAACAAGTTCTATTTCTCTATAACCCCCAGTCGGGAAAAGGAAAAATCGAAAAAGATTCCCAAGCCATCGGCGAAATGTTCCGGCAGGCCGGCTACTCGATCGTAGACGGCCCGATCGATTTCAGCCGCAACCCTTTCAATGGACACGAAACGGTCGATCTGGTGGTCGTGGCGGGCGGCGACGGCACGGTCAATTACGTGGTCAATCGGATGAAGGAGAAGCACCTCGACCTGCTGCTGGGCATCATCCCGGCAGGTACGGCCAACGACTTCGCCGGAGCGCTCGGCATGGAGAAAAACCCGGTCAAGGCGGCGGCGCAACTCCTCGGCGGCACGGAAGAGCGGGTCGATTGCGGACGCGTGAACGACCACTATTTCGTTAATATCTTCAGTTTCGGCATCTTCACCACCACGTCCCAGCGCACGCCGGACAAACGCAAGCACCAGATCGGCAAGCTGGCCTACCTGATCGAGGGCGTGAAGGAGTTCCGCTCGGTACACGGCATTCCGCTGCAAATTCTCGCCGACGGCAAAGCCTTCGACCTCGAATCGCTCATGGCCTTGATATTCAACGGAGAAACGGCCGGAGGATTCCACCTTGCCCCCCGCTCGAGCATTAAGGACGGTATGTTCGACTGTCTGTTGCTGCAAAGGCGCAACATGCTCTTCTCGGTCGTATCGATGCTCCGTCACCTGCTGGGCGGTCGGCCCTCGCAGGTAAAACATTTCCGAGCCCGCACGCTCGACATCACCTCGCCGATCAACGAACCTACCGACGTGGACGGACAGAAGGGGGCCGATTTCCCGCTGCACATCGAATGTCTGCACAACGAGCTCCGCGTCGTCTGCCCGCTGTCGGAGGCACCCCGCCGGGGCCGGTTCGCCTATTTCAAGAATCTGATCAGCAAACTGGCATGGTGGCGGACGAGATAACCCTGCAAAAAGTTTCGATCTCCCGCATCAAGCAGGAGATGCGGGACGTTTATTACCTGTCGGACGACCTGGTGATCGCTTCGTTCGACATCCACCGCGATACGCTGGGCAACTACCCCGCCCTGATCGACGGCTTCTCGGCGATCATCATGGCCAGCGGTTCGGCCGTCGTAGCGATCGATACGGAAGAGTACGAAGTCGTGCCCGACACGATCGTCTTCTTCAGCCCCGACCGCGTGATCCGCACGGTGGCCAGCACCAGCGATGCGGCGGCCTATTTCGTCGCCTGTTCCAAATCGTTCATCAACGAGATCCAGATAGACCTTTCGGCCTCGCTGCCCGTCTATATGCGTTTCGGCAAACAGCCCTGCCTGCGGGTGACACCCCAGGACACGCACGAGATCCGACAGGTGTTCCAACTCATCAAGACGATTCTTGCCAGCGACAAGGAACATTACAGACAGGAGATCATCCGCTGCCTGTTCACCGCAGTCTTCTACATCATCACCGAGCTGAACATGCGCGAGCAGAAAAACACGGTCAAGTTGGGGCGCGGCGAGGTGATCTTCGAAGAGTTCATGGAATTAGTCCGGCAATACAGCAAACAGGAGAGGAACGTCCGGTTCTATGCCCGCCGCCTCAACATCACCCCCAAATACCTTTCGACCGTTTCCAAGGACGTGAGCGGCAAAACCGCCGCCCGGTGGATCGACGAAGCGGTGATCCTCGAGGCAAAAAGCCTGCTGCGCTATTCGGGCATGAGCATCCAGGAGATCGCCTATCACCTCAACTTCTCGACCCAGTCGTTCTTCGGCAAATATTTCAAACAACACACGGGCTACAGCCCGTCGCGGTTCAAGCGCAAGGGCAGCTGACGGACCGAGGCATCCCGGAATAAAAAAGGGACGTGTCAAATCGAGAAATTCGGCGCATCCCTTTTCAGGTATGTAAAAACAGGTAAAATACAAGGCATCGAGGTTCACGGCGAAGAGTGTGTACCGACGCACATGATCGAGCCGTGACACCGATAATAACGAAGCAGTTTGCCTGTTATGACGCACCGCCTTTTTTGAACAAAAGTACAACGGCTATCTATAAAAAGCAAATCAAAGTATAATAACTGATATTCAGATTGTTATTCATCATATCGGTATTGAAATATCGAGAGAATGTGAATCATTCTGCATAAATAACCGAGAGTTGCGTTTCCAAATCATTACCTCGTTTTGGGATGCCTGCGGTTACATACAACGGTTATTTACAGTCTATTACGTTTATATTCATCTTGTCGGACGACTCTGCCGAAATTATTTTTGTCCAACTTAAAAAAGCAGAGTTTATGCGCAGTACTTTCAAGGTCTTGTTCTACCTCAAACGAACAAAGAGCACCCCGCGAGCAGTCTATCCGGTTATGGGCCGCATCACGGTCAACGGCACGATTTCACAGTTCAGTGCCAAGATCAACGTTCCGGAACAACTGTGGGAGGTTAAAGGCGGCCGAGCCAAAGGCAAAAGCGTCGAGTCGGAACGCATCAACCGCCATCTGGACAATATCCGCATCCAGATCGGCAAACACTATCAGTCGATTTGCGATCACGATGCCTACGTCACGGCTGAAAAGGTCAAGAATGCCTGGCTGGGTATGGGCGAACGATACCGGACTCTTGTGGATGTTTTCGAACATTACACGAATGATCTTTTCAAACGTATCGGCGTAGATCGCTCGGAAAGTACCTGGTGGCGCTATCGGGCGGTGCTGGGTCATCTCCGGGCCTTTCTGAAACACGAGTACAACCTCCACGATATTCCGCTGCTCGAATTGGAACAGTCATTCATCGAGCAATACCACGTCTATTTGAAAACTGTCTGCCATTTGAAGGCGGGCAGCGCATGCCGCTACATAGATTGTTTGAACAACGTGGTGAGAATTTCGTTCAACAACGGTCTTATGCCGCGGAATCCGTTCGCTTCCTACAGTTATTCCGCTCCGAAGGAACCGAGAACTTTTCTCAGCGAGAAGGAACTGCGGGTTTTTCAGACGACACGATTGAAGAGTGCCAAACACGAATACCACCGCGACCTGTTTCTCTTTTCCTGTTTTACGGGAATCTGCTACAAAGACATGCGCTATCTGACCTGTGAACAAATCATACCGGACACGGAGGGGCACCTGTGGATACACGGTAACCGTTGCAAGACGGGAGGAGAATATATGGTCAAATTTCTCCCCGCAGCTTTGCGTCTTCTGGAAAAGTATCGCGGAACAGCTCCGTCACCGCTTGCATTCGACATGCCGGGACTTAGCAGTATCAATTGCTCCTTGCGTCGTATTACCAAACAGTGCGGTATCTCACGGCACATAACCTTTCATGCAGCACGTCATACGTTTGCCACGACACTCTGCCTTTCACAAGGTATTCCTTTGTCAACAGTTTCCAAGATGCTGGGACATAAACAGATCACCACGACACAGATCTATGCGCAGACTACGCCGATAATGATCGAGGATGCGATCGATCGTGTCGAATCCCGGCTGGGCGGTAAATTCGCAGTATAGCGTAATCATGGATTAAATCATCCACTGCAAGGAAATTTCATGTAAGTAACAGTGTAAGTTACAAAGAATATCGGTCGGAAGTTGTCACCTTTGCACCGTAACCAACTATCTCGATTATGGATAAAGATGACAAACTCCGCCTTGCGGAAATTCATGCAATGGTCAAGACGATTTCCGTGGACCTTCAATTTTTGAGACGCCACCGCAACGTGCTTTTCGGGACACCGGTTTTGGAGTTCAACGAGGTTTGCTCGGTGCTGCACCTGAGTGCCCGTCAGGTGCAGCGCCTTCGCGAGCGCAAAGAACTCGTAGGGTTCAACGTGGGCCGCCGGCGCTTGTACTTTCAGACGGAGATCTACGACTACCTCTCCCGTTTGGAGAGAGAAAACCTCAAACATCCCGAACAGTCAATGGAACAGTGATTATGGATCGACCGAACAATCCCAGTGAAACGAAGTATCTGCTGATCGGGGAAGAGGAGTTCGAACGTCTTCTGCGCAGCTATTATATTCTCGGCAAGGGGCTTCTGGCTTTCGAATATCTCTGCGGTCACAGCGACCGTCCGATGTACCTGTCAGCCGAGGGCGTGTGCGAAGTGCTCGGCATTACGCGCGACGAGTTGGACGAGCACCGCCTGAAACGACAGATCAAGGCGAAAGTTTTCCAGCGGCAGATGATGTACAGCCTCTACGATCTGGTACTCCTCGCCGAACGTCTCGTGCGCCATAAGATCCGGTACAGGCTCTCGAAAGCGCCCCGCTTCGATGCGACGGGCCAACGCCTGTGATTCGCGTTGTATCTCAGCTTGTCAAGACCGGCCGTTTGCGGCCGGTCTTTTTCTCCGATTTCGTAAAAGCGACGAAACGACAGCAGGAAGAAAGGAGGTATAGACAAATACCATATATCCGATCTACCGGCCCGCTTCGAGGGAAGCCTTTCGGAACTCTTTGAGCAGCGCCATCAACTCCAATGCGGCTTTACGAGCCCTCCGTCCGGCTGCCTTGTTGCCTTTGAACCACTGAAGATATGCATCCTTCTGAAAAGCTGCGATGCGATCGTTGATCTGTTCGAGTAATTTTTCCATATCGATTTATATTTGGTCGTTATGAAACAAATATAGGCAAAATCGGCTGCTGTCGGAATCTTTGCCCGCTTTTTTATGCATGATACAGGATCGTCCCGGTCGGACGCGGAGCAAGTTAGCGGCAGGCTCACAGACCCTTATCGCCTTTTCCGCGCACGATCTTCCCTTCTTCGAACGGTATCGCACGCGGAAAAGTCGCACGGGGCGCCTGCCGCAGTTTCCGCCCCGTCGTCCGACCATGCAGGACATTCGGTCTGGCGACACAATAAGAATATTCACCAAATTGTTTCGAACCATGAACATCTATCGGATTTCGGCGGAAGGCTACGCCATGTATCTCTTCCGCGTTGCGGCGCGTACACAAGCTGCCGCCTGTATGAAGCTCTCAGTGCTGCTCGGCATAGCGGCCGAGAACTGTCGCGTTATGGAAACACTTCCTCTGAACGATCATGTACGGGAAATCGAATCCTGCCGTACGCGGGTGTCTGCGCGATGATATGCTGGATGGACCAGAAGAGCTTTACACGCTTGACGCTTACTCCCGACTATCGAACTACTTCGGAGATACAGAGGACACAAGGCTTGTTGGAGGAAGTTTTGCCCACTATTCCCGATGCGGAACTGTTGTACGGCGTTTTCTATAATGAAAATACGGAATACTGCTCGTTCGAACAGAGCCGTATCTGTTTCCGACGCAACGGAATCCTCTTTCGGATCAATAAGCAGTATTCTCCCAAACCGACCTATGCGATCGACATCGACACCTCGAATTTCAAGCACATAGATCTTCATATGCAGGCTCGTATCCGGGATAAATATCCGGCACCGCACCGCATCGGTGTCCTTTCCGAGCGTAAGGTCAATATTTGGGTGGACTACCTGACTAAGATTTGGCACGACCTGGAACACCTCGATCGAGAACGCAATGCCCATATCTCCGCCCATCGATCGCGGTTGAACAAACTCCCGGATGTTAAGTGGAACAAAGATCGGGACAGAGGATCTATCGAGCGTAACGGTCTCTGCTACAGTTTCCGCTACGAAACGGGCACGATTCAGGAAAAGGTATCGCTCGATTACGGCCCCTGCACGCTCGACGACTTCCTGGCTCTTTCAGATAACCGCTACAGACCGAAATGCTGAACCTTTTTCAAAACGATTCCGAATCGGGAATGATACCCTTTCCGGAATATTTCATACGCAACCTGTATGTCCATCGCTTCCGGCTGTCGAGCCGGAGCGCTGACACGCGCCGCCGGATCGTCCGCTGGCTGTTTCTGCATTTCCACGTCTATGACTACCACCCTGCGGATGCTGAAACTACGGGACGCTACCTTTCGCGGGAACGGTTCCCGCCCCTGCTCTTTATGACGCTGACCGAGGATTTTCGCAAGGACTCCTCGCTGTGTCTGCGGATAATCTCCACCGACTTCTATACGCTCTATCTGGAAGGGAACGTCTATTGTGACGGCCGGTGGCATAACATTCGACTGTAACCTGTTCCCGCCTGAAAGCGGCGGGAACGCAAACCTGTTTTACGATGGCGAATATATGTATCAACCGCTTCTATTGTTCGACGGACAATGAAGCGAACTACGAAAAGATTCTCTACGGCCTCGGCGATCGGTTCGACCTGTACGATCTCGACGGCCGCGACAACTGGATGCGCGGGGAGTTCGACTCGAAATGGTGCTATCCCGAGGAGGCGATCGCAGCGATGATGAAGACGTTGGAAAAGGACCCGACGCTTCATATCGAGATCGTCTCCTGTGAGCCGGGGATGCAATACCTCGAAGCGCATATCTACGACAGCGGCATGTGGAATAGCTTTTAATAGGATGAAACGGAATTTTCGAGTAGGTGTACGCTACACGTTCGAAGGAGCCTACACCGTTCGGGCGGTTTCCGACAAGGAAGCCGCCCGGCTTGTTTTACGACGATGCGGCCTGACGTGCGGCAACATCCATACGACGCTCGACGAGCTCACGTGTCCGGATTGGGACTTTCCTACGCATCCCGACACACGGATAGGAAACGTCGAACCGATCGAGATGCCGGAGCGGAAGGCTTAAAATTATCAATACGAACTAATCTATGACCAAATACAGATTTTATGAGGACAGGAAGGTCTCGGTATAGGAGCGCATCTACTTTTCCATCGAGGCCGCAACGATCGAGACAGCGGAGGCGCAAGCTGCGGCGATCGCTCACAGGTCCCTTTACGCTGCGGCGTGCGACGACGCTGCGATCGAAATCGAGGAGAGCGAAACGCTAAATTGAATTAAGACCTATGAAACGATTTGAAAAAATTACTAAGCGCTATGCGCTTGCGAACAGCTATTTCAAAAACCGGCTGCTTATCTGGCCGGATACGCTTTGCGAAATTCACGATTACCTGCAACAACACGGTGAACTGCCGTTCCGCTACGACGGGGATAACTGGTCCTACGACGCACTGTGCGAGCGGCAGAAGCGACGTGGTGTCCGCCTGTCGCAGTACCTTACGCCCGATGCTACGGCCCGGCGGATCGCCGCCCTTGCCGTGCGGTATTTCGAGAATGACAGCCGTATCATGGACGTCTGCTGCGGTACGGGACAACTCACCCGGGCCTTGATCGCCGAAGGCGTGCATCCCTCGCAGATCGTGGGATTGGAAGTCGACCGGGAGCTGGCGGACTTTTACGCACGCCTGTATCCTGTGACGCAAACGCTGATCGGGCCATATCGGGACATCGATTTCCGCTGCGAGAACGTCGTTGCCAACCCTCCTTTCGAAACGACGGAGGTCGTCGATTTTCTTTCGTGGCTTGCGAAGGTACAACAGCCGGGCGACCGGAGTGTGTTGCTGCTTCCGCACGGTTTCATCGACAAACAGCGCCCCAAGGGCATACAGGAAACGCTGCGGCAATTCAAGGTTCTGTACCGTACACCTATGCAGGAGCGGTTCGCGCGGACAAATGTCATAGCCGAAATAGTCGTTCTGGAGCGACGATAGCATCCATTGCGAAACATTCCGGCAGGCCGCTCGCTCCCGGTTCTGCATTTCAGGTCGGGATCGGGAGCGGTTGCGGTATTGCCGTTTCCGCGATTTTTCGTATTTTTACAGAGTATTGGCATTGTTCGATGATGTAAGCAAGACGCCTATGACGACTCTTCGCTGCGTGGTGGAACGCATCATCTATCAGAATCCCGAAAACGGGTATTCGGTATTGAAGGTCAAAGTAAAGGGCTACGATGATCTGGTTACGCTCGTGGGCAACCTGCTGGAAGTTCCCGTGGGGAGTGTCCTGCTGTGCCGGGGCGAGTGGAAAGTGGACAAACGTTACGGCAGCCAGTTCGTTGCCGCAACGTGGGAGGAGACGATGCCCGCCACGGTTTACGGCATCGAGAAATACCTCGGCAGCGGACTGGTGAAAGGCATCGGTCCCCGTTTTGCCCGTGCGATCGTCCAGCGATTCGGTGCGGCGACGATCGAAGTGATCGAAACCGACATCGAACGGCTCTACGAGGTGCCGCAGATCGGCCGCAAGCGCGTGGAGAAGATCCGCGAGAGCTGGGAGCGGCAGAAGGAGATCAAGAACGTGATGCTGTTTCTCCAAAGCTACGGCGTAAGCACGGCCTATGCCGCCAAGATCTACCGAGAGTACGGCTCGGAGAGTATCGACAAGGTTCGGGAGAATCCTTACCGCCTCGCCGACGACATCTGGGGCATCGGCTTCAAGACCGCCGACGGCATCGCCGGCAAGATGGGCTACGGGAAGAACGATGCCCGCCGGTGCCGGAGCGGGATCCTTTACACGCTCGGCCAACTCTCGGACGAGGGACACGTCTATGCCGAACGGGAACAACTCGTGCAAGCGGCCTGCACGCTGCTCGAAGCCGACGCGGCACCCGTCTGCGAAGCGTTGGAGCGGATGATCCTCTCCGAGGAGTTGATAACGGAGCGGGAGGCGATCTACCTGCCGGCGTTCTATCATGCGGAGTGCGGCGCGGCACGGCGGCTGAAAGAGCTCGCGGAGAGTGCGGGCCGCACGTTGTTCACTACGGAGCTTGACCCCGGCGTTCTTACCGCAGAAACGGGCATCGACTACGACGACGTGCAGCTCGCTGCGATCCGGCAGGCCGTGACCTCCAAGGTCATGGTGCTCACGGGCGGCCCCGGCACGGGTAAGACGACCACTACGCAGGGCATCATCGCGGCGTTGAAGAAGGCGGGGCTGCGCGTTCTGCTGGCGGCACCTACGGGACGGGCGGCCAAACGCATGAGCGAAGCGACGGGTATGGATGCCAAGACCATTCACCGGCTGCTGGAATACAATCCGCAGGACGGTTATAAACGCAACGACGAAAATCCGCTGGACGGCGACGCCCTGATTGTGGACGAATGCTCGATGATCGACATCCTGCTGATGAACAACCTGATGAAAGCCGTTCCGGTGACGATGCGTCTGGTGCTTGTGGGTGACATCGACCAGCTGCCGAGCGTCGGTGCAGGCAATGTCCTGCGCGACATCATCGACTCGCAGAAGATTCCCGTCGTGCGCTTGACGCGAATCTTCCGGCAGGCACAGAAGAGCCGGATCGTGATGAGCGCCCACGCCATCAATCAGGGCCGTTTCCCCGATATGAGCAACGGCCGCGATACGGATTTCTTCTTTATGAAGGAGGAAGACCCCGAACGGGTGGCTGCCACGGTCGTTCGGCTGGTGAAGGAGCGCCTGCCGCGCGCCTATGGACAACGGCCGGACAAGATTCAGGTTCTCACGCCGATGCAGCGGGGCATCGTGGGTGCCGCCAACCTGAACCTGTCGTTGCAGGAGGCCCTGAACCCTTCGGGGCCGAGCCTGAATCGCGGAGGCTACACCTACCGTCAGGCAGACCGGGTGATGCAGGTGCGCAACAATTATGATAAGGAGGTTTTCAACGGCGACCTGGGGTATGTCGAGAGCGTGAATACGGAAGACCGGACGCTGACGGTGGATTTCGACGGCCGCAGCGTGGAGTACGACGTAACGGAGCTCGACGAGCTGACGCTGGCCTACGCCACGACGATCCACAAGGCGCAGGGATCGGAGTATCCGATCGTGGTCCTGCCGGTGCTGATGACCCATTACGTGATGCTCCAGCGCAACCTGATCTACACGGGTATCACACGGGCCATGAAGATCTGCGTTCTGATCGGTGCGACGAAGGCCCTTGCCTGCGCCATCCGGAATCAGGCCGTGCTGAAACGCAATACCAAACTCAAGGAGCGGCTGAACCCCGCCTTGAACACGTGATCCGGGCGATCGCCTTTCGACGACGGATCGGATCACTTACCGCAGCAGATGCCGCAGGGCTTCGAGGGGATGATACAGCAGCATCCGGGGTCCGGCATAGCGCATCACGGCCCGAATCTTTTCCCGCTGTGCCGGAGCGTAGCAATGAACCGTGCACTGTTTGCAGGAGCCTTTGAGAGGGCCGTAGCGGCAGGTTTCCAACCGCCGGCAGGCGTAGGACAAAAGGCTGCGGCACGCCTCGCACAGCTCCGCGTTGTGCTCCTTGCGACGGCAATAGAGGCGTATCATCCGTTCTACCGTCCGTTTTTCCCGTTCGATGCGATCCATCCTATTTCGCCTTTACGGTCAGCAGCTCCCGCCAGTCGGTCGTATAGCGCGGCGAGAGATGTTCGCGGTTCATACGGAACGGCTCGGTTCCCTGTGCCGCGATGACGATGCTGCCCCGGCCATAGACCTTGTTCACCCGATCCAGAGCCTCCATCAGTCGTGCGTGCTTCCCCTTGTCGGGCGGTGCGAACAGAGTGCCCTGCACGCCCGTTGCCGGTACGATCTGCGCGAGTGTCACACCGGCTTTTTTGTACCCGAACCCTGGACGATAAATTTGCCGCAGCGCTGCACGGGCCTGCCGGACGATCTCCAGCGTGCTGTCGGTAGGTTCGGGTAAGGTCAGCACGGCCGTTTCATAGCGCTGAGGCTGGTCGTCCCGGTGGCGGTTGGTGAAAATGAATCCGTGTATCTGCCCGCAGAGAGCACGCTGGGCGCGGAGCTTCTCGGCGCACATCGAAGCGAACTCCGCGACGATGCGTTCGAGCTCCTCCCGCTCGTAGATCTCCTTGGGGAAACTGCGCGAGACGGTGATCTGCTGCTTCTGCTGCGGCATCTGTTCGAAGCCGATGCACTCGATGCCCTGTAACTCGCGCCACGTCCGCAGACCCGTAATCCCCATGCGCCTGTGTATCCACTCCTCGGGCAGCTCGACGAACTGCCGCGCGGTCGTGATGCGCATCGAATCGAAGAGCTTGCCGTAGCGGCGTCCGATACCCCAGACCTCGTGCAGGGGAAAGGTCGCAAGTACCTTTTCGATGTCCTCGGGCCGATGCATGTAACAGCAGCCGTCGAGTTTCGGGTAGCGCTTGGCCAGCTTCGAGGCGATCTTGGCCAGAGTCTTGGTCGGCGCGATGCCGATGCTCACGGGAATGCCCGTGTTGCGGCGTATCGTGCGGCCGATGCGACGTCCGTAGTCGTCTAACGGCTCGGCGATGCCGTGCAGGTCGAAAAATGCCTCGTCGATGGAGTACACCTCGACGGAGGGGACGAGCGTGCGGAGCGTCGCCATCACACGGCGCGACATATCGCCGTAGAGGGCGAAGTTGGCCGAAAAGACGGCCACGCCGTGCCGGTCGATAAGCCCCTGTACCTGATAGAGCGGCTGCCCCATGCCGATGCCGAGGGCTTTGGCTTCGTTCGAGCGGGCGATGATGCAGCCGTCGTTGTTCGACAGCACGACCACGGGTCGCCCGACAAGATCGGGACGGAAGACCCGCTGGCAGGAGGCGTAGAAGTTGTTGCAGTCGCAAAGGCCGTACATCGAAGGTGTTATTTGAAGGTTTTGACGACGTGACGCACCACGCCCCAGATCGAGAATTCGTTGTCGGCATCGACGCGAATGGGCGGATATGCGGGATTGGACGGCAGGAGCCAGGCCCCCGCAGCTTCCAGCTTGACCCGTTTGACGGTGAACTCCCCATCCACGTAACAGACGGCGATGCATCCGTCGTAAGGCTCGACGGCACGATCGACGATCAGCAGGTCGCCGTCGCCGATACCGTCGCCCGTCATGCTGTCGCCCTCGACACGCACGAAAAATGTCGAGGCAGGATTCGGCACCAGCTCACGGTTCAGGTCGAGCGGCATGTCCAAAAAGTCGTCCGCCGGCGACGGGAACCCCGCCCTGACCGTGCCGCCCGACAGAGGAACTTCGCACAGAGTAGACAGGCCCGGACGAAAGATTCGCAGTGTTTTTTTATCCATTCTTCTACATTTTACGGAACAGGTGTGAGTCTGTACCGGCCTTGAAACAGCACCTCGGGGAGCGGATCGGCGGACATCTCTCCGGCCCAGTAGCGCACGGCTGCGGCGGCTATGTCGCGGGCCGTGGCCGTACGCTCGTCTATGGCGTCGAGCCAGCGCATGTCCCCTGTAAAACGGTCGTACGTTTCGAGGATTTGCACTTCGCATAGCTGTGCCGAGGACATGCCGCTGTAATTCCTGTAATATTCGCAGGCCGCTCTCTCCGTGAAGAAATAGGCGCAGTCGGTGCGACCGATACGCATGTGCGGAGGACGGTGCAAATCGAATGCCGCATCCCAGATGCAGCAGACGCACGCCTGATGCTCCGGATTGAAAGGGTCGAGCTGCGGAAAGTGGTCGGCAAGCGAGGGAATCGTTTGCAGGATGCTTTGGCCGCTTAACAGCGACTGGACATAAACAAGACGCATGATCTGCGCGTGCCGGGCATAGTCGGGGTGTCGCAGGTTGTTGTCGCGCGTTTTCGTATCGAGATCGATTCCGATTTGCGTACGGTCGGATTCCAAACGGTAGAGTGCCATTGCGAGATTCTGTTTCGGGTGCCTGCAAATATAGCGATAAGACACCGAAAAGAACACGTAATTTTCGATTTTCCTTCGCCTCCGGTTGCCTGCGGGGAAGCTCGGCACGCGCACGGCCGCTGCCGCGCCCTCGTCGGCTGCGGACGGGAAAATCATCCTCGGCGTCGGCATACCTCCGCCCTGCGGTATTTTCCCGTCGCTGCGCCGCCGTCGCGCACCGGTGTTCTTCCCGAGGCAACCGGTACGTCCGGGATAATACAGATCGTCTGCCCGACAGATTCGGAGGCGGTCGAGGTTGTTCCGCGACGCTCCGGTCTTCGCTTTTCGTTTACGAATCTCTAAACCGATAACGAACCATGACACATGATCCGACGAAGGGCTGTTATACCCTCGACACGTTACGGGCATTGAATCCGCTTTACGACCACGAACACGGCCTGACACAGCAGGACGTCGAAGCGGTCAATGCCATGAAGAAATACATCGAATCGACACGCAGCGCCGACAGGCCGCAGTGCGGCGATCGAGTGCGATACGTTTCCCGCCACGGTGACTATGCCGGCAGTGCATTGATCGCCTACGACAGAAACGATATGCTCACCGTCTGTATCTGTCCTTACGATCCCTTCGCCTCGCGGACGAAAGACGGCGTACAGTGCTGTAGCAGCGGAGGCCCCTTTACCCATGTCGCGGCTGCCGCATTCCGCTATGAGGGCCCCCGACGGGGTTCTTTCAAAATCTGGGGTCACGACGGACCTTGCGGCAACGGGTCGATCCGCTTCGAAGCCGAAGTCGCGGGGTGGAGCTACCGCGAACCCGATCCGCTCTATGGCGACTTTACGACCGAGGCGTGGCGCAGGCTCTATGTCTATCGGATCGAACGGCCGTGCGGCAGCGATCTTTACCGCACGAACGGCCGGGAGATCGGCGACGAAGCAGCGTTCCAGACGTTCCTGCACGACTACAAAGCTACCGTATTTCCGGGACGTTCGCCCCGGCAGCTGGTCGTCTGGTGCTACCGCCCTGCGGAGAGACCTCTGCCGCAGGAGCAGTGGGATGCGCTCGACGCGCCGATCGTCGATTGCCGTATCTACAACGTCCCGCAACCCGTGAAGATTCTCTACGACGATCTTCGGCACGAACGGATCGTCTATTACGTTCCGCCCACACTCCATATCCATTAAATCCCTATAACATTATGAATGACGACACACTGATCGTTACCGAAACCGAGGGCGATACGTTCGACTTGCAGCTCTCGGAGTCTTCGACGCCCGAAACCTTTCGACGCCGGGCCGCTTCGCTGACGGGAAGCGGCCTTTCCGAATCCGAAGCGCGGCATGTAGTTGCGACGACGCCCGTTCCGATGGAGATTTTCTGCGACTCCGAGCGCGGAATCTTCGCTGTCGAAGCCGAACCGCTCGCCTACAGCCCGCTGTTCAATCCCTACACGGGAGAGGAGATCCCGAACGAGAACCTCCGAACGGAGGATGCGAAACTTTCCGACAGCCGGATCACAACGGAAAGAGATAAGATGCTGGAACGATACGAGGCGATCGACCGAATACACCGCCGACGCCTCGTCGATCTGATGACAGGAATCGTTTCCGAAATGACGGGCCAAAGCCTCGATTCAGGCAACGAATATCCGGCATCGGACGAACGCCAGGATAAATGCTATGTCACAGCTTTCCGGATAAAACATGCTGTGTTGTATGCCTGCCTGTCGTACGACTACGGAGGGGATCGCTGCGTGCCGGTGCGGGACCTCGAAGTCGGACAGCTTTTCGATGTCTTGCGGATGATGCTGCAAGACCTCTGAATATCATTCCAACCCGTTTGCCCCGTAATCGCCGTTGATTACGGGGCGCATTTGTTTTACCATGAAATTTACCGCTTATGAGCCACGAAATCATCAAAAACATCTTCGTCACCGCCGACCGGCGCGTGATCGTCTGCCATGCGCCCGGCAATATCCAACCACAGATCTTTCATGAGGAGGAATACGAACCCCTGACCGAACTGTTGCGCAAGGAGGGCTACGAACGCCTGGAGGAGGAAATCCTCTATCTCTTTTTTCTGGGGGTCTGGCAGAACGACCTGCGGCACGGCCGTGCCGTCGCCCGCGCTATCGAGCAGGAGCGGATGGATGTTTACGAACTCTGGAAACGATGCGATCGGGACGTATCGTTCCGACGGGAGTTTATCAGACATTTGGCCACCTATCTCGAACCTTTGACGGTCGAATTGCCGAACCTATAAAACCTCGATACGACTATGCAAGTGAAATTATTGCGTCAGGCCGCAGGTCGGGATGACCGGATCGTCGCGGCCTATGAAGATGTGACCTTCCTGAACGAACACGTCGGATGGTACCCCATTATAAAAGACCGGTTCCGTAAGGCGAACGATATAGTTGTCGTCGTACTGCGTGTCGGCGACGTTTGTTTCGAAGCCGGAAGTATGTTTCGCAGAGGAATGCTCCGCAAGGAATATATCGAAGCGCGGACTGCGGAAGCTCGCAACCTGCGAGCCGCCGTGCAACGCCGTATGGCGAGCTGCCAGTGGATTCCGTCGTCTTACGTGGCAGCCTACGAAGCACTGGGTTGGGATGCCCGGCCGTTGAAGGGGCATCGCACCCGTATGCGCGAACTGTATGCTGCGGAAGACCGAAGACGGGAACAAGTGCGGATCGAACGGGAAAATGACGACAGCGGCAAGAGGAAGCGCGGCTGAGAACGTCATTGAAACGGGCCGAGGCTGCTTTTCGGGAGGGAGGATTCGTCGAAACGGAACTCTTTATTGCCTTGTGCGGCAAATATGGGATCAATATCCACCCCCGGACGCTCGGCATGCTGCAAAGACGGATTGCCGATTTATCCCGAACGCAGATCCATTGCAAAGGCGTGAGCCGAGGTTTCCGTATCTCGTCGTTGCGCGGATGCCGCGAATTGATCGATCGCTTGGCGGAAAAACTAAAATAGATTTTCAAATATTCACCCTGTAATTTAACTCAATATGAAAATTATGTGTCAGGAGCACTACGACGAAGTAGTGTGTTATGCCGAACGAATCGGCGACAAAACATTGGAAGAACGGTTGAACGATCTGAAACGGTGGGAGCGGAATCCGAACTGTCCTTGTGAAATCGAACTGTATAAGGATTCCGCGCCTTATTCCTTTCTTTTCAGGCAGCGCTATGCCGACAGCAGTACAGGCATTGTCGGCGGACTGGTCTATCACGGCACACCCGATCGTTCGGGATGTTACTGCGAACCGAGAATCCGCGGCTGGGAAATTCATACGTGAAATGCGGATTCTGATTTGACAATGAATCTTGATTAATAAATGACGTATAAAAAACGAACCGATGAAACAAAATAAAAGTATTATAGACCGCTATTTCGACTATATGCGGGATAGCTGGTGCGAAGAAGAATGCCGCACGATCTTCGGCACACGGGCTGCGAGCGTGTGGAAAGTGTGGTGCCGAAGTATTGCACCTGACCTGTGCGGTGCAGCCCGACGATTCTATATCGCTCTCGATAGGGGCAATCGGCGGCTGTTGATCGAGCACATTGCGTGTGCTGTTCGAGGACAAGACGAGGAATGCCTTTCTAAGGAGCCGAGTGTCCTTGTTTGTCAGGAATGCGGCTCGCGTGAGATACAGATGATGGCGTGGGTCGATCCTAATACGTTGGAGTATGTATCCTCGATAGACGCGGATGCTGACGATCAATGGTGCGATGCGTGTCAGGAGCACATATGGTTTTGCTCGCTCGAAGAGTTCGGAGATAACCTCGATGCCTGGTGGTTGGCAGTGGACTTCCCGAAAATGGAACGGATTACGGGATTGTCTGCGGCGAATTATCCGGCGGATGACGAGGGACAAGCGTTCCTCGATGCCTGCAACACTTGGTGGAAAGCCCTCGACTATGAACGAAAACGGGCTATCTGGATGGAGAACGACCAGAGTCGGACGGAGCGGCAAAACGAAGACGAAAACGAGATGTAATCAAGTTCAATAACATGAAATAATCGATTGGGTGAAATTTCCAGTCTGGAAAATTGTCATTTTATCAATATATCGTAGAACAATAAATTGCACTCTATAGCATGATAACATGAAGAATTTTAATTGATCCAGGTCCATATTGAAAAACAGACGTAACCGTGATACTTTTTTAATTTGTATAACACGTCAGTGTCCAATTTGAAAGATACAGGGGTTAAATAAGTCGTACTTTGCAGTTGAAAATTAATGTTATCATATTTTTTCGCAATAGCTATAAACTCCTTCTCCCGCCTATCCATCATATTGAGAACATCTTCGAAAGATTCTTGAAGGAGCCAAAGATTTTGTGCATATCTGGTAGGAGAAACAAATTCCCATGTATTTATTTTCCATATAGCTTCAGGCGGTTTTTTTCCGCCCATATGTGCTCCTTTGATCTGTTTTCTTGACGGTTCTATGCCAACAATTTCAGATACAATGTCCGGTTTATCATTTAACGTATCAATCCAAAGTAAACATTTATAATTCGTGTCTGAATTTACTTCCGACTTTTCACTGCTTATAATATTATTTGAATCCTCTTGAACTGTAATTTGATAATCTATCGAACAGTGATAATCACATAATTTCTCAATTACGCGGGTGGATAGGTCAAATTGCAGCCAAGGTTGATCTACATAGTATGTCAAGGCTCGCAGTTGAATATGAATTCCATGATATTTTTCTTTAATAAAATAGAATTCCGACTGGCAAGAATCCAATATTTTGAAAATATCTTCGAAAGCATCGTTGTATTGATTTATACGATAGCTACTATCGATATGTTCAGCAGAATGCAGTTCCCAAACATTTTGATTGAAAAATCGGGAATTTCCTTTATCGCCTTTTATATAGATTTTAGACGGTTTTATTCGAGTCTGCTTTGTAATGGTATCCGGATGCTCTTCCCCTGTATCAATCCAGAGGTAACATTGGAATATTTCTTTACTGACACTCATACGATTATTGTATTAGATAATCATGTATATTCATGTATGTCGGCTCAAAATGTGCTCCATCCGGAGTACTATAATATATATTTCCCTGTTGATCTTTGTAATAATCAATTTTTTGCCCGTTGCCCTGTTTGGGTTTATATCCGTGCGGTTCAAATCCATTTTCTTGCATTTTCTTCATTTGATTAGGGCTTATTCTTTTATATTGTTTTTCTTTTGAAGACTCAATTTTTGCTTTACCTCTATTATATCCTTGTGATGCATTATTAGCGGCATTCCCCATCAACGTAATTCCGAGGGCTTTCATCCCTAATCCTGTTAATGCAACGCCTTCTCCGATTGTTGCAAGAGGAACTGTAACTTCTGCGGATGCACCTGCCGTTGCCATTGTCGTACCAGCGGCTAACGATCCTACAGCCATTCCTGTAGCCATCAACCCTTCCCCAGACTCCGATAACTTATTACCTGTAATACCCGCCAATATATCTGATGTTTGCAAAGCATTGTTGTAATCTACAGGATCGGTTGGAGTATAGCTGTCTCGTAGTCCAGTTGTACCCGGAATGATATTTGTAACAAAACCAATAGCATATCCTACGGCTGCATCTTTTATCGATTGTCCTTTCTTGTCACTGAACCGTATGGGATTGCCCGCGCAGTAGTTGTATGCTCCGATACGGAAATACTTCTCCAACAACGGATCCTGCTGCAAGAACGTTACCCCTTCGGGATCGTAGAACCTTGCGCTGAAATCGAGATAGTGTGCCGAGGAAGAGTATGTCTGCTGAATTTCCTTTCCCGAAAACGTGTATCGGTTGTCCGATGTCGGCATATCGGGCTGTTCCCACGCCTTGCCGAAGGGATAGTAATCCTTGCGGTCGAGGTCTTCGCGTCTTGTTGGCGTTACCTTTGCTACTACGCGCGTACTGCCCAGATGATCCGTCAGGAAATAGTACACCTCCGAACTTGTTCCGTCATTCGTTCCTACGATCCGTCCGCCGCCGAACGACGCGCTCTCGAATGAATTTACTGTTCCGTAGTCCATCGAATATACCAAAGAACCCGCATACTGATAACCGGAGTTTTCGTAATCGCCGACACTCGTCTTCGTGCCGTCGGCCAAATACGAATAGCGGTGCGAAATCTCACCCGAGCCCCAGTTATCCTGTATATACTCCGGTAAGTTAAGAATATTATACGACATTCCAAAACCTGTCAGGGCGTCTTCGGTCATATTGCCATTGGCGTCGTAACCATAGGAACTATTGCTATTCCGCTCTTTTGTGCGTTGATTGCCAATATATTCGAATCCGTAGGACTGCACGTTTTCGTCCGGAGAACCTTGTCTGTTCAGCGTAAGAATATTACTGTTTTTGTCATAAGACATCCGTTCGGAGAACCCCGATACGGCTCCGTCCAACGTATCGTCGTCGCGGGAGTAGAGATCGGCGCTTTGCAGCCGTCCCAGATCATCGTAGGTGTAAGCGTAGGTGTAGTCATCGCACAGGGTCGCACCATCGACCTGCTTGTGCTGCCATTTCCATTCGGTGATGTTCCCCGTATAGGATGCGGCGACCCAATCGCGACGAGGATCGAAGTACCGTAAATTCATCTCGAAGAGTTCGCTCGACTTCTCTGTAAGCCAACCCTGAATGTTGTAGTCCATCGTCTCGTGGATGGCGTACACGCCTGTACCGTAGGTTTTGCCCGTAAGCTGCCCCAAATCGTCGTAGGTGTGGTTCACCACGGCCTGCTCGCCGTTGTTGAGCCGTGCAGTCTCCTTCACGAGACGGTCGCGCGTATCATATGAGAATGTGCGGTCGAGATCGTCCGTTTTACCTCCATAAGTATAACTCTCGCGCTGGGCGACGATGTTGCCTGCGAAATCGTACTTATTGGATATGCGCAACAGATTGTCGCCGTCTTCGTCGCATTCGACGCGCTGAATTGCACGCCCTTTCGAATCGTAATAGAAAACCCGTTCCCGATAGCCGTCCACGCCGTTCTCGTTCAGTACAGCCAACTTTTCATAGACCGGCAAGCCGACGGTACGTTCGTCTTCGGCCTCCGTCAATGCCGGCAGATTTGCGAAGTCCAGCTCTTTTCGCAAGTCTGCGGGATATTCGTCATACATATGCCTGTAAATGAGTGTTGCGTCTGCCATCGTATAGAGATCGGGTGCCGAACCCGTGTCGAATGCTGCCTGCAACGTATCGCGCCGTGCCGCACCCTGAACTTCGGAGTCTTCGACCAAAGACTGTTCAAGGACACGGCCGAAGGCGTCGTAAGTAAACCTCAGCCATCGTTTGCGTACGCGCAGATTGCCGTCCTGCTGCATCGCAATCCGATCGGCGGAGTCGTAAACCAAATGCTCCTCTTCGCGTCCGGGGGATCGTTTGCCTACGACACGACTGCGGGCATCGTATTCGTAACGATAACAATAGCTCTTCGCAAAGTCGTCATTGACGGAGTATTGACGCCCCTGTATAAGTTGTGCGGCACCTTCGGGCGTCACGACCCATGCCAAGCGTCCGCAATCGTCATAAACATAATGCGTGAACACCGGATCGACCGTGCCGTCGTCGTCTCTGAGTCGTCGTTCTTCGCAAACCGTGCGCTGCTCCTTGTCGGTATAGACGACCGATACGGCCCCGTCCTCATCCGTAGTTTTCACAACGGATAGTTCATTCGCTCCGTAGTATCCATTGATGCATAGTGCCTGTGTGGCGGGATCGACATCGAGACGCAGTACGCTCAGGGCGTCATTACCGGAATAGTCGTTGTGAAGCGCATGTTCGCCGGCACGATATTCCGCTCCCGGTTTGTAGGACCGCAATATCCGATTCAGGGGTGAGGATTCGTACTCGTCGCAAATGTAGGGATAGACATTGCTTCCCTGATGACCGTATCGCATCGAATAGAACGCATTCTGTGCGCTGACGGCCTTATCGACATATCGTCCGCGATTGTTTCCGAAAACAAACGGAAGGTACTTGTATGCCTCGCGGTGCCATTCGTCGTAGGCGATCGGGCGGACCAGATCCGAAACGCCGTTATCGACGGCGTCGATGGCGATCTCCTGCTCGGCATAACCCAGTCCGTCGTAGTAGGTCAGATCGATCATCGGACCGGTATCGTTGAGCCGACATCGGAGAATCCAGTTTTCGGAGTTCGTCGTCTCGATGATTCGATTACCGACAATTCGGACAGAATCCAACGGCAGCGTTTGTCCGGCATAGGATGCCGAGAGGACGTAGAGCCCCGAAGCGATGTCGCAGGACAACTCGCAGTCAGCGTCGTTTCCCAGGCCTGTTGCCACTGTCGCCCGATCACGGGATAACTCGTAACGCACATAGGGTTGCGTCTGATGCACGACTGTCCGCAGACGTTGGGAAGCCTCGTCGGCGATGAAGTCGACGTCGCATTGACGCAGCGAACCGCCGGCAGGCTGTGTGATGACGAGGCATCGGCCGTAGGCATCCTGCAAATAAGAGTTGTTGACGATCTCTCCGCCGCTCAGGTTCGGCGGGCAGGAAATCGCATAATACATCCGTTGTTCCGCTTCATCATAGCCGAATCCGAGCCGCATATGGGAATTCCACGAACGGGAATCGCCGCTGTTATAGGCCTCGCAGCCATCCGGACATACTCGCTCCATATCTTCAAACGACTCGATGATCGCCTCTTCTTTTCCGTGTGCATAGGAAAAATAAACCTTTGCAATACCTCCGTCGGCAGAAATCGTCACGGCGGTATCCGACAGCTCTTCGTACATGGCCTGGAACATCAGGAGGTATTTCACATCGAAGGATTCGAGATCGTTGACGCTATATCGGCCAGGAGTGAGATAGAGGTTTTCGAAGACGCAGCGTCCGCCCGTCCCCGTAATCGACGCCACCGCTTGCGGGACATCGGCATCGTAATTATAGATCGTGTAGATTTCGCCGACATTCGTGTCGTCGATCGTCAAGTCGCATGGACAGCCCGGGGCGATGAGAATCGTTCGGTCGGCAGGGATCTCCGGATCGGGCGTATCGTCCGTTCCTCGCTGTCGGATTTCGAGCATCCGATCGTTCGTGCCGAAGTAGACGGCTCGGGAACCGACGCCCGTATATTCATCGAGACGAAGCGTGACGGTAAACTGTTCGTCGGCATAGGATTCTACGGAGGTGACACGCACCCACGAGAATCCGGCGGTAAGGAGCTGTCGGTTCAAGTCGTTGGCCATACCCTCCAGATCGTATCCGGCGTCCAAACCTCCGTAGGTCTCGAACGAATAGGTCTGAGCGTCGGCGCTCAGCGGAATGCTGCCAGCATTTACATACCCCAGATCGGGATGCCAGAAAGGTTGTGCAGCCGAAGTCCATATACCGGTAAGAAGAAGAACGAAAAGAATATAGAACTTTTTCATAGTAACGGATTTTAACGGTTCACGATGTGATACAGATATTCGTTCGTCGGCTTTCCCGCGTCGTCGCGGATGCGGATAAGTCTGCCGTCAGCGTCGTATTCGTAGCTGGTGTCCCTTCCCGAAGGATCCGTAATACGAGTGATGCCTACCAACGGTTCGTAGGCGTAGGTCGTGACATGCACGTCGGGCAACGCCCGTAACGATGCCTCGACATTTCCGCTCAGGGCGTCCAGATTCGTCGCCAGCGGCTGCTGCTCAATCGTCGGCGGCAACAGCGGGGCAATCTGTGCGAACGTCGCGTTCTCAATGCGTGCCACAATGTATAAACCGTTATAACCCCAGATGTAGCAGGTGCTCGTTCCAGATTTGTCGGTCGTTTGCAGCGGATGACCCTGATAGTCGTAGCGGTCGTATGTCTGCTGATCCAGATAAACGATGTTATCCGGACGTGTCGCCGGCTCGATCATCGCCGTTTGCATACGATGGACCTTCGCGACATCCCGGTCGGGATGCGGATGGAAATAGATTGCTTTTTCCGCAGCGAGCACACGAGAAGAATCGGCGTGCGCTTCTCCGCGGAGCTTCCCCAAACGATCTACGGCGCGATGAAAGGCGAATACGACCTGCCGATCTACGAGCATAAGGACGGTCTTAGCGTCGTTCCCTCCTGCCTGGATCTCTCGGCCGTTGAAACGGAGTTAATCA
>OGGV01000076.1_pt1 | contig 84300 bp, 91 predicted proteins | sample 1571301 | NCBI WGS metagenome assembly OGGV01 (sample SAMEA2582072, study PRJEB24529) | metagenome | biome: Human gut stool | place: China | collected 2011
TATATTCTTGATCGTATCTTCTGCCCTTTCCCATAATGGACACATCCTTTCTTAATTAAATATTATTTTAATTTAGTTCGTCTTAATGTGTCCACTACTTTATACTAACACCAACACTTAATATTTTTTTATCAACTTTCTATTATTCTGAGATTATTTTTATAGGATTTGCATCCGATACAAAAATCATACTATCATAAAGTACGGCAGGTGGTTGAAACATTCGATAACTTGGAGGGAGAAGTCTCATAATCATCAAATAGCTCTCTCCCAATGTTCCCATATAAGTATATTCAGAAATTTGTCTTCCCAGTTCGGAGTTTCCTGGGACTTTCTCAAAATTAAGCCAACAAATATCATATCCCGAAAGTTTTGCCGCTTTTGCCAAAGGGTCGTGCGAATAAAATACCTGATTTGTACGCTTTGCAGACGAACGAGTCGGCATATTACAACGAGTTCTGTAAAAGTCTGTACCAATTACGTAGTAACCGTTCTCTACTTCCTTAGATAAAATCTTACCCATAGAATCATAACTCCCCCATTTTGCAACATGACTATTATGACCTGTTACAAAGATACGGTCGTAATTGTTCTGCTGTTCCTGTTGTAATATCCATTGTACATTTTCAGCCATAAACTTATCTCTTAATGCACCACCATCTGACTCCGTTATACTTTCTAATTCACAATATTGCAATAACATATCTACATAGTGAATTATCTTATTTGAAGCTCCATTGTTTTCAAGTTCATTTTTCACTTGTGTGAGAATTTCAATTTGAGTAGAGAAATCATATACGCTATTCAAATTTTCCCCTTCTACAAACTTTTGCAGGCTGGTCGTGTCGATTTTAAACTCCGTGCAGGCTTCCATTAAATATTGAAACGTGTATGAAATTCTCTGCATATCAAAACCGTAAAAGCGAATATCTTCACCTTCCAATGCACTTTCATTATACTCACGCATATATGAAATTAACTCTACCATATCATCTGTTCGATAAATTTCAAATCCAATCGCTGCAACGGCTTCCTGAGCAGTTCCTTCCCCTCCGTGTATATACTGATTTACCTTTTCACAACCACCGTAGTCACCCTCAAGTGCAAACGCTCTAACATCGTAATGTTCCACCATTTGTTTGAACACTTCCAGTTTTAATTGCTGAAATTCTACGTTTCCGTGGGTTGCCTCTCCCAAAGCAATTATTTTTTTACCCTCTGGTATAGAGAGATTTTCTACTGGTTGTGCATATTCTACAAATTCTTCTACATTTACAGTTTTTCCTGTACCAAATCCACCAAAACGCATAAATACAAGTAATGCTAATAATGCTACTCCAAAAAAAGCAAATATAATATATCTTGCTTTAAAGTGTCTTGTTCTTTTCTTCATAACTGATAATACCTCCTATAATTAATATACATTTGCAAACATACGCTTTCTAAGGTTTAATGTACTTCGTGCAATAAATCTTCAGCAGAAATCTTGAATAATTTTGCAAGGGCAATTAAATTGGAGGTGCTTGGGTCAGATATTCCATTCTCCCATTTTGAGACTGCTTGTCTACTTACACCAATTGACTCTGCAACAAATTCTTGTGTCATCTTGCACTCTTCACGATGTTGCTTCAAAACTTCGCCAAGAGATTTCTTGACACCAGACTTTTCTTTTCTAACATCTTTAGATTTAATATATCTAATCAGAGCTTTTACAATGAAGATACCAACGATTACAAAAGTTATTATCACCGCAAGACCCATTAGAAATACAAATCCCAAAACAACGACTCCTAAAAAATCATATTTCATTTAATCACCTCTTTTCGTAGCTTTATGATAGCAATATTTAGTGGTTGACACCACCAACTATCACGATATTATCAGTTGCTTTTCGGTTACATATAAAAAAACTGTACTTTTAAAGACAAGAAAAGATATAAGAATATAACAATAATCTTTACAACAAATTTTAATTTATCTCTTGGTTTAATAATGTAATATTAACACATTTTATAAATCAATTCTAATGCAAAGTAAAATTCATCTTATATCTAAAATACACAGAAGTTTGTTTCACCTTCTAGGTATCCCTTTCGTAATATTAATATATTATTTACACCCGTCACAAGTTGCACTGTTCCAAGCTCTTCCCTTAAAGTTCCTTTTACACTTCTTGCATTTACAATCAAAACTCCTATTCTTTGCTCTCTCACTCATCTTTCTTCTAGCTTCTTCTGAATGTTTTTTTCCATACATAGGATTCCTTTCACCTTTTATTTTATCGCCATTTCTCCAATTAGGATTCTTTTCTCCTTTTCGTGTTAAACTAAGTAGTTTTCTAGTTTCTTCACTATGTTTTCTTCCTAAATTGAAGTGTGGAGTATCTTTATATTTCTCTTTTATTGTGTTGCTAATTTTCCTCCTAACTTCTAATGGTATAGTCTTTCCTTTATGGTGTTCACTTAATTTTCTTTTAACTTCCTCAGAATGATTCCTTCCATACATACCATTATTTTCTTTGATACTTAATCTAATCTTTGATTTGTCTGAAATCAGTTTTTTAGTTTTTTCATTATGCTCTTTTCCAAAAACGAATTTAATTCTCCAACTCTCAATCTTGCTTTTTGACTTAGTATTTTCTTTACCCTTTCAGTATGTTTCTGCCCATAAAAAGGATTTTTTTCACCTTTTATTTCTTCACCTTTTCCAAACTTAGGATTTAACTCTCCCGACTTAAAAGGATTACCTTCTCCTCCATCAGTAACATTAGTCAATCTAAAATTACTAGTTTCTCTATAATATTTAATTAATTCTTTTTCTTTTTCATATGCTTCTTGCTCAGTTAGATTCTCATATACTATTCTACTTTCACATTCATGTGTATTAAAATAGTCAATAAAGTATTGATTTCTACCACTTAATTGGCAGTACCTATTTCTAATACCTTTTCCAACATAAAAGACTTCTCCAGTTACTACATTAAACCATTCATACACATAATATTTTTTGTCCAATTTATACACTCCTTACTCAAAAAAAATCCTAAGTAGTGCTTAAGTCAACACTTAAATAGATTTTTTTTATAAGGATAGTAATCCCCATTTATCCGTCTACATTTTACCATATAAATGTATTAAATACTATATTTTTATTATTTTTTATATATTTACCAATAAAAATTGAAATTTATTGTATAAAAAAGAAGCTGGTTTCCCAACTTCCTAATCTATTTAAAATTAGACTTCAACTTTCTCTAAATATCTATTTAAAGCTTCTGCTAATTCATTTTTATATTTGTAGATGTCATTTAAGTTAACAATATAATATCTTACTTCTTTTTTGTTTTCATCTGCTATTGTTATACTCTTTTTACTTGAGTTAAAGTATAATCTATAAATCCATTTTCTAGTATTTTTTACAAAGTATTCCACAATATCTTTCTACATCTTTATAAGTTATATCTTCTATAGGCACAATCTCAGCTAAAATACTTTTAACTATATTAATACCTTGAATCTCTTCTTCAGTTGTAACTATTCTACTTTCCTCAACATCTTTTGTATCAATTTCTACTACTGCTTCTATATCTTCAGCAACTTCTTCATCTTGCTTTTCTTCATTGTTTGCCAATATACTTTTTATTTTATCATTCATAAAATCATTAACAAACTGTTGGAAAGACTTTTTGACTATCGGCTTAAATCTTTCAACTACATTAGATGTTTTAACTCCACTATAAAAATCATTTATTAAAAATCTTACAAAATCATCACTAGGATTGTTTAATTGATTAGTTAACTGACTTTTAATAAGGCTTGTATATTTTAGCTCTGATGCAGTATTGAATATAGTGTCTATGTCAAAAGAATCTTTTATAAACTTCTTTAATTCTGACATTTGAGCATCTGTCATATCTAAAATATTTATCTCTAAGAATGGCTTTTCATCCATTTTATTTTTTTCTTCTAAGTCAGTATAAAACTTATAAACTATTCCATTGGTTAAAATTGTAAATTTAGCTTCAGTAACAGTAAAATATCTAAATAACTGTGCATCATGCTTTGTTAATGTATCATCAACTGCTTTGGCTTCAACTAATATTACTGGCTTACCATCCTTCATTATTGCATAGTCAACTTTTTCACCTTTCTTTGTTCCAACATCAGCAACAAACTCAGGTATAAATTCTAATGGATTAAAAACATCATAATCCAATAGTGTAAAGAATGGCATTATTAATGCAGTTTTAGTTGCTTCTTCTGTAGCTAGATTCCCCTTTATAGCTTCGGCTCTCTTTGAGAACTGTTTTAACTTATCTGAAAAATCCATTTTATCACCTTATCCTCTCTTTTTTCATATTTATATATAAATTGCAACATAATATTTTATATTTTTCCATTATTCTAATAAGACTTTTAATATCAAACTAACTAATCAACAAAAAAACTTGCCATTTCTTCATCCAAAGCTTTACTATTATCGTCAGATATTGAAGTTAAATCTTCTTCCTTTTCATTACTTATTTTTGATTCAGTTGGAACATATTGTTTATTTGAGTTTATGTTTATATTATTAACACTTCCTCCAAATACCACTGTAATCCCTCCATATCCACCAGTGCTAATTTTATATAATATGTTCTTTATTGTGTCAGTTGGAGAATATTCTCCACCCAACACATCCATTATCATCTTGTCTTTTTCATTCTTTGGATTAAGTTTAAATCTAATCTCTATAACTACCTCCAAGCCTTTTTACATAACACTTCACAACTAATAACATTTTCATAAACTGGATTAGGATGTATTTCTACATTTGGTATGTTTCTTATTATAGAGTCTAATACAATACTTCCTCCCCCTAAAAAGATACAATCATAATTCTTTATATTCACACTAGACTTGATTCTATTTAATATTGAAATTAGAAACTCCTTATAAACTTTACTTTCAACTTCTATTCTACCTCGTTTAATCTGACCTTCTATATCCTCAACTCGAAAATCATTTCCTTTTTCATTTTCAATAGTCATTATTGTATTGTATAAATCAAATATTCCTAATCTTTCAGTACCACTATTGACCATTTTTCCATCTTCATAGCAACACCATCCTATTGTTCTTGAACCTATATCTATTAGTAACTGATACGGAGTAGGATTATCTAAACTATAGTATGATGATTGTGACTCAGGTAAAATTACACATTTATTTATTTTAGTTGTTCTAGCTTGTCCATTTACTATATATCTAAATGACTTACCCTTAAATCTCTCTATCAACTGCTCCTTTTGTGGCAACTGATTTAATGGAAGTAATAAACATAAATTAATATCATTGTCCTTTGTAGCCTTACTAATTGCATATAATACTTGAGGTACAATATTCTTATCTACCTTATTAAACTCTCTCTCAAACTCTCCTACTCCAATTAGAGTTTGAGCTCCATCTATCTCAACTCTTTCATATACATCAGGATTAACTTCAAATCTAGTAGTGTACTTAGAACTAAATTTCCCTCTAAAATCTCCTGAAAACTTAATCTCCATATTTCCTATATCTACTATTACATTTTTTATTTCTTTCTCTCCTTTAATTCTTAAACTTAACTATCTATTGTACTTAATCTTATAATCTTCAAGTAAATCTTTAATTTCAATTAGTTTATAATCTTCTAATCTCTTTCCTTGTCCTTCTAAATCTTCTTTTATCCAATGTAAAATATGTATATTCACTTTTCCTTTTCCTTTACTTTGGAGCAAATCAATGATATACTTTATCTTGCTTAGGGATTGGGTATATCTATTGATATGCTCTTTCTTTTTTTATTTTAAATTAATCCTAATTGTTTATGTGCATAAGTCATATAAAATTTACTACTATATTGAGTAGTCATTGCACCAGCATAATCCATATCCTTCTTTGAGTAGAAATTTAGAGTGTTCTTTATTATTGGTGCTAATTCCAATCCAGCTAATAATGTTTTCTCTATACATTTGATTAAGAATAACTTAGCAGTTTTTGGCTTCTCTTCTAAAACTATATCAACTATTGTTTCATCTATATAAGCTACTCTATCTAATAACCATTTCGACAATTTAAAAGTCTTTGATTTTTCAAAAGCTTTAGCTATCTTTGAATTATTAGGATGTTGCTTTACTTTGACTTCTTCAACATCATCTATAGTAATTTGCACTCCCGATTCTTTACAATCACTTACTATAATTGCCTTTATAGCATTATCTTTAGTTTTAACTTTTTCTTCAACTGGAATTTCTAAATTATCTTCATTAGTTGAATTTTCTTTTTTATCATAATCAATTTTTTCAATAAAGAATAAATGTTTTTTGATGTAGTAATGGCTCTTATTCCCCTTAACCTTAATCACTTCAATATATCCTTTTTCTTTTAATCCTTTAATCATTTTAGAAATTTTACTTCTCCTAGAGGTAGAACACTCTGATAACAGAACTTCATATGTAGGATAACTGTAACCATCAATTACATTGTGATATTTAATTAGAATTGTTAATAGGTGCTTTTCTTCTATTGTTAGATTTGAATCTTTATGAATTGAATTAAGCGATTTGAAAATATCTTTTACCATTGTGTCTACCTCCTTTCGATTTATTTCATGAACTTAGCATAACATAGATTTACACTTGATGCAACATCAATTTGCAATCTCATTGCATTTTTTGTAAATCAATGTTATAATAAATTTGATTAAGTTAGTAAAATCAATGCCTTAGGAGGTTTGTATATGAGTGAAAATACTAAGAAAAAAGGTAATACTGCACGAATACCTGAAGGTAAAAAAAGAGTAGTAATAACATTAGAAAATGAAGTAGTAGAAGCTATTCAAAAAATAGCTAATGAAAATATGAGAACTGTATCTAATGAAATTGCATTACTGATTAAAGAAAAATATATGAATACTAAAGAGTAGGTTTTTAAAATAACTTACTCTATTTTTTTATCTTCAGCAAATAGAAACTTCTGTTTCTCTATTAGCTAATAATATAAATAAAGAGTAAAGTAATTGTATAGAGTAATCATATCTCGTCCTAAAAATAGAACTTTCATATTTCCCAAAAGTGGAACTTCTAAGTATTTTCAATTTATCTTAATATAAAAACCAGCTATATCTATTGATATAACTGGTTCTAAGTTATCTTTGTATCAATTATCTTTTAAGTACCTTAACTATTATATCTATCTTTTCATAGTTTCTAGTGGAGAATAGTTCATATATTTTTTTCTTAAATCCTCATCTTGTAAATCCAAATATGCCTTTTCGGTCACTGATACACTGCTATGACCTAATATTTTTGATAAAACAAAAATAGAACCACCATTAAGTAAAAATCTTCTACTAAAGTTATTTCTTAATCCATGTGGAGTTATATTTTTATCTATTTTTGCTCTAGATAAATAACCTCTAAAATTTCTTTCAAAGTTTCCTTGTTCAATCTTTCTATTCGTTCTTTGTGTAGGAAATAATACATCACTTTCTTGTATTACATCTTTAAACTTAATCCATCTTTGCAATAGCTTTTGCATTTCATAGCTAAAGAAAACTACTCTGTCTTTTCTTCCTTTTGTAATATCTCCATCAAGAAATATAGTACATATAAACAAATCTATATTTTCAAGTTTTAGTTGTAAAGTTTCCCCTAATCTCATTCCAGTATCAAAAATTAAATTGATAATTGTAAAATCTCTAAACTCATGAAACTTTGACAAATCTAATACTTTAATCAACTTTTTATATTCTTCATCTGTTAATTGTTCCTTTGGTCTTCTATTTACTTTCAAAGATTTTATTGAATGGATATTAGTCTTTTTAACTAAGTTATTTTCTTCTGCATAAGTAAAGAAAGCTTTAATATTTCTTAGATAACCATTTATAGTAACATCTGATATTTCTTTACCTACATCATGTCTTTTATCTATGTTTGCTTTTTCTATTCCAGCTTCGCTAGATGCAAAACTATACTTTCCTCTATCTTTTGTAAAAGCTAAATAATCCTCTACTACTTTTTTATTGACCTTTTTTATGTCCGTTATTTCTAGTTCTTCTTCAAGATATTTTGCAAAAAGCATCAAAGTTTGATGATAAGATTTTATAGTTTTTAATCTTAAATTTTTATAACTGCAATACTCTAAATATTCTACAATTATACTATTAATAGTTTTTGTTTTAATAATTCTTGGCATAAAAAATCACTCCTAATCATAAATTGCCAACCTATGAATTAGAAGTGATATATTTTGTATATTTATTGGTATGAAAATCCGATTTTTATACCCCCATTATTAGTATTGGTTGGTATTGGATTTTTCAATTTTGGCTCTATTACTGGCTTTAAGATACTTTATTTTTTAATCTTAGCTTGTCTGCAATGATAGCTATGAACTCTGAGTTTGTTGGCTTACCTTTTTCATTATGAACAGTATAACCAAATAACTTATTAATTGCTTCTACTTGTCCTCTTCCCCAAGCTACTTCAATTGCATGTCTTATAGCTCTTTCAACTCTTGAAGCTGTTGTGTTATATTTCTTAGCTATTGAAGGATATAATTCCTTTGTTACAGCAGATAATAATTCCATATCATTAACAACCATAGTAATAGCTTCTCTTAAATACATATAACCTTTTATATGAGCTGGTACACCTATTTCATGAATTATGTTTGTAATTTCAGTTTCTAAATCAACTGGTCCTCTGCTTGGAGCAGTAATCATTTCTGTTGTTGTCATAGCTACTTGCTTTTTAACTGGTTCATCATTTCCTAATAATGAATCATTAAACATATCTCTAATACGTTTAGTAAATATGTCCATATCAAATGGCTTAACCACATAATAATCTGCACCTAAAGTTATTGCTCTTTGAGTTATCTTATCTTGTCCAACTGCAGATAATACAACTATTCTTGGAAATTTAGTTAAATTCATAGAATTTAATCTTTCTAATACTCCTAAACCATCTAAATGTGGCATTATTATATCTAAAACTACTAAATCTGGTTGTTTTTCTTCAATTAAAGTTAAAGCCTCTCTTCCATCCTTTGCAATTCCTGTTACAACAATGTCCTTTTGATTTAAAAGATAATCATTTAAAATACTACAGAATTCTTTATTATCATCTGCTATTACTACTGATATTTTATTTCCATCCATCTTTTTTATCTCCCTTTCTACCCATTACAATAATATATTTTATAATTCAAACTTAAAATAGAAATATAACTTAATTTTTCACTTAATTAAGCATTTAATTAAGTATATTTACTTGTTTTTTTATTTTATGTAATATATTATAACATAAATTTAATAAATAAAATAGCTTATTTTACATATTTTTGAAATTTTTCTCTAAAAAAATTGTATTTTTTTCTTTTTTATATATTGAATAAATTAAAATTGTAAGATATTATTTAATTTTAAAGCTTAAATAATATCTTACAATTATGTTTTCTCATTTACCTTATTGAATTATACCTGCTTCTTCAAGCATCCATTCAATGTATATTCCATAACCTATTTCAGGCTTATTAATAAGTACATGAGTTACAGCCCCAACTATTTTATCATTTTGAATTATTGGACTTCCACTCATACCTTGCACTATTCCACCTGTTTTGCTTAATAATTCTTCATCTGTTACTCTTATTATCATACTTTTAGGTCCTGATTTATCTTGTTGTAATAACTTGATTATTTCAATATCATATTCTTTTGGTCCATTATCATCTATAGTTGTTATTATTTTTGCTGGACCTTCTACAACTTCATTTCTAAAACCAACAGACATTGGTTTATTAAATATGGAATTTACTAAAGGTTGATATGTTTTTCCAAAAATTCCTGAAGATGAATTACTTTCTATTTGACCTATTGATTTTTTTTCATTTACAAACAATCCTCTTAATTCTCCTGGTACTCCTTTTTCACCTTTTCTTACACTTAGTATTGATGCTGATAAAAGATCTCCATCTTTTATAGTAAATGTTGTATTTGTATCACCATCTGTTATTGGATGTCCTAAGGCTCCAAACGTATTAGTATCCTCATGATAAAAGGTTAATGTACCTATTCCTGCTGTAGAATCTCTAACCCACAAGCCTAATTTATAATTTTCTCCTTCTTTAATTAAATTAATATCCTTGTTAAACTTACATCCATTACGCATAAATTCTACATTTATTGTAGATGAATTAGCACTTTTTATTAAACTTATCAACTGTTTTGAGCTTTCAATTTTTTTATTATTAACTTCTAATAAAACATCACCCAACTGCATTCCAGCAACTTTTGCTGGACTTAATTCACTACCATCATCAGTTTCTACATTAGAAAATCCTACGACTAGAACTCCCTCTGTTGATAATTTTATTCCTACACTGGCTCCACCTGGATATAATTTTATATCCTCTAATTTTTGCACTGCTACCGATTTTATTGGAATAAGCCCAAGAAAATCAATATTAACTTTATCTTTATTTAATTTAGCAGTATTTAAAATCCCTTGGTTTTGTACAGAAATATCAGAAACTTCCATACTATCATTTATGTATATTTTTTCTGGTAATTGCAAAACACTAATGTATGCTATTAATGCCAAAATAGCTATTGGAGTAATAATTATACTAAAATACTTTAATATTTTTTTAATCATTTTATCTCCTCCTTGCCTTCTGACATTAATTTTCCCTCTCTACTTTCTTTATATGCTATAATAACTTTGTTAAGTTAGTTAAAAATTTATATGTAAATACATTTTCTATAAAAAAAATAAAACCATGATAAATTACCATGATTTTATTGTTTACAGTATTTATATCCATTATGTATATAAATATTAATTATTTTTAATTTCTTTTTTCTTTATTTCAGCAAAATTCACCATTTCTGATGCATTTTCGATTGTTACATCACTAATTTCATCTCCACCTACCATTTTTGCAATTTCTTTAATCTTTTCATCTTTATTTAATATTCTAATTCCAGTAAATGTTTTTCCATTTAACACCTCTTTAGAAACAAAATAATGACTATCTGAAAGTGCTGCAATTTGTGGTAAATGAGTAATACATAAAACTTGATGTTTTATAGATACTTCATACATTTTTTCACCTACACGTTTTCCTATAGTTCCACTTATACCTGTATCTATTTCATCAAAAATCAATGTAGGGATTTTATCCTTATCTACAAAAACACATTTTAATGCCAACATAATTCTTGAAAGTTCCCCACCAGATAATACCTTTTCTAAAGGCTTTAAAGGTTCTCCTGGATTTGCAGAAACTAAAAATTGTACTTCATCATATCCTCTGCTATTCATATTTTCAGTTAATACAACATCTATTTTTATTATTGCTTTTTCAAGTCCAACATAAGATAATTCTTCTTTTATCTTAATTTCTAATATTTCACTTGCTTCAACTCTTAAATCATGAAGTTTTTTTCCTATAATCTTCATTTTTGATTCAATTTTTTGTTGCTCTTCTTTTAGTTTATTTATAATTTCTTCACTATTTATTAGTTCATTATATTTTTCTTTTAAGTTTTTTAAATTATCTAATATTTCTTTTATTGAATTTCCATATTTCTTTTTGTATAAACTAATACTATAAATTCTCTCATTAATTTCAGCTAATCTATCTTCATCATATGTTATTTCACTGCCTATGTCTCTAATCTCCCTTGTAACATCTTCTAAATTATAAAAAGCTTCTTCAATTTGAACTTTCTTTTCTCTTATTACATCTGAGTGATTTTCAACTAAAGATAATTCAGAAATAACTTTTGATAATCCTTCCAATATAGAAATTCCCTCATTTGAAGAATTTAAATATCCATATGCTCTAACTAAACTATTAGAAATCTTTTCTGCATTAGCAAGCATATTAAATTCTTCTTTTAAATCTTCTTCTTCATTAACTTTTAAATTTGCTTTTTCTATATCTTCTATTTGAAATTTAATATAATCTGCTAATTTTTCTCTATCTTCATTGCCTTTTAATTCATTTATTTTTTCAGAATTTTCTATATATGTATGTCTTAATTCTTCATATCCATTAAGTAAATCCTTTATTTTATCATGATAAAATTCATCAACATATAAAATATGAGTTCCTTTATTAAGTAAATTTTGATTTTGATGTTGCCCATGAATATCTAAAAGCTTTTCTCTAATTTTTTTCAATTGAGATAAAACAATACTTCTATTATTAACTTTTATAATACTTTTACCATTTAAAGTTGTTTCTCTTCGAATTATAAGCATATCATCTTTTTCTATAGATAAATCATCTAACACTTCATATATTTCATCATTTTCTATAGAAAAAACAGCTTCAACCATTGTTTTATCTTCTCCATATCTTATTTGATCTTTAGAGAATTTTCCGCCTAATACATAATCTATTGTATCAATAAGAATTGATTTACCTGCACCAGTTTCTCCTGATAATATATTGAATCCCGCACCAAATTCAACTGATAATTCTTGAATCAACGCAAAATTTTTAATATTTAACTCAACTAGCATTATACCCCACCTTTAAAATCTAAGAAATCATTTTTCTTATCTTTGAAATAAGCTCTACAGCCTTCTCATCACTTCTAACTAATACAAAAATCGTATTATCTCCTGCAATAGTTCCTGCAACATCATTAGTATATAAACTATCTATTGCTTCTGCTGCAGCTGATGCTGCTCCAGTTAAAGTTTTTACAACAACAAATTTATCTACTTGTTCTACAGAAATTGCAGCATTTTTTAATATGCTATATAACTTATCATTAATATCTCTTTCTTCTTTTGTAGGTGCACTATATTTATATTTACCACTTTCACTTTGCATTTTTACTAACTTTAATAATTTTATATCTCTTGACACAGTTGCTTGTGTTACATCATATCCTTCAATCTTAAGTGCATCTGCTAATTCTTCTTGAGTTTCTATATCGTTATTATTTATAATATCTAAAATTTGATTGTGTCTTTTAGATTTCAAATCAATCACCTTCTCTATATAAAAGTTTCTTCTTAACTTATTAGTTATCTAATATTTTTTGCCGTAAAACATTAAAATAATCATAATTATCAAATAATAAAATTTTTGCTATTTGTTTTGCCTTTTTTATTATTATAGATGTATTATCATTTATTTGTTTTGCTTCCTGTCCATCAAATGTTAAATAAATTTCTCCATTATAATTTTCAGCCTTTATAAGTATTTCACTGCTACTTTTTAAGACTATTGGCTGCATTCCCCTTGTATGAGGACATATAGGGGTTAAAATTATAACATCTACATCTGGATAAATAAATGGTCCTCCTGCAGAAAATGAATATCCTGTAGATCCTGTAGGAGTTGAAACTATTAATCCATCTCCCTTAAATCTATAGTAAAGCTTATTGTCTATAAACACTTCAAATTTAGCCATTCTTGATAATGTACCTCTTGCAATAACAACATCATTTAAAGCTTTACCCTTGTCATTATCATCTTGATTTAACATTGTACATTCTAAGAGAATTCTATTTTGAATAATATACTGTCCATTTTTAATCTTTTTTAATGCTTCACTAAAATCTTGTATTTCTATACTAGATAAAAAGCCTAAATTTCCAATATTTACCCCTAAAATTGGAACATCATACTTCCCATTAATATCTCTTGCTACACCTAATAATGTACCATCTCCACCTAATACTATTAACAAATCAAGCTTATCTTGAAATCTGTATTTATTCATTTCATAACTATTTAACACTATAACCTTAGAATGTTTAAATACCGTTGTAATTTGAGACATTACTAAAGATAATATTTTTCCATCTTTATCTTTTGAAGGATTTAATGCTACTACAATATTTTTCATATTTCTCCCTTTAAAATCTTATACTATATACCTAAAGCCAGCTTTTTATAGCTGGCTATGTGATTCCTTTACAACTTCATCAATTTGACTCATTTCAAAAGATCCTTCTTTTTCTTTATCTTTAGTAAAGTATACTAGATATTCTCTATTTCCTTCAGGGCCCTTAATAGGTGAAAAACTTAATCCTAATATATTAAATTCATTTTCAATTAAAAAAGTTACTATTTTATTTACAACTTCTAAATGAACTTCTATATCTCTTACTACACCTTTTTTTCCTACCTTTTCTCTTCCAGCTTCAAACTGTGGCTTTATTAAAGCTACAACTTCACCCTTATCTCCTAAAAGATTTTTAACTGCAGGCATTATTGTTTTTAATGATATAAAAGATACATCTATTGATGCAAAATCTAATGGTACACCAATATCTTCTGGTGTTACATATCTTATATTTGTTCTTTCCATACAGACAACTCTTTCATCTGTTCTTAATTTCCATGCAAATTGCCCATAACCAACATCTACTGAAAAAACCTTATTTGCATGATTTTGAAGCATACAATCTGTAAATCCTCCTGTTGAAGCTCCAATATCCATGCATACTTTATTAGTAAGATCTATTCCAAAAGTATTCATTGCCTTTTCAAGTTTTAATCCTCCACGGCTTACATACTTAAGTTCTTCTCCTTTAAATACTATATCTGCATCAACACTAACCTTTTCACCAGCCTTATCTACTCTCTGTCCATCAACAAAAATAAGTCCTGCCATAATATTAGTTTTTGCTCTTTCTCTTGATGTGCAAATTCCTTTATCAACTAATAATACATCTAATCTTTCTTTTTTTGATGCCATATTATTCTCCTTTATTCATAATGTTTATAACACTTTTTTCTATTGATTTTGAATCTAATCCTGCATCTTTATATAATAAATCAATATCGCCATGAGGTATAAATTTATCACTATATCCTAAAGCTTTAAATTTACCTTTAAAATTTAATTTGCTAAGTTCCATTAAAACATAGCTTCCAAAGCCACAACATATACTATTATCTTCAATTGTAATAATGTTATATCCATCTTTCGTTAATTCTTTTAACATTTCTATATCTATAGGTTTTACAAAAGTTGCGCCTATAATTGTTGGGTTTATCCCTTGTTTATTTAAAGTTTTAGCTGCAATTACTGCATGTTGAATCATTTTACCAACTGCTATTATTGCAATTTTATCACCATTTATCATCTTTTCCCATTTCCCGTATTTTATTTCAGATAATGGTCTTATATCCTCAACACAATCTGTCCCCCTTGGATATCTTATAGCAATAGGTCTATTTTGATTTAATGCCCATTTTAACATTAAAGGCAACTCTTCTAAATGTTTAGGAGCTAAAATAGTCATATTAGGTATAGCTGATAAATAAGATAAATCAAAAACCCCCTGATGAGTTTCACCATCTTCTCCTACAATACCAGCTCTATCAATTGCAAATATTACAGGTAAATTTTGAATACATACATCATGTATAATTTGATCATATCCCCTTTGTAAAAATGTAGAATATACTGCAAAAATAGGCTTTAATCCTGCACTTGCCATACCAGCTGCAAGAGTAACAGCATGTTGCTCAGCTATTCCTACATCAAAAAATCTATTTTTATATATATTTGCAAATTCCTTTAAGCCTGTACCATCTGGCATAGCAGCTGTAATAGCCACTATATCACTATCTTCCTTAGCAAATTCTATCATAGCATCACCAAATACTTTAGAATATGTTTTCTTTGGTGACATAAATGATTCTCCACTTTCTAAATCAAAAGGCGAAACTCCATGAAACTTATTTGGATTCTTTTCTGCAAATTCATATCCCTTTCCTTTTTGAGTGATAGTATGAATTATAACTGGTCCTTTTATTGACTTTGCCTTACTAAATACATCATTCATAAGTTCTATATCATGACCATCTATTGGACCAATATATTTAATTCCCATATTTTCAAATAACATTGGTTCAACTATTAAATGCTTTAAACTGTCTTTTACTCTATGTAAACATTGAACCACAGTTTTTCCTGCATCACTATGACTAAGTGTATTATTAATATCTTGCTTAAGCTTATTATATCCTGGTCCTACCCTAAGCTTATTTAAATGATTTGATAATGCTCCTACATTTTTAGAAATAGACATTTGATTATCATTTAAAACTATAATCATATTAGTTTTATTAAATCCAACATCATCAAGTGCTTCTAATGCCATTCCTCCAGTTAATGCCCCATCCCCTATAACTGCAATAACATTGTAGTTTTCTTTTTTTATATCTCTTGCTCTTGCAATTCCAAGAGCCGCTGATATTGATGTACTGCTATGACCTGTTCCAAATACATCATATTTGCTTTCTGTTATTTTAGGAAATCCACAAAGCCCTTTATACTTTCTTAATGTATCAAACCTATCTTTTCTTCCTGTTAATATTTTATGGACATAACTTTGATGTCCAACATCCCATACTATTTTATCTTCTTCAAAATTAAAGACTTTATATAAGCTAAGTGTTAATTCCACCACACCTAAATTTGAAGATAAATGCCCCCCAGTTTTTGATACCTTATCTATTAAAAAGCTTCTTATTTCATCACTAAGCTCATTTAACTCTTTATCAGTTAAGGCATGAATGTCTGTTGGTGAATTTATATCCTCTAATAATTTTGACATAATTACCATTCCTTTGTTTAGTTTTCTCTATCCAAAAGTTTCTTAGTTAAAAACTTTAAAGCTTCTGTATCTACAGATAAGCTATCTAATATTTTAATGCTTTCATTTGTTAGCTTTTCGCACTCCTTAATGCAATAATCTAAACCATGCATTGTTATAAAATTAGTTTTATCATTTTCTTTATCACTTAATACATTTTTACCTAGTTTTTCCGTACTCCCAATGACATCTAATATATCATCTTTTATTTGAAATGCTAACCCTAATTTTTCTCCAAACTTTTCTAATAAATTAATATCTTCCTTTGGTGCATTTGCAAGTATTGCACCAGAAATTATTGAAACATTAATAAGTGCTCCAGTTTTTTTCATATGCATATATTTAAGTTCTTCTTCACTTATTTTCTTGCCTTCATTTATTATATCTACAATTTGCCCACCAATCATCCCTTCCGGTCCTGATGCTTCAGCTATTTTTTGTGCTGCCATTAAAGCTTCTTTTCCATGCTTTAATGAAAACTTCATCATTAAATTCATTGCTTCATTTAATAATGTATCACCAGCTAAAACTGCAATATCTTCACCATATACTTTATGATTAGTTGGTTTTCCTCTTCTTAAATCATCATTATCCATACAAGGTAAATCATCATGAATTAATGAATATGTATGAATCATTTCTATTGCTGCTGAAAATTCTATTATATCTTTCCAATTATTTTTATACATATTATAAGTTAATAACATAAGCAAAGGTCTTATTCTTTTACCACCTATATTAAGACTATAGCTTGCAGAGTCATATATTACTTTGTTAAAAGTGCCCTTATTTTTAAAATAATTTAATAGAAAGCTATTTATTTCACTTTTCATTTCATTAAACATCATTATCCCTCACTACTTCGGAATTTTCTTTTATTGTTAAAAATTTTCCTTCTAAAGTATCAAGGGTCTTATATAATTTATTAACTATTTTACTTCCTTTTTCATATTCTTTCATAGCATCCTCTAAACTTAATTCATCATTTTCTAAAGTAGATAAAATACCTTCTAAATTTTCAAGCATTTCATTATAACTTTCCTTCTTTGCCATGATAATTCCCCCCTCTTTCTACCGGAATAAAATTTCCCACAACATATCCATCTTCCATATAAATCTTAATTTTCTTTTTTTCATCAAAGAAATCTTTACTTTTTATTAGTTTATCATTTTCATCTTCTATTATAGCATAACCTCTTTTTAATATATTTATAGGATTATGCGCATTTAACATATTATTAAGTGAAAAAATCTTTTGTTTGTTGCTTTTTATTTTAAATGCCATAATTTTTTCAATCTTATCTTTTAAATTATCTATTTCCAAATATGCATTTACAATTTTACTACTTGGTGAATTTAAACTTAAAACTTTTTCTAAGTTTTGAATTCTTCTTCTTTCATTAGATAATTTATTATCTATAATAAAGTTTAGTTTATTTTCATACTCATTAATTTCTCTATATAATTCATCTTCTAGAGGCACCACAATCTCAGCTGCTTGTGAAGGTGTTGCTGCTCTAAAATCTGCAACAAAATCTGATATCGTAAAGTCTACTTCATGTCCTACAGCAGATACTATAGGTAATTTTGAATTATAAATAGCTTTAGCTAATTCCTCTTCATTAAAATTCCATAATTCTTCAAGAGCTCCTCCGCCTCTTCCTATAATTATTATATCAACACTTTTTTTATTATTAAAATATTTAATTCCATCTATTACTGTTTTATATGCACCTTCTCCTTGCACTAAAGCAGGATAAAGCACAATATCTACTTTATTATTTCTTCTTCTTATAACATTGATTATATCACAAATAGCTGCACCTGTTTCTGATGTAACTACTCCAATTCTTTCTGGATTTTTAGGAAGGTTTTTTTTAACTTCTGCATCAAAATACCCCTCCCTACTTAACTTTTCTTTTAACCTTTCAAACCTTATGTGAAGTTCTCCAAGGCCCTCTTGTTGTATTGTATTACAGTATAACTGAAAGGTTCCATTAGCAGTATATACAGCTGCCCTTCCTGAAACAATTACAGCCATACCTTCCTTTAAAACAAAATCTAAATCATAGATTTTACTTTTAAACATAATACAATTAATTTTACTATTGTCATCTTTTAATGAAAAATAAATATGTCCGCTTGAATGATATTTTAAATTAGAAATTTCTCCCCTAACTGAAAGATTATTTAATATAAAATCATTATCTAATATTTTTTTTATATAATTATTAATTTCAGATACCGTTAAGGTTTTAATCCTCATATTTTTCTATAGCCTCACATGCATTTTTCATAAGTAAAGTAGTTGTAAGAGCTCCTACACCACCTGGAACTGGAGTTACAAATGAAGCTTTATCAATAACCTTATCAAAATCAACATCTCCAGTAATTTTACCTTGAACTGAATTTGTTCCTACATCTATAACTATAGCTCCCTCTTTAACAAAGCTATCATCTATAAACTTTGCTTTTCCAATTGCAACAACTAAAATGTCAGATCTTTTACATACTTCTCTTAAACTTTTTGTTTTTGAATGACACATTGTTACTGTACAGTTTTCTTTAAGTAATAAGGCACCTGCTGGTTTACCAACTATATTACTTCTTCCTATAACAACTACATCCATTCCTTCTAAATTGATGTTCAAACTATTTAAAATAGTTACTACTGACTTAGGAGTACATGGCATAAAAGTTTCTTCTCCCATATATAACTTTCCTTGATTAACAAATGTTAAACAATCAATATCTTTCTTAGGAGATATAGATGAGATAATTTTCTTTTCATTAATATGCTTTGGTAATGGTAATTGAAGAATTATTCCACTAACACTTTTATCATTATTTAAAGCCTCTATTTTATTTATTAATTCTTCTTCTGCTACTTCTTCATTTAAATGAACCTTTTCAAATTCCATTCCTAGTGATATGGCTACCTTTTCTTGATTATTTAAATAAAAAATTGATCCACCATCATTTCCAACTAATATTGATGCTACTTTAGGAATGCTTAGCCCTTTTAATTTTCTATCATTAACAAATGCTTTAATTTCCTCTTTTATTCCTAAAGCAATTTCCTTGCCATCTATTCTTTTACCCATTTTGCCCCTCCAAATTTAAAAATTCTTATTGTTCTAATGTTTTTAATATTTTATCTAATACACCATTAATAAAAGATGAACTCTTATCATCTGAATATTTTTTAGTTAATTCAATAGCTTCATTTATTGCAGCTCCACCTGGTACATCTTCTATAAATAGCATTTCTCCTACTGCTAATCTTAAAATTGTTAAGTTTACCTTTGAAATTCTATCTAATTTCCAATTTACTAATGAGCTTAAAATTTTGTCATCAATTGTACCTAAATTATCAGTAACTACTTTTACAACATTTTTTATGTATTCAACATCTATAGTTTTTAAGTCCATTTCATAATCTTCAATAAATGTTTCTATAGTTTCATCATAACTATTTTTGCTTAATTCCATACTAAAAAGCAGCTCCATTGCTTTTTCTCTTGATTTTTGTCTTTTCATAATTTCCTCCTAGGTATGTAATGTAAATAATTTCATTATAAACTTATACTATATTAATTAAACATATGTATATTACAATATTATCTTATTTCTGTCTATAAAAATAATTTTTCATATTTTATTTTACAATTATCAAATGTATTTATTTAACATTTTTCTTGTATACATTGAGAAAGGGGCTGTCGCACTAAAACTTTTATACACAATATATTGTTTTAAAAAATAAAAATTCATACAATATATTGTAGTATTTATTCTTAATGCGACATCCCCTCTTTTAATTACACTTCTTTTTCTGCTTCTTGTTGTTCTTGCTTTGGAACATATATGTTTTGAACATTAACATTTACCTTGTCAACTTTCAATCCAGTCATAGCCTCAACAGTTCTTTTTACATTTTCTTGAACTGAAGCTACTACCTCTGGAATTCTCATTCCATACTCTACAGCTACATTTAATTCAATAATAGCTTTATCTTCTTCTAATGTAACTTTTACAGCCTTACCACTAGAAGCTTTTTTCCCTTTTAAAATTTGTGATATGTTACTTGAAACACCATGTGGGATTTCAACAATTCCTTGAATTTCATCTGCAGCTATTCCTGCTATAACACTTACAACTTCATCAGAAATCTTAACAATTCCTATTGCTGATTCATTGTTTACATTTTCCATGACCTTAACCTCCTAAAGGTTTATCTAGTTAAACCTACCTTTACTTATGTTCATTATAACAAAAGAGTTACTATTTTACAATGTATTATTTCATTGCAGTAACATCTACATCACTTAATGTAGTAATATCTTCAACTATCTTTTTAATTGATGCTGAATCTTCTTCAGACAAAGTTTCATTTACTTTTACATAAACCTTAACATTTCCATTTTCATTAATCATACATAAAGAATCTTCATATCCCTTATTTCTTATTTCAGATTCAACTCTACTTTCTTGATCATTCATTTTTGCTTTTTCTACTAATGCATTGTTTGCTGCATCTTTAGATTCTTGTGATGCATTTGCATCTTCAGTAATTGCTTTCATATCTGCTACATATTTCTCATCTTGTTGTTCCTTTGTTAATCTCATACTATAAAAATACTCTGTTGTACTTAATGTTTCATCTGTTGATGTTTCACTTTCACTTGATTTATTGGTACTGTTTTGTTCTAATACAGCTTCTAAGCTTGTTGGATCATTTAATCCATTTTTATTTAACTTCATTGATAATACACCCACACATACTATCAAGGCCATTAGTGTAAAGATAATCCCAAATTGTTTTTTTGTCATTTTTAATTCCTCCCATACATTTATATAACATTATATGCTATTCCTTCATTGGATATACGTTAACTTGCTCTAAACTTATATCATATAATTTAGATACAGCCTTTTGAATGTTGTACTTAATTTCACTACTTTTAGCACCTTCTGCAACTATAAGCACTCCTGTAACTGCTGGTTTATATGTTTTGGTTATAAATGGTTCACTTGAATTTGAATCACTTTTCATAACTACAGTTGTACCTTCTGTTTCTTGCTTTGTAAGCCTTGTACCTCCATTTGTATCCTCCTCTTGAGTTTCTGATGTTTGAGTACTTGAATTTGTTGCTGGCACTTGCGTTTCTCCACTTTCAAAATGAATAGTTACTACTACTTGACCTACCCCACTCATTTTAGAAAGTATATCTTCTAATTGTTTCTTTTGATCTTCCTCATAACTTAACAATTCCTTTGATGTCATTCCTCCATCATTTGTAGAAACTTCTTGTGCCCCCTTTGGCGCATTATTTTTATCAGATACATTGCTATCATTTCCTAAAAAATTACTTACTGCTAACCAAAGAAATATAATAACTAATAAAACAATTAAACAATTAACAAACTTTTTATTTTGGAACATTTTATTCATATCTTTATTTAGCTTATCTTTATCCATAACCTTATCCTCCCATACTGTATAATTTTATTTTCTCTATAGGTATTTTAAAAAGTTCTGATAAATAGTTTTTTATTTCTTCTTCATTATCAATTTTTTCATTATTTGATACAGCTTCTTCACTTTCATCATTTACATTAATTCTTATTTTATCTACAAGCCTTATACCATTTTCCCTTACTCCAACTTCTAAACTATCTATACTATAAGTCATATCACTTAAATTTATATTGCATTTTATATCTGATTTAAAATTCTTATCTGAAAACTTCTCTTTTAATAAATTATCACAGTTACTATTTAAATTACTTTTAAAGGCCTCTTTTTGCTTTTCTATTACTTCTTTAGATTCACCTTCATTTGTAACTCCTAAATTCAACATATCTTCATATCTTTTTATTCTATTAATCACCTCTTGTTCTCCACCAGTAAAAAATTTAATTATTGGATTTATCATTACTGAAATCAATATAAGTCCTAATACAAACTTAATATACTTTTTCATAGAGTTATCTGGGGCAATTATCTCTATAGATGTCATAAAAATCATGGTTGCCACTAAAGTAATAATAAAATTATTTAAGTATTCCATATCTTATCCTCCCACAACAAATTTTCCTGCTGATATCATTATTGATATGAGAACAAAAAACATTAAACTTACACATACAACACATGACATTATTAATATTAAAGATTCACCTGCTGCTGCAATTGAATTAGTAATTCTTTTATCTGTTATTGGCTCTAGTAATGCAGCTGAAAGTTTAAATATAAGTGATGATAATGCTATTTTTATTATTGGATATACAATTATTAAAATAATAATAATTAAGCCAATTGAACCAATTGCATTTTTTATTATTAATGAATATCCAGCCACAGAAGAAATTGCATCTGATAGTGATTTACCTACGATAGGTATAAAATTATCTATTGTAAATTTTGTAGTCTTAAGTGTAACTGCATCTATCGTTGAAGAGGTTGCTCCTCTTATTGTTAGAATTGCAACAAATATAGTAATAATAATTCCTTGAAGCCAAACTGTTGATTTTTTAATTAATCCACAAAAGTTTGATAATTTAGGTTCTGTAGAAATATTATTAGCAAACTGTAATACAAATGTAATTAAAATTAATGGAATAATTACATTTAAATAAATTTTAGGTATCAATATAGTTGCTCCTAAAATTATAGGATCCATTGTTGCTGCTTGTGTTAATCCACCAGCAGCTGCTAACATAACAACCAATATTGGTAAAACCTTATCCATAAATGTTGTAACTTGAATAATTACATCTTTTGCTAGTGATAATGACACTAAAAATGTTTTTGTAAGCAATATTATTAAAATTGCATAACATGCAAAAAATGCAACTTGTGAAATGCCTTCGCTAGAAAAAGATGATTGTATATTTTTAAATAGAGAACATATTATTCCAATTACAATAATTGAAAATGCTAATGATAAAACTGTTTTTACTTCTTTAAAAAACAAACTTACAACTGCACTTAACACTTTTGAAACTGATAAATTTCCTTCACCAGTTTTAATATAATTTTGTATATATGAAACTGTATCTAAATCATTCATAAGTTCAACATCACTTTTCATTGTATTAATATAATCATATAAACTATTTAATTTTGATTCTGTTTCTTCATCATTAACTAATGTTACTCCTGTATTTTCCTCTGCATAAACTTCATTTTCACTTATTGAAGAAATATAAGTAATTCCTAATATAAGTGTTAATACCCCAATAAAAATTACTTTTAAAATATTGTTTCTCATTTTATCACCTACAATATCTGAAGTATTGAATCTAATACTGCCATAAGTATTGGAATAGCTAAGCCTAAAATCATTATTTTTCCTGCAAATTCAACTTTACTTCCTATACTACCTGCTCCTGAATCTTTGCAAATTTCACTACAAAATGATGTAATATAAGCAATAGCTAAAATTTTAAGTACTATACCAATATATACAGTATCTATATTGGCTTTATTAGCAATATCATTTATAAAATCAATTACTTCCCCTAGTTGTCCTATCATATATAGAAAAATTCCTGCTCCAGCTACAAGTACTATAAGCATTCCTAATTCTGATTTATTTTGTTTTAATAAAAGATATATAAATAAAGCAGTTAAAGCAAAAAAAGCAACTTTAATAATTTCCATAAACCTCACCTAAAGACTAAACATAGTTCTTACAGTATCAAACAAATTAGAAATCATTCCTATTACAGTAATTAAAATAATAATAATTCCCGCTAAGTTTGCTAATACTGCTATTTCTTCTTTTCCATTTCCCTTTAATATCTTTTCAATAACCATAAGTAAAATTCCCATTGCTCCAATTTTAAATAATAAACTTACATCAAACATCCTTAAGCCCTTCCCCCTTTAGATAAAAAATATTGCTAACATTGCACCAATAGATATACCTAACGTTCTATACAATTTAATATTTTCTTTTTCCTTCTTTTTAGCTTCTTTATAATTGATATCTATATTCTCCAAGGCTAAGCTAAAAATTTTTTCTTGTCCTGATATTCCACTACTACCTAAGGTTTTAAAAAAATCTTCTAATATTTTATAATCATCAGAATTTAAACTAAGTTTTTCTTTATTTTCTAAATATGCTTTTTCAAAGCTTTCATAAACACTATTGCTTGTTCCTTCATCTAGCATATTTGCCATTTTTATAAATACATTTGATATTGGCTCTGAAACCTTATTTCCAACATCAAATAAAGCATTTGGTAAAGGTGTATTAGAATATATTATTTCATTATTTAATAACAACAATACTTTTTGTATTTCTTTTAAATTTTGACTTCTTCTTTTGTAATTTTCTCCTATGAAATAACCTATAAATGTACAAATTAGAAACATTAAAAATATCATTATATTTCTAAACATTGTAATCCCTTCTCCCTGTTAACCTTATATATCTTTTCTATTGTTCCAGCCCCCTTTCTATTGCTAAGAAGTATTATTCTTTCTAATATGCAATTATCAATTAAATCCTTAAATACAGCTCTTCCATAAACATCATTTATGTCATATCCATGTACTGTAGCAATTATATTTACTCCACAATTAAACGCCATATTTAAAGCTTCTAAATCTCCCTTTGTCCCTATTTCATCACAAACTAATACCTCTGGCGAAAGACTCCTTATTGCCATAATCATTCCTGACTTTTTTAAACAATTATCTAATATATCAGCTCTTATACCAACATTCATTTGTGGAATACCATTATAACAAGCTGCAATTTCACTTCTTTCATCTACAATAACTACTTTTTTTCCACTTAAACTTATCTTATACATACCATTAGATATATTCCTTGCTATATCTCTTAAAATTGTTGTTTTACCACACTTAGGAGGGGAAACAATTAACGTATTATATACTCTGTTATTATTTGTTATTAATTTCATTACCTTATCTGAAGAACCTACTACTTCTCTTGAAATTCTTATATTTAAAGATGATATATTTTTTATAGTTCTTACTTCTCCATTTGATATTACACATTCCCCAGCCAATCCTATTCTATGTCCACCTTTTAATGTAATATATCCCTGTTTAATTTCCTCTTCAAAAGCATATAAAGAATAATTAGATATCTTTGCCATCATAAACTTTAAATCTTCAACCTTTGTCTTATACTCAAGTATTTTTTCTCCATATGATAAATTTAATATTATTGGCTTTCCTACCTTTATACGTATTTCTTGTATTACATCATCATTTAAATATTTATTTACCACATCACCAATCTCTTTTGGAAGTATTTTGCAAATCTCATCATATTTCATAAATTCACTTCCTTAATTATCTTTCTCTCTTTAATTCTTATTTCACATAATTAATAATTATTCATAGTATAAAAAAATATGTAAAATATTTATTTTATGTGCCTTAAAATTTTCATTTTTAATACTATGTAAATTAATCTCTAAAATAAGTATTGGGTTGTCAAACTAAAAATTTTATACACAATATATTGTTTTAAAAAATAAAACCAACACAATATATTGTAGTATTTATTCTTAATGCGACATCCCCCAAAAAACAAAAAAGCATAGACTTTTGCAAATTTATTGCATTAGTCTATGCTTTATATTTTGGGGTATGTATTAAATATTTATTTATCACTATCTTGCCCTTTTTCCACAAAACGGACAAGGAATACTTGAATTATTATTTAATGCTTGTTGCTCAACAAATAATGGTTTATCACAATTTTCACATTTTATTTCTACATATTCATCTTCAATTGAACTTAAATCATCAAATGAAACTTCTTCAAAAAGTTCATCTTGTATATCTGTTAAGTCATTATCCATAAACTCCATATTTTCTTCTAAGTAATCTTGCCTTAATGATATTTCTTCAACCTTAGAAGATAAATCTGATAATATTCCACTTACAGCTTCAAATAAATCTTTATATTGATTTTCTTTGATATTTTCAATTTGTTCTTTTAAATTATTTATTTTATCATTTAATTCTTTCATCTTTTCACTTCCTTCGAAGAAACTTTAGCTTTATTACTAATTATACCCACTTTTAATTTTTTTAGATAAAACAAATGCTAAGTCTTTAAACCTAGCATTTATCTTAAATATTAAACTCTTTCCATGTATTCGCCAGTTCTAGTATCAACTCTTATAGTGTCACCTTCATTAACGAACATTGGTACATTTACAACTGCTCCAGTTTCTAATGTAGCTGGTTTCATAGCATTTGTAGCTGTGTTTCCTTTAACACCTGGATCTGCTTGAGTTATTAATAATTCAACAAAGTTTGGTGCTTCAACTGAGAATGCTTCACCTTTGTAGAACTTAATTACAGCAAACATGTTTTCTTTTATAAACTTTATAGCCTCTTCTACTTTTTCATAATTTAATGGAATTTGCTCATAAGTTTCTTGATCCATGAAGTAGTATAATTCGCCATCAGAATAAAGGTATTGCATTTCTTTTCTTTCAATTACAGCTTCTTGTAATTTAGCTGTTGGGTTAAAAGTTGTATCTGTAACTCCACCTGAAATAACGTTTCTTAACTTTGTTCTAACGAAAGCGGCTCCTTTACCTGGTTTAACATGTAAGAAGTCTATAACTGTATATACTTGTCCTTCATACTCAAAAGTTGTACCTTTTCTTAAATCTCCTGCTGATATCATAAAAAAATTCCCTCCAAATAACTTGAATTCATAGTTATTATGACCTATATTTTATGTAAATAGTCATAACTTCTTTTGTTGTTTAATGACACAACAAAAACATTCTATCAAAATTACTAAAGAAATGCAATTATTTAAAGTAGAACATGAAATTTTTTAATATAATTATCTATTTAACTCTAATATTGTTAATAAATTATTATCTTTTCCATTAATATTATAAGTTTTTACGGTAAAATTTTTCAATTCTTCTATGCTTTTTATTATATTATTAGCTTTTCCATTTAATTTAATTTTTATACTCCAGCTTTCTCCGCAATTTTCTATTTCCATAACTTCTATATCTTTTATTTTATTTAACTCCTTAGCAATTTCACTATATGAAATAAGCATAGGTTTTGTAACTATAACTTCATTTTTATGTTCTTGCTTTTTTATTCCACTAAAAAAAACTAAAGATATTACTTGTAATATTGTAATTAAAATAATTATACTTTCTTTATGCTCTTCAATATACAACTTAAATTTATTCATAAATCACTTTCACTACCTTAAATTCATCTATTTTAGAGGATTTACTTATTGTAAGCCCTTTCTTTTCTAAATAATCAATATCTTCATCAATATTATATATTATATTTCCGTCATTATTTTCAACATTTAATTCAACCATCTTATTATCATATAAATTTAACCACTTATAAATTTCTTCTTTATTTAAATAACTATCTTCTTTTTCTGAGGTAATTATAACTTCCTCTTCTTTTTTATTAAATATAAACTGTAAATTAATACTTATTAATATTAAATTAACCAATATCAACACTTGAAAACCTCTTTTATTTCCTTTATTTTCTTTATTTTTCTTTTTTTCAATAAAATCTAACGGAATGAAATTTTTATATTTTAAATATTTTTTCATTTATTTTATCTCCAATATTCAATTGTACAATTTCTATTTTATAATCAGCTTCTTTTGGTATTAAATAATCTAAGCTTTTATCAATAATTAATGGAATTTCTTTTTTTATTTCATTAAATTTAAAATCATTTGTAAAGTCTTCTTTATTTTTGATCAAACTATTTACTATTAATTTATTTTTTATTTCTAAATAATACACAACTTCTTTAATTTCTATTAACACTATGTAGTTAAATATCTTTTTTATTTTCTTTATTACAATATTTCTAATATAAAACTGTATTGGCAATATTATTACTTCATTTAAATCTTCACATAAAAATTGTATTCTTTCCCCATTACCAATGGAATACAAGAATAATTTTTTTCTTTTCTTATCATATTCATAATGCATCAATGCAGATTTTTCACTTCCATACTCTTCATTTATAATTTCATATACAATATCTTCCTTATCATTTTTAATTTCATCATATGTTTTTATTAGTAAATCTTCTTCCATTACATATAACTCTATTTCTTTACTTATAACCCTCTTAATAGAAATATCATCATATAATTTACCATTGTAAATATACTTATTTTTATTGGCTATTACTATATCTCTCATACTTGCTCCTTTTAAATCTCCTTTTTATACTTATATAATGTGGGAATAAATATAATTTCTGTTTTGTTCTCATCTTCTTTAACTATTACATTTATCTTTCTAATTGATTCATACGATCTTAAATCATCTTCTTTTATAAACATTTCATTTTCTTTAATAATAAATTGCATATTATTATTTTTACTAAATGTATATTGAAACTCTAAATTCCTATCTTCTTTATATTGTTTTAATATTTTTATTATTTCATTATCTTTTAATACACTTTCTTTAACTTCATTTAAAAGCTCATATTCTTCACTACTTAAAGTTAAAATATCTTCTTTTATTTCATAAAGAGAAAACTTGCTTACATTTGCTATTATCATCTTTGAACTTAAAACAATTAATATTAGCAATACATTTAAAAACATTACTACTTCTAACATTATTACTCCATTATTTTTATTTAAATACACCTTATTCTAACTCCATTTTCTTTACTTTTTATACTATAGTAAATAAGCTTATTCTTTTTTTTAACTGAAAAATTTTCTATTTTATCAATAAGGACATTATTTCCCACACTAACTATTCCATTTGAAAAACCTATAGTCTTTATCATTAATTTTTCTTTATTTAAATAAATAATTTTTATCTTTTCATCATTATTTATATCCTTAAATTTAACTGTTATATTATCTCCAATTACTTCTGATGAATACACATCATTCAACTCTTTGTTTGCTTCTATATACTCAATTCCTGCTGAAGTACATAATGACTCTAAATTTAATAAAGCATTATCAAATTTATCTTCATAATAACAATTGCTTAAACTTAAATTATAATCATTTATGCTTTCAATAGATAAAGTAATTGTTATTCCTCCTAAAATAAAAACTATTGCTATTACTAGTATAGTTTCTATCAAAGTATATCCCATTTTATAATTACTCATAATATTCCATCCACTTATATTTAATAAAATTTCTATCAATAATTTCATTATCAAAAGGTAATTTATATCTTATATTAACATTTACACTTTCATCATTTATTTTATTGATCGTTATAACTATTTCCTTTCCCTTTTCCATATCTTTTATAGAAGTATTTATTAAATTCTCTAAAAATTTTTCATTATATTTTAAAGAAAAACTAATTATATTTTCCTTCCCAATTAATTCATTAATAGTCATATTGTATTTAATTTCTTGCATAACACAATAAATAATTCTATTACCTTCTTCAATTTTAATTCTTTTTATGTGACTTGCTTTATTACTTCCAATTAATAATGCTACTATAATAAACATTGATAAAATAATATTTACGCCTAATATAACTTCAATCAAAGTACTTCCTTTATATTTTTTCAAATTTAATCACCTTCATAAATATTTACTGTATCTACTCCTGTTGATATAGTAACTTTATACACATTTCCATAATTATCAAAAATTCTTATAGTATCTGATTCTACATTACCTAAAGTATTTATTTTTAAAATATACATTGCTGAAAACTTAAAGTTTCCCGGTAAAAATATAGTTTTTATTACCTTTCCACCTTGTTTTTTATCTTTAAACTTAACTACTCCTGCACTTTTATTAATTTCAATTTCTCCATAGCTATTATTTTTCATGCAATAGAATTTTCCATAACTTATCATATTGCTTAACTCATTGCAAAATCCCATGGCTGCTGATTTATTTAAAATATTATTAAATGATTTTGTTAATTTTAATGTTGGAAGCATTAAAATTCCAATAATAGCAATAACAATTATTAATTCAATTAATGTATAACCTTTTTTCATATTTCAAACCAATACAATATCTAAAAGTGGCATTAAAAATTTAATAATAAAAATTATAATAATTACACCAATAAATAATATTAAAAACGGCTGAATCATTGATGTTATTTTACTAATTTTAAAACTTAAATTAGTAAATATAGTATCTTCAAGAATAGTTAATCGTTTATCTAAAGCTCCACATTCCTCTCCTAACTTAATATGAGCTAATGTAGATTTTGAAAACATATTTGTTTCAATCATGGATTGGGATAGTAATTTGCCATTTTTTAAATCATTATTAATCTTTTTTAATCCTATCATAATATTTTTATTTAAATTTCCTTGATAACAGTATTCAAGTCCTATAGCAATATTAATTCCGCTATTAATAATAACTGATATCAATACAATAATAATGTATTCATTAAATAAGTTATAAATAGGTATTTTTTGCATTAAAAAATTCAAATTATCTTTTATAAAAAATTTAAAAACAATATATGGCACACATATTCCTAAAATAAAAGTTTCTAATAATATTAAAAATGTGTTATTTAAAAAATTATTTTTTATTAAAATAACCTTTAAATAAACATTAGGAATTTCCTTCCCCATAGCTCCATAAATATCTGCCATATTAGGAATAAAGAAAAATAACACAAAGATCCCAAGTGCAATAAGAGCTAACATTAAAAATATTGGATATGTAATTGCCTTTATAATACTTTTATTTATTTGCTCTAGTTTTTTATAATAAATTTCTAATCCTTTTAACACATAAACTATTCTTCCTGTTTTTTCACCAATGCCTACCATTGAAATAAAAAAATTAGGAATCAATGTTTCTCCTTCCTTACTAAAAGCAGACTTTAAACTTCCACCTTCTTTTATAACCTCTTCCATTTCCCTTAATAAACTCTTATATTCTTTTCTTAAGGGCAATTCATCTAGCAAAGTAAATATATTTAATAATTGAATTCCATCTTCATATAATGTAGAAATATTACCTGCAATTAAAGCTAAGTCATTATAACTCACCTTCTTTTTCATAACTAAAATTTAGCCCCTCCATTTCAATAAATTTATTATAATCACTTAAAGTTATATTTCCTTTTTCTAATAATTCATTTAAATTTTCTATCATTTCTAAATTTGATAAGATACTTCTGTCATTATAAATATTTTTTATTTTTTCTTTCATTTCCTTATTAATAATATGAATTGCAGCAACTAAAGCTCTTCCCTTATAACCTGTAAAATTGCACTTATTACATCCACACTTTTTATAAAGCTTTATTTTTTTACCATTTATAAGTTTTTCATTAGTTTCAACTTTACAATTATTGCATAAAATTCTAATAAGCCTTTGAGATATTATTCCTACTAAAGAATCTCTTATTAAATATTTTTCAATTCCCATATCCTCAAGCCTAAAATAAACTTCTCTTGGATCACATGTATGAATTGTAGAATAAACCTTATGCCCTGTAAGGGAAGCTCTAACAGCCATTTTAGCCGTTTCTTCATCTCTTATTTCCCCAAGCATTATAATATCTGGATCTTGTCTTAAAAAGCACCTTAATCCTTCTGCAAATCCTATATTTAATGTTTTGTTTAAATTCATTTGATTAATTCCGGTAATTATTGCTTCGATTGGATCTTCTAATGTTGATATGTTTATTTCATCTTTATTTAATTCTTGTAATATACTATAAAGAGTTGTTGATTTTCCTGAACCTGTAGGCCCATTAACTATTGTAAGCCCACTGCTAACTTTCATGATGTAATTTATTTTTCTTATTTGTTCTTTTGTAAAATTAAGATTTTCAATAGCATAATTAAAATCATTTCCATATAAAATTCTTATAACTACTTTTTCTCCAAAAATTGTTGGCATTGTAGATACTCTCAAATCATAGCTTTTTTCTTTATACTCAAATGAAATCTTTCCATCTTGAGGCTTTCTCTTTTCTGTTATGTCAATATTAGAGTTTATTTTTATCTTTGATAAAACAATTTGAAATTCTTCTTTATTAAAAATATACATTATCCTTAATAATCCATCTATTCTAAATCTAACTACCACAAAATTTTTATAAGGTTCATAATGAATATCTGATACATTTAAATTTATTGCATCCTTTATTATAATTTCATATACATTTCTTTTTTGACCTAAAAATACTATTTTTAATAAATAATTAAATTCTTCCTCACTAATAATTATGGCTTTTACCTTTTTTCTAAAAATAAACATTATTTCCTCTTCTGCTTCTTTAGTAAAATTACTAGTATAAATGTAAACCTCCTCTTCATTTTCTTTAAATGGAAATGCTTTAATTTTAACTGCTTTTAATTCATTGATTCTTCTAACTACTGTAATATCAATATCTTTTACTGAAAATTTATTATCTAATTTCATAACTATTTATAAAATTTGCCACTTTAATTAACTTTTATACAAATAAAATATTTTTTATAAAAAAATAAAAAAAATTAGATAAGAATTTAGAAATATTTCTAAATTCTTATCTAATTAATATTTATAAAATTACAAGTATCAATATCCTCATCAACTAAAGTTACTGTGCCATCCGAATACTTATAAATATATTCTTTCTTATCTTCTCCAGCACTTCCTATAAATAATATTTCTCCATCTTCATTTACTGATAATCCCTTATCTACATATAATATATTGGGAAAATCAAAAATTAATCTTTTTATACCATTATCACTAATTTCATAAATTGAAAAATTATTATTTTTAACTCTTCCTAGTAAATAAAGATTCCCATTAACTTCTTCAACATCATTAATATCTATTACTTCATTTGAAATTTCTTTTACTGTATAATCTATATTAATAACTTTTAATACTGTACTTTCTTCATAATGTTCTTCTACAAGTGCTACGCCATCTTTTATATGTTTCAAAAATTTAACAAAACCATTATTGATTTTATAAAGATTTTCTTCGCTATTATCACTAATATCATATGTAAATATTCCTGTTGTCTTCTTATCTGTATCTACACCATAAAAAGCAAGCTTTTCATTTGTAATCCAATCAATAAATTGCCCTGAAATAAGAGCTTTATTTTCTAATAATATTTCTTTTTTTTGTTTAAGATTCATAACAGCAGGGATAAGATATTCATCATTAATAAAATAAAAAATATATTCTCCATTAGGAGATATCTTCAAATTTGCAATTTTATCATGATTTATTTTAATATCTTCTGAATTATAATTAACATAAAAACTATTATCCTTAAAAAAAGTATATGTATTAGAAGATAAATTATAATTATTTATTATTTTCCCATTTGTATCAATTTCTTTATAAACGCCTTCATCATTTTCATTAAATGTTTTATAATTATCTTTCTCATCTACGAAGGCACCTTGCTTTAACAAAATGCCAGTTTCATCTTTTTTCTCATCTTTCTCACAACTAATAAGCATAACTCCTAATACCATAATTTGAATTACTACTAATAATTTTATATATATTTTTTTAGTCATCTATTTTTCCTCATTTTTTAATATGCTCTTCCATCACAAATAAAGCTTGCATCTCCAATCATATAAATTGAATTACCTTCAATTTCTATTCTTAAATCCCCACCTGGAACTTTTACATTTACTTTTTTCTTTGTTAAATTTAACTTATTGGATACTACAACTGATGCCGAACATCCAGTTCCACAAGAATAAGTTGCTCCTGCTCCTCTTTCCCAGGTCTTTACTATAATATTTTCATCATCAACTACTTTTACAAAATTTACATTTGTACCTTGTTCAAAAAGCTCATATTTTTCAATATTCTTTCCCTCACTAACATCAAAATTTTCATCATCAACAAAAATAACTGTATGAGGAACCCCAACTAAAATAGATGTTGCATTATACTTCTTACCATTAACATTAATTTCTTCATCAATTAATTCTGATTTATTTTTTAATGGTACTAATAATCCATCAAAGGATATTTCACCCATATATACTTTTACTTCTTTAACAATTCCATTTGTTATTGTAAGTTCAAGTTTCTTTATACCATCTCCAGTTTCAACTGATATTAAATCTTTTGTTACTATATTTCTTTCATATATATATTTACCAAAACATCTAATAGCATTTCCACACATATTAGCTCTTGACCCATCACTATTAATTATAACCATTTGTATATCTGCTACATTTGAATTTCTAACAAGAACTAACCCATCTGCTCCAATTCCAAATCTTCTATGACAAAGCTTTTTAGCTAAACTTTCTTCTTGTCCAACATATTCATTATTCAAATCTAATAAAAATATAAAATCATTTCCTGTTCCATGCATTTTTGTAAACTTCATAATATATCCCCTCCTTCATTTTACCGTTTTACTATTACAAAAAATAATGATATACTTACTTTAATTAATACTAAAGAAAGGATGATATTTATGGCAATAGACGGTATCTACTTATATAGTTTAGTTGAAGATTTAAAAAAATCAATATTAAATTCTAAAATAGATAAAATTAATCAACCTGAAAAAGATGAAATTATAATAACATTACGAAAAGAAAGAAAAAACCTTAAACTTTTGTTATCTGCATCACCTAATTATCCAAGAATTCACCTAACAGAAGTTACTAAACCTAACCCATTACAAGCCCCTATGTTTACAATGGTTCTTAGAAAATACTTAACTGGTGGTAAAATAATTGACATTGTTCAACTTGAAGGTGATAGAATTGTAAAATTTTTAATTGAAGCATCTGATGAACTTGGTTTTAACAGTATCTACACATTAATCGTTGAAATAATGGGCAGACACAGTAACATTACCTTAGTTAGAGAAAGAGATAATAAAATAATGGAGTGTATTAAACATATAACTCCATCAATGAATAGCTTTAGAATTTTACATCCTGGAGCAACCTACAAGCTTCCCCCAAAATCACCTAAAGTTAATCCTTTCTCTTATAATAATATCACTTTAGAAGAATTTGTGAATAATAACTCTATTATTTTTAATAAAAATTTCTTTATTTCTTGTTTTACAGGTATTAGTAAACCATTATCTGAACATTTATTTATTGAATATAATAAAATTTATAGTGATTTTTCTATAAATAATATAAATAATTTTATTAATAAATTTTTAAAAGACTTAATAAATAATGAAATTTTTAAAATTTATAAAGACAAAGATGAAAATTATGTAGATTTTTATATGATTCCTTTAGATCAATTTGAAGATATATTTACTGCTGAAATATTTGATAATACTCATGAATTAATGGATAATTATTATTTAGAAAAGGATAAACAAGAAAGAATAAAAGGACGTTCAGTAAATCTTCAAAAACTTGTTACTACTAATATTGAACGTTGTTTAAAAAAAGAAAAGAAATTAAATGAAGTATTAGAAAAATGTAATTTAAAAGATGATATTAAAATTAAAGGTGATTTATTAACATCATATATATACAGTATAAAAAAAGGGGACACTTCTTTTACAACTGTAAACTTCTTTAGTGAAGATGGCGAAGAAATTACAATACCTTTAGATGAAAATAAAACTCCTTCTGAAAATGTTCAAATTTATTATAAAAAATATAATAAATTAAAAAAATCAGAGGAATCTGCAATTGAACAATTAGAAAAAAATGAATATGAACTTAAATATCTTAACTCTGTATTAACTAATATAGAAAACTGTGAAAGTTATGCTGAAGTTGATGATATAAAAGAAGAACTTATTTCAACTGGCTATGTTAGAAAAAGAAAAGTTAATGGTAAAAATAAAAAATCTAATCCTTCTAAACCCCTTCATTTTATTTCATCAGATGGTATTGATATTTTTGTAGGTAAAAATAATATTCAAAATGACCATTTATCATTAAAATTTGCAAATAAAAATTATATGTGGCTTCATACTAAAAATATTCCTGGTTCACATGTAATTGTATGCTCTACTGATATACCTGATAATACTTTAATTGAAGCTGCAGTTTTAGCTGCTCATTATAGCAAAGCTAAAGAATCATCAAAAGTAGATGTAGATTATACATTAGTTAAAAACCTAAAAAAACCAAATGGTGCTAATCCAGGAATGGTTATTTATCATACTAATTATACTATGACAGTAGACCCCTCTGAAATTAACAACCTGAATATAGTTAGAAGTTAGTAGTTATAAGTTAATAGTTAAGGTAGGGGATGTCGCATTAATAATAAATACTACAATATATTGTATTAATTTTTATTTTTTAAAACAATATATTGTGTATAAAAGTTTTAGTGCGACAGCCCCTTGAAATATAATTTTATAAATTCAACTTAAGTTGAATTTATACCTTAACTACAAACTACACACTACTAAGTTCTAATTAAGCTAAATGTGATTTACTACCATATCTCCATGATTTTTTATTTTTTCATTATCAAAATACTGATAATAATAACACTTTAACTTACCATTATATAATTTTCTATTCTTAGTTGCTTTTCTTCCAAATGGATTTTCAAATCCTTCATATGATGTTAATATGTTAAAATCCCAAGTATCAAGTTTTCTCTTATTCATTCCTAAATATTTATAAAGTTCTTCAACTTCTTTCTTTTCTCCTAATCTTTCACCATAAGGAGGATTTGTAATTATAAATGCATTTTTTTCATTACTAGAGAATTGTTTAAAATCTCTTTTTTGGAATTCTATGTACTTAGCTACTCCAGCTTTTTGTGAGTTACTTCTTGCAATCTTAAGCATTCTTCCATCTATATCATATCCAATAAGTTTTATATCCTTGTTTTTAATAGACCTTTCAGCACCTTCTTTAACTTGTTCAAATACATCTGGTCCTATTGTTGGCCAAGTTTCAGCAACAAAATTTCTAAACAACCCTGGTGCAATATTTTGCATTATCATTGCTGCTTCAATTAAAATTGTTCCTGAACCACAAAATGGATCAACTAAAGTATAGTCTTCCTTCCATCTTGATATTAAAACTAATGCTGCCGCTAATGTTTCCTTTAAAGGTGCTATACCAGCTTCTTCTCTATATCCTCTTTTATGAAGCCCAATACCACTTGTATCAATAGATAATGTTACAACATCTTTTAATATTGATACTTCTATTTTATAAACTGGACCATCTTCTGAAAAATGGCTTACTCCATATGATTCACTCATACTTGTTACTATAGCTTTTTTAACTATAGACTGACAATCTGGAACACTAAATAGTGTTGACTTAACAGATTTTCCTACAACGTGCATAACTCCATCTACCGGAATTATATCACTCCATTTTACAGCCTTTGTTCCTTGGAATAACTCTTCAAAACTTCTAGCCTCAAATTCTGCCATCTTAATAAAAATTCTATCTGCAGTTCTTAAATGAACATTTGCAATTGCAATATCCATTTCATCTCCTTCAAAATGAACTTTACCATTTTCAACAGTTAAATCTTCATATCCTAAAGCTTTTAATTCTTTAGCTGTTATTCCTTCTAATCCAAAGGTTGTTGTTGCTACTAAATTATAATCCATTATTTAATTTCTCCTTCTAAGATTCATATATCTTAACTGAATCTTCTTCATCTATTTCGTTTATTGCAACTGAAACTATTTCATTTTTTGATGTAGGTATATTTTTTCCAACATAATCTGCTCTTATTGGCAATTCCTTGTGGCCTCTATCAATTAATACAGCTAATTGAATTGATAACGGTCTTCCTCCATCAATTATAGCCTCAATTGCTGCTCTTACTGTTCTGCAAGTAAATAAAACATCATCAACTAATATTACCTTTTTACCTTTTACTTCAACGCCTAAATCAACTGAATTTACTTTAGGTATTTCTGTAATTTCACTTATATCATCTCTATAAAGAGTTATATCAACATATCCTACTTCTACAGATACTCCTTCTATTTTCTCTATATTTTCTGCAATTCTCTTTGCTAATGGATATCCCCTTCTTTTTATACCAATTAATACGATATCTTCAACACCTTTGTTTTTTTCAATTATTTCATGTGAAATTCTAATTAAACTTCTTCTAACAGCATTTTCATCTAATAAATTAGCTTTTAATTTCATAAAAATAACTCCCTATTTTATATTTTCTTAATTTATCTTATAGCTTTTTTTGTAATATGATTCATAAAAATCTATTTTTATTTTATATAAAAAAAATATACTATTTATTATTAACATTATTTTTTAATTTTTCTAATAATTCTTTAAAATATTTTGGTAGTTCAGATGTAAATTCAATATATTCATTAGTTCTTGGATGTATGAACCCTAAAGTTTTTGCATGTAATGCTTGACCTTCAATATTAAATTTTTGTCTTTTATAACCATAAACTAAATCACCAACTAATGGATGCCCTATAGATGCCATATGAACTCTTATTTGATGAGTTCTTCCTGTTTCTAAAGTACACTTTACTAAGGAAACTCCTTTATCATATTGTTCTAATACTTCATAATGAGTAACAGCCCTTTTTCCCTCTTCATTAATTGCCATCTTTATTCTTTCTTTTTTATCTCTACCTAATGGCTTATCAATAGTTCCATTGGTATTGCTAAATTTCCCTTCAACTAAAGCATAATATTCTCTCTTAATTGAATGATCTTTAAATTGAATTGCTAGCTTATTATGAGCTTCATCATTTTTAGCTATTACTAATATTCCAGATGTATCTTTATCTATTCTATGTACAATCCCAGGCCTTATTACACCATTAATTCCTGATAAGTCACTACAATGATATAATATTCCATTAACTAAAGTTCCAGTATAATTTCCTGGTGCTGGATGTACAACTACCCCTTTAGCCTTATTTACTACAATTACATCTTCATCTTCATAAACAATATCTAAATCCATTTTTTCTGGCTCAACATTTAACTCAACTGGGTCTGGCATTTCCACAGTAATTAAATCCTTATTTTTTAATTTATAATTACTTTTTATAATTTTATCATTAGCCATTACCTTTTTTTCATCAATTAATCCTTGAATAAATGATCTTGATTTTCCTTCTATATTAATGGATAAATATTTATCTATTCTTTGACCTTCTTGATCTTCATTAATTATATAATTTAAAATTTCCATATAATTTTACTCCGTTTATTTATGTTCTTAAGACATTATAATATATAAAGCTATCTTTCTCAATACTATCAGAAATTATAAACTTAATTCCTAATACTATTTATAATATTATAATATCTAATAACATAAATTAACTAAAGGAGACCGAATTTCGGCCTCCTATATGTATTAGCTATTTGCATAAAAGCTCTTAACTGCATTTATATCATCATTAAGATCTTCCACATTAAACTCTTCTTTTTCTTCAGTATTAGTAGTTTCAGCTTCCTTTTCATGAATTTCATAGTTATCAACTGGCTGAGAAACACTATAATTCTTAGTTAAATCCTTTTCTAGTTCATCAAAAGTTTGAAGTTGAGTATTCATAAATCCTCTAAACTTAGCTCTAAACTTTATAAACTCTTCCTTAACTTTTTCATATTCATCATTTATAGAAATAACATCACCATGAGCCTTATCTAAAATTCTTTGTGCAGTTTCATTAGCATTTCCTATTATTAATTCTGCTTGTTTTTCTGAGCTTTCCTTTGCTTGATCAGCTGCATTTTGTGCTAATAAAAGTGTATTTTGAATTGTAGCTTCTAATTTTTCATAATGCTCTAATTTTTCGTTTACTCTGCTTAAGCTTTCCTTTAATCTAGAATTTTCTTTATATAATTCTTCATAATTTTCAACAACTTGATCTAAAAATTCATCTACTTCTTCTACTGAGTATCCTCTAAGTCCCCTTTTGAATTCCTTATTGTTTATATCCATAGCAGTTAATTTCATTCCATCCACCTCTTCTATACAAATTTGTTTATTTTAATTTTAAATTTTCCACTTCTTGTATTTCCTACAATTTCCCCTATTATGAACTTTCCAGTTCCTCCAATAGTAATTCTTTGATTTGTCTTTATTTCTTTACTTTTTTGAGAATTCTTAGAATAATCAATTAATACCTTACCACTATCTATTAATTCAATTGCCTTTCCTCTTGATAGTCTTGCAAGCTTTGCAACTATATTATCCATCCTTAAAGATGAAACTATAATTACTTCCTCAATATAATTACATTTTGGTAAATTTTCTTCATAAATTTCTTCCACTGTTATAGGAGCCTTTCCTACATTTTTTAATTGCCCTATAATATAATCTGTAATTTCTTCATAAATAGGAAGTACTGCATAATCATCAATTACTCTTAAATCCCCTAATTTTTCTCTTTCTAATCCTAAAGCCATAATTGAACCAAGATAATCTTTATGTGATAAATTATTAAATTTTGATTTATTATTTATTTTTAATATTCTATATGGCATAGGAATATTATAAATATTATTAAAAACTAATATTCTTCTATCACATTCATCAAAGGCCCCCTTTGCTTCTACCCTAAAATTTTTAGAATCAAATTTTTCAATAAAATAATTCCATATATTAGGCTTACAAAAGAAATTAGTAAAGGTTGTAATCCCTTTACTATATGCTAAATTCATAGTTTGATAAACTTTTAAAACTTCTTCAATATCTTCTTTTGGAAAACTCCTTAGAATTTCATCTCTTGAAATCATTATTATAACAACATCCCACTTATTAAATTTATAACTAATATAGCCATAACAGGTGCAAAATCAATCATCATATTTCCAAAATATTTTTCTTGAAGCCTTCTAAATGGTTCTAATATAGGCTGATTTAATGAAACTAATATTCTATAAAAATTAGTTTCATTAATATTTGGAATATATGATAATATTACTTCAGCTAAAATTGTTAAGTTTAAGACTGAAAACAGTAAATATAAAAAACTACGTATAATTCCTATAAGAAGTCACCCCCTATTTATTCCAATTAAATAATGCCTTTGAACTTATTTCTGTTCTTAATTCATTACTAACTTCAACATTTGATGGTGAAAGTAAATAAACTCTTTGTTCTACTTCTTGAAGCTGAGCCCCTAAAACACAACATGCTCCACTTATGAAGTCAACTAATCTTTGAGCAACTTTAGTTTCCATAGCTGTAGTATTAACAACAACTATCTTTCTATTTTTTATTGCCTCTGCAATTTCCCTTGCTTCATCATAAGAATTTGGCTTAACAACCATAACCTTAGCAGATGCTGAATTATGAATATTAACCACTTTATTACCCCTTTGCTTTGATATAATTGGTTCTACTTCCTCTACTTCTTCCTCTTCCTCTACTTCTTCTATATCATCGAAGTCTTCATCATAATCTGACCCACCTATTATTTCCTTAAACTTATCAAACATACTCATTTTTCCATCCTCCTATTTTTCTCTTAATCCAAAAATTCCCGAGCCAACTCTTATCATTGTGGCTCCTTCTTGAATTGCAATTTTATAATCATTTGTCATTCCCATTGATAAAATTTCCATAGATATATTCTTAAGATTTCTATCTTTTAATTTATTAAAAATCTCTTTAGTCTTGCTAAAATAATACCTATTTTCTTCATCATTTCCTTTTGGGATAATTACCATTATTCCCTTTACTTTTACATGATTGCAAGCTTCAATAGCTTTTATCATATCTTCAAGTTCTTCTTCATAAATTCCACTCTTACTTTCTTCTCTTCCAATATTTATTTGAATAAGTGCATTTACAGATGAATTACTTTTTGAAAATTCACTTTCTATCTTTTCTAAAAGTTTTATGCTAGATAAAGAATGTATTAAATAAACATTATTAACTAAATATTTAACCTTATTAGTTTGTAATTTACCTATAAAATGCCATCTTATATCTTTAGGCAATAATTCCTTTTTAGCAATTAAATCTTGAACTTTATTTTCACCAAAGTCCCTTTGACCAATATCATAACATTCTTTTATCATTTCTATTGGTTTAGTTTTAGATACTGCTACTAAAGTAACATCATTAGGTATCTCATTTAAAATTGCTATTGTTTTTTCTGCAATACTAATATTTATCCCTCCTTTAAAAGAGCATAATAACCTTTTATAATTATATATTCTTTAAAAGTATCAAATTTCCTTCTATACTATAATTAATTATAACATTTTTCTATAATTTTTTTAATACTTTTTTAAATTTAATTATCTGCTCTTTTCATAAATTTTGGTGAAATTGATATACTCGCACTTGGTAATTCCATTTCATCATATTTATTTAATGTTACATTTAATTTTCTTAAAACTAATTCATTTAAATGGCTTCCTTCAGCAAATAACGCTGCTTCAATTTGTTCTGGATTTCCAATTGCATAAAAATGAAATGGAGCTCCTTCCATTTCATTTTTATTTTCTTCAAATCTTATAAAAGCCCATGCACAAACAACCCCTGTATTATTTAAAACCCTATAATTATTTATCGCAATTGCTTCTGCACCTGCAGTTCTTAATTCATTTAATATTAATGCTGCATCAGCTGAATGTAATGTTTTTCTATTAACTTCCTCTTGACTATCACTATAAATATCATAACTCCCATCACTAATAGTTAAAACAACCCCTGGTCCTTTTGCTTCAACTACTCCAGAAAGCAAATTATATTCTTCTAATTGTTCTTGCATATGCTTTATTACTTTTTGATTATCTTTATTATCATCTACATTAAGTTGAGATATTTTCTTTAATAAATCATAATTATCCTCACTTAACGCTGTAATTTCATCATATAATTTATTTCTTTCTTCAATTGCATTTTTATATTCTTTTGAATTCATTTTTAAAAAACTATTAGTATTATTAATATCCATATTAATAACAATAAAAAAACCAATTAATATCGTTCCAAGGAAAAGAAAAAATTTGCTTTTATTTTTAATCACCTAATCACCTCTTCGTCTATTTTTGAATCTTTCTAATAAAATTCTTCTAATAGCTCCAAAGTTATCAAATATTCTTCCCCCAAATACTATTACTGATGAAATATATATAGGAATACCTAATTTATCTCCAAGATACGCTAATCCTGCTGCAAGCAAAGCATTTCCAAAAAATCCTGATATAAATATATCTGATTTAAAATTATTATTTAAAGATGCTCTAAATGCCCCAAATACAGAATCTAAACATGCTAAAATCGCAACTGACATATAGGGCGAAAAACTTTCTGGTATATTTACATCAAAAACTAGTCCTAAAAATACACCTAATAACAAACCTATTAATGCTATCATAACTCTTCCTCCTATTTATTGAATTGGCTTTATATATTCATATCTTAATGATTGTGTTGTCTTAGTTACTGTTATGTCATCACTTTGCTTAACATCACTATTATAACTTTTTAAAGCCCCATAATCTAAAACACCTGGATAGTTTACAGCAACATTTAATTTACTTTTATCTCCAATTGCTTTAATTACAACTTCACTATTTGGATCTACTCTACCTGCTGATCCTATAGAAATTGAACTACCTGCTGTTTTTATCCCTGTTTGTGGTGTAATTCTCATTTCATTTATAGATATAGCCTCAGCCCCTGCATACCATAAAGAATTAATTAAATTTATAATTTCTTCTTCACTAAGAGTATTTACATTTTGAGTACCATTTGCACCAAATACTGAATTTTTCAAAGTTAAGGTAATAGTTAATCCTGGTCCTTTTACATCTAAAAGTCCAAGTTGCATTCTTGCATTATCAAGTTGTTTTTTTATTTCACCTTCAACTACCCCTTCCTCAGCTGCCGCATCTTCTAATTGCTTTAATTCTTCAGATAAAATTTCATTATTTTTTTGCAAATCTTCTTTTTCTTTTTTTAGATTTTCTAATTCTAATAATATATCTGAACTATTGTAATCTATATTTTTTCTATTTGCTATATTTAATTGCTTAAACTGATATGTTAATAAAAAACCTAATAATGCACAAACAATAGCAACAAAAATTTGAGATACTGTTCTTTTCATACTCTCCTCCTATTTCACATTTTCAAAACTTAAATTTTGTTCATTTTCTGTTTGTATTTTCTCATTTATCTTTGCTTATGTTTCTGCTTCATTTTTAGGTTTGCTTTCATCAACTGGTTCATTTTTTATTACTGGTGATCCCTTTATACTAACATTTATATAACCTTTTTTTATATTTATATTTTCACTTAAAATTATTCTATACACATTTTCCATCTTATTATATAAATCACTATCATCTCCAAAGAAAATTTCAACATCCCCTATATACCCAATTATATTTACTATATTACTTATATCTAAACTTGAAAGATGTATTTGCTCTTTATTTTCAGAAATAAATGGATAAAAATTAGCTAAAATACTTTTATAAGTATGTATATCATCTGCATAACTCTCATCATTAACTCTACTTAAATCAATACCTTTAACTTCAACTAAATTTCTTCCTTCAATACTATCTACTTCTTCTAATACATTTAAATTTTCATTAATAATTTCAAGTTTTGATCCATTATCTATATAATAAACTGGAGCTTCTTCAGTTATTCCTATTACCAAAGTATTCACTCCCTTTCTTTTTATATTAACTGAACTTACATACCTATTTTTTAAAATTTCTTCTTTAATTTTTTTTTGATTTACAGTAAAAATATTTAAGCCTATTCTATCCTTTACTTCATCATACAAAACCTCATTTGATATAGTTACATTTCCATTAAATGAAATGTTTTTAATATTAAATATTGGTGCCTTAGTAAAGAAAATAAATGAAGCTGTTCCAATTACTACTGTCATTAAAGTTAATTTTTTTATCTTCTTCTTTCTTTTCTTTGCTCTAATAAACTTTTTTACATCTTTCATAATTTACCTTATTCCTTATAATTTCTATCTTTTACTATAATTCTAACATAAAAGCTATATTTTTTATAATTATTTTATATTATTATTCATTGATTGTACATAAAAATTTAAGAGCTCCTAAAACTAGAAGCTCTTATCCAAAATTATACTATTTTCTTTTCTACCTGCCTTGAAATATTAAGTAAAATCCCCATAGCCGTTAAATTAATTACAAGCGATGTACCACCATAACTAATAAAAGGCATTGGAACTCCTGTAACAGGCATAGACCCAGTTACAACTGCAATATTAATTATCGCTTGAACTGCTATAATTGAAGTAATCCCCATTGCTAATAATTTACCATAAGTATCTTTTGCATTCATAGCAACTCTTACTCCTCTCCATATAAATATCAAAAATAATGCAATTATAAATAAGCACCCTATTAATCCTACTTCTTCTCCTATAATAGAAAAGATAAAATCATTATGTGGTTCTGGCATATATAATGTTTTTTGTCTTGATTGACCTAAACCTAATCCAGTTAATCCACCTGAACCTAATGCTAAAAATGATTGTATTAATTGATATCCTGCATCCGCTGCATCTTTCCATGGATCTATAAAGTTTAACATTCTTTCTCTTCTATAATCTGAACTAAATATAAAAAATATTGCTAATGTAAATAGCGATGGTAATATTATTCCAAATAGGTGTTTTATTCTTCCTCCTGCTACAAATAACATAATAAATGTAACTATCATTATAATAGTTGCAATACTCATATTATGTTCTGCTAATATTAAAGCAGCAAAAAATCCTGAAAGACCTAAATATGGTACTAACCCATGCCAAAAATCTTTTATTTCATCACCTTTTAAATCAATACTAAAGGCCAAAAACATTACAACTGCATATTTTGTTAATTCAGATGGTTGAAAAGATAATGGTCCTAACGAAATCCATCTTTTAGCACCATTAATTGCTGGAAAGAAGAATACTGCAATTAATAATGGTATTGTACATATAAGTAGTTGCGGTGTAATTTTTTTTAATTTATGATAATCAATTGACATCATAATACTCATTGAAATTATACCAATAATTGCCCAAATTAACTGTCTTTTAAAGAAATACATGCTATCATTATTATGAAACATAGCATAAAATGAACTAGCGGAATATACCATTATAACACCTATAGATAACAATATGCATAATGTATAAAATATTCCATAATCTATTTGTCCCATATTCTTATTATCATTGGGCTTATTTATATTCATAGACATTCCTCCAATTTAATTAACTAAATTGCAAAAAAACCTATTATACATAAAAGTACTGTTATAATTGAAAATACTGTAACTATTTTAACTTCATTCCATCCACATTGTTCAAAATGATGATGAATTGGAGCCATTTTAAATACTCTTTTTCCTGTTAATTTAAATGAAGTAACTTGAATTATTACTGATAAAGCTTCACACACATAAATTCCACCTACTAAAACTATTATTAATGGATTTCCACTTATAATTGCAATAGTAGTAATTGCTCCTCCTATTGCAAGAGAACCTGTATCCCCCATAAATACTTTTGCTGGATAAGCATTATATTTTAAGAAACCTAATAATCCTGCTATTAATGCTACTGAAAATACGGTTAATGAGTAATCTTTTAAAGTAAATGTTAATACTGCAAAGAATGTTAAAACTAAAACTGAAACTGTTGATGCTAATCCATCTAATCCATCAGTTAAATTTACTGCATTCGTCATAGAAGCATAAACAAATATAACAAATGGAATATATAATACACCTAAAGGAAGTTCCATATTTGTAAATGGAATTGCAATATAATGTGGTAAATTTACATAGCTATAATAAGCAAATGCTCCTGAAACTATAAGTAATAAAACCATCTTTTGCCAAGCCTTTAATCCTTCACTTTGCTTTTTAAGTATTTTTAAAATATCATCTAAAAATCCTATAAACCCAAAAGCAATAAGCGAATATAATGCTATCATTCCCTTATCAGTTAAACTTCTACTAACAATAAACATAGCAATTGTAGTTGATAAAATAAATATTACACCACCCATAGTAGGTGTTCCAGCTTTCTTTAAATGAGTCTTAGGTCCATCTTCTCTAATATTTTGACCAAATTTTAATCTTCTTAATAATGGAATTGTAATTGGCCCAAGTACTAAAGATATGACAACCCCTAATATAAATGTAATAATTAATGTTTTTGTTATATTTCCTTGTAATATGTTCATAACACTATCCCCCATCTCTTACTGCTTTAAAAAGCAGTTCACCTCCTTCGTATAATTACATTTCCTCTAGACTTTTAACAACATATTCTAGTTTCATACCTCTTGATGCTTTAATTAATATTACATCATTCTTTTTTACAATACTTTTCAATTCTTTTATGCATTCCTCTTTTGTATTGTACATGATTATATTATCATTTTTAAATCCATCTTTAAAGTTATTAATTTGTTCACCTATTACAATTAATAAATCAACCTTATCTCTTGCATATTCTCCAATTTTGAAGTGAGCATTTTTAGCTTTATCTCCAAGCTCATACATATCTCCTAATACAGCAACTCTTCTTCCATTTTTATAAGCAGAAAGAACATCTAAAGAAGATTTCATAGAATCTGGACTTGCATTATAACAATCATTTATTATTATAAAATCTTGTTTTTTTATCACTTGTAATCTCATTGATGTTGCTTCTAAATTATCCAATCCTAAAATCATTTCATTAAAAGATACACCAAGACATTCTGCAACCTCAATTGCAAGCATTGCATTTAAAACATTATGCTTACCTGCCATTGGTAGAGTAAATACAGCTTCTTCACCGAAGGCATGAGCTGAAAATTTTGTTTCATCTTCTCTTAATATAATATTAGATGCGTAAACATCATATTCATGATTATAACCAATTTTTTTAACTTTAAATCCTTTTTTATTAATATTCTTTAAATATTCATCTTCTGCATTAAGTATTAAAACATTCTTTTCATCAAAGAAAGTACTTATTTCCATTTTAGCTTTTAAAATATTTTCTTGTGTTTTAAGGTTTTCTATATGTGATAATCCTATATTTGTTATTACACCAATATCAGGTCTTGCTACATCTGCAAGAAGTTCTATTTCTCCAAGGGAACTCATTCCCATTTCAAGTATTGCTACATCATAATCACTTGTTAGCTCTAATATCATTAATGGTAAACCTATATCATTATTAAAGTTACCTTTAGTCTTAAATACATTATATTTTTTACTTAATACAGCCGCTATTAAATCCTTAGTTGAAGTTTTTCCTGTAGATCCAGTTACTCCTACTACTTTAAGTCCTAATTTTTTTCTATAAAATTTAGCTAAGTCTAATAATGCTTTTCTTGTATTTTCAACTTTAATTATAGTTCCACTTTCTTTTACTTCATTTGCATCAAATTTTACTTCATCAACAATAATAATGCTTGCACCTAATTCTAATGCTTTTAATACAAAATCATTTCCATTAAAATTTTCTCCTTTTATAGCTAAAAACACGTTATTTTTAGCTATCTTTCTAGTATCAATACATAATTTATTAAAGGTATTTTCTGTCCCTTGTACAATAACCTCTCCATTTACTGCCTTTAACATTTCTTCAAAAGTCATTTGCATAATAATCACTCTACTTTCATAATTCAAATATTATTTATAACTGCTTTTAAATTATTTATAGTTATACTACTTTAATTAATCTTATTATTTTAAATAAAATTAATATCACCTCTTTAATTATTATAGGCATAAATTTAGCATGTGAAAACTCACATGCTAAAAATTTAAATAATAATTAATCCTCTTCATACTCAGCACTTAATGTAAGCTTAACAGTTGTGCCTTTTGATATAAGTTCTCCACTTGGAATACTTTGATTTATTATAACCCCATCACCTTGGATAGTATAATTAATACCTAATTCTTCTAAAAGTTCTATGGCAGCTTTTTTTGAATATCCTCTTACATCTGGCATAATTACATCTTTATTATAAGTTTCATTTTGATTTGTGTAAAGATTAATTGTTGAACCTTCCTTAACATCATAACCAGGATATGGTTGCATATTTGTAATTGTATCTCCATCACCTTCAACTGTACAATTTATATTTAATTCTTTTAATATTTTTTTTGCATCTGAAACAGAAACTCCTCTTACTTCAGGCAAAACTACATCTTTTAAAATCACATTTTCATCTTGTGAAAATTCTTGATTCATATAATTAAATATGTCTTGAAATAATTCTTTTCCTAAAGGTGCTGTTACCACACCTGCATAATAAGCTCCATTATTTGGTTCATCAATAGTTGCAAAAATTGTTATTTGCGGATTATCTACACTTGCAAATCCAGCCATAGATGAAATATATTTTCCTGATTCATATCCTCCTGTAAGAGCATTAACCTTTTGAGCTGTACCTGTTTTTGCTCCTATATGGTACCCTGCTATATAAGCCTTATTAGATCCTCCTTGATTAACAGTTCTTTCTAAATAATCTCTTAACGTAGCAGCTGTAGATTCTGAAATTACATTTTCTACTGTTTTAGGTTCAAATTCTTCATCTATAATTGTATTTCTCTCACTATCAGTATGGCTTATACTTTTCATAACATGTGGCTGAATTAAAGTTCCACCATTAACTATAGCATTAAAAGCTGTCATATATTGAACTGCATTAACAGTATTTGTTTGACCAAAAGATATTGTTGCAAGATCCGCATCATTCATATTATCTGCTGATTTAACAATTCCTCTTGCTTCTCCCGGCAAATCAACACCTGATACTTGACCAAATCCAAACTTTTTAATATATTCAACTAATTTTTCACTGCCTATCTTTTCACCTAATTTCATAAATCCTACATTACATGAGTTTTGAAGTATTTCAGGTAAAATTTGAGTTCCATGTCCTCCACGTTTCCAACATTTAATTGTATGAGGTCCTACTTGTAAACTTCCACCACAAGTAAATTCATCTGATTCCTTAACTAAGCCTTCTTCTATAGCCGTTGACATAGTAATAACTTTAAAAATAGATCCTGGCTCAAATGTATCATTTACTAAACTGTTTCTCCACATTTTTTGAAGTTTTTCTGAATCACTTTCCCCAACAAAATCCTCAAATCCAGAAAATGGATTATTAGGATCAAAGTCTGGCTCATTTACCATGGCAAGAATTTCACCATTTTGAGGATTCATAATTAATATTGATACTCTTTTTGCCTTATTATCAATTAAACCTTTTTCAGCTACCTTTTCAGCTATTTCTTGTAAATTTTCATCTATTGTTAATGTTACATCTTTACCACTAATTGGTGGAGTAAACTTAGATATTGTATAATCTAAAGCTTCACTATTTCTATCAAGTTCAGTTATTCTCAATCCTGGTACACCAGAAAGATATTCATTATATTGTAATTCAACTCCTGTTAATCCTTGTCCATCACTGTTTGTACTTCCAAGAACATGAGCTAAAAACTGTCCTTTTGGATAATATCTTTTTGTATCAGGCGAAACAATAACCCCTTGAATATTTAAATCATTAACTTTATCAGCAACATCTTTTTCAACTCTTCTTACTAAAGTAGCTGAACCTGCATCACTTCCATTTGCAAGTTTAGTTTCTAACTTATCTTTTACCTTTTTAGTATCTATTCCTGTAGCTTCTGAAATTAATGGTGCAATATCATCAGTACTCTTATCAGTTTTCTTTAAATACTGTCTTATTGAATTTAAATCAAAATCCACTCTATAAACATTAGCTGAAACTGCTAACTCATTGCCATTTCTATCTAATATTCTACCTCTTCTGGCATCAATTCTAACTTCACTAGTCCATTGTTCTTCTGCCCTACTTGAATAATCATCTCTTTTTACAATCATAACATAAGATAATCTTACAATTAATAAACCAAATATAGCAACAATAAACCCTAAAGCTAAAACCATTCTTTTTCTCATAACAGCTCTATCTTTAAAAATCTTTTTACTCATACAAATTCCTCCAAGGAGCATTTATAAATGAATGATAAAGATTTTTGTAAAAATAGGGCTGTAAGCAAAATTAAAAGCAAATATCCTATAAACTATTCATTATTTAAATACCCCTATAATTTTTTGTAAAAAATTACTCGTTCTATTTTCCTTAGTTTTTAAATGTGAAAAATATTCTTTTGACATATCAATAGTTATAGTACTTTCAGAATTAGGATATATCATTCCTAACTCATCCTCTGCTGTGCTTTTTATTTTATCGAAAGATGCAAACTTAAGCATTTTAACATTAATTGCAGCATTTACATCTTTTTCTTCCTTCAGATTTTCTTCTAAAATTAATAATTTCTTTTGATAATCATGGATTTTACTATCTAAAAATAAAGTTGTAGAGCCTAATGCAAATAAAATTGTTCCTACTGTAAAACCTGCAATTAAAATATTTTTCTTCATTGCCCTTTCTCTTTTTTTACTTTGTATCCTTTGTTTTTTTCTTTGTTTTTCAGTCTCTTTAATTTTTTTATCTGGTGCTAAAGCTGTATTTCCTCTTATATAATCATATTCTCTAACTCCCATTTTATTCACATCCCTGCTATTTTTCATAATATATTTATAATTTTTCAATCACTCTAAGTTTTGCACTTCTACTTCTTGGATTTTCTTCAACCTCTTGTTTTGAAGGCTCAATTGCTTTTCTACTTATTACTTTCACCTTTGCTTTTTCTCCACATATACAAACTGGAAATTCCTTTGGACATCTACAAGATACAGCTAAATCTCTAAACTTATTTTTAACTATTCTATCCTCTAAAGAATGGAAAGTTATTATTGCCATTCTTCCTCCACTGTTTAATTTATTAACTCCATCTTCTATTGCTTTATTTAAAATTGAAAGTTCACTATTAACCTCAATTCTAATTGCTTGGAAAGTTCTCTTTGCTGGATGAGGTCCTTCTCTTCTTGCCTTTGCTGGAATTGCATCTTTAATTATCTCAACTAATTCTAATGTTGTTTCTATATTTTTTTCACTTCTTTTATTTACAATAAAGTTAGCAATTCTTTTTGCAAATTTTTCTTCTCCATAATCTCTTATGATTCTATATAATTCCTCCTCACTATAATCATTTACTACATCATAGGCTGAAAAATTATTTTCTCTATTCATTCTCATATCTAAAGGTGCATCTTTCATATAACTAAAGCCTCTTTCACCTTCATCTAATTGATAAGAAGAAACTCCTAAATCCATTAGAATACCATCAACCTTTTCTACTCCTAGCTCTTCTAAAATAGCTCCTATATTATGAAAATTGTTATGTACTAAAGTAACATTTGAAAAATTCTGTAATCTTTCTCCTGCTGCTCTTAATGCATCCCTATCTTGGTCTATTCCTATTAATCTTCCATTTTTAGATAATCTCTTCACTATTTGTGATGAATGACCAGCTCCTCCTAAGGTACAATCTACATAAATTCCATCTTCTTTAATATTAAGTGCTTCTAAACATTCATTAAGTAAAACTGATACGTGATTAAATTCCATTTTTATTACTCCTTATATTCCTAAATCGCCATTTTTTCTGCAATTAAGTTAAAATCAATATTTGATTCATTATTTTCTTGCCATTTTTCCTTACTCTAAATCTCTATTATACTTAAAGTCCCTATGCTTACTATATCCTTTTCTATGCCGGCGTATTCCTTTAGGTTTAATGGAATTAATCCTCTTCTTTAGCTTGTCCGTCTCAACTTCACAAGCATCTGCAAAAAAGAATCTTACAAATGCCTTGGCATCTTTATTAGTTAATGGTAATTTTTAGTTTTTCTTCAAGCATTTTATACTCTTTCATTTGATATCCATAAAAATATCATCCGTTCTTTTAGTGATTATAAACTTCACTTTATAAGTTCTTTTCTTAATATCAAAAATATAACAATTGTATTTTTTTACATTTAAGCTTTATAGATGTTACACAATTAAAATATTCTCCCAATTAAGCATTAACTAATCCACTTTTAACCACTTTACATCTTATATATATATTCTATAGAATTATCTCTTTTCCTTCAAGATAAATTTGTTTAAAAATATATTTTTTTCTTGTTAAAATATAGCGAAATCAATATAAAAAAATTTTTTAAATAAAATAATATATTTTAAAATGTTTTTTTCCACAATATTCATATAAAATATTAATTTTAATTATTTTTCTATTTTTTTATTAGACATTTTTATTATAAGAAAAAAGGAACTGTTTTTTTAGAAGCCACTGAAAAACTAAAATTATTGAGTAAATATCAAAATTTTAGGAAAATTTCAGAGGTCAAATATGTCTAAAAAGTTAATAGAGAACCCTTAGAATCGCTTCTAAGGGTTCTCATTTTTTACCATGTAATTTAGACAAAAATAAAAGGCACTTTTTCAGTGCCCTCGTTTTTTTACAGTTCCTTAAAAACATTATACATTAAATCTGAAGTTTACAACATCTCCATCTTTCATTACATAATCTTTACCTTCTAATCTGTAAAGACCTTTTTCTTTAGCTGCTGATTCTGAACCACATGCAACTAAATCATCATATGCAACAACTTCAGCTCTAATAAATCCTCTTTCAATATCTGAGTGAATTTTTCCAGCAGCTGCTGGAGCTTTAGTTCCTTCTTTTATTGTCCAAGCTCTTACTTCTTGAACACCTGCAGTTAAGTAGCTTATTAAACCTAATAATTTATATGAAGCTCTTATAAGCTTATCTAATCCTGATTCAGTTAATCCATATTCTTCTAACATTTCTGCTTTTTCTTCATCTTCTAATCCTGATAATTCTTCTTCAAGTTTAGCACATACAACTACAACTTCTGAATTTTCGTTTGCAGCATACTCCTTAACCATTTGAACATACTTATTATTAAGGTTTCCGCTCATCATATCATCTTCTGATATATTACAAGAATATAATACTGGCTTAGAAGTAATCATAAATAAAGATTTAACAAAAGCTTCTTCATCTTCATTTAACTCTAAAGTTCTTATTGGCTTATTAGCTTCTAAGTGTGCTTTTACTTTTTCCATTATTTCATATTCTGCTTTAGCTTTTTTATCTCCTGATCTAGCAAGTTTTACTCCCTTTTCCATTCTTCTTTCTAAAACTTCTAAGTCAGCAAATATTAACTCTAAGTTAATAGTATCTATATCTCTTATTGGATCTACTGAACCTTCAACGTGAACTACATTTTCATCTTCAAAGCATCTAACAGCATGTACTATAGCTTCTACTTCTCTTATGTGTGATAAGAATTTATTTCCTAACCCTTCACCTTTTGAAGCACCTTTAACTAATCCTGCAATATCATAAAACTCAACAGCAGTATAAACTTTTTTCTTTGTCCCATACATTTTTTCTAATACGTCTAATCTAGTATCTGGTACACTAACAACACCAACATTTGGTTCTATTGTACAAAATGGATAGTTTGCTGATTCAGCTCCTGCTTTTGTTATAGCATTAAATAATGTACTTTTTCCTACGTTTGGTAGTCCTACAATCCCTAATCTCATCTATATAACATCCTTTCGACCTTACTAATACTTCTAAGATTATACTCTATAAGTAATTTTATTTCAATGATAAAATGTACGTTAATTCTCCATAGTTTTCATTTTTATTACAAACTATCAATTGAATTTCCTTTTACCTTTACTGATTTATTTATTAATATTGCTTTGTTATATATTTATATATTAATCAAATCACTTCTTAATATGAATTTAACATTTATCACTTAATAATTATCTATTTTTCTTATAATCTACATTTTCAAATATTGCAACATTTGTTTCTGAAATTATAATTTTTACTTTCTTTGCTTTATAACTTTTTGTTAAAAAAAATTCAGCTTTCACTGAATTTTTTAATAATTTATAAATATTTTATAATTTTAGCTGGATTTCCAGCCACTACAACATTATCTGGAACATCTTTAACAACTACAGAACCAGCTGCTACAACTACATTATTTCCAATAGTTGCTCCTGGTAATATAACTGAACTTCCACCAATCCATGCATTATTTCCAATAACCACAGGTTTTCCATATTCTAATCCAGATATTCTAGTTTGTGCATCTAATGGATGTGTAGCTGTATAAATACATACTCTTGGAGCTAACATACAATTATCACCTATAGTTACTTTACAAACATCTAATATAACGCAATCATAGTTAGCAAAAAAGTTTTCTCCTACATAAATATTATATCCATAATCACAACGAAAATTAGGCTTTATACAAAAATTTTCTCCTGTGCTTCCAAATAACTCTTTTAATATTTCACTTCTATTTTCTTCTGGTGAATTATTAAACTTCCACAAAATTCTTTGTGCTATATTATGTTCTTTAGTTAGCTCTTCATCACTTGCATAATATAATTCTCCAGCTAACATTTTTTCCTTTTCTGTCATACTATTCTCCCTTAATATTTAATATTTCATTTAATAATTTTATGTGTAAATTCATATTCTTTTGATTCTTCATTATTTTTATTGTAAATACAACTTACTTTAACATAATAAAAATAATTAAAATTACTATAAAATTATTGTTAATATAAATCTTTTAATCTAAATATTAACTTAAAATACATTTTATATTTTATTTGTGTTAATTGTATACTAAAAACTCCTAAAAACAAGCTTATCATCGCCTTAATCCACTCATATAAAAAACTCCCAAAAGAGAGTTTTAAACTAAACTTGTAACATTTCACTGATTCATAAAATTATATTGTGCCATATATAATTCATAATAAATTCCTCTTAATTTTAAGAGTTCTTCATGATTTCCCTCTTCTTCAATTTTTCCATTATTAATTACCATTATTTTATCACAATCTCTAATAGTTGAAAGCCTATGAGCAACTACAAAAGAAGTTCTTCCATAAAGTAATTTTTCTATTCCTTTTTGAACTAATTTTTCTGTTACTGTATCTATATTGGATGTTGCTTCATCTAAAATTAAAATACGAGGATTAGCAAGTAATGCTCTTGCAAATGATAGTAACTGTCTTTGTCCTAATGATAATCTAGAACCACGTTCATTTACTTCTGTCTTATATCCATTTTCAAGTTTCATAATAAATTCATGAGCATTAACCGCTTTTGCTGCATTAATTACTTCTTCATCAGTAGCATCTAATCTTCCATATCTTATATTTTCCATAATAGTATCAGAAAATAAAAATGTATCTTGAAGCATTATTCCCATTTGACTTCTAAGAGATTCTAATTTAACATTTTTTATATTTTTCCCATCTATTAGCACTTCTCCAACTGTAGGATCATAAAACCTACTTATTAATGAAACAATTGTACTTTTCCCAGCCCCTGTTGCTCCAACAAGTGCAATTTTTTCACCTTTATTAACTTTAAAATTAATATTTTTTAATACTTCATTATCATTATCATAAGCAAAAGAAACATCCCTAAATTCTACAGTTCCATTTATTTTACCAATACTTTTTGCAGCTTGCGAATTTTTAACTATTGGCTTTTGGTCTAATATATCAAATATCCTATCAGCAGCTGAAAAATTAGTAATTAATGCGTTATAAAAACTTGATAAATTCATTATGGGTCTCCAAAACATCCCTACATACATAGAAAATGCAATTAATGTACCAATTGTAATTTCATTATTTATAACCATCTTATATCCCAATCCAAAAACTACTATTGTTCCAACTCCCCATGATAATTCAACTAATGGCCAAAAGAAATCATTTAACATTACAGCTTTTATAAAAGAATCATTCAATTCTTTTACCATTCCTTTAAAATTATTTCTAGTTCTCTCTTCATTTGCAAACCCTTGTACAACTTTTATTCCTGAAAAATCTTCATGAGTAAACCCATTTAAATTTGATCTTTTATTTCTATATATTTCCCATCTTTTTCTTGAAAATATCTCAATTGCAAAAATTGCAATCCCTAACAATGGAAGTAATGCAATACATGCTAATGCTAACTTGTAATTAAGAATAAGCATTATAACTGCAACACAAATTAAATTTAATAATTGAGGTATTAATGATTCAATACTTTGAGAAAACAAGCTTTTTAATGCATTAACATCTCCAACCACCCTTGCTAGTATTTTACCAACAGGCCTGCTATCAAAAAAATCAAAAGATAAGCTTTGTATATGTGTATATAATTCATGTCTTATATTAACTAAAATATTATTTGTAATTGAAGTTATCATTTTCCACCTTATTCTTGATAAGACCCATGCAACTAAGTTTAATATAATCAATGCTGCTCCTATAATTAGCAATCCTTTTACATTAAAATTTACAATATAATTATCAATAGCAACTTGTAATAACCATGGATTTACTATTCCACTAACCATTACAAAAATCATAAGAATTATTATAATTAAAGCTTTAAATTTATAAGGCTTAAGATATTTTATAAGCTTCATAGTTAGTTCTTTTTTGCTTCTTCTTGTTATTTCTTCATCTTTCACAATTTCGTTATAACTCATCTAAATCACCTCTTCTTCTAGTAAATTAAAATCTCTAAATTGGTCGTTATAAATATCATAATATCTTCCCTTTTTCTTTAAGAGTTCATCATGAGTACCACTTTCCTTTATCTGTCCATCCTCTAAATATATAATTAAATCTGCATTTTTAACTGCTGAAATTCTATGCGCTATTATAAATGTTGTACTTTCATGCTTCCTATTTGAAAGATTTTTTAATAATTCATGTTCAGTTTCCATATCTAATGCTGATGTTGAATCATCTAAAATTAATATTTTAGCTTTTCTAACTAATGCCCTTGCAATAGCTATCCTTTGCTTTTGTCCCCCAGAAAGACCTATTCCTCTTTCTCCTATTTCAGTATTATATCCTAATTCTAACCCTTCAATAAATTCATTAGCACATGCTAATTTACTAGCTTCCTTTATTTCTTCAAAACTTGTATTTTCATTGCTAAACTTTATATTATTTAAAATCGTTTCAGAAAATAAGAATGTTTCCTGCGGAACAATGGCCATATTTTTTCTTAAAAATTCTAAGTTATATTCTTTTATATCAATTCCATCAATTTTTATACTACCTTTACAAGTATCATAGTACCTACCAATTAAATTTATTAAAGAAGATTTTCCAGCGCCTGTTGCTCCCATTATAGCTACTGTACTTCCTGCTTTTATATCTAAATTTATATTTTTTAATACTAATTTATCATCATATTTAAAGTTAACACCTTCAAATTTTATATTACCTTTAATATTTTTAACATCTTTAAAGTTTTCTTTAGTTTTAATACTAGGATCCTTATCCATTATTGCAAAAATTTTATTTGCAGATGACACTGTTCTTGAAAGTAAGTCTGTTAGTTCTCCAAGCATTCTCATTGGCCATATCAAATTCCATATATATCCATTAAATGCAACTAATATACCTATGCTTACTTCACCATCCATTACGAGAAATCCACCTAAAACAATCATTATAACAAGTGCAATATTTGTTAAGAACTCTATTGGTGGAAAATAATCACCTATTATTTTTGCTTGCTCCATATTTAAATCATAATAAACTTTATTCATCTTTAAAAATTTATTTATTTCATATTTTTCTCTTGAAAAAGCCTTAACAAGTTTTATTCCTGCAATATCTTCTTGAGCAATAGTATTAATTTCAGCTGTTTGATCACTTATTTTGCTATAGATTTCTCCAAACTTCTTTTCTAATTTTATTCCTATAAATCCAATTGGAATCATTACAATAAAACAAGCTAAAGCTAACTTATAATTTAAAACAAATAGTATTATTGTTGAAATCACAAAGTAAATTGTATTTTCAATAAAAAGTCTCATTCCATATCCTATTGTTTGCCATATATTCTCTGCATCCTCACCTATTCTTGACATCAATTCCCCTGTATTCATATTATCAAAATATTCAAATTCTAATGTTTGAATATGTGCAAACAAATCATTTTTTATATCTTGATGTACCCAGCTACTTAATACATCATATAAAAATTCTTTTCCATATCCTAACATTGCCTTTATGACAGTTATAATCACTATCCATACTAATACTGAAACAATAACATTTTGATTTCCTTTCATTAATCCACTATCTATGAATACTTGTTGTAAATATGGAAGAAATAAATCTACTCCTATAACTATCAACATGCATATTGTTCCAATAATAACAGTTCCCTTATATTTAGAAACATACCTAAGTATCCTCTTCATTTTTCTTCCCCCTTATAATTGTAATTTTTTACTCACCTTTTCTTCCTTTTATAAACACAAACTCCCACCTTAAAAAAATCGAGTAGGAAGAAAATAATTATTTTATTTTCCGTCCTCTCACACCACAGTGCATACCAGCCTGGTACACGGCGGTTCTTTAAGTTTAATGAAATTGCTAGAAGTAAGTTTTCTCTTGATAATATTCTTTCCAATGAACCATACTCAAATTCACTTCTTTCTCCCTTTGAAGTTGCCGAGAATTCTCTAAGCACTCTTTGCCTATCTTCGAGTTCCACTCTACCCTTAGCACTAGAGCCTAAATATTTAGTTTTCTGCAATCTCTGATTATTCTGCGAAACTTTCAAAACTCAAAACCTCCTTAAAGTTCAGTCCTTCGTCCTCTATCACCATTAGCGGAGTTACTATGACTTATGCTAACTTCTTATAGTTCAGCTACATATCACTATGTAGGTTATTGCTTTAGAAATTCATCTTTATTAGCAATGTATCTATCAGACCTCCCCAGGTAAGAACAACAACCTTCATCTCATATATCTGCTACATTTACTCCTAAGGTTTCGGGTAGTGTTGGACTTTATCTTGTTGTGCAGACTCGTCCGACCTTAGTAAGCCTCGTATGTAGTTCGTGTTCCTCAGACCGAGACTTTGCCTCCGACTTCCTTCAGATTCCACTTCACAATGGACACCATTGTCATTGGCTAGTGGTTCCCACTACCAAGCCCACAACGGACTTTCACCGTCAAGTTGTTGCCCATGCTGGGCACACACAAACTGAGAGATATAGCTAATAAAAGCTATATCTCTATAATAGATATAATATCCTTAAAATTATCTATAATATAATCAGCATCTTTAAGTTCATTATAATTTCCATAGCCATAACCACACCCAATAGAAAATAAATTATACCTCTTTGCCAATTCTATATCAACAAACCTATCACCAATAACAATAAAATCACCTTGGTACTTCTTCTTAATACACTCAAAAATTTCATACTTAGGTATAAAATTAAAATTTTCACTGCAATAAAAATCTATAAAATACTTATTTAAATTAAATGCTTCTATATGTTTATACATATAGCTAGATTTACAGTTACTTAAAAATATTAACTTATATCCATATTCATTTAATTTATTAAGTGTTTCTATAACACCATTATATAGCTGAGCTTTTCCTTCAGATATATATTTAATCATAGATTCTCCTATAATTGAACTACACTTTTCTTTTTCACACTTTGGCAAATTTGGAATAAATGTATTCCACATATCCTTTGCACTTAGACCAAGAAATTTACTTATTTCTTGTTCTGAAAACTCTCTTTTCTTTGCATAACCATTATCAACTAAATAATCATAAGCTGTCATAAAAGCAGGTTTATATATTTTTATACTATTATGCAAAGTACCATCGTAATCAAAAATAATGTATTTCATGGACTAAAAACTCTTTAAAAGATTAGCCATTTCAATAGCTGTAACCGCTGCATCATATCCCTTATTGCCTGCCTTAGTACCAGCTCTTTCTATAGCTTGTTCAATACTATCAGTAGTTAAAACACCAAAGATTACTGGTTTTTCTGTTTGAAGTGATACATTTGCAATTCCTTTTGAAACTTCTGTACAAACATAAGCAAAATGAGGTGTTGCTCCTTTTATAACTGCTCCTAAGCAAATTACTACATCATACTTATCATTTTTAGCCATTTTTTTTGCTATTAGTGGTATTTCAAATGCTCCTGGAACCCATGCAATATCTATATTATTTTCTTCTACTCCATGCCTCTTTAAACCATCTAAGGCTCCACCTAATAACTTTGATACTATAAATTCATTAAATCTTCCTACTACAATTCCAACTTTAAGCCCTTGTGTTACTAAGTTTCCTTCTAATATTCTCATTTCTTATTCCTCCTAATTTTAAAGCATATGTCCAAGCTTTTCTTTTTTAGTTTGTAAGTAAAATTCATTTTTCTCATTGTGATTCATTTGAATTGGAACTCTATTTACAATTTCTATTCCATACATTTCTAATCCATCTATCTTTCTAGGATTATTAGTCATTAATTTCACTTTAGAAACACCTAAATCTTTTAATATTGCAGCTGCAACATCGTAACGTCTAATATCTGCTGGAAAACCTAACATTTCATTAGCTTCTACAGTATCATAGCCCTTATCTTGAAGCGCATAAGCCCTTAATTTATTAATAAGTCCTATACCTCTTCCCTCTTGTCTCATATAGAGTAAAACTCCACTGCCCTCTTCAGCAATTCTCTTCATAGCTGCATCATACTGTTCTCCACAATCACATCTTTTAGAGCCTAGAGCATCTCCCGTTAAACATTCAGAATGTACTCTAGTTAATACTTTAGTATTTTCATTTATTTCTCCCTTAACTAAAGCAACATGATGTTCACCATTTAACTCATTTACAAAGCCAAACATTTTAAAATCACCATATCTAGTTGGCATTTTAATTTCTACTACTCTTTTTACTAAATTTTCTTTTTCCTCTATTTTTCTTCTATACTTAACTAAATCTTTGATTGTAATTATTTTTAAATTATGATCATTTGAAAATTTTATTAAATCTGCTGTCCTAGCCATAGTACCATCATCCTTCATAATCTCACATATAATTCCTGCACCTTTTAATCCGGCAAGTTTAGCTAAATCTACAGCAGCTTCTGTATGTCCATTTCTTTCTAATACTCCCCCTTTTTTAGCTACTAAAGGAAATACATGTCCTGGCCTTCTAAAGTCTTCCGCCTTAGAGTTACAATCTATAACCTTTTGAATTGTAATCGCTCTTTCAAATGCTGATATTCCAGTAGTTGTATCAACATGATCAATAGATACTGTAAAAGCAGTCTCATGATTATCTGTATTTTTATCAACCATTGGTTCTATTTTTAATTTATTTAATCTATTTTCTTCAACAGGCATACAAATAAGCCCACGTCCATACTTAGTCATAAAGTTTATAGCTTCACCTGTAACTTTCTCTGCTGCCATTAATAAATCCCCTTCATTTTCTCTATCAGGATCATCAACAACAATTATAATTTTTCCTTCCTTTATATCTTTAATAGCATCTTCAACCATATTAAATTTATACATAAAACCTTGCTCCTTTCATATTAGAAAAATCCATTTTCTCTTAGAAAATCTTCTGTTAACAATGTGTTCTTTTTGTTTTCTTCCTTTTTTGATAACTCCATAACCTTTTCAACATATTTTGAAATCACATCACATTCAAGATTAACAGTATCACCATTATTCTTAGTTAATAAGGTGGTTTTTTGTGCAGTATGAGGTATTATTGAAACTTTAAATACAGATTTATCTACATATGAAACCGTTAAACTTATACCATCAATTGTTATTGAACCTTTTAAAACTATATATCTTAAAATATCACTTGTAGTTCTTATAGTGACCCAAGTAGAATTATCCTCTTTCATTAATGAAAGAATTTCACCAGTTCCATCTATATGTCCACTTACAATATGACCTCCTAATCTACTTTTTAAAGTTAATGCTCTTTCTAAATTAACTTTACTTCCTACTTGTAAATCTCCTAAATTACTTCTCCTTAGTGTTTCAGCCATAACATCAGCTTCAAAACTATTTATCTTTAAATCTGTTACAGTAAGACATACCCCATTAGTACAAATACTATCTCCTATCTTTGTATTTTCTAAAACCTTATTTGATTTTATTAATAATTTTGAAGATTTAACACCCTTTTTTATTTCCTGTATAACACCTAATTCTTCAATTATACCTGTAAACATATAATCATCTCCTAACCTATATATCCTTCAACTAAGATATCTTCATCTACAATATTGGCAGTAATATCTTTCAATTTAAATGCATCATTTAATTTATCTATTCCTATGCCACCTACTGGTGTCTTGGAAAATTCTCCTCCTATAATTTTAGGGGATATATAAATCATTACTTTATCAACTATATTTTCTTCTAAAGCAGAATAATTAAGAGTTCCTCCTCCTTCTAATAAAATACTATCTATATTTAATTCTCCAAGCTTTTTAATAAGAGCATTTAAATTAACTTGTCCATTTTTTTCTTCTATAATCAACACCTTAATATTCTTTTTTAATAACTCTTGCATATTTTTCATATTTGCTCTTTTTGTGGTTGCTATTATTGTTTTATTGTCGTTATTTTGTAATACTTTAGAATTCATAGGTATTCTTAATATACTATCAACAATAATTCTTATTGGATTACTTCCATTTTGTATTCTACAAGTTAATTCTGGATCATCTTTAATTACAGTATTTACTCCTACCATAATTCCAGAAAGCTTATTTCTTAAATTATGAACTTGTAATCTTGATTTTTTAGAACTAATCCATTTAGATTCACCAGTTCTTGTTGCTATTTTTCCATCAAGGGACATAGCAGCTTTTAATACTACAAAAGGCTTTTTAGATAATATATATTTTATAAATACTTCATTAAGCTTTTTACATTCATCTTCTAATATACCAACCTTTACTTCTATACCAGCTTTTTTTAATTTATCTACTCCCTTTCCTGCAACTAACGGATTAGGATCAATCATCCCAATAACTACTCGCTTTATATTATTTTCAACTATTTTATCTACACATGGTGGTGTTTTACCGTAATGAGAGCATGGTTCTAAAGTTACATACATAGTAGCTTCACTTGGATCTTCCTTTAAACTTTTAAATGCATTTACTTCAGCATGTCCTTCCCCATATTTTTCATGATAGCCTTCTCCAATTACAATTCCATCCCTTACAATTACAGCTCCAACCATTGGATTTGGATTTACTTTTCCTTCCCCTTTCCTTGCCAATTCAATGGCTAACTGCATAAATTTTTTATCCAAATTTATCACCTCACAATGAAATTAATTTGAATTTAATAAATCATTCAAAAAAAGCCCTGAGATTTTTACTCAGGGCTTAATAATTTGAAATTATTCTTATATTAGTATTTTATTTACAATCAATTCAATAAAAAATATTTAATAAATATAACTATAAAAATAAAATTTATAAAAATAATCATATAAATTTTGTGAAAATATAAAAGCTCTGAAATATAAAATATTTCAGAGCATAAATACACAAAACTAATATAGTATTTTTAACTACTATATTTACATTTATCTTCTTTCATCCAGACTTTACTGTCGGCCTCGGAGTCTCACCGAATCTGCTAAAATAGCTCGCGGGCTTTACCGCCGGTAGGGAATTTCACCCTGCCCTGAAGATTTATTAAATTATAATTTAATATTATTATAAATACTATTTTTTGTCAATAATTATTTAATTTATATTTTACCTAATAAAATTTGTTCTTTCAACTGGAACTAATTCAGGAAGTGGTACATTTTTAGCTGCTTCTTTACACTTAATTAAATACGCCATGTTTCTTGCTAATACTTTCATTGTTCTAACGCCCTCTAAATCTTGTACAACCTCTTCTGGTGTATTTCCATGTATTTGATTCCAATAAACAGATGACACTATAGGCATTTCATTTATTGTAAAGTATTTATTTAATTGATCAAATGTAGCACTTGCTCCACCTCTACGACATGAAACAATACTTGCTCCAAATTTATGTCTTAATTGATTTTTATCTGTTGAATAAAAAAGCCTGTCTAAAAATGAAGTTGCTGCTCCACTTGCTGCGGCATAATGAACAGGAGAACCTACAATAAAACCATCAGCACGTTCTATTTCTTTACTTACTTCATTAACTAAATCATCATGCACACATTTACCAAGTTTTCTACAAGCGGTACATCCAGTACATCCTATTATTGGCTTATTTCCAACCTCATAAAATTTAACTTCTATTCCCTCATTAATTAACTCATTTTCAATTATTTTTAATGCTGTATATGTGCATCCTTTCGATTTTGGACTTCCATTAAGTAATATTACCTTCATTTAAAACACTCCTATACTAATTTTATATAAATATTATAAATTTAAACCTATTATTTAAGCTAAATTTTTAGCCATAGCACTTTACATAACTCCTTGCTCTACTTAAAGCTATAATTATTTTATATTCAAAATTTATAATGTCTGTTTTTTTATTATAATAATGAGTTAATAATTCACCTTCAAACTCTATACATTCAACTACATCATTTAAATTTACCTTCATTTTATTATTCAATCAAATCACATCTTTCTATTATTATTTATACTAAGATTATTTTATCATATTTTCAATTTATCTTATATGCTTTTAAATGTTTTACATATTATAAATTGACATTAATATATATATATGATAACATTATAAAAAAATATGTCCGTCTTGACATTACTAAGACTATAAATTTTGTTGTTTCTGATATAAAAACAGCCAAATTTATAGTCTTTTTTTCTGTGAAAAATTATTAAAAATTATAAGTTTTTTTAAATATTAATATTAAAGGAGATGTATAAAAATATGAATCAAAATTATATGAAGGAAAAACCCATTTTACCATTGCTACTATCATTATCTCTTCCAGCTATGATATCAATGATGGTAAACTCACTTTATAACATAATTGATAGTATTTTTGTCGCAAAAATAGGTGAAAATGCAATGACTGCTATATCACTTGTTTATCCTATACAAAATGTTATCATATCACTTGCTGTTGGGTTTGGTGTGGGAATAAATGCTATGATTGCTCTTTATTTAGGAGCTGGAAAAAAGCAAAGAGCTAATGTTGTAGCTACTCAAGGCATGGCTCTTAGTATTGTTCATGGAATTTTACTAACTATAATTGGTATAATTATAATGCCTGGATTCCTTAAATTATTTACTTCAGATTTTACAATAATAAACCTTGGAACAAGATATTCTAATATTGCATTAAGCTTTTCTGTAATTATTATGATTAGTGTAACTTTTGAAAAGATATTCCAATCAGTTGGAAAAATGGTTATAGCAATGATTAGTTTAACTGCTGGATGTATTATTAATATTATTTTAGATCCAATCATGATATTTGGTCTTGGGCCTATCCCAGCTATGGGTATTGAAGGAGCTGCATGGGCAACAGGAATTGGACAAACTGTTACATTATTAATTTACATATTTGCTTATTTACAAAAAGGAATTAATATTAAATTATCATTGAAATATCTAAATCGTGAAAACCCTATTTGTTGGAAACTTTATAATATAGGAATACCTGCATCACTTAATATGGCTCTTCCATCATTACTTGTATCTGCATTAAATGGTATTTTATCTGCACTTTCACCTATGTATGTTGTAGTTTTAGGTGTATATTATAAACTTCAAACATTTATATATCTTCCTGCCAATGGAATAATTCAAGGTATGAGACCTATAATGAGTTATAACTTTGGAGCTGGTGAGCATAAAAGAGTAAAAAGAATATATAAAACTTCTTTAGTATTAATTTTAGCTCTTATGATTTTAGGGATGATTTTATGCTTTACAATTCCAAGACAGCTACTAGGATTATTTACAAGTAGCTATGAAACTATACAAGCTGGTGTAACTGCACTTAAAATTATAAGCCTTGGATTTATAGTTTCTTCAATTTCAATTTCTTCATCAGGATCATTAGAAGCACTTGGAGAAGGTATTGAATCTTTAATAATTTCCTTATTACGCTATGTATTTTTAATTATACCTTTAGCCTTTTTACTAAGTCGTATTTTTGGTGTTAATGGTGTATGGAGTGCCTTTGGTATTACTGAAGCTATAACTTCAATTATTGCATTTATAATTTTTAATAAGTCAATTAATAAACATGTATCTTAAATAAAAATATTAAAAAGGAACAGCTAATAATAAAACATACCTTTTATCAAGGATAGTTTATAATTATATCTTAGCTGTTCCTTTTTATTTAATTAATTAAATTATTATTCCATTACAATGATCAATTTCATGTTGAATAATTTGTGCAATAAAGCCAGTAAATATATCCTTTTGCTTTTTAAAATTCTTATCAAGATATTCTACTTCTATTTTTTCATATTTCATAGTTTGTCTAAATTCTATTAAAGGAAAATTATTTTCACTATTCTCTTATATTTTATACATTTTATTTATTATTCATCTTACACATTTTCTTCTATTATATTATTAGATATATATCCAACTCTAGCTACAGCTAAATATTCATTAGTTTCAACAACCATATTGCTTGGTATATTTAAATCTTTGACTAATAGTTGATTTCCTTGACTTAGCTTAGACACATCTACAGATATATTTTCTGGGAAAGTTCCTGGTTCACCTTGAAGTTCTATTTCATTAACAAATGATTCTAATAGCAATCCATTTGCTTCTATAACATCTTGTCCTGTAAATACTATTGGAATTTTAAGTTTTACAACTTCACCCTTGCTTACACTTTGAAAATCTATATGAATTACCTTTCCAAAAGGATCCTGTTGCATTTCTTTTACTATACATTTTTTATAAGCTCCATTTAACTTTAATGATATAACTGAACTTTTTGGACAACTTAATAATCTAATTAACTCTCTTTTTGTAATTTCTCCTGGAAGAGATTCTTTTAATTCCTTCCCATAAATAATACATGGAATTTGTCCATTCATTCGTGCTTTTTTTCCTTTTTCATTTCTTTCACTTACGTTAAATACTAAATTATCCATAACTAACCCTTCCTTTTCACTTATGATTTACATATGTTTTTTTATTTTGTATATCATATACTATTCGAATTAGTTATTTAATATTACTATAAAATAAAAAATATCTTTTACTATAACTCCTTTACTAAAACATATCTTCTTAATCCACCATATTTTAATTTATCTTTTTTAATTTCATAACCTAAATTCATAAATGTATTTACACTAAATTCATTATATGGTGAAGCTGTTGCACTTAATATTTCAATATTATCTTTCCTTGCAATCTTTTCTAATTCTTCACAAATTAATCTTTGAAGCTTATTTCCTCTATATTCACTTTTTACTATTGTTGATTCTATTTGTGCAACTTTAAGAACTTCTTCTCCATTTAAACCTATATCATATGCATAATTTGATTCATCATATCCCTTTTTTGCATATACCCCCATTGCAATAAGCTCATCTTCATTTGTTAAGCATCCTATTATTTTTCCATTACAATTTATGTATTCTTCAAATTCTTCTTGTTTTGAACCTGCATATAACTCCTTATTTTCAAGGCCATTTATTATTAATTCTTGTAATTTTATTATCTTATTTATATCTGATAATTTTAATTCTCTTAATTTTATTTCTATTATTTCCCCATCTTTTCTTTTTACCTTTAGTGAATTTATCATAATTTATTACCATCCTTCCATTTAGTTATTAGCTATTTTAAATATAGCATTGTTTAAAAAGCTATGATTATGAATCTTTCTTTTAATGTATCTTTGTAGAAAAATTAATAATCATAACTTATCTAATTATAAATTCAATAATTTTCTCCAAGTGTTACGACCAACTATTCCATCTACTGAAAGTCCATTTGTTCTTTGATAATTTTTAACTGCAACTTCTGTATTAGCTCCAAAAATACCATCAGCACTTATCCCTAATTTTTCTTGAATCAACTTAGTAATATTGCCTCTTGCTCCTCTTCTAACCATAGGAGATCCATTTAATGTATTTGGTCCTGCAATACCATCTACTTTTTGATTAGAAAATCCCTGCTTATTACATTCTTCTTGTAATCTAGCTATCCAACTATGGTAGTTTTTACTTGTTGGTTGTGGAGTTGGTGTTGGTACTGGCTCTGGAGTTGGCGTTGGTGTAACTCCAGAACTTCTATTAACTAAAGCTTCAGCTATCGTTTTTCCAATATAATCATAGCCAACTTTCTTATATAAAGCAACATCTTCAGTTGCTTCAACAAAGCAAACTTCAACTATCATTGATTTCATACTTGTATGCTTTAATTCATATAATCCTGTTCTTACTTTTTGTCCTCTATTTCTAAAACCTAAAGATGCCATTTTATTAACAACTCTTCCTGCAATGTCATATTCAGAGTAAACACATACCTCTGTTCCTAATGCACCATTATAAGTGCTATAAGCATTGTTAAAGTGTATTGATACAAATAAATCAGCACCCCAGTTATTAGCTTTATTAACACCATAACTTAAATCAGCAGATGAACTTGAAGTTGAGTCCGGTGGTGTAACATCTAAAACACTTACTCCCATTTGATTTAAATATTTAATTACAGCATTTTTTACTAATCTATCTTCTTTTAATTCGTCTATTATTCCTCTTGAACCAGGAACATTTGGACAATGTCCTCCTCTTACTGCTATTTTCATACTTAACACACCCTCCCACTTTGTATTTTATGCAAATACCAATAACATTGCTCCATATTTTTCTATTTAATAATCCAAAACTCTACTTTTCCCTTATTTAAAATATACATTATTTAAGTATAATTTTATAAAAAATAAAGCTAATTTTTTTTATAATTACATACCAACTTCTAAAATTTAAAAAAATCTTATTTTAAATTAAAACTTAATAAAATACCATAACACTGTACTAATAATATTAATTTGCTATAATTCTTATTGATTAAAACATTTATACCTGTATTAAAGGCAAAAAAGAGCTTTGCTAATGAATAATTTTATAAAATAAAAATATCCTAAGAAGATTACTTTTACTTCTTAGGATTCTCTAATTTAAAAATCATCTAGTATTCTTTCAAACTACTATGTAGCTTATATAATAATAAAATTTAATTCATTAACTTATCTTCTTATTACTTTTCTAAATTAATAATCATATCTAATAATATTCCCTCATTTTTAACTTCAATTGAATTTAATTTTACATTTTTAAAGTTTTCTTTAGAAATAATCACATTATTTTTTCCATATTCAACTTTTATATTACTATTATCAAACCAATCTATTACAAATGTTTTCATAACTAAATTCACAATAAAATTTGCTACTTTTAAATCTAAAACCTTAACTTCTCCAATGTCAATAACTAAATCTTTAGATTCATTTAAGCTTGGCTTAATTTTCATTTTAATAGGAATATCTTTATCTGATTTAACTTTATAATTTACATAAATATCTATAGTATTATCTTCTATATCTATCTTAAGATTTTTCATTTTATTATTATTAGTTTGCTGTAAAAAATAATTTATTCCTTTTACAATTGCTTCTTCTGGTGCAAAAACACTTCCTTTAATTCCTATTACAGGTTTATTTATAATTTCTAAACTTTCAGCCTTAACACCAACAATTGATTTTAAAAACCCTAATGTACCTTGTCCTATTTCTTCAGTTTCTGTAATACTGCCACTATTATTTTCTTCCTTTATTTCAGATTTAATTTTATTATTTTTACTAATAAACATAACTCCAAAAATAATTAGTAAAATTAATACACTTGCTAATATTATTTTTATTCCTTTTTTCATTTTATACCTCTTTTTATTTATCTAATGTATAATTATTAAGTAGAAATTTTTTTCATTATATCATATATTTTTATTTTATACTTTACCTTTTTCATTTTCTAATTAATATAGGTGTCATACAATTTGCTTCTCTAAGTTCTTTAGCAAATTCATATCCATTCATATTAGGCATCATTATATCTAAAATTATTAAGTCAATATGATGATTTTCTAATAATTCAATTGCTTTTACTCCCTCTTCAATCTTAAAAATAATATAATCTTATCTATTTAAAATTCTTTCTAATAGTCTTCTTGTACTATTATCATCTTCTACAATCAATATATCAACCATAATTTTTCATCCTAGGTTTCAGTAATTTATTTTTTATAATACTACTAAATTATAAACTAAAAATAAATTTTTAAAATCCTTTATATTATAAAAAGCTCAAGGAAATTATTATACTTCCCTAAGCTTTTCTTAACAATTATTTCTTTTTAATTGATCTTATTACTTCAACTCTTGTAATTACATTATTTTTTATCTTTGCAACTCTTAAAGCAAATCCTGGGTAATAAATACAAACTCCTATACCTAACTCTAATTTTCTTGTTTCTACTTCTCTTAAAATAATGTCTTCTAAATTATCTTCTTTATTTTCATAAGGTATATCAATATGCTCTAAAAAGTTTATTCTTTTTACTCTTTCACTACCTCTATAAATAGTTTTATCTACTTCATCAAAATTATAAAATAAATATTTTCTTGTTGCAAATAACCCTGCAATTGCTATTACTCCAATTAAATTTTGGAATATTGTCATATGCTCAACAATTAATTGTCTTGCAATTGCAAAAAGTAAAACTTCAATTACTGTTTCAGGTGTATGTTTACATAACATCTTTATAAATTCTATTCCTATAACAAAATTAAATGCTATAGATAAATAATTGTTAAAAGCTTCTAAGTTATTAGCTCCAAAAATAGATTTTATATCAAAAATAAGATATATAACTGATATTGCAATACAAACTGATAAAAGTATTCCTATTATTACTTCAAGAGCATCTACCGCCTTTAGCACTTGCTCTTTTATAAATTTTTTCATATCCCTACCTCTTTCTTCATTATTAAAAGTCCATGTATTTAATATAGTCTTTTTAATAATACTATAAAAATTATTGATGTTACTGTGATAATAATTACATTTCCATAAAATTTATATACTGTATTGAAACCAACATACTCCAAAATATATTTTTAGATAAAAGTTATGTTATTGTTAATCTATTTTTATTTTCATTTACATTTAAAATTGGACCTTTAATAAATAAAAATATATTTATTAATTGGTATTTGTTTGTTTTTATTTTATATCATTTACGAGGATTTTTATTACGATTATTGTATAAAAAAAAGAAACCTTAGAATAAAAACTAAGATTTCTAAATCTTATTAATCATTTTATAAAATCTCTATCTCTTTAAGATATCAAATATAATCTCTAACCTTTATTAACAATAATTCAATAATCCTTTATATCTTTGTTATAGTTTAAAATTAAGTTAAACTTCTTATAATATTATTCATTGCTCCTTCAACAATTTTTCTTTCTGTTGCTAAGTTTATTCTTACATGCCCTTTACCAGTTTCACCAAACCATATACCATAATCAACTGCTAAATTGCATTTTTCTTGGAAGAAATTTTTAATATCCTTTTCCTCTATATAATAGCTAAAATCATACCATGCTAAATAAGTTCCTTCTAAGGGAGAAACAACTACATGTGGCAAATGATTTGATAAAATACTCTTAGTATACTCATAATTTCCTCTTATTTTATCTAAAATTTCCTTTAACCATTCTTCCCCATATCTATAAGCAGCTTCAACAGCTATATATCCAAATACATTACCATTATCTCCACCAATTGAATTATAATATTTATCAAATTTTTCTCTTATTTCATCATTTGGAATAACTACAAATGAATTTTGACAAGAAGCAAGATTAAATGTCTTTGTAGCAGCTGTTAATGTTACAAGAATATCATCATAATTACCTATAGTTGCTGCTGGAATTTGCTTTTTGTCACCAATTATTATATCTTGATGTATTTCATCTGCTAAAACAAAAACATCATTAGCCTTACAGATATCTAATACTCTTTTTAATTCCTCTTTTGTCCATACTCTTCCTATAGGATTATGAGGTGAAGAAAGAATAAATAATTTAACTTGATTTTCGATAATATCTTCTTCAAATTTTTCAAAATCAATAGTATATATTCCATTATCATTTTTTAAATTATTAAATATAAGTTTTCTTTCATTTTCTTTTATTGCATCATGAAATGGATAGTATACAGGCCCCATTACAATACAGCTATCTCCCGGATTAGTTAAAATATTAATAAACCAAAATAATGCTGGTACTACCCCTGGTGAAAATCTAATCCATTCTTTTTTAACATTATATCCATGTTTTTCTTTTTCCCAATTTATAAAAGCTTCATAATAGGAATCTGGTATTATATTATATCCAAATATACCATGATTAACTCTTTCTTTTAATGCATCTATTACTGGCTGCGGAGCTTTAAAATCCATATCTGCTACCCACATTGCAATTAAATTTTCATTTCCAAATCTACTTTTTAAACCATCCCACTTTAAGCAATTAGTTCCAAATCTATTTTCTAATCCACAATTCACTAATTTATTCATCTCACTAACCTCCACTAAAATTTATTCTAATACACTTTTTAAATCATTTATTAAATCATTAACATTTTCTATTCCAACAGAAAGCCTCATTAAATATTCATCTACACCTAATCTGTTCTTAATTTCTTCTGGTATTTCTGAATGTGTTTGTGTAAATGGATAAGTTATTAAAGATTCCACTCCACCTAAACTTTCAGCAAAACTAATAACTTTTAAATTAGATAATAAATCTTCTACATATTTCTTATCTTTAACTCTAAAAGAAATCATTCCTCCAAAACCTGTACTTTGATCTTTATTCACATAATATCCTTGATGAGTATTTAATCCTACATAATATACCTTTTCTATATTTTTATTAGCTTCTAACCATTTAGCAATTTTAAGTGCATTTTCCTGTATTCTATCCATTCTTATATGAAGTGTTTTTATTCCTCTAAGTAACAACCATGAATCAAATGGAGATAATATTGCCCCAGTTGATTTTTGCATAAACCTTAACTTTTCAATTATTTTTTTGTCATTAGCTATAGCAAACCCAGCTAATAAATCGTTATGTCCTCCAAGATACTTTGTTGCACTATGAATTACTATATCTGCCCCTAATTCTAATGGTTTTTGATAATAAGGTGTTAAAAATGTATTATCCACTATGCTAATAATATCTTTTTCCTTACATATATCAGTAATTGCTTTAATATCTGTTACTCTCATTAACGGATTTGACGGAGTTTCAATTACTATACCTTTTGTATTTTTTCTTATTGCATCTTTTACTTTATTTATATCACTTGTATCCACAAATGAAGATTCTATATTATAAACACTATAAACTTCATCAAATAATCTAAATGTTCCTCCATATAAATCTTCTGATAATATTACATGATCTCCAGGCTTAAATAAATGTACACAAGCTGTTAATGCTGCCATTCCACAAGAAAATGCTAAAGCTTCTCTTCCATTTTCAAGTAATGCAATAGTTTTCTCTACTTCTTCTCTTGTTGGATTTTGAAGCCTTGTGTAATCATATCCAGTGCTTTGATTTAATCCCTCATGTTTAAATGTTGCTGAAAGATAAAGAGGATAGCTGATTGCACCTGTTCCAGCATCACCTTTTCTTGCCCCTGTTACAGCATAAGTTTCAAATGAATATTTCTTTTTATTTTCCATAATAACCCCCAAATTTTAAACTTAATTAATAATGCATAAAAAAATCCACTCCTAAAAGATATTAGAAGTGGTAATCTTATATATAAATACTATATAATTCACTTATCTTTCAGATATTCTGCAGGATTTAGCACCAACATTAATAGTTTGTAGTGAATAGTTATTGATGAAATTCCATTTAACTAGTTTATAGTTTGTAGTGAATAGTTTTTAGTTTATGATGAAAATCCTTAGGGAATTTCTTAAATCTACATTTTTAAAAATTCAGCCAAAGCTGAATTTTTTTCCTTAACTACTAACTAATAACTTCTAACTAAATTCAGCCAATGCTAAATTTCTCCTTAACTTCTAACTACTAATTACTAACTATTAATAGGTTGCTGGGTTTCATAGGGCCAGTCCCTCCACCACTCTTAATAAGTTATTTGTTTTTAATTTACTATGATAATATATTATCCCTCTTAATTCATTTTGTCAATATTTCCTATTATTTTCATTTTTTATTTTTTTACTTTTAGTACTCTTTATAATTATAATTTTCAAGTATATTATTAACATTAATCTAATATATATATATTATCAATTTCAAAAGGAGAATTTGTATGTTTTGTAAAAGATGCGGAACAAAACTTCCAGACGATTCTAAGTTTTGTTCAAATTGTGGCTTTTCATTTGATCCTACTAACTCTACTAATTCTAATGATGCTATTTCAGAATTTCAAAAAAAATTCACAGAATCAATTCCAAATATAAAAGATTTTTTAATTTCAATATTTACTTCACCTATAAAATGTTGTATTGAATATTCAGAAAAACTTTCTCTTAAATTTTCTTCACTTTATTTTATAGTAATAGCTTTTATAATTTCATTAATATCTACACTATCTTTAAAAGGAATGATAAGTACTTTTTCAAAATCACTAATTAATTTTTTATATACTTTAGATAGTTCTGAACTTTCAAATGCCGAATTATTTTATATATCAGCTGACTTAAATGCACTATTGGATTCTATTCTTCCTTTTTCAAAGATATTTTTAACATTTATTCTTTCATTCTTTGCTTTCTTTGGATTATTAACATTAATTTGCTTCTTTATACACAATTGTATTCTTAAATATAAAGTTAAATTTAGAAAATATATTGTAGTTGCTTGTGTTGGTATTACTATTGAATCTGCAGTATTAATAATATTTATTATATTATCTATAATTATGCCTATATTAGCAATTTTATTTTTATCTGTAATAAATCTTGCTTTAACTATTATCTTATATGAAGGAATATCAAATTTAAAGGAAAAGAAACAATCTGATCCTTATTGCTTTGCTATTAGCTATACTATAGCATCTTTTATTACATCTTTTATTATTATTCAAATTATTATTTCTCATATATTTTCATTAATTACTTCTAGTTTTTATTAATATTACTAAATTATACTAATTTTTCCACGTAAAAAATACCAGTAATAACTAATTAAACTGCCTCGTGTCAAATAGATAGGGGACAGTTCAAAATTTTACTGGTATTTTTTTTATTATTTAAATTTCTCTTAATTTGTTTCTATTATATTTTTATATAAATGAAAAATTTTCTTTTGATTTCTTACTATTCTTTAAATGACTTTTTAATTTCTTCTATGAATTTATATATTGTTGGAGAAAATACTTGATGATTTTTCCATACTATTACAGCACCAGTTTCAACCTTAGGGAAAAGTTGCTTAAAACAAATATTACTTTCTTCATTAATCTTTTTCATTTTTAAATAACAATAATTTATTAATATTACATATTTTAACTTTGCTGTTTTTAATAAATACTATTATAATATATCTTGTCATTTTTATTATTTTAAAATAATAATTATAAAAATAATTGGCGGTGATTTTTTACAAATGAAAAATATTAATATTTTTGTTTATGGAAGTTTAAGAGAAGGATTTTTTAATTATGATAAATACTTATCTGGTAAAATTTCAAAGAAAATGAATGCTAAATTAAATAATGTTGAATTATATCATATGCCTTATAAGGGATATCCAGCAATAATTAATGGACAAGACTCTATATTAGGTGAAATAATGGTTATTAACGAAGCTGATTATGATTCTACTTTAGAAGCAATGGATGCAATGGAAGGGTTCTTAGGTGAAGGAAATCCTGAAAATGAATATCATAAGATGATTTTTGAAGTTGAAAATCTTGAAAGTAATGAAATTGAATCATGTTATGTTTATTTTTATAATAAAGATAAAGATGAACTTTTTGATTATAAAGCAGTTTATCTTCCTAATGGAGATTGGAAAGAACATATGTTATCAAACTATCTTGTTTAAAAAGGTGCCTTACCTAGGCACCTTTTTTACTATTATCTTGTAGCTTCTTCTTTTAATATCATTGAAACATTATATTCTTCAACACTATTAAGAGTTACATCTTTTGATGTTGGAGTATACCAATATCTACCCACAAAAAAATCCTTCCATTCATTACTAACAAAAATATATCCATGACGTGCATATATTTCATTTCTTGCAACTGCTAATTCATAAGATGATAATGATTTTAATTCCTTAGAAGTAACCTTTCTATAACTGCTATCTGGAATTATAAAATCTACATTAGAATAATCTTGATCATCATTTGAAAATCCTTCATTTTCAACCTTTTTTATCAACATTACATTAGCATATTCTATTTCGCTTAAATCATCTGTTGTAACTTTATTTTTACTTTTAACATACCATCTTTGATTACTAAAATAATTAATCATCTTTTTTTGCTTAAAAATATATCCATGACGTGCATATATTTCATTTCTTGCAATTTCTAATTCATCTGAAGTTAATCCCATTAAATCATCTTCGGTTAAATAGCGAGTACTACTATCAGGAATAACAAAGTAATTATTCTTAACAGAAGTTGTAGTTATTATATTTATTTCCTTATGTTTATTATTAAAATAATCACATTTTGAAATAGATAATACACTACTTACAATCACTACTCCACAAATAGTACCTATTACTTTCTTATTCATTATATCCCCCAATATTAGATTTGTACTTTTCTATATTATGCATGAATTTAATATTAATTTACAAATTAATGATTTTATTTAATATTATAATATAAATATATAAATAATTTTTAGATGTTAAAATATGATACTAATAGTAAGGGGATATCGCACTAAAACTTTTATACACAATATATTGTAGTATTTATTCTTAATGCGCCATCCCCTTATATAAAATAAAAACTGTTATATAAAATTTTTACACTTCTATATAACAACTTTAAAATTACTCAACTAATTATAAGACATACATTATGCTAACCTGCACATATCACCATTTTTATTAAAATCACTTTTAAACTCTAATTCACTTATAGATTTTCCTTCAACATATAATTCATACCATAAGCAAAACATAAATACTGTCCAAACCTTTCTTGAGTTATCCCTTTTTCCTTCTATATGTTCATCTAGTAAATTAATTACATATTCTTTATTTATTAGCTTATCAACATTTGCATTAGAAATAATTTCTCTAACATACTTTCCTAAATCACTTTTTAACCATACTCTTATAGGAGTTGGAAAACCTAATTTTTTCTTTTCTTTCATATAAGGTGGAACTATATCTTTAAAAGCTTCTCTTAATAAAACTTTTGTATTTTTCTTACTTACTTTTTGAGCTAAAGATAATTTTTCAGCACATTTTAAAACTTCTGTATCTAAAAATGGAACTCTTAGCTCTAAAGAATGTGCCATAGACATTTTATCAGCTTTTAATAAAATATCTCCTTCTAACCAAGTATTTATATCTATATATTGCATTGTTGTAACACTATCATAATTATTTTTATCACATTCTTTATATAACTTTGCTAAAATATCACTATATGTATTTTTTTCATCATAATCATATACCATATTTTTCACTTCTTCATTACTAAATATTTTAGCATTTCCTATATATCTATCTTTTAACTTAGTAGTTCCTCTTAATAAATAATTCTTTCCTTTTATATCTGGAAGCTTTTTAGCTACTTTATTAACTTCATATTTTATTACTTCTGGTAAATATGAAAATGGTTTAAGACTATAATATTCTTTATAAATATTATATCCTCCAAATAATTCATCTGAACCCTCACCTGATAAAACTACCTTTACATGTTTTCTGGCTTCTTTTGATAATAAATAAATTCCAACACAAGATGGATCTGCTAATGGATCATCCATATAATAAGCTACACTGGGAAGTGCTTTTATATAATCTTGCTCTGATACATTTATTGATATGTTTTCTACCCCTAAATATTTAGCTGTTTTCTTTGCAACAGTTAATTCATTATATTCCTCTACATCAAATCCAACTGAAAATGTTTTTATTTTAGGATTAATCTTTGCTGCTAAAGCTGTAACAATAGTAGAATCTATGCCTCCAGAAAGAAAACTTCCTACTTCAACATTAGCTATCATATGATGCTTTATTGAATCATTTACACAATCATAAATTTCATTTTCAGTTACTCCTTCATTACTAAACTTAATATCATGATATTTATAAAATTTTAAACTTCCATCATTTATCGTAAAATATGTACCATTTGGGACTTCCTTTATTTCATTAATAATAGTGTTATAATTAGGAGTATATTGAAATGATAAATAATTTTGTAATGCTTCATGATCTACACTTATATTTTTAAGTAACTTTATTAATGCCTTATATTCTGATGAAAAAGCTATAAAGTCATCATTATTTATATAATATAACGGCTTTATTCCAAAAGTATCTCTTGCTCCAAATACTATTTTGCTTATTTCATCATATACAATAAATGAGAACATTCCCCTTAGTTTACTTAAACACTTTTCTCCATAATTAATATAAGCTGTTAATAAAACTTCTGTGTCTGAATTTGTAGTAAATTTATTATTTTTAAGCAATTCTTTTCTTAACTCTTTATGATTATATATTTCACCATTAAATATAATAGTTTTATTTTCTTTCTTAAATGGCTGATTCCCACCTTCTAAATCTATTATACTTAATCTATTAAATCCAAATGCAATATTATCTTTTATAAAATATCCTGTATCATCAGGTCCCCTATGAATTATTTTTTTTGTTAATTGTCTTATAATAACTCCATCTGCTTCTTTATTTTTATAGTATATTGATATATGACCACACATATTACTCCTCCTATCATATCAATAATTATATCCACTTTTTTCTATAAATTTCTTTAATTTAAAATTTTTTTAAAATTTTTATATATCAAATAAAAGAAAGCATTAATATAATATATTAAAGTAATTAAAAGGATTTATTGTTTATGAAAAAATTACTAATTGGATTACTTATTTCTTGTTCTTGTTTAGGAGTTTCCTGTAATATACCTAATTCTATTTCCTCCCCTCAAAATGATTCTCACAATTATAATTCAAATGTTGAGGATTTTTATTTAGACCAAAATAAAAAAAATGATATTCAGCCATATATAGATGCTAAAGATTACTTACAAGAAGAGTTAGATGATACTGAATATAACTTTTATATATCATTAAATAAAGATACTAAAACTATAACAATTACTATTAATGAAGGCGATACTTCTGTTTCAACTTTAAGAAATTTAGGAATAGATGATGAAACTATTATAGAAGAAACAAAAATGGAAGAACTTTATTCTGCTGCTCAAAATTTTGGACTTGTAATTACTAATGAATTAACTGAATTATATGATGTTCCTGACTTGAATATAGAAATTTGTGTTAAAATAGGTAATGAACTTGTTTGTACATTTGATGGCTATGGTAATTGTTTATATAGCATATTTAATTAAATAAATATAAAAATTACTTAATTTATGTATTTTTCTCTATTAATATGATAATACTAAATTTAGAAAAAGATTTCAAAAGCTTCTTTTTCTAAAAGATAAGATATACTATCATATTGCTCTTATGATGATAGTATATCTTATCTAAAAATTTTAAAAAATATAACTGGAAATCAAATTTTCAGTTATATTTTTTAACTAATAATACTGATTTTTATATAATATAAAAAATGTGTATTTCCCATTAAGAAAATACACATTAAATAAATTAAGTATTAAAAACAGTTTTCTAAAATTTTTAAAACTTCTTCAGCAGTAAGTTTTTTATAAGCTCCTCCTAAAACTGTAGAATTTGCAATAAGTGGTAACATTTCTCTTGTAGCTCCAAGTTCACTAATTGATGTAACTATACCTAATTCCTTAATAAATGACTCTAAACATGAAATTCCTTCTTGTGCAACTTCATCTTTTGTCTTTCCTTCTTCTGAAACACCCCATACTTGTTTTGCAAATCTAACAAACTTATCTAATCCATAAGAATAAATATATCTATAATATGGAATAGAAATTGCAGCTAATCCCATTCCATGGGCACAATCAGTATATGCTCCTAATTGATGTTCTATCATGTGAACTTCCCAATCTTGTTCTTTTGATAATCCTGCAACAGTATTAAGTGCTAATGTTGCACTCCACATTATATTACTTCTTGCTTCATAATTATTAGGATCCTTAACTGCAACTCTTGAATTATCAATTACAGAACGAAGAAGTCCTTCAATTACATAATCAGATGTATTATTATCTTCACCTGAAAAATATTGTTCCATAAGATGCGACATAATGTCAAATATTCCACTTACCATTTGATACTTTGGAAGTGTAAATGTATATTCAGGATTTAATATTGAAAACTTTGGATAAACTTCTGGACCAAAAACTCTTCCTGATTTAATTTTTAATTCATCATTTGTTATTACTGATCCACCATTCATTTCTGAACCAGTACCAACCATTGTTAAAACTGAAGCAACTGGCACAATCTTATTATTTAAAGGTTCAAAGTCCATCCAATATTTCTTAAATGAATCACCCTCACAATATGCAGAAACAGAAATTGCTTTTGCACAATCTATTACAGAACCTCCACCAACAGCTAAAATAAGATCTACATTGTTCTCACGAACTAATGATGCACCTTCTAATACTTTTTCATAAGTTGGGTTAGGCATAACCCCTGATAATTCAACTACTTTCTTTCCACTTTCATTTAAAATAGTTATTAATTCATCATATAATCCTATTTTCTTAATTGCATTTTTTCCGTAAGCTAAAAGCACTGTATTTCCATAGTTAGCAAGCTCACCTTTTAAATTCTTTAAAGAATCTTTTCCAAAGTGTATTTTTGTTGGATTGTAATAAGTAAAATCATATATCATAATTAATCCCCTTTGCTTTTTAGTGCATATATTTACACTAATTATTTTTTACTACTTTATATACATATTCATTAGTATGTTTTATATTTATAATTTTTATTTATATTTTATTTAATAACTTCTTGATTTATATTCTAATATGGAGCTACTTCTACTTGAATTATGTAACAATTCTACTGATATACTCGAAATTTACATTCCAATATGGTGCTATTTAAATATCTAATATAATGTACAACATAATTTAAATTCCAATATGGTGTTTATTTTTTGCTTTAATCACTTTATTATAAAGTACTACATATGGAATCATTTGCAAATACTTTTGGTATAATTTTGTATTTTAAAATATATATGTTGCTTTTTATCTACTAATTTTTATATTTTAAATATTTTCTTTCTATTATTGATATTTATTAATTTAAAAATTGTTTTCTTTTTTACTTACACATCAAACCCTCTCCTTATAAATTTAAATTTATATCTCTACTCATATCTTTATACCCTTTTAATAATAAAAGTCACCTAAAATAAAAATTTTAAGTGACTTTTATTATTACTAAACAAGCTTTTGCTCAAATATATTATCTAAATTAAGCTTCTTAACTCTTTCTGCTATTTCATCCTTATCAATAGTGTAAAGTCCTAATTCCTGCATTCTCTTAAAATAACTAGCTCCAGCAAAGGTATATCTATCCTTTCTTCCTTCTCTAGTTTCAGCTTTTTCATTTTCATAAGCAATCAAATCACCAATAGCTATAGATGAAGGGAAAATCAAAAGATGCATTCCCATCATAAGTCTTACTGCATTATGACCAGCTAAACTTCCTGTACATATAGCTTCAGTATGACCAACAAAAAGGCCTGACTTTTCTCCTGCACAGAAAAGGTTATCAACTCCAACAACCTTCATATCATTAGTTCTTGGAGCAACAGATAAATACCTTATAGAATTTCCTTTACTTCCTGCATAAGGATCAACATACTTAGCATGTTCAAGCCCATGTATCTTTCTTAACTTTTCTAAAGGATAATAAGTTGTCATAAGCTTAGCATGTGCAGTGTGTACAAAAGTGCAACTTTTGCAACATTGTTTTCAGTAATAAAGTTTAATATTAATACCATTACACTACAAGATATGGAATTAGATACATTTGCTCAAAAATTAAGATATCTTAGACTAGAGAGAAATCTAAATCAACATGAATTTGCTAATTTATTGAATAAGAGCTTTACTAGCGTATGTAATTGGGAACAAGGAAATCGAATTCCTAAAACAGAAACTATAAAAGAAATAGCTGAAGTTCTTAATGTTGATTATACATATTTTAAAGACCAGTAATTTGAAAATTACCGGTCTTTAAACACTATAAAAAGAGTTAGTGTTTAATTAAAATGGACCCTATATAGTAGACACTCAAAAAAAGAGTATCTATATAGAGTCTTTTTTTTGTACAATAAATTAATGAGTTGATTAAAATACAAAAATCCTGATATGTTAATCGTAAATCACTTACTAACTCACACTCTTTTAGTTTATTACTTAACTCTTTTTCTATATCTATCAACGTTAGATTTTCTAACATTTATACACTCCCCCGTTTAAAAATGAAGTAATATTTTTAAAAGCATAATTTAAATTAAACTATACCCTTTGTCAAGGACAGTTTAAAAAAGAGTAGACTAATTTAAGAGATGATTTCTGTATTGAACAGGAGTCATCTT
>OGGV01000086.1_pt1 | contig 76338 bp, 60 predicted proteins | sample 1571301 | NCBI WGS metagenome assembly OGGV01 (sample SAMEA2582072, study PRJEB24529) | metagenome | biome: Human gut stool | place: China | collected 2011
TTTCCCATAATGGACACATCCTTTCTTAACTAAATATTATTTTAACTTAGTTCGTCTTAATGTGTCCACTACTTTATACTAACACCAATAGTGACTAAGATAAGTATTTAGCACGTTCAATGCAAGAGATGTCAAAGATACTTAAGGAAACAACTTTGAAAGAAAATAAGAAATAATTGATAAAAAATTTATATTAGAAGACTAGATATTTAGACGCAATAAGGAGTGAAAAATAATTTCTTAAGGCGTCTTTTTTATAGGAGGAAAATTAAAATTAAAGCAATTATTTATACGTCAAATACCGGCAGTATAGCTCATTATGCAAAGCTGTTAGCAGAAAAAGTTAATTTGCCTGTATATAATATTAAATTAGGTAAGTTATGAAAGTTTTAATTAACACATTAACAGCGGATTTGTTTCTTAAATTATATACATCAGTTGGTTGGATTGCATCTTGTAAAGAACAAGTAGAACAAGCATTAGAAAATACATTGGCATCATTTGTTGCATATGAAGATGATAAGCCTGTTGGAATGGTTAGGATTTTAGGGGATAATGGAATGTCATTTTATATAAAGGATTTTGCGGTGATACCTAAATATCAAGGAAAAGGTATTGGCAAGCTTCTTATTTCAGAAGTGCAGAATTATATATTGAGTAACATTGATAAAGATTGGTCAGTTAGTTTAGAATTGATTACTACAAAAGAAGGAGTAAAATTTTATAAAAAGAATGGATTTGAGGAAAGGCTATGTGAATGGGATGGGCCTGGTATGTTTAAAATGATTAAAAACATATCTAATTTAATTACTGATTGAAGCATAGGTATGAAATTTGTTTATTTCATGTTTTATGTAATAGTTAAGTAGTTTATAGAAATTTTAAGTTGCTTTAAGATTTATTTTATATTATTAAATAATTATTTATATACTTTATTTGTTAAATCATTATCTAATATGGTATAATTTTTATTACATAAATACAATAAATGGAAAATTTGGTTTTGATTAATATATTTAATATAAAGTAATTGTAGGTGAAATATGAACAATAAAAAAGATGTGCATGTAGCATTGCAGGAAAGTTTTAAAAAGTTAATACTCAAGCATAACTTTGATAAGATAACAATTAAAATGATAACTGATGAAGCTGGTCTTATTAGGCCAACATTTTACAACCATTATGCAGATAAATATGAGGTTTTAGAAGAAATTTTTTATAATGATATCTTTAAGGGAAGTAAAATGCTTATTGAGAATAAAATGCCATATGAAGCTATATATTATATGTTTTCAAGAATAGAAAGCAATAAGAAATTTTACTTACAAGCAATAAAAATAACAGGACAAAATTCTTTTGAAGAAATTATAAATAATAATTTAATAAAAATTTTTAAGAATTTGTTTAATCAATATGATATTAATAATAGTAAAGAAAAGTTTTCAGTAAATGATATTGCAGAATATTATTCCAGGGGATTAACTTTCATAATTAAAAGGTGGATTGAACAAGGAATAAAAATATCATCAAGAGAACTAGCAGATAAATATAAGATTTTAGTAACTAATTCATTAGATGATATAATACATGATTTAACTTAATAATAATTTAAATTATAAAAACTCTAGTATGTAAATTGAATATTAGAGTTTTTTTATTTCAAAATATACAATTTAATGAATTTGTATTTTTAAAATTACAGAAAAATAAAATTGTTTATTTATTAAAACAAAATAAATAAATTATATATTCTAAAATATGGAATATGGTATTAAAATAAAAAGCATGAGGAGGGAAGTGGATGAATGAGGTTATGGGAAATAATTATAGTTTCAGTAGGGTTATCATTAGATGCATTCACCATAGCAGTATGTAGGGGATCTACACAGGGAAAATTGAATAAGCTAACGGCTACATTGGTTGGAATCATATTTGGTTTAATTCAAACATTGATGTTAGCTGCTGGAATGATTATTGCAATATACCCTATGTTAAATATACAAAATGAAAAAATTATATCTATTAATCAATGGTTTTCAGCAATCATACTAATTTATTTAGGTATAAAATTTTTAAAAAACTCATTTAAAATTAATAAGTATGAAGAAAAACGGCAAGAGTTTTTTGGATATAAATACAGTATGGCATTAGCATTTGCAACAAGTATAGATGCCTTTATTTTAGGTATTGGATTTGGATTATTAAGAACAAATCTTATAACAAATATGATAGTTTTATTTATTGTTACAAGCATATTAGTTGCATATGGGTTATGGGTTGGATACTGTATGGGAAACAAATACAAAAAACAAATAGATATATGTGGAGGAATCATTCTTTTAACTATTGGCATAAAGATTATATGTAATTATTTTAATATTATATGAAGGGGAGAGATATTTAAATGTTAAGTCCAAAGTATAAGATTCAACAATTTGCATTAAAACAAGTTTTGGGGTATTTGAAGAAAGATCCTCAAAAAAATTTACCTAAGATAATGGAATGGGTAAGAAAATTTGATACAGAAAATATATATGTAGATCAATATGATATGATTGAAGAATACTTAAGGGACCCTAATAACAACTGGACTCAGTTAATGTGTAACATAATCAATAATGTACATCAAAAAATAGTTCAAACAGTATTTACAAACTTTTTATTAAATGCATCAATTAGGGGTTGGGCTGAAATACAAAAAAATAAAGAAAAGTATGGTCATGAAATACCATTTACAATATTAGTAGATCCAACAACAGCTTGTAATAAACATTGTATTGGATGTTGGGCTGCAGATTATAATAAGGCATTAAATTTAAGTTATGAACAATTAGACAAGTTGTTTACAGAAGGAAAAGAGTTAGGAATATACTTTTATATAATGACTGGTGGAGAACCATTGGTAAGGAAAAAAGATATATTAAAGCTTGCTAAAAAACATAATGATTGTGTATTTATGTTCTTTACAAATGGTACTTTAATAGATCAACAGTTCTGTGATGATTTAATTGAAGTTGGTAATTTAGTACCAACAATTAGTGTTGAGGGATTTGGTGATGCTACAGATGGAAGAAGAGGAGAAGGTTCTTGGAATGATATAATGAGAGCTATGGATCTTATGAAATCTAATAAAATACCATTTGGATTCTCAACTTGCTTTACAACAGCAAATTGTGATAGTGTTCTTTCAGAAAAATTTATTGATTTAATGATAGATAAGGGAGCTTATTTCTCTTGGTACTTTACATTTATGCCAATAGGATGTAAGACAGATACTTCATTAATGGCAAATCCAGATCAAAGAGAAAAGTTATATAGAACAATTAGAGCATGGCGTAACACTAAATCAATATTTAATATGGATTTTTGGCATGATGCAGAATATGTTGGAGGATGTGTTGCAGGTGGAAGAAGATATTGTCATATAAATGCAAATGGTGACGTAGAACCTTGTGTATTTTGTCATTATTCAAATGCAAATATAAAGGATGTTTCTTTAATTGAAGCTTTGGGTCAACCATTATTTATTGAATATCAAAAGAATCAACCATTTAATAAAAATCAATTTAGGCCATGTCCAATATTAGATAATGCTCCTAAGATAGCAGAAATGGTTAAGAATTCAGAAGCTAAGTCTACTGAGTTTATAGATCCTGAAAATGTAGATGACTTATGTAATAAAACTATAAATTATGGATTAACTTGGGCTAAGAGAGCAGAAACATTATGGGAAGAAAATATAGAAAATAAGAGAAAAGCCAAAGAAGAAAAGGAAAGAATAAAAAGGGAAAAAGAGGATTGTTTAATAAAAAATTAAATAGAATAAAATAAGCGGTAGGGAAAACTTACTGCTTATTTTATTGAATAAAAATTATAATAAATGGAATAATTTTAAATAAGGGGCTTATTATAGGCTATACTTTGCTGTTTATTAGTATAATCATAGCGCCATAAGAATTAAATAAGCAGCAAAGTTTAATTATTAAATAAAATAAAAGAATAGGAGTTTATTTATGGATTTAGAAAAGAACTTTTTAAAAACATTTTTAAATAAATTCAAGGGGGTTTGCTTTAATATAAGATTTTGGGATGGAGAAGATTTTAAGGTAGGGAATGAAGAAGTAAAATTTAATATTATTTTACATAAACCATTAAGAAAAAAGGATATGTTAACAAGTACCTCATTATCATTTGGAGAAGCTTATATGAGAGGAGATATAGAAATAGAAGGAGATTTATTTGTTGTATTTGATGAATTACTTAAATGCATTGATGAGTTTTCAACTAATTTTGGAGCATTAACAAAGATATTTGGAGGATCAACATCTAAGAAAAAGCAAAAAGAAGAAGTTTCATCACATTATGATATAGGAAATGATTTTTATAAGATATGGTTAGATGATACATTAAGCTATTCTTGTGCATATTTTAAAAATAATGATGATTCCTTATATGATGCTCAAATGAATAAAATTCATTATATTTTAAGGAAATTAAATCTATCTGAAGGATTATCATTACTTGATATTGGATGTGGATGGGGAGGGTTACTTATTGAAGCAGCAAAAATTTATAAAATAAGAGGATTAGGAATTACATTAAGTGAAGAACAATATAAGGCATTTAAAGAAAGAATAGAAAAAGAAAGTCTTCAAGAATACTTAGATGTAAAGCTAATGGATTATAGAGAATTAGAAAATAGCAAATTATCATTTGATAGAATAGTTAGCGTTGGTATGATAGAACATGTAGGAAGACCTAATTATGATTTATTTTTTAAAAATGTAAATGTTGTTTTAAAAGAAAGTGGATTATTTTTGCTTCATTATATTAGTGGGATTAAAGAATCAGAAGGTGATGCATGGATTAAAAAATATATATTTCCTGGAGGAGTTATACCAAGTTTAAGAGAAATTATAAGTATTTCATCAGAATATAAATATCATATTTTAGATGTGGAAAGTTTAAGATTACATTATAAAAAGACCTTATTAATGTGGGCTAAAAATTTTGATAATAATATAGATAAAATTAAAGCTATGTTTGATGATGAATTTATAAGAATGTGGAGAATGTATTTATATTCATGTGCAGCTTCATTTAATAATGGAGTTATAGATTTACATCAGATATTATTTGTAAAAGGTGTTAATAATAATTTACCTATGACTAGGAGTTATATGTATAAATAATATAAAAAAAGTGGCATAAGCCACTTTTTTTGTCCTAATATTTTAAAACACACTTAAATTATTGATTAATTTATTATTATTCACCAAGAATTTCGTTAATAGCATTTTTATAAGCATCAGCTTTTGCGCCAAATATTGCTTGAATTCCGTTTCCAACTTCGACAACACCAGCAGCTCCTAGAGATTTTAATTGATCCTTATCAACATTTGCCTTATCTTTAACTTCAACTCTTAATCTTGTAATACAAGCATCAACAGATACTATGTTTGCTTCTCCACCTAAAGCAGCTAATACTAAAGGAGCTTTTTCAGCTATTTCACCCTTAGCAGAAGTTTTTGTTGGAGCAGCTTCAGCAGCAGCACCTTTACCTTTTTGGTAATCAGCTTTTGTGAATAATTTAGTTTCTTCGTTATCCTCTTCTCTACCTGGAGTTTTTAAGTTTAACTTAGTAATTAAGAAGTAGAATACTACATAATATAATACTGCATATACAGCACCAACAGCTAAAACCCAATACCAGTTAGTTGGAACACCAGCACCAGCTGGAAGTAAACCAAATAATGCATAGTCAATTACACCACCAGAGAATGTCATACCTATGAATACATTTAATATATCCATTAAGAAGAATGCTAAACCTGAAAATACACAGTGTACAGCATATAAAGCTGGAGCAACGAATAAGAATGTAAATTCTAATGGTTCAGTTATACCAGTTAAGAATGACGTTAATGCAGCTGTAGCTAATAATGAACCAACAACTTGTTTCTTGTTTGGCTTAGCAGCTTTGTACATAGCAAATGCAGCACCAGGAAGACCAAACATCATGAATGGGAATTTACCAGCCATAAATCTAGTAGTTCCACTAATTACATCGCTCATAGTTGAAGCAGAAGCACCAACTAAGCTTGACATACTTGATAATTGAACGAAGTAAGCAGTATTTGCACCAGCAACAGTTTGAACAGCACCATTAACTAAAACATTACCTTCAACTAATGAACTATACCAGAATGGAGTATAGAATACGTGATGTAATCCAAATGGTATTAAGGCTCTTTCAATTAATCCGTAGAAGAATGTACCAATTGCACCAGCATTTTTAACTAAAGTAGATAATACACTAATACCATCTTGAACAACTGGCCATACAAATGCTAATATAGCACCAACAAATGCCATAGTAACAGCAGTAACTATAGGAACAAATCTTGATCCAGAGAAGAATCCTATAATAGCTGGTAATTGAATAGTATGGAATTTATTGTGTAATAAAGCTGTTATTAAACCAGTAATTATACCACCAAATACTGACATATTTAATGTAAATATACCAACATTAGTAGTAACATATGAACCGTAATTACCAACTGAATCAGGAGTAACAACTCCTAATTGAGTAACACCTAAAGATAAAAGTGTAGATATAACTTGGTTCATTACAAAGAATCCAAATACAGATGCTAAAGCAGCAGTACCTTTATCTTTTTTTGCTAAACCAACAGCAACACCAACAGCAAATAATATTGGTAAGTTACCAAATACGATATCTCCTACATTTTTCATAACTGTTAATACAGCAGTAACTGCAGGAATGTTAACAAAACTAATTAATCCTTTATAGATTGCAGGGGCATCTTGTAAAGTTGCGATACCTAAGAAAGCACCACCGATACCAAGTAATATACCTGCAATTGGAAGGGCAGCAATTGGAAGCATTATAGCTTTACCAATTCTTTGTAAAAATTGCATCATTGTGATTATTCCTCCTAGAATTTATATTTTAAATTAAATAAACATAATAGCATGAGCTTGATAGAATATTGTAATTAAACAATAAAAAAAGGCTCAAATATCTATAAATTATATAATTATCCCTAAGTATCATTTTGGAATAAACAACAATTTATACATATTTAAGCCTTGCCTGCATTACCAGTAACACACTAATTATTAGATTACATTACATATAATAACATAATCTAAATTTAATGTAAAGCTTTTTTGAAAAATATAATAAGGAATTACTTAATAAGTGGATTTATAGCAATAAATATCTATTTTAATTATTATAAAAATAGATATTTAGTAAATTATAAGGAAAAGGTAAAATTTGAATTGAGATTTAAACAAAAGTTATCCACAGATTGTGGATAAAATCTAAAAAATGTTGAAAACTTTTTTATAGTATTGACACAATATATTAGGTTATTATAAAAATAAACAACTATATAGTGGGTAATGTAAAAAATATGAAAAGTTTGTAGAACAAATAATGCGAACTTACATTCTAAAAAGTAAAGTTATCAACAATATCCACAGAATTGTGGATAAAAGTTGTGGATAACTTGATAATAAGTTAAATATTCAAATAAAAATACGGTAATATGTAATTAAAGTTTGTGGATAACTTTTATTAAAAGATATAGAAAAATGTAATATACAAAAATTTTAAAGGGGTGAGTTATATAAAATGAAATATAATAAAAATGTAAAAAAAGCAGAGTTTATAAATAGACCCAATAGATTTAATGCAGTAGTTAAATTAGAAGAAGAAGAAATAACAGTACATGTACCTAATACTGGAAGGTGTGGAGAATTGCTTGTAGAGGGGTATACTGTATTTTTAAGAGAGGAAAATAATCCTACTAGGAAAACTCCATATGATTTAATTGCTGTTTATAAGGGAAATAAATTAATAAGTATGGATTCTCAAATACCTAATAAAGTTGTAGAAGAAGCTTTAAAAAATAAAAAAATAAAGAAACTTGTTAAATATACAAATATTTTAAGAGAGAAGACCTTTGGAAAAAGTAGATTTGATTTTAAGATTTCTAACGATTTAGGAGAAGAATACTATTTAGAAGTAAAGGGAGTTACATTAGAAAGTGATGGATATGCTAAATTTCCAGATGCACCTACAAAGAGGGGCGCAAAGCATCTATTAGAACTAGTTGAAGCTAAAAATAATGGATATGGTGCTGGTGTAATGTTTTTAATACAATTAGAAGATGTTAATAAGTTTTCGCCAAATAATGAAAGAGATAAGGAATTTGGAGAAGCATTGAGAATTGCAGCAAAAAATGATGTGGATATTTTTGCATATAATTGTATAGTAACGGAAGATGGAATAGAAATAAATGAAGAAGTAGAAATAATATTAACTTAAAGTTCTTTAAATATTAAATTTAAATAGTATAATTATATCTATAAAACTAGTGTTAGGAGTGTTTAGATGGAGAATAAGAGACATAAAAATGTGCCTGAAATAAAAGGACTTTTAAGAAGTCATGTTGTAGAAGTTCCTTCATGTATTAGGGATTGTTCAGGGATAAAAATTTTTGGCAAAAGAATAAAATCTTTACTATTTACAACAGATGTTGCAATAATTAGAAATACAAATGCAGATGCAATAATTGCAGTATATCCATTTACTCCTCAGCCGTTAATAACATCAGCATTAGTAATGGCAGCAGATGTGCCAGTCTTTTGTGGAGTTGGGGGAGGAATAACTCAAGGAAAGAGGGTAGTTAATTTAGCATTAGATGCAGAATTTAAAGGGGCTATGGGAGTAGTTGTAAATGCACCTACTTCAAATGAAGTTGTTTCAAGAATTAGGGAAACTATAGATATACCATTAATAGTTACAGTAGTATCTATTAATGAAGACATAAGAAAAAGAATAGAATCTGGAGCAACAATATTAAATGTTTCAGGTGGAAAAGATACTCCCAATATAGTTAGAAAAATAAAAGAAGAATTTCCAAACTTCCCAGTAATAGCTACAGGTGGACCAAATGAAGAAACGATAAGAAAAACAATAGAGGCAGGTGCAAATGCTATAACTTATACGCCACCAACAAATGGAGATACTATGAGTAGTTTGATGGATAAATATAGAAGTTTATAGAAAAATTATCATAAAAAATAAAATATGGTTGAATAATTTAAATAATATGGTATCATATTAATAACAATGTACATATCATATATAATAGATTTATTATTGATGAAAATATGTTATTTTAATTATTTAAATAAAATTTTATAAAAAACCTATGTTAGAGGTGCTATTTATAAATAGTAATAAATTGGAGCTGACGGGCTATGATAATTTATGAAAGGTATAGTAGCCGAAGGAATATTTTATGTAAAGGGGTATTTCTGGGTATGTATATAACATATGCATAACTGTCACGAAAGTGGAGTGCTAAAAAGGTGCAATTATTCAATCAAAAAAATTGAGTTTATTTTGTGAATAAAACTTGCATTTTAATAAGTAAACTACCCTTATAGGTTTTTATATGGGTAGTTTTTTATCGTTATTTTAAATAAAAGTTAATAATTTGTAGATTAAATATAATTTTTAAATAGTTTATGAATGAGGTTTATAATAAATGGCTTCTAATTAAATAGATTATTGGAGGTATAATAATGAAATTATTTGGGGCAATGAAAGTTAAAAACAATGAATTATTAGTAGGAGGTGTTAGTTGTAGTCATTTAGTTAGAGAATTTGGATCTCCATTATATGTAATGGATGAGAAGTTATTGATAAATACTTGTAAAGATTACTATGATAATTTTAAATGTAAGGAAGAAAATAATAAGGTAGCTTATGCTGGAAAGGCTTTTTTGACAAAAGCAATGTGTAAATTAGTAGAAGAACAGGGTCTTTATTTAGATGTAGTATCAGGGGGAGAGTTATTTACTGCTTATAAAGCTGGATTTCCTTTAAATAAAGTATATTTCCATGGAAATAATAAAAGCAGAGGGGAAATTGAATTAGGTGTTAAACTTGGTGTTGGAAGATTTGTTGTAGATAATTTAAGTGAAATGAAAATGTTAAATAAAGAATCAAAAAGATATAATAAGATACAAGATATTTATTTAAGATTAACACCAGGAATAGAAGCTCATACTCATGAGTATATAAAGACAGGACAAATAGATTCTAAATTTGGATTTGCTCCAGTTGGAGAAACAATTATGGAGGCAGTAAAACATGCATTAGATTGTGAAAATTTAAATTTAAAGGGATTACACTGTCATATAGGATCCCAAATTTTTGAAACAGAACCTTATGAAGATGCTGTTGAAATTATGATGAAGTTTATAAAAGAAATTAAAGAACAGACTGGATATACTATACACGAATTAGATTTAGGTGGTGGATTTGGTATACATTATACTGATGGGGATAATCCAAAATCAATAAAAGAGTATTGTAAAGTAATATTGAAAAAAGTTGATGAGGTATGTTCAAATTTAAATGTAGAAAAACCTATATTAACGATAGAACCAGGAAGATCAATAGTTGGAAATGCTGGAATTACACTTTATACAATTGGAGCAATTAAAAATATACAAGGTGTAAGGACTTACGTTTCTGTAGATGGAGGGATGACTGATAATATAAGACCTGCTTTATATGGAGCAAAATATGAAATGGCAATTGCAAATAAGATGAATGAAAAATTAGATACAAGAGTAGCTATAGCAGGAAAATGTTGTGAATCAGGAGATGTATTTATTGATGATATATGTATTCAAAATCCTGAAATAGGTGATATTCTTGCTGTATTTTCAACTGGTGCATATGGATTTTCAATGTCAAGTAATTATAATAAGAATCCTAAAGCTCCTGTAATATTTGTTAAGGATGGTATTGTAAGAGTTGTATCTAAAAGACAAAGTTATGAAGAACTTTTAGCTTTAGAAATTTAAAGAGTTTTCAACTTTGTATATAATGAAAATAAAATTTTAAGAATTTATAAAGATTATATATAAGTAGCTATATCAAATTTAGGTATGGCTATTTTTTTATTACAATATTATAATAAATTAAAATATATATAAAATATATATAGCGTTAATAAAATTTTTTGTTGTAACAAAATTGACATAATAAATGTATATAATGAAGAGTAATACTATTAGTTATTATATAAATATGGTATACTTAATATAACTATCCAACATATATAGATTTTAATTAATAATCTATATTATATATAAAGGAAAAGAGGGTTAGTATAGTATATATGAAGGAACAAAAATTTATAATTGATAGGATAGAAGAAGATTATGTTATCTTAGAAGATGAGAATCATAATATAATTTCAAAAAATATAAATTCATTTTGTATTAAACCTAATGAAGGTGATGTAGTAATTATAAATGAAAATAATTTACCTAAAGTAAACATAGAAGCAACTAACAAGAGAAAAAAAGAAATAAGCATTTTAATGAAAGGTATGTGGGAAGAGTGAGAATAGAATTAAAAAAAACAAATTTCTTTACTGAATGGGTTGTACCAATATTAATAGCATTAGTATTAGCATTTTTAATTAATAAGTTTTTAATTTTTAAGGTTAAAATTCCATCTGAATCTATGGTTCCAACATTAAATGTTGGTGATAGATTATTTGTTACAAGAATTCATAATCCAGAAAAACTTAAGCGTGGAGATATAGTGGTGTTTCATTCAGATGAAAAAAATGAAGATATGATTAAAAGATTAATAGGATTACCAGGTGATAAGGTAGTTATCAAAGATGGGATTGTAACTGTAAATGGTGAAACACTAAAAGAAAATTACATAGGAACTGCAGATAATTATAGTGGAGAATTCGAAGTACCTGAAGGTAAGTATTTTTTCTTAGGAGATAATAGATACTGGTCATTAGATTCAAGGTATTGGGAAAATCCGTATATTGATGGTAGTAAAATAAAAGGCAAGGCTCAAATAAAAGTATATCCTTGGAGTGAATTTGGAAAAATAAAATAAGAGTTTTGAGAAAGATTTTAGGATTAGTAGGAGATTAAAAAAATATGAATAATAATGTAAATAATAGAAAAGATGGAGACAAGAAAAAGAATGGCAAATTCTTGTTAATATATGTTGTAGTAGCTTTCTTATTCTTATATTCATTTTCAACTGCAAAAGAAATGTTAACTACTAAAGAAATTTCATATAATGAATTTGTTAAAATGGTTGAAAATAAGGAAGTAAAGAAAGTTACAGTAGATGGAACAGCACTTGTAATCACACCACAAGATTCAAGTGAAATGAAAGGAAAAGTTTTATATACAGGAAATGCAGATAATCCTAATTTAATAAAGTTATTAATAGATAATAATGTAGAATATTATCCAGAAATAACTAAACAACAATCAGTGTTTATGGATTTTATAATAATAAATGTATTACCATTAGTTATAATGTTCTTTATAGTTAGATTTGTATTTAACAAAATGTCTAAGAAGATGGGGGGCGGCCCAATGGGAATGGGTGGCTTAGGAAAAAGTAATGCTAAAGTTTATGTAGAAAAAGATATTAAGGTAAGCTTTGAAGATGTAGCTGGTCAAGATGAAGCTAAAGAATCATTAACAGAAATAATAGATTTCCTTCATAATCCAAAGAGATATACTGAAATAGGTGCTAAATTACCTAAGGGAGCACTTTTAGTAGGGCCTCCAGGAACAGGTAAAACACTTATAGCAAAGGCGGTTGCTGGTGAGGCAAAGGTTCCATTCCTTTCGGTTTCAGGTTCAACTTTCATTGAGATGTTTGTTGGTATGGGAGCTGCTAAAGTAAGAGATTTATTTAAAGAAGCTGAAAAAATGGCTCCTTGTATAATATTTATAGATGAAATTGACTCTATTGGTAAGAGCAGAGATAGTCAAATGCAAAGCAATGATGAAAGAGAGCAAACTTTAAATCAATTACTTACTGAAATGGATGGGTTTGATACATCAAAGGGAATAGTTATTTTAGGTGCAACAAATAGACCTGAAATACTAGATAAAGCACTTTTAAGACCAGGTAGATTTGATAGAAGAGTTATTGTTGATAGACCAGATTTAAAAGGAAGAATTGCAATATTAAATGTTCATTCTAAGGATGTTAAAATGTCATCAAATGTTAACTTAGAATCAATTGCAAAAGGAACCCCAGGAGCTGTAGGAGCTGATCTTGCTAATATAGTAAATGAAGCAGCATTAAGAGCAGTTAGAAGTGGAAGAGAAGAAGTTATTCAAGAAGATTTAGAAGAAGCAGTTGAAGTTATAATTGCAGGTAAAGAAAAGAAAGATAGAATACTTTCTAAGAAAGAAAGAGAAGTTGTTGCTTTCCATGAGGTTGGGCATGCATTGGTTGCAGGGCTTTTAGAAGGGACAGATCCAGTTCATAAAATAACAATAGTTCCTAGAACAATGGGAGCATTAGGATATACTATGCAACTTCCAGAAGAGGAAAAATACCTTGTTTCTAAAGAAGAACTTATGAATCAAATAATGGTTATGTTAGGTGGTAGAGCTGCAGAAGAAGAAGTATTTAATCTTGTATCTACAGGTGCTTCTAATGATATTGAAAGAGCAACTCAAACAGCAAGAAATATGGTAACTATTTATGGTATGACTGATAATTTTGATATGATGGCATTAGAATCAGTTCAAAATAGATATTTAGATGGAAGGGCTGTTAGAAATTGTAGTGAGGAAACATCAACTTTAATAGATAAAGAGGTTTTAAGTATAATAAGGGAATGTCATCAAAAGGCAAGAGAAATATTAAGAGAAAATAGAGATTTATTAAATAAAATTTCTGAATACCTATTAGAAAAGGAAACTATTTTTGGAGATGAATTCTTTAAGTTTGTATATGAAAAATATCCAGAACTAAAGGAAAAAAGAGAAGAAGAAAAGAAGAGTAGAGAACTTGAAATAAATAAAAAATATACAGAAGCTTGTGCTGATACAGCAGAAGAGCTGGATGATAAGAAAGTAGCTCAAGAGGTTATAGAAGCTGTTGAGCAAGAAGAAGAAAATATAATTAAAGAAGCAGAAGAATCAAAGTCTGAAGTTTTATTAGATATGGATAAGGAAGATAAATAATAAAAATATTGATTATTTATGTTTTTAAATCAATAAATTAAAAAATATTTAATTATGATAATAAGGAGTTAAGCAGTAAAACAAGCTTAACTCCTTAAACATTGTTAGTAAGTGGCAAGTGGTAAGTGGCAAGTTGTGGATGGAATTCCTTAGGGAATTTCTTAAATTTATTTTATAAAATTCAGCTAAGGCTGAATTTATACCAAAGCTTTTCACTTTTCACTTGTCACTTGAAACTTACAACTAAAAAAATCGTGGAGGGGTTTATTTTGAATAATTTTGAGTTTTTACAAGAAGAGCAAAATTTAGAATATACTTTGAATTTATTAAGTCAGGAAATATTAAATTACATACAAAAAAGAAAAGATGTTTCAGATTACATATTAGAATATAGAAAGAAGTTTATTGAAGAGTATAGAGATGACGAAGATAAAGTAATGGAATATTTCGATCATGAGAGATATGTAAAAGAAGAAATGTATAGAACTATAGATAAAAAATTAGCTGAATTTACAAAGTTAAAGGAATCACCTTACTTTGGAAAAGTTAATTTTGAGGATAATGGATATGCAGAACAAATATATGTTGGTAGATATGGATTAACTCCAGAAGGAAATTTTGATGCTGCCATAGTAGATTGGAGAGCACCAGTTGCATCATTATTTTATAAGGGAACATTAGGTGAAACTAGTTACAAGTCACCAGATGGAGAAGTTCTAGTAGATATATTAGCAAGAAGACAAATAATGATTAAAAAAGGAAAATTAGAAGGGTTCTTCGATTCAGATATTGATGTTAAAGATGATATTCTTCAAATGATTTTATCATCAAATGCAGGAGAAAAGCTTAAGGATATAGTTATGACTATCCAAAAGGAGCAAGATGAAATCATAAGAGAAGAAAGAATGAAGGTTGTAGTAGTTAACGGTGTTGCAGGTTCTGGTAAGACTACAATTGCACTTCATAGAGTTGCTTATCTTTTATACAATTTCAGAGAGCAGTTAGGCGATAAGGTATTAATATTAGGACCTAATGATATATTCATTGATTATATAGGGGAGGTTCTTCCTACTTTAGGTGAAAGTAATGTTAATCAACAAACGTTTGCTCATTTTGTAATAAATGAAATTGGATTAAATGAACCAATAATTAATTTTACAGCTTATTTAGAAGAAGTTTTAAAAGGCAATGAAGAAGTTATAAATGAAATTAAATATAAGGCTGGAGAAGGATTTATATCTGTATTAGATAAGAAATGTGAGGACTTAGAAAATAGTTATTTTAATGTTCAGGCAGCTAAATTCTTTGATGAAGAAGTAGTTTCAATAGAAGAAATTAATGACTTGTTTGAAAATTACTATAAGTATATGCCTTTATTTAGAAGAAGCAAAAAAATAAAGAGAATAATTACTGAAAAGCTTAAAGATAAAAGAGATGAATTAGTAAGAAATTTAAATGCTGAAGTGAAGGGAAAATTAGCTTCTTTAACAGAAGAACAATTAGTTATTGAACAAAATAATATAGAATTCCAAAGAAAAATAAGGATTAGAGAAATTGTTAGAGAACTAATGATTCAAAAGGAAAACTTAGCAAAGTGGATAGATAATGAAAGCATAGTAGATATTTATAAAGAATTTACTAATACTGAAAATTTATCATACTTAGATTTACCAGCAATACTTTATTTAATGATTAAGCTTGATGGTAAGAAAGCTAGTAAAGAAATTAAGCATATAGTAATTGATGAAGCTCAAGATTATAGCATGCTTCAGTTCATTGTATTAAAGAAATTAACAGGATGTAAGAGTTATACTATAGTTGGAGATTCGAATCAAAGGCTTATAAAAGTAGAAGAAGAGCCAGCTATGCTTAAGCTTAAATCTTTATTTGGCGGATTTGTTAAGAATTATGCCTTAAATAAGAGTTATAGATCTACATTCCAAATTATGGAGTATGCAAGTAAGTTATTAGATGAAAATGCAATAGTACCATTTGTTAGAAAAGGTAAGTTTGATGTTGAAGAAGTGGAAGTTAAAGATGAAGATGATTTAATAGATACTATTTTAGAAACATTAGAAGATTATGATGATGAAAATTATGATAATATTGCAATTATAACTAAAGATAAAGAAGAACTTAAGAAAATAGCACCTGAACTTAAAAAGTTTACTAAACTTTTAGCTTTTGATAGAGAAGATGTTATTTATAGAGGGGGAAAAGTTATAGTTCCTTCTTATTATGCTAAAGGACTTGAATTTGATGGTGTTATAATAGTTAATTTTGATGATAATACTGATGATTTAGTTAAATATATTATGGCAACAAGAGCACTTCATAGATTAAAAGTAGTAAATTATAGGATGGGTAGAATATAGGAACGGGGATGTCGCATTAAGAATAAATACTACAATATATTGTGTATAAAAATTTTAGTGCGACCACCCAATATAAAGTATTAAATTATAATGATTATGGATAATTTTAAGTCTAAAAGAATCAAAGGTCATGATAGTGAGGTAGAAGAACTTAATCGATAACTGAAAACTACAAAAAATAGCAGAATGTACAAAAAGATATTTTATTTAAATCCTTAATAAAAATATACTTTTTTATAAAAATATTTTAAAATTTATATTTATGCAAAAATAACTTTACAATATGCATAAAAAATTGTATATTATAAAGGACAAATAGATATGAAGTAGGTAGAGGTTGCGATATTTAATAGTATATTTGCGGAGGTAAGCACAAGGATGTAAATAGAAAGGAAGTTTCGCCGAAATATATAGCTAATGCTTTGAGGTTATATTATTGGGGTTATATATAATATATATAACACTGTCACATTTTGTGAAGAGCTATCACTAATATGATTATATTTTTACAAATGATAAATTAAAATTAGTTTTTGTAGTGATATGGTCTTGAGTGATAAACTCAAGACTTTTTTATGTATAGGAAATTGTAAAGCTAGTTATATCAATGGATTTCAATATTTAAAGTTGTAAATTTTATACCACGAAGTTGACGTGGCGATAGCCACTTTGTTCTTAAAAAGTTATTTTTTATAAGTAAAATAATTTTTAATATATATCTCCTTCATCTATGATGTCGAAATAATGCTTAGGGGGAGTTTTTAGCTATGCAAAATGCAGTAAATAATGAAAAAAAGGGATTTTTAAAGAATTTTAGTAATGGAATAAAAGTCCCACATACATTAGTTATTATTTTTTCAATAATAATACTAATGGCAATAGCAACATACATAGTTCCTGGTGGTTCATATGATAGAGTAATAGCTGATGTAAATGGACAAAGTAAAACAGTAGTATTAAATGGTTCATTCCACTATGTTGAAAATGAAGCACAAGGATTGTTTTCAGTAATGCAAGCACCTATAAGTGGATTAGAACAATCAGCTGAAATTATAGCATTTTTATTTATAGTTGGTGGTGCATTTAGTTTAATAACGAGAACAAAAGCAATAGATTCAGCTATTGCAAAGGTTGTTAGTATTTTTAAGGGAAATGAATTATTAATAATTCCTATTATATTTACATTGTTTTCACTTGGTGGAGCAACTTTTGGTATGACAGAAGAAGCTATACCATTTATAACAATTTTAACACCATTAATGTTAGCACTTGGATTTGACAGTATATTAGCAGTAGGAATAAGTTATTTAGGATGTATCGTAGGGTTTGCAACAGCAATGCTAAATCCATTTACAGTAGGTATAGCACAATCAATAGCTGAAATTACCTTATTTTCAGGAGTAGTATATCGTAGTATTTTATGGGTTATAACTACAATAGTAGGGATTATTTTCTTAATGATTTATGCAAGAAGAATCAAAAAGAATCCACAACTTAGTCCAATGTATAAATTAGATGAAGAAAAACGTAAAAAATTAAATAAAAGTGAAAATGAAGAAGTTAAGTTTACACTTTCACATAAAATTATTATTGCATCTATTGGTGTTTGTTTAGCAGTTATTATATGGGGAGTTTTAAGAAAAGGTTTCTGGATTCCAGAAATAGCAGCTGTATTTTTAATAACAGGAATATTTGCAGGAATAGTTGGTGGATTAAAAGCTGATGAAATGGCAGATGCATTTGTAGCAGGAGCTAAAGATATGATTGGAGCTGCTATGGTAATTGGATTTGCAAGAGCTATAGTTATAATTGCTGAAAATTCTCAAATAATAGATACAATATTATATGGTTTATCATCATTTATAGGTAAATTGCCATCATTATTAGCTGCATGCGTAATGTTACCAGTTCAAATGTTCATAAACTTCTTTGTTATCTCAGGTTCAGGGCAAGCAGCATTAACTATGCCAATATTAGCACCACTTGGTGATTTACTTGATATATCAAGACAAACAACTGTTTTAATATTCCAATTAGGGGATGGATTTTCAAATGCTATTTTCCCAACATCAGGAGTTTTAATGGCATGTTTAGGTATGGCAGGAATACCATATTCAAAATGGTTTAAATGGATTTTACCATTACAAATAATACTATTTGCACTTGGAATTATATTTATAACATGTGCAATGATGATTGGATGGGCTTAAGAGAGTTAGTAGTGGGGAGTTAATAGTTTGGAGTTAAGGAAAAAATTCAGCTAACACTGAATTTTAGAAAAATATATTTAAGGGGGATGTCGCATTAAGAATAAATACTACAATATATTGTGTATAAAATTTTTAGTGAGACAGCCCCAGCCACTAACTACAAACTACTCACTATAAACTACAAACTAAAGAAGGGTTAGGTGTAGAAATGAGAAAAGTAATATATAATGAAGCTCAATTAATTAAAGAAAAGTTATATGAAATAAGTGATTACATATATAATAATCCAGAATTGGGAAATCAAGAATATAAGGCTGTTGAAGCTTTAACTAGATTTTTAAAGGAACATGGATTTGAAATAGAATGTCCTTATGCAGGAATGGATACAGCTTTTAAAGCTACTTTTGATAGTGGAAAAGAAGGAAAAAATATAGGATACTTATGTGAATATGATGCACTTCCTGAAATAGGGCATGGATGTGGTCATAATATGATAGGTGCTATGTCTTGTGGTGCAGGTGTATCTTTAAGTAAGGTTTTATCTGAAATTGGAGGAAAAGTTATAGTTTATGGAACTCCAGCAGAAGAAACAAATGGAGGAAAGGTTATTTTAGCAGAAGCAGGTGCATTTGATGAATTAGATGCAGCAATGATAGTTCATCCAGATGGTGAAACTAGAGCAAGTGGATCAAGTAGTGCTTTATATCCTATAAGATTTATATATAAAGGTAAAACTGCTCATGCAGCATCTTGTCCAGAAAAGGGAATAAATGCATTAAATAGTGTTATTAAATTATTTAATGGAATAGATGCACTTCGTCAACATGTAACACCAGATGTAAAGATGCATGGAATAATAACTAAAGGTGGAGCTGCAGCTAATATAGTTCCAGGTGAAGCAGTTGCAGATTTTTATTTTAGAGCATCTACGAAGGAGAGATTAAGCGAAGTTGTAGAAAAGGTTAAAAAGATTGCAGAAGGTGCAGCTTTAATGACTGGTGCAACTCTTGAAATGGAAAGATATGAATTACCATATGATGACTTAAAGACTAATGAAAAGTTATCGGAATTATTTAATAATAACTTAAGAGAATTAGGAATTACAGATATAAAAGAAGCAAAAGCAACTGGAGGTTCAAGTGATATAGGAAATGTTAGTTATGTTACAGCAACAATTCATCCTTATATTGGATTAACAGATTGCCCAATGGTAGGACATAGTGTTGAAATGGCAAATTCAACAATAACTGATAAAGCTCATGATAGATTATTAATTGCAGCTTTAGCTATGGCTTATACGGGTTATGATATAATATCAAAGAATATAAATTTAGAAGATTAATTAAAAATGAGTACAATATACTAGTGGGTAATATTGTACTCATTTTATTTTAACTATTCATATTTTTCTAATTTATTAATAACTTTGTTATAAATATTATCAGCAAAAGCAAAATCCATTGCTTTAATATAATAACTTTCTAATTCATCATGAAGTAAATGTGCATTATGAATTAATGAAATTCCCTTATTAATTAATTCATAAAATAAATCACTATTATATTTTATATCATCTTTTTTAGAAGTAGATAAAGCAGATTTAGTATAATCAAATAAGTTATATTCGATTCCAGTATAATTAGCTTGATTAATTTCATTATTTGTTATAATACATGTTGATGTTTCAGGGATAAAGATATGCTCAATTCGCTCAGGTACAAATGGGTCATGCATATATTCAATAAAATAACCTTTCTTTTGACCGCTACTTCCTATGAATTTTAAAATATCAGTTTTCCCAAATCCTGGACCACCAGTTAATACATATTTTTTTTTAAATTCACTACTAAGTTGATCTGCATAAGTAATTATTCCATCAGGTGTAATTGCTGTAGCAAAAAGGTGACGTTCACTTCCATATCCAATTTTATCAGACTTAAATATATTATTTTTTAGATTTTCAATAATATTAGAAATTTTATTAGAATCTAAAGATTCATAATTTAAACTGCTCCAATCATCATGAATACATCTTGCAGACCCTAGATACCTATAAGCTCTTTTGAAGTTTTTACCTATTTCTTTATTTAAATAAATAATTTCTTTTTTGTTTTTGGCAAGCATATCTATATTTAATGCATCACCCATATTAAGAATTTCATCAACAGCTCCAGGATTAATAGGATCTACAATATGAGGAGAAGTTCCATCTAATAATGCTATGTTTAATTCTTTAATTAGAACACCATCCAAAGAATTAGGATCAGAAGAACAATGATGATATTCTATTGTATATCCTTTTTTAGCAAAATAAGCTCCAACTTTTTTCATAAGTTGTGATTTTCCTGTTCCAGGACCACCCTTTATACAAAGTATACGTTTTGCATCATCTTGAGAAAGTACATATCTATATAAAGAATAAAATCCTTTAGAGGTATTACCACCAGGAAAGAGATGCCTTTCTTTTAACGTTGTCATTAAATTCACTCCTAATAAAAATAGATTATCCATAATATTTTATTCATAATATATTAAAAAATGGACAAAATTCAGTAATTTATTTAAATATTGATTAATTAATGAAAAATAAATATAAGACTTATACCATAAAATATGCATATAATCACAATAAGATTATTATAAAATTTATTTAAAATAAGATTTATGCATATAAAACATAGTGTTTATGCATGAATTCTATGTTTTATATGCATAAATATAAAATTTTATAAAAAAGTATTGCATAAATATAATTTAACGGTGTATAATTATGCTGTGGTTAAGGAAGAGTTCAAGAATACATAAATTTTAAGGGGGATTTAAATATGAAAAAGGGATTAATGAAAAAAATAATTGCTACAGCAGTTTTAGGAATAATGACAATGGGGCTTGCAGGATGTGGTTCTTCTAATGATAAAAATTCTGCTTCAAAAACTGATTTATTAGAAAAGATACAAAAGAATGGTAAATTAGTTGTGGGAATGAGTGCTGATTATGCACCATATGAGTTTCATTATATAGATGAAAATGGAAAAGATGTTATAGGTGGATTTGATGTTGATATAGCAAATGAAATTGCAAATAAAATAGGGGTTGATTTAGTAATTCAAGAAATGGATTTTGATGCTTTAGTATCAGCTTTACCAGCAGGAAAGGTTGACCTTGTAATTTCAGGAATGAATCCAACTGAAGAAAGAGCTAAAGTGGTAGATTTCTCAGAAGTTTATTATAATTCAAAACATGGAATATTAGTTAGAGCTGAAGATGCAGACAAGTATCAAACATTTGCAGATTTAGAAGGTGCAAAAGTTGGAGTACAATTAGGTTCAACACAAGAAAAAATAGCAAAAACAGAAATTCCAAATGTAAATTTGCAACAATTATCTAATATTAATAATTTAATTTTAGAATTAAAAGCTGGAAAGGTTGATGCAATAGTTATGGAAAAGCCAGTTGCAGAAATGGCTGTTAAAAGCAATCCAGAATTAGCAGTAGGAAAACCAATATACGAAGAACAAACAGGTGGAAATGCAGTTGGTATTGCTAAAAATAATCCACAATTATTAGCAAAGGTTAATGAAGTTATCACAGAGTTAAATGAATCAGGAAAAATGGATGAATATATAGCAAAGGCTAATGAATTAGCAGCAACAGCAAATATTGTTGAAGAATAATAAATATTATAAATATAAGATAATAAAAATAAGGGGAATTTAGAAATATAAAATTTAGTTATAGCAGAGTCTAATATGGTATAGGCCCTGCTAAATAGTAAATTTTATTATAGAAAAAATAGGAGGATAAAAAATGCATTTTGATTTTAGTTTTGTACCAAATTATTTGCCTTATTATCTTGAAGGTGTTAAATATACATTATTAATTTCTTTAATTACAGTATTTTTTGGAGCTATATTTGGATCTTTATTATTTTTTATGAAGACTTCAAATTTTCATGTTTGGAAAATCAAACCTTTAAAGATATTAGCAGTAATTTATATTGAAATAGTTAGAGGAACACCAATGTTATTACAAATCTTAATTATGTATGCAGGTTCTAAGATGTTTTTTGGAATAGATTTAAGTCCATTTACATCAGCAATAATAGCAATTGCTTTAAATTCAGCAGCATATGTATCTGAGATAGTAAGAGCTGGTATAGAAGCAGTTGATAAAGGACAAATGGAAGCAGCAAGAAGTTTAGGGATGAAGAAAAGCACAGCTATGATGTTAATTGTAATACCACAAGCTGTTAAAAATATATTACCTGCTATAGGTAATGAGTTTGTTGCAATAATTAAGGAATCATCAATGGCATCAATAATTGGTGTTAATGAATTAATGTTTGCAGGTAAAGTAGTTGTAGGATCTACATATTTAGGATTAGAACCATATATAGTAGCTGCAGGTTTCTATTTTATTATGACATTTACATTAGGTAGAATAATATCTCTTATAGAAAGGAGAATGAAAAAAAGTGATTCGCGTTAATAATCTCCATAAAAGTTTTGAAAAAAATGAAGTTTTAAAAGGAATAAATGAGCATATAGAAAAAGGTGAAGTTGTAGTTGTAATAGGACCATCAGGTTCAGGAAAAAGTACATTTTTAAGATGCTTGAACCTATTAGAAGTTCCAACTTCAGGAGAAATAATTTTTGAGGGAAAAAATATTACTGATAAAAAAGTTGATATAAATAAAATTAGGGAAAAGATGGGCATGGTGTTTCAACAATTTAATCTTTTTCCACATAAAACAGTATTAGATAATCTAACAATAGCTCCTATTAAGGTTAAGGGAGTTAGCAAGGCTGATGCTGAAAAGAAGGCAAAAGAGCTTCTTGATAGAGTTGGATTGCTTAATAAGGCAGATGCATACCCATCATCTTTATCTGGTGGGCAAAAGCAAAGAATAGCAATAGCAAGGGCATTAGCTATGGACCCAGATGTTATGTTATTTGATGAACCAACTTCTGCATTAGATCCCGAAATGGTTGGTGAAGTTTTAAATGTTATGAAGGAACTTGCTAAGGAAGGTATGACAATGATTGTTGTAACTCATGAAATGGGATTTGCAAGGGAAGTTGGAGATAGAATTCTTTTTATGGATAAGGGAAATATAATGGAAGAGGGAACTCCTGAAGAAATATTCTCAAATCCAAAGAATCCAAGAACAATAGACTTTTTATCTAAGGTATTATAATAAATTAGATTTAATAAACAAGTTATTATAGAAAAATAATTTGTTTATTTTTATTTTATAAAAAAATATTATTAATAAAGATATTAACCATATAATAAACTAATAGTAGGAATAATAACAATTTTGGAGGCCATATGGATAAAAGCTTTAATTATGATTTTCTAAAATTGGAGTTTAATGATATATATGAAGATTTAAATAAATTAAAAGATCAAACTAATTTAGAAATGATAAATAAAGAAGTGAATGATGTAATAAATGATATTATTTATTATATTTCTAAACAAAATAAAGTTTTATATGATGAAAATGAAGAATGCTTAAAAAGATTAGAAGTATTAAAAGAAATAGGTGTTATTCCTAATGAAATAGTAGAAAAGATAATATTATGGGGAAAAATAGTAAAGAGTAATGTTAATAAAACAGCTATAGAAATAAAAAGTAGTGTATGTAATGAAAATAATAGAGAAAGTGTTGAGCAAAGCTTAAATGAAAGTAAAAGCATTGATAAAAATCATGAAAAAGAGGAAATTAAAAAATTAAAACTTATATATGAAGTTTTAGTTTGGTTTGTAATTAATTATGGTAGTGAAAATTATTCATTATTTTTAGAAAATTTATTGGAAGAAGAAAAAGAAATCTTTAAAAAGTATTTAAGAAAGTCAAAGTTAATTACTAATAATGATTTAAAAAGTAATAAGTCTATGATGATTAATTTTTCAGATATAGAAGAAAAAGAAATAGAATTATCACATTCATTAGTTGAAGAAGGCGAAAAATATTATTTTGGAAGAGGAGTAAAGAGAAATTATAAAACAGCATATAAATATTTTTTGGAAGCTGCAAAGTTTAATGATGAATATGCTGAAAGTTATTTAGGATTATTTTATGATAGAGGAATTGGAATATCTAGAAATTATGAAATAGCATATCAGTGGTATTATAAAGCAGCAAACAAGGGAAATGCTTTTTCACAGTATTCAATAGGAGTTTTATATGCAGAAGGAAATGGATTGCCAAAGGATTATTATAAAGCCTTTATGTGGTTTCAAAAAAGTGCAGAAAATGAATATGCAGCAGCATATTATCAGTTGGGGCGATGTTATTATAATGGGTTAGGTGTTGAAAAAGACTTAAATACTGCATTTAAATGGCATAGTAAAGCTGCAAAGTGTAATTTTCCAGCATCACAATATGCATTATCATTAATGTATAAAAATGGAGAGGGATGTGAAGAAAATTTAATAAGAGCTTATTATTGGATGGAAAAAGCTGCTGAAAATGACTATGAAGATGCATATTATATAATTGGAAGGTCTTATTTAGAGGGAATATACATTGAAGAGGATTATAAAAGGGCATTTAATTATTTATCTAAGGGCTATATTGCTTTAGATACTAATTGTATAGAATCATTGGCTGAAATGTATTTAAAGGGTTTGCATGTTAAAAAGGACTTATATTCTGCAATAGAACTTTATAATAAAGCAATAGAATTTGGTGATAAGAGTATTTACTTTAAACTTGGAAAGTTGTATGAAGATGAGGGACTTATTAATCAAGCTATTTCAACTTATGAAGAGGGGCATGAAGAAGGGAATTTAAAATGCACTCAAAGACTTGGAATAATGTATTACAATGGAGAAGGAATTGAAAGAAATTTAGAAAAAGCAATAGAATATATTGAATTTGCAGCAGCAAGGAAAGAGCCTCATGCGATGTATGTTCTTGCAGTTGCATATTTAAGATTAAATAAATTTGGAGAAAAAACAACAGAAATAGTAAAAAGATTATTAAAGGAAGCATATAGGCTAAATTCACCTTATGCAGCTGATTATTTAGCATCTATTATGATAAATGAATTAAGTGAAAAAAAGGATATAAATAGGAGTGAATTAGTTGAATATATTAAATTTGGAGTGGAATATGAATTAAAAGAATCAATTTTTAAGTTTGGATATATATATGAAAAAGGTATAGGTGTAATGCAAGATTATGAAAAAGCTTATCAATATTATAACCTTGCAGCAGAAAAGAATTGTATTAAAGCAATGAATAAGCTTGGAGATTGGTATAAGAAAGGAATATTTTTATCTAGAAATATAAATTTAGCTATTAAATGGTATGAAAAATCAGCTAATAAAAATGATATAGATGGGGTAGAAAATCTTATACAAATATATGAAAAAGGAATTGGAAACAAGAGAAATGATATTAAGGCAATTTATTATGTGTTTAAGTTAATAGATTTAGATGTATTAAAAGGAAAAGAAAGATTAATATATTATTGTTATAAGGGAATTGGAATTGAGGAAAATAAAGAAAGAGGAAATGAGTTAATTAATGAAATAGAAGAAATAGATAAGGGAACAGCAAATTTTATTAAAGCAAATTTAGGAGAAAATAATTTAATTAATATGAGTAAAGATGAAATAATAAATTTATATAAGGATGGAATAGAGCTTGGAAATTTAAATTGTTATGGAAATCTTGCTGTTTTTTTATATGAAAATGATTTATATGATAGTGATAAATATAAAGAATTATTTAATATTGCAATGCAAGGAGAACACTTGGGTGTAAAGAAATGTGAATATATATATTTAAAGAAAAAGCTTAAAGAATTTGAGATAAGTAGTATAGTAACAGTTGAAGAATTAATTATTATTAAAAAATTGACTAAACTTTTAAATAACGGTGTTTATAAAGTTATTGATGAATTGATTAAATGGTATTCTAAAAGAAGGCCAGAGGAAAAGACTGAATATTATAAATTAATGGAAGATAAAATTTATTATAATTTAATTATTTAAAAAAATGACTCAATTTAAAAGAGAAATAATTACTTTTAAATTGAGTCAAACTATTTTATAATGCTAAATCTAAAGTTATTATGCAATTATATTTAGGAGCATGCAATTTAATATCAGCTTCTATTTGTGATAATAGTTTTTCTGGAGAATTTGATTGATTAAGCTTAGAAGGATAAACTTCTATATCAAAAACAAGATTTTTTTTATCATTTTCCCCAACAACTCTAAAATCATGAAATGATTTTACTGCATCATATTTATTTAAAATTGATATGACCATGTTTCTAGCTTCAATTATTTCATCTGTATCAATACAAATAGGATCCATGTGTATGACTAAATAAATATTGAGTTTTTTTGAAATTTCTCTTTCAGCAGTATCTATAATATCATGAATTTTCATAATATCTATATTGCTAGGAATTTCAGCATGAATTGAAGCCATAATTCTACCAGGTCCATAATTATGAACGACTAAATCGTGAATTCCAGTAATATTATCGTAAGACATAACCATATTAATTATATCATTTACTAATGCTGGATCAGGTGGTTCTCCTAAAAGAGGACTAAGTGTTTCTTTAATAAGAGAATAACCAGAATAAACTATAGCTAATGCAACAATTATACCTATGTATCCATCAATAGGAAGTGTTGTAAATTTAGCTATTAAAAAAGAAATAACAACAGTACTTGAAGTAAAAACATCACCCATTGCATCAGTTGCAGTTGCTTTTAATGTTGAAGAATTAATTTTATTACCAATGGATTTGTTAAACTTTGAAAGCCATAATTTAAAGCCAATTGAAATTAGCAATAATAAAAATGGAATAGTTTCAAATGATACTGGAGTAGGGGTAATTATTTTTTGAAAAGAAGTTTTAACAAATTGTAACCCTACAAGCATAACCATAAAGGAAACTACCATTGCAGTTATATACTCTATACGTCCGTGTCCAAAAGGATGCTCAGCATCAGCAGGTTTATTTGCCATTTTGAATCCTATGATAGTTATTATAGAAGAAGCTGCATCTGATAAATTATTGAATGCATCAGCTAAAATTGAAACTGAGTTAGAAAGTAATCCAACTGATAATTTAATTAAAAAAAGTAATGAATTAGTAATTATTCCAATTATACCAGCAAGATTAGCGTAAGATTCTCTTACTTTTACATCAGATATGTTTTCAGGTTCTTTAATAAATTTTTTTATTAAAAAGTTAGAGATCATAAAAGTCCTCCTATATTTATTTTAATTAATTTATACAAATAAAATTGTATTTAAAAAGAAAGTTTATTATATAATGCTAATTTAATGAAATATAAAAGTCAACGGTGGGACATAAAATTTTAAAAATTAAGGCTACTATGAAAAGCATATTAATTAAATGTATATGTATTTGTTATAGGAGAATGTTGTTATGATTTAAGGATTGGATTTTGTTATAGGAAAATATTGTTGGAATTTATGATTAGATAAGTTTATAAATGAAGTTACTGATTTGTCTATTTTTATTATTACTTAAAATTTTATATTGAGGTTCTGTTATATCAAAATGTTGTTAACAACATTTTGATATAACAGAATAATAAGACCTAAAGAAATATATATTAAAAGGTTATAAGTTCAAATGAGTTGAGAAAAAATAACAAATGAAGTATAGTAAATATATACATTAAGTAAAGGAGTAAATAACTATGGAAAGAAATCTAGCAATAGAATTAATAGACTTTTTATATGATAGTCCAAGTGCATGTCATGGAGTAAAAGCTACTCAAAGGATATTAAATGAAAATGGGTTTATTGAAATAAAAGAAGAAGATAAATGGGATTTAAAATCAAAGGGTAAATATTATGTTATAAAAAACGACTCAGCATTAATTGCTTTTGAAATAGGTAGTGAAGATATAGAGCAAGTTGGTTTTAGACTTATTGGAGCACATACAGATGTACCAGGATTTAGAATAAAGCCAAATCCTCAAATGATTACAGAAGGAAGATATGTTAAATTAAATACTGAAGTTTATGGTGGACCAATACTACATACATGGTATGACAGACCTTTAAGTATTGCTGGTAAAGTTGCATTAAAGGGTAAATCTCCAATAAAGCCAGAAATAAGATTAATAAATATTAACAAGCCATTATTAATAATTCCAAGCTTAGCTATTCATATGAATAGAGAAGTAAATGAAGGATATAAAATAAATAGACAAGTTGATACTTTACCTTTATTAGGACTTATAAATGATAAACTTGAAAAAGAAGATTATTTAATGAACATTCTTGCTCAAGAACTTAAGGTTAATAAAGAAGATATATTAAATTTTGAATTAGGATTATATGAATATGAAAAAGGGTCATTAATAGGAATGAATGAAGAACTTATTTCTTCAGGAAGATTTGATGATTTATGGATGGTATTTGCTGGTGTTAAAGCATTGGTAAATAGTAAGGAAAATAAGGCAACTAAGGTTATGATTTGCATTGATAATGAGGAAATAGGAAGCTTAACAGCAGAAGGGGCTAATTCTACATTATTAAATAATATCTTAGAAAGAATTACTATTGGATTAGGAAAGGATAGAGAAGAATATTATAGGGCCTTATCTAAGTCTATAATGATATCTGCTGATTTAGCACATGCTGTTCATCCTAATTTAGGAGATAAGCATGATCCTACAAATAGGCCAGTTCTTGAAGGAGGTCCAGTATTAAAAATTGCTGCATCTGGAAGCTATAGTACAGATAGCTTTAATGGAGCTGTATTTGCTGGAATTTGTGATTCTGCAGGTGTTCCATTCCAAAAATTTGTTAATAGATCAGATGTTAGGGGAGGAACTACAATAGGGCCTGTAACAGCGGCAAATTTAACTATTCCAGTTATTGATATGGGGGCACCAGTTATTGGAATGCATTCAATAAGAGAATTAGCAAGTGTTAAGGATAATTATTATACTATTAAAGCATTTACTGAATTTTTTAGTTTATAAGATAATTTATTGAAATTTTTTAAAGTTAGCTGTGTAAAGGCTTGTAATATAGATATGTTACAGAAGCCCTACACAGCTTTTTATTATAAAATTTATTATATAAATTAATTTGAATATTATGTTAATTTAATTGTGAAATTTTGTGTAAATAATTACCGTATAAGTTATTTTAAGTAATACAGTTTAATATCATAAGAAGTGTTATTTTATAGTTATTGTTCCTTTAGAACTATCTGTATTAGAAATAGTAATAGTATTATCATTTAATGTAAAATCATGATTTTCAGTATCAAGAAGTAATTTACATTGAGCAACTGTTGCATTTCCTAGTTTCTTTAAGCTATCTTTTTCAATAGGTAAATTATCCCCTTGAAGATCAGAACCTATAGTTTCATTTTCATTTTTAGTAGTAGATTTATATTTTACTGATTCATAGGCAGTAACAATTGATTTTGCTTCATTTAAAATGCTTACCTTTTTAGCTTGAGTAATATAGTTACCAAATCTAGGAATAAATGCAGCTGAAAGTATTGCAATAATAGCCATGACAGCTACAAGCTCAATTAAGGTAAATCCCTTCTTTTTGTTTTTTAAATTTGATTTGATTTTAAAAAAGTTAATTATTGTTTTCATTACACATCTCCTTTAAATAAAAAATTTAACTTTTAGGCCTAAATAGTCTTTAGAAATTCTTGACCAAAAGCAAAATATATATTCAAAAAAATAATATTTATAAAATTTTATAAAAATATGAATAAATTAAATTAAAAAGGATAAAACATTAATAAGAGGTAACAAGTAATAAATTTTAAAAATTATTTATAGTGAAGATAGTTATAAATAATTAAATAGAAGCTAATCATAATATGTTTGTTATGCCTCGCTACTGTTTTAAAAATTTATATAGTGTTATCTCTTTAAAAGATTTTGGACTATTAGCTTAAGAGTGGTATAACGTATCTTTATTATTTTAATATTGAGAAAATATCGATTTATCTTAAGTAAAAGAAATGTTAGAAAGAAAAGCTTTATAAAAGAACATGATGGTTCAAGACGTATTTTAATATTATTGCAAAATAATATTAAGCATAATTTCGGATATTTTCATTTACACATACTGCATTAGAATGATAAAGAAATTTATCAGGAGATAACAAAATTATGTATGATACACTTGAAAACAAGTCATAGAGGATAAAGGTCTAGCTTTTAACATGAATAATAGTTCCGAAGTCTTTTATTATATTAAAAATAAAAATAAGTAATGATAAATCTTAAATAAAGAGTTTATCATTACTTATTGTATTTAAAAATATGCAAACGCTAATTTATAAAAACAATGGCTTGATAATTAAGCCAGATTCATAAGCATAAATAATAGCTTGAGTTCTATCTTTAACATTAATTTTAATAAATATATTGCTAATATGCTTTTTAACAGTATTTTCGCTTATGTTAAGATTTTTAGCTATTTCAAAATTACTTAACCCATTAGATAATTGAGAAAGTATTTCTAATTCCCTTCTAGTAAGAGGTGTCCTCAAATGATTTTTACTAGTAATTGTAACAGCAGATTCATCCTCAACAAGTCTATATAATAATTCACGATCATAAAATTTTGCACCTGTAGAAATTTTATGTAAAGCATAATTAATATCTTCTTGAGCAAATGTTCCAAGTATATAACCATCAACTTTTAATTTTGAAGTTTTAAAAAACATATTTTTACTTTCATTAAAATCTATAACTAATAATTTTAAGTTAGAATAGTTATTTTTAATAGATAAAATATTATCTATTATTTCTAAATCTTCTTTAAATAATGTAATTATTAAAAGTGTATCTTTGGTATTATTTATACTTTTATCATCAGTAGAATTTAAAGACTTAATACAATTATCTATAGAAGAAAAATAAGAAATATTTTCGAAATTATCTTTTAATAATGATTTAATACCTTCGTGAATTACAGGATATCTGCACAAAATAGAAATATTCACATTACCACCCTTTCCCAAATTAAAATAACTAATATTAAAATTATATAATAAAAAAATGGAAAAGTATAGATTAATTTACATAAAGTTCTAATATGATTTTAATATTTTTAATTAAAATTATATTAAATAGTTAAATTTTTAAAATAATACTTTTATTAATACAAAATTTAAAATTATATTAAATTTAAAATTTTAATATTCAGTATTAAATAAAAAATAAATTTTAATATATAAACATAATAAAAATGTAGTAAGGGATAAATAATTAATTAGTATTAGTTAGTAGTATAAAGATAAGTAATGAAAAAGAAGTAATATGAGATAATACTAATATATTATTTACTATAAAACTTACAAACAATATGAAGAGAATATCTAGATAAGCTTTACAATTTAAATAGTAATTTTAAATAGCTCCTATATAAAATAAAACTAAATTACTTTATATATATCTACTCCTATTATATTAAATACTAAGTTCATTAATTTAATAAAAAGATATTAAAGTTATGTTTAATATTGATAAATATAAGAGTAAAAAAATATAAAGAAGGGAGTAAAACAGGGTTGAGAGGCGAAGCTATTTTAAATTTAAGTAAAAAAAGCAAAAAATCAATATTGTTACTTGGAGATTTAACAATTATATTTTTATCTTATTACTTAATAATGTTATTTCAATATTCATCATCACAGTTAATAAGAAGTATATTTATAAAGCTTCCTTTAGTAGCAGTAATATATATAGCAATATTATTAAGTTTTAAGATGTATAGTTGTATATGGATAAATGCAGGTATTTATGAATTTAAGCAAGCAATTACTTCAACAAGTATTGCATGTATCATAACTACAGTAGTAATGTTAATTATTCCAAATTCAATACCAGCATCATTAAATATTATATCTGGAATAGTAATAATAGCTTTAATTACAAGTTTTAGAATGTCATTAAAAGTATTAACAAGAGCAATTATTTACACAACATCTGAAAAAATTAATGGTAAATACAATGTTTTAATAATTGGTGCAGGCGATTGTGCATCTACAATAATGACTGAAATAAGAAAAGAAAAAAGTGATGAATATAATATTGTAGGAATTATAGATGATAATAAATCAAAAATAGGAAATTATTTAAATGGTGTAAAAATTCTTGGTGATAGAAATGATATTGCTGAAATAGTAGAAAAAGAAAATATAGATGAAATATTTTTTGCAATTGCAAAGATAAATGGAGAAGAAAGGGCAAAAATACTTGATATATGTAGTAATACAAAAGCTAAGATTAAGGTTATTCCAGGGTACTATCAATTATTAGAAGAAGGTATTTCTTTTAATAAAATGAGATATGTAGACTTAAAGGATTTAATAGGAAGAGAAGAGGTTAAATTAGATAAGCTTGGAATTGAGGAATATATAAAGGATAAGGTTGTTTTAGTAACTGGAGGAGGAGGTTCAATTGGAGCTGAATTATGTAGACAAATTGCAAAGTATAATCCAAAACTTCTTTTAATATTAGATATTTATGAAAATAATGCCTATGATATACAAAATGAATTATCTTTTAATGAACCTAATTTAAATAAAAAAGTAATAATTGCATCAGTTAGAGATAAATTTAGATTAAATCAAGTAATAAGTGCATATAAGCCATCAATAATATTTCATGCAGCAGCACATAAGCATGTACCATTAATGGAAGATAACCCTGGTGAGGCAATTAAAAACAATGTTCTAGGAACATTAAATATGGTTGAATTGGCAATTCAATATAAGGTAGAAAAGTTTGTTTTAATTTCTACTGATAAAGCAGTTAATCCTACTAATATAATGGGAGCAACAAAAAGGCTTTGTGAAATGATAGTACAAGCAGCTAATAATGAAAGAGGAAATAAAACAGAATTTGTTGCAGTTAGATTTGGTAATGTACTTGGAAGTAATGGTTCAGTAATTCCATTATTTAAGAAACAAATTAAAAAAGGTGGACCGGTAACCTTAACTCACAAGAATATAACAAGATATTTTATGTTAATTCCAGAAGCTGCTCAATTAGTACTTCAAGCAGGGGCATATGCAAAAGGTGGAGAAGTATTTGTTTTAGATATGGGCAAACCAGTTAAAATTTATGATTTAGCAGAAAATTTAATAAAACTTTCTGGATATAAGCCTAATGAAGAGATAAAAATTCAAATAACAGGTTTAAGGCCAGGAGAAAAATTATATGAAGAATTATTAATGAATAAAGATTTAAGAAAAACTCAGCATAATAAAATATTTGTTGATAAACCAGAAAGTATTTCATTAAGTAATCTAAAAAATCAAATAGATGATTTAATTTTTGCTACAAAATTAGGAAATGAAAATATGCTAAAAGATAAATTAAAGGAAATAGTACCAACTTATAATTCACCAGAGTTTTATAACAATAAAAGGATATTACAAGAAGCTGCAATTACATCAGGAGGGGAAGAGTAATGGAAGCAATAAAGGAAAGAAAATCAAAAGAAGTTAATGAAAATAAAAGAATATTCTTGGCATCTCCACATATGGGTAACTTAGAAAAGGAATTTATTAAAGAAGCATTTGATACAAATTGGATTGCTCCACTTGGCCCTAATGTTAATAGCTTTGAAAAAGAAGTTGCACAATATGTTGGAATAAACAATGCAGCTGCATTAATTTCTGGAACTTCAGCAATACATTTAGCAATTAAGTTATTAGGAATAAAAGAAGGAGATGTGGTATTTTGTTCAGATTTAACATTTGCAGCAACTTGCAATCCAATAATTTATGAAAAAGCAACTCCCGTATTTATAGATTCGGAATATGAAAGTTTAAATATGTCACCAAAGGCATTAAAAAAGGCATTTGAAGTTTATGAAGAAAAAGGAATCATGCCAAAAGCAGTTATAGTAGTTCACCTTTATGGACAAGCTGCTAATATGGATGAAATACTTGAAATTTGCAATAAGTACAATGTTCCAATAATAGAAGATGCAGCAGAAGCACTTGGTGCAACTTACAAGGGAAAACAAACAGGAACAATTGGTAAGTATGGTATTTATTCATTTAATGGAAATAAGATAATAACTACTTCAGGTGGTGGAATGCTTGTTTCTAACAATGATGAAGATATAAAAAAGGCAAGATTTTGGGCAACACAAGCTAGAGATAATAGAAGATATTATCATCATACAGAGCTTGGATATAATTATAGAATGAGTAATATTGTTGCAGGGATAGGAAGAGGCCAAATAAGAGTTTTGAATGAAAGAATAGCTCAAAAGAAAAATATTTATGAAATTTATAAAGAAGGATTTAAAGATATTAAGGAAATTGAAATGCAACATATATGTGATTATGGGAATCCAAATTATTGGTTAAGTGTTGCAACTATAGATTCAAAATCAAATGTTAAGCCACTAGATATAATTTTAAATCTTGAGGAACATAATATAGAATCAAGACATATATGGAAGCCAATGCATATGCAACCTTATTATGAAAAATATGATTTCTTGAGTAGTTTTAATGATAATGAAAATAGTGTTTCTGAAGATATATTTAATAGGGGAATTTGTCTACCTTCAGATACAAAAATGACACAAGAAGAAATAAATAGGGTTATTAAAATTATAAAAGAATTATTTAAATAAATATAAAATTAATTAATATTAAAGAAGGGTATAGATTATGTTGGTAAAAAGGCTTCTCGATATTACAATATCATTAATAGCTTTAATTTTTTTATTGCCATTAATGTCATTAATTTGCTTATTAGTAATAATAAACCTAGGGAGCCCGGCCTTTTTCTTGCAAGAGAGGGTTGGAAAAGATAATAAAATATTTAAAATGATAAAGTTTAGAACAATGAAAAATTCTACTGATAAGAATGGAAATTTATTAAGTGATAATGAAAGGGTAACTAAGTTTGGAAGTTTCTTAAGAAGTTTTAGCTTAGATGAATTACCAGAACTTATTAATATTTTAAAGGGTGATATGAGCTTAGTTGGACCAAGAGCATTATTAGTTCAATATTTGGGGCTTTATAATGATGAACAAATAAGAAGACATGAAGTTCTTCCAGGGCTTACTGGATGGGCACAGATAAATGGAAGGAATTCTATTACTTGGAGTGAAAAGTTTAAGCTTGATGTTTGGTATGTAGATAATTGGTCTCTTTGGTTAGATATTAAGATTTTCTTTTTAACTTTTTGGAAGGTACTAAAAAGGGAAGGGATTAATCAAAGTGAAAGTGTTACAATGGAATATTTTAATGGAAGCAATTAGTTGTTTAAGTAATAGTAGTAAATCGAGGGCTATATAAGAAGAGGGGATTGCTATATAGATAGAAAAAGATAACGGGAGGATGAATATGGAAGATAGATTAATTAATTTTGAGTTTGAAGAACTTTGGTATTTATTTAAGAAGAAATTTTGGATAATTATTGTTATCACAGTAATAACAACTTCTTTAGCTGTGCTTAAGGTATCAAAATTACAACCAAGTTATAGTGCATCTGCTAAGGTTTTTATGGGAAATGGAAATGATATGTTTGATATTTACTCAGAAAGCGAACTAAGTTATTATTCACAATTTATAACTATATTTAGTGAAGTATCTAAAATAGATGGCTTTTTAGATGATACTTTAAAGAAGCATAAAATAGATAATACATCCCTTGAGGTGGCTTCAGCATTAAGTTTTGAATCTTCAGCCAATACTCCAATAGTTAATATTTACTATTCAAGTTATACAGATTATCAAATGGCAGAAACATTAGATGCTGTTTGTGAAGTGTTATTAGATAAGGTTAAAGAAATTATGCCTACCACAAATCCTACAATATTAAGTGAAGCCAAAGTAGCTACTATATATCCTAATAAAACTAAACTTCCTATTATTGCTTTTGGAGTAGGAATTATTTTATCTATTGGATTAATTTTAGTTTTAGATTATTTAGATACAAGAATAATTTCTAAAAAACAATTAGAAAAAATAGTGCCAGTACCTGTTTTAGGATGTATACCTGTAGAGGAAAAAGAGTTTAGAAAGGAAGTCAAAAATGTTAGTAACCAAGAAAATACCAAGGTCTCTATCAGCGGAAGCATATAGAAGTTTAAGAACAAGTATTAAGTTTTCATTAATAGATAAACCAATAAAGACAATAGTTGTAACAAGCTCTTTAGCAGGCGAGGGAAAATCTACAGTGGTAGTTAATTTAGCATATAGTTTAAGTCAAGATGGTGCAAGGGTTTTAGTAATTGATTGTGATTTAAGAAAACCATCTATTCATGAGAACTTTTTGTTATCAAATGAAAAGGGGTTAACAGATGTGTTATTTGGGAAGTCTGATTTGAAGGGTGTTACTAAAAAAATTGAGGATTCTCTTTTTTTAATAACAGCTGGAACAATTTTACCTAATTCAGCTGAAATATTAGGGTCAAAAGAAATGGAAAATTTAATAAAAGAATTAAAAATTAATTTTGATTATATAATTATTGATACTCCACCAATACTTCCAGTAAGTGATACATTACTTTTAGCATCTAAGGCAGATGCAACTTTAATAGTTGTTAAGGCTAGAAAGACTAAGGAAAAAATGGTTAAGGAAGGTTATGAGCGACTTATAGAGGCAAAGGCAAATGTTATAGGTACTGTTTTAAATGAAAGTGATAAATCTTTAGATAATAAATATTGTGGTAATTATGGAGATGGAAAAATAAAATAAGGAAAAGGCTAAATAAGAAGTAAGGGGTTAAATATGGAGAATGAAAAAAGGGGTTACTTTGGAAAGAGAATAATAGATATTATTTTATCGGCTATAGGATTAATTTTATTATCACCAATATTAGTAATTGTAAGTATTTTAATAAGATTAAAATTAGGAAGTCCTATATTTTTTACTCAAGATAGAGTTGGTAAGGAAAATAAGGTATTTAAAATAATTAAATTTAGGACGATGAAGGATGTAAGAGATGTTAATGGAAATTTAATTCCAGAATATAAAAGAAGAACTTCTTTTGGAAATAAACTTAGAGAGCTTAGTATAGATGAAATTCCAGAATTAATAAATATATTAAAAGGAGATATGAGTTTAGTTGGACCAAGGCCATTATTAGTTGATTATTTACAATATTATAATGATGAACAAATAAAAAGACATAATGTATTGCCAGGATTAACTGGATGGGCACAGGTAAATGGAAGAAATTCAATAACATGGAAAGAAAAGTTTAAATTAGATTTATGGTATGTAAATAACTATTCTTTAAAGTTGGATATAAAAATAGTATTTATGACTATATATAAAGTTTTAAAAAGAGATGGAATAAATCAAGGAACAGAAGTTACGATGGAAAGATTCAATGGAATGAATTAGGAGGAAGTAGTGATGGAACTAAACATTTTATTTTCTAGTGTAGGGAGAAGAGTTGAATTAGTAAAAGCTTTTAGAGACGCTAGTAATGAATTAAAAATTAAAAGTAAATTAATTGGTGTAGATATGGATGAATTAGCTCCTGCATTGAATTTTGTGGATAAAAAATATAAGGTACCCCAATTATCATCTGAACAGTTTATACCTAAAATAATAGATATATGTAAAAAAGAAAATATATCTATTATTATTCCTACCTTAGATACAGAGTTACTTATATATTCAAAAAATAAAGAATTTATTCAAAATGAATGTGGAGCAAAAGTTATGGTTTCAGATGAGAATATTATTTCTATAATAAGAAATAAGGTAAAAACTTATGAATTTTTAAAAAGAAATGATTTTAAGGTACCAAAACTTATAAAAGAAACAGAAATATTAAATAAAAAATTTAAATTTCCATTATTTATAAAGCCACTTGATGGAAGTTCTAGCATAAATAATTTTAAAATTAATAATGAGAGAGAATTAGAATTCTTTAAAGAGTATGTATCAAATCCAATGATTCAAGAATTTTCAGACGGGCAAGAATATTGTGTGGATGTATTTTGTGATTTTAAAGGAAATGTAATTACAGTTGTTCCTAAAATTAGGATTGCTCATAGAGGAGGAGAGATTACTAAGGCAAAGGTAGTAAAGGATAGAGAATTAATTGAAATAGGAAGAAAATTAGCAAATCTTTTAAAGCCTTGTGGAGAGATAAATTTTGATTGTATAAAAACAAAAGAAGGAGTGGATATAATTGAAATTAATGGTAGATTTGCAGGTGGATCTCCTATAAGTTTTAAAGCGGGAGCAAATTCTCCTAAAAAAATATATCAATTATTAATGAATGAGGAATTACAATATAATGAAGACTTTGAAGATGGATTTATTGCATTAAGATTTGATGATGCAGTATATATTTAAAGAGTTGTTTGGAGGAAAATTTAATGAAGATATTATATGTTACAGCTTTAAATGAAACAATAAATGCATTTTTAATACCTCATATAGAAAAATTAATAAAAGAGGGTAATGAAGTACATTGTGCATGTAATATAAATAGAGAAATAAGCTTTAGGTTAATTAATAAAAAAGTAATTTATCATAGTATTCAATTTTCTAGAAATCCATTAAAGATAAATTATATTAAAGTTATAAAGGATATTAAGAGAGTATATCTAGAAAATAAATATGATATTGTTCATGTTCACACTCCAATAGCATCTTTTTTAACTAGACTTGTACTTAAAAATTATGATGTAAAGATTATATATACTGTTCATGGTTTTCATTTCTTTGAAGGAGCACCTTTAATAAATTGGTTAATTTATTATCCATTAGAAAGAATAGCAGCACATTGGACAGATAGAATTGTAACTATTAATGATGAAGATTTTGAAAGAGCTAAGACCTTTAAATTAAGAAATAATGGTGATGTCATATTAATGCATGGGGTTGGTATAGAGCCTAATGAATATATATTAAATGAATTTGATAGAGATCAATATAGAAGAATACTTGGAGTTAAGCAGAATGATTTTATGATACTTATATTAGCTGATATAAATAAGAATAAAAATCATATACGGGTAATAAAAGCTATAAAGGAGTTAATAAAAAACGATGATCATATAAAAGTTATATGCGCAGGTGAAGGTCCTTTAAGAAGTGAGTTAAGTAAAAAAGTTGTTGAGCTTGGACTAGAAGATAAAATAAAATTTTTAGGTTTCAGAAGGGATGTTAAGGAATTAATAAATAGCTCAGATTGTGTAGGATTATTTTCTATGAGGGAAGGATTACCAAAATCATTAATGGAAGCTATGTGTTGTGGAAAGCCATTAATAGCTTCTAATATACGTGGTTGTAGGGATATAGCAGGCAATAATAATGTTGGTATTCTTGTTAATCCTAATGATTATAAAAGTATATTAAATGGATTAAAGAAAATTATTAATAGTAAATATAATTTTAAAATAATAAAAAAAGAAGTTGAAAAGTACAATTTAAACAAAGTGTTAAAAGAAGTATATGAAATACATGAAATATAAGTAGCTAAGGGGGTGTATACAATGAAAAAATGTCTTCACATATTACCTATGAATAAATTAAGTGGAGCAGAAAAGATTGCACTTATTTTATGTAAAAATATGAAGAGGTATGAACCAATAGTTGTTTGTGGTGGAGAGGATTTAAAAGAGGTATTTAAAAAGAATAATATAAAAAGTTACTCTATAACATTCTCAAATAAAAAGATATTTAGAACATTAAATAGTTTGAAGAAGATAATAGAAGAAAATGATATAAAACTACTTCATGCTCATGATAATAATGCATCATTGAATGCTTATTTAGTAAAAAAGTTATATAGGTTAGATATTAGGATAATATCTCACATCCATAATTGTTATCCATTTCTAAGAAATAATGGAATTATAAAAAAAGTAGATAGCTTTATGAGACCAAAATATGATTATAACATAGCTTGTGGAAAGCTAGTATATGATTTTTATAAAGAAAATGCTTATTATTTTAATGAAGAGAAAACTTCTATATTATCAAATGCTATGGATATAGAAGAAATAGTTAAAGTTAATGAAAACAGAAGTGAAGAAGTAATGAAAGAGTTTAATATCCCAAGAGATAAAATAATACTTGGATTTGTAGGAAGACTAGATGAACAAAAGGGTATAATACCTTTTATTAAGGAATTTGTAAAGCATAAAGATGAATTTGATGATTGTAAAATTATTTTAGTTGGAAATGGATCACAAGAAGAAGAGATTAGAAATATTATAAAGAAATTTAATTTAGAAAAAATATTTATATTAACAGGATTTCAAGATAATGTTTATAAATTTTATCCAATAATAGATGTGTTTTTTTTACCTTCATTATATGAAGGGCTTCCAATGGTTCTATTAGAAGCAATGGCATTTAAAAAAGGTATAATTTCAATGAATGTTGGAAGTATTAATGAAGTAATTAAAGATAATAAAACTGGAATTTTAATAGAAGATGGGAATTATAGTAAGTTTATTGTTGGATTAAAGACGATGAAAGAAGATAAATTTAATAGAGATGAATTGGGAAATAATGCATTTGAATATATAAAGAGTAACTATGATATTAAAGAGTATAGAAGTTCTATAGAAAAAATATATGATAGCCAAATATAAGAAGGAGGGATAAAGTGGGGAATTTATTAACTATATTTACGCCAGCATATAATAGAGCATATACAATACATAAATGTTATGAGAGTCTAAAAAGACAGAGTTGTAAAGATTTTGAATGGTTAATTATAGATGATGGTTCTACTGATAACACTAAAGAATTAGTTAAGAAATGGATAAAAGAAACCAATGACTTCAAAATAAGATATATATATCAAGAGAACCAAGGAATGCATGGAGCACATAACACTGCATACGAGAATATATATACTGAGTTAAATGTGTGCATAGATTCAGATGATTATATGCCTAATGATGCTGTAGAAAAAATAAGAGATGCTTGGAAAAAGGTCAGAGACAATAAAAAAATATCAGGACTTATAGGTCTAGATGCATATGAAGGAGGTAGAATAATTGGAGATAAATTACCAGAGAATATAAAAACAGATACATTATTTGATTTATCATATAACAAAGGAATTATAGGCGATAAAAAGCTAGTATATAGAACAGAATTAACTAAAAGATATCCTTATCCGATATATGAAGGAGAAAAATATGTTGGACTTGCTTATAAATATTATAAGTTGGATCAAGAGTACGAATTATCACTTATGAATGAAGTATTATGCATAGTTGAATATATGGAAGATGGATCTTCATTAAATATGTTTAAACAATATATGAAAAATCCAAAGGGATTTGCTTTTTATAGAATAGAAAATATGAAAAATCCAAAAGGAAATTTAAGATATAAATTTAAAGAATGTATTCATTATGTTTCTAGTAGTTTAATACTAAAAAATAAAAGATTTTTAAATGATACACCGCTAAAAACATTAACTATATTTGCAATACCATTTGGAGCTGCATTATATTTTTACATTAAGAAAAAGGCGGTATAGGAGAATTTAAATTATGACAGTTTTTTATTTAACCCTATTATCTGTTTATATTTTTTCACTTGTAGCAAGAATTATAAGGGAAAATCATAAAAAATTAGCATGGATTTTTGTAATAGTAGTTATTTTAATATTAACTTTAGTATCGGGGTTAAGGAGTGGTATAGGTGATACTAGTATGTACAAACATACATATACTTTAATAGGTCCAGATTTTAATGCAGATGGATATGAGGCTGGATTTATATTTTTTCTTAAAATTTTAAAAAATTTTTCGGATGATCCTCAATTCATGCTTATGATTACCTCTATTATCATAAATGTATTAAATGTTATATCAATGTATATATTCACTGAAGAGGGTTATTTTGAAATAGCAACATTTCTGTATATTACATCAGGGTATTATACAACAAGTATGAATGGTATAAGGCAATCATTAGCAGCTTCGATATTATTTATATCAACTATATTTATAATTAATGTTAAATTTATACAGTATTTAATAGTCTGTTTGTTAATGATGACAATTCATAGTTCAGCTTTTGTAATGATACCTATGTATTTTATTGTTAGGCAGAAGGCTTGGAGTAAAAAAACAAATGTTTTATTTGGATTAGCCATATTAGGATTATTTTTCTATGAACCTTTAATGAGAATTTTAGGTGATAGTAAATACGGAGGATATTCGGATTCCACAGAAGGTGGGGCTAATCCTATAAGAATTGCAATATTTATGGTTCCAATAATTTTGTCTTATATAAAAAGAAATATTATAAGTGAAAAGTGGAAATCAGGAGATATATTTGTAAATATGACTACTATATGTGGAATAGTTATGTTATTTTCAGCAATTAATTGGATATTTGCTAGATTTGGAATTTATTTTCAATTATATAATTTTGTATTATTCGCTTTTTTATTAAAAAATTGTTTTTATTGTAAAGAAAAAAGACTTATTTATTTTGGATTTATAATATGTTATTTTATGTTTTTTTATTATGAGCAGGTTATATCATTAGCAATGACATATCCAACTGATTTTGATTTAAAACAGTTTTTATATTATTAAAAGCAAATTTAAGAGGGAAAGGTGTAAGTTAGTATGAATAAAGTACTTCATATTGCTGGTGCTATGAATATTGGTGGAACAGAAACTATGTTAGTCAATTTATATAGAAAAGTTAATAACGATATTAAATTTGATTTTATATCTTACTCTGATCAAGAATCTTATTATGATAAAGAAATAAAGAAGCTAGGTGGTACCATTATTAGATTAAACCCTCCTAGCAAGGCTGGATTTATTGGAGCAATAAAAGATATAAAAAAGGCGATAAAAGAAAATGGGCCATATGATGCAGTTCATACTCATATGTTATTTAATTGTGGAATAGCAATGATAGCAGCATATTTATCAGGAGTTAAAGTTAGAGTATCTCATGCACATACTACTTCAGATGATAGTAGTAGTTTGGTTAGAAAGATATATATAAACTTAATGAGATTTTTTATAAAAGTATTTTCAACAGATTTTCTAGCTTGTAGTAATTCAGCAGGAAAATATCTTTTTGGAAATAACATAATATCTAATAAAAAATATAAAGTACTTCCCAATTATATAGAGTATGAAAAGTTCATCAATAATTCTGATAAAACCAATTTTAGAGAAGAATTAGGAATAAAAAATGATGATATAGTAATTTGTCATATAGGTAGATTTATTACTGCAAAAAATCATGAATTTTTAATTGATATGGCAAAGCAAATGATACAGAAAAATAATAAAGTTAAGCTTGTTTTAGTTGGAGATGGTGATTTAAAAAATAATATAGAAAATAAGGTTAAGTCAATAGGAATAGAGAAAAATGTTTATTTTACTGGTATTAGAAAAGATATACCAAGTATTTTAAATAATGTTGATTTGTTTATATTACCATCAATTTATGAAGGGTTAGGGTTAGTTTTGTTAGAAGCTCAAGCATCAAAAGTTCCTTGCTTAGTATCGGAAGCTATTCAGCCAGAAGTTGATTTAGGTATAGGGTTAGTTAAAAATTTAAATTTATCATGTGGAGCTAGCAAATGGGCAGATGAAGCTAATAAGATAATTAATGAAAATAAAAATAATGATATAGATATTTTCAAAGCAGTACAAGAAAAGAAATATGATTTAAATAGTATATTAAATAACTTATTATCTGTTTATAAATTGAAATTAGATTAGGAGAAAATTATGAGAAAAGTATTAATATCATCTTTTGATATGGAAGTTGGAGGAGTTGAAAGAAGCTTAATAAGTATGTTAAATAACTTTGATTATAGTAATAATGAAGTAGATTTAATGTTATATAGTCATACTGGTGATTTTATGTCAATGTTAAATAATAAGGTTAATTTATTAAATGAAGTAAAACAGTATTCAACTTTTAGAAAATCTATAGGAGAAACTATAAAACAAGGTAATTTAACATTAGGATTAGCAAGAATATTATCAAAATTTTTAGCTAAGATAAATGGTAAAATAAAAAATTTAAGTGAATATGGAATATATCAAATGCAGCTTATGTGGAAATATTCATTACCTTTTTTACCTAAATTAGATAAAAAATACGATGTAGCAATAAGTTATCTTTGGCCGCATTATTTTGTTGCAGAAAAAGTACAGGCTAAAAGAAAAATTGCCTGGGTTCATACTGATTACTCTACTATAGAAACTGATATAGATATGGATTTAAAAATATGGAATAAATTCGATTATATTATAGCTGTATCAGAAGAATGTAAAAATGCTTTTCTTAAAAAATATCCAAGTTTAAAGGATAAGGTAAAGGTAATTGAAAATATAACTTCTCCTGGTTTTATTAAAAAAATGGCTAAGGAGGATGTTGAAGAAAATATTAAAACTGATACTAGTTTTAAATTAGTTTCAGTTGCAAGACTTTCACATGCAAAGGGGATCGATAATGCTGTTAAAGCATTAAAGATACTATATAATAGAGGATTAACTAATATTAAGTGGTATGTAGTTGGATATGGTGGAGATGATCAAATGATAAGAAACTTAATAAAAGAAAATAGCTTAGAAGATAGCTTTATATTATTGGGGAAAAAAATTAATCCATATCCATATATAAATGCTGGAGATATATATGTACAACCTTCTAGATATGAGGGTAAGGCTTTGACTGTAGGAGAAGCACAAATACTTGGTAAGCCAGTAGTTATAACAAATTATACAACAGCAAAAAGTCAAGTAAGAGATAATATCGATGGATATATATGTGAATTATCGATTGAAGGAATTGCTGATGGAATAGAAAAGTTATATAGAAATAAAGAATTAAGAGAAAAATTAGCTGAGGCTTGTAAAAATAGTGATTATAGTAATAGCTATGAGTTATACAAATTATATAAATTATTTGATTAAGGAGTAAGGATTAATGAAAATATGTACTATAACATGTCATGATGTATATAATCATGGAGCTTCATTACAAGCATATGCATTAATGAAGTATTTGGAGAATAGAGGGAATTCTGTTGAAATTATAGATTATAAGCCGGATTATTTAAGTGAGCATTATAATTTATTTTCTATAGATAATTCTAAATGGAAGAAAAATATATTAACTAAATCTATATATTTAGCGTTAAAAATTCCTTATAAAATACCAAGCTTAAAAAGAAAGAAAGAGTTTGATAAATTCACACAAAAATATTTAAAAATTACTAATAAGAGATATACATCAAATGATGAATTAAAAAGTGATATTCCTAAAGCTGATGTATACTTATGTGGAAGTGATCAGATTTGGAATAGTCTACATAAAAATGGTCGAGATAAAGCATTTTACTTAGATTTTGTTCCAGATGATAAGATAAAAGCAGCATATGCTGCAAGTTTTGCTACTGATTCTATTGAAGAGAAATATCAAGATATGGTTAAACAAAATGTATCTAGGTTAGATGCGATAGGGGTAAGAGAAATAAGTGGAGTTAAAATACTTAATAAATTGGGAATAGATAGAGCAGTAAATGTTCTTGATCCGGTATTTTTACTTGATAAAAATGAATGGAGCAAGATAGGGAGAGAGAGTTTTAATGATAAATATATATTGGTATATGATTTTGATAAGAATCCACTAATAGAAAAATTAGCAAAAGATATAGCAAATAAAAGTGGTTATAAAATATATACTATAAACAATTACAAATCTGGATATGAAAAAAGAAGTTTTAGATTTAGTGGGCCAGAAACTTTTGTATCACTTATAAGAAATTCAGAATTTGTTATATCAAATTCTTTTCATGCAGTTGCTTTTTCAATAATATATGAGAAACAACTAGTTATAGTTAATAGAACAGAGGCTATAAATACACGGATGAGGGATTTATTAAAAGATATGGGTTTAGAACATAGATTAATTAATTCCTTTAATTATGATATAGATAAGATATTAGTTAAAATAGATTATAAATGTGTTATGGAGAAATTAAGAAAAAAAATAACATTATCTAAAAAATATTTAGATAATGTTTTAAACACAGATAAATCTATATAAGGAGTAATAAATGATTAAAAAATTAGAATATAGTAAATGTACACTATGTAAATCTTGTATAAATAGTTGTCCTAAAAAATGTATAAGGTTTGAATATAATAATAAAGGGTTTATGTATCCGATTATTTCAAATTCAGAATGTATAAAATGTGGAATTTGTGAAAAAAAATGTCCTATATTAACGCCTTTGAATAGTAAAAATAGCAATAAAAAAGCATATGTTGCAAAAAGTATTGATGATAATATACGTCTAAATAGTTCATCAGGAGGAATATTTAGTGTACTAGCAAAATATATAATATCTTGTAATGGAGTTGTTTGTGGGGCTAAATTTGGAAAAGATTTTACAGTTAAACATAGTATAATTGATAAAGAAGAAGAATTAAAATACTTAAGAGGCTCAAAATATGTGCAGAGTGATATAGAAAATACGTATATTGATATAAATAATAAATTGAAATCTGGAAGGAAAGTATTATTTAGTGGATGTCCATGTCAGATAGCTGGTCTTAAAGGTTATTTGAGAAAGGAATACGATAACTTATATTTAATTGATTTTATTTGTCATGGAATACCTAGTCAAGCAATATTTAATGAATATTTAAATATACTTAGGAATAAATATAAATCGGATATTGTGAATGTTATATTTAGGGATAAATCAAAGGGATGGCATGAATCAAGTGTTAAGGTTATATTTGAAAATGGTAAGATATATATAAAAACAATATACCATGATATGTATATGAGAGGATTTTTAAATAATTTTTATTTGAAAGAATCTTGTCATAATTGTCAGTTTAGAGAAGGTAAAAGTGGAAGTGATTTGACTATAGCTGATTATTGGGGAGCAGAGATAGAAGCAAAGGAAATGGATGATAATAAAGGCTTGTCTCTTGTAATAGCAAATACAAATAGAGGGGAAGAATTGCTAAATAAAATAAATGAAAATATACTTTTAAAAGTTACTGATTTTCATAGAGCAATAAAATATAATAAGAGTTTTATTGAATCATCAAAAGAAAATAAAGATAAAACCAATTTTTTTGAGTTGGCAGAAAAAAGAGGATACAAAAAAGCTTTTTATAAATATTGTAAAGAAAAAAATAGTACTATTATAAAGAGAAATATTAGAATGGCATTTGGAAGAGTAAAGAGAGTAATTAAAATATAAAAAATTTAATTGCTTAATAAATAGGAGAAAAAATGAGAATTTTAGATATAAAAATAGCAATTGCTGATTTTTTTAGAAGAAGGAAGCAACAAAAATTATATAAGACAATGAAAAAGGTTGGGAAAAATGTATATATAGCTTCGGGTTATAATATAATTGCCCCAGAGAAAGTTGAAATTGGAGATAATGTTTGGATAGGACATAATATTTTAATAGGAGCGCCTGGTGGGGTAGAGATTAAAAGTGGAACTATAATAGCTAGAAATGTAGAGATATGGACACAAAATCATAGATATGATGCAGTAGATTTAGAAAGTATTCCATATGATAAAAATTTTACAAGAAAAAAGGTTGTAATAGGAGAAAATGTATGGATAGGATCTAGGGTTATAATTATACCTGGAGTTACGATTGGGGAAGGGGCTATAATAGGAGCGGGATCAGTTGTTACTAAAAATGTACCATCTTGTGCTGTAGTAGGAGGAAATCCTGCAAATATAATAAAGTATAGAAATATAGAACGCTATTATGAGCTTAAAAAAGAAAATAAAGTATATCTTAAGGAAAATTACAACTATGATATTTCATGTAAAAGATTGAAAGGAATTTAAAATTATGATAAATAACAGTAGAAGGCTAGAAAACTCAGTTAAAAATTTAAGTAATGCAATGATTTCTCAAGGTATTTCATTGATATTAAATTTTTTAGTAAGAACTGTATTTGTAATATATTTAAATGAGGAATATTTGGGAACAAATGGGTTATTTAGCAATATACTAAGCATACTTTCTTTAGCAGAATTAGGATTTGGAACAGCTATGGTTTATAATATGTATAAGCCTTTAGTAAATAATGATCAAAGAAAAATAAAGGCTTTAATGAAGTTATATGCTAAGGTATATACTATTATAGGTATAATTGTTGCTATAATTGGTATTGGTTTAATGCCATTTTTAGATTATATTATAAAAGATACATCAGGTATAGAAAATTTGAAATTTATTTACTTAATATTTTTGATTGATTGTGTATGTTCATATTTTTTTGCATATAAGAGATCAATATTAACGGCTGATCAAAAAGAATATATATGTTCTCAATATAAATATATATTTACTATTGTTAAATCAGTTTTACAAATTATAACTTTGGTTATATTTAAGAATTTCATATTATATTTGTTAATTCAAATATTATTCACATTGTTAGAAAATATATTTATATCAATAAAGGTAAATAATATTTACCCCTTTTTAAAAGAAAAAAATAACGAAAAATTGTCTAAAAATGAATTAATGCTGATAAAAAATGATGTAAAGGCACTGGTATTAACTAAATTAGGACATGTTATGTTAACTGGAACAGACAATATTATTATATCTACTTTTATAGGTATTGGAGTAGTTGGGATATTATCTAATTATAATTTAATAATAAATTCAGTAGTTATGGTAATATCTCAAATAATGACTAGTTTAACAGGTAGTATAGGAAATTACATAGCTAGTAATAATAAAAGAAATAATGAATTGTTATTTAAAAGAGTAGAATTTGTTAATTTTTGGATTTATTCATTTTGTATGATATGTTTAATTTTTCTTTTAAATCCATTTATAAAGTTATGGATTGGAGAAAAATATATACTTAATCAAGTTAATGTTATTGTGTTATCTATAAATTTTTTAATAAGTGGTATAATGTCTACTTTATGGACATTTAGATCTACTATTGGATTATTTACACAAGGAAAATATAGACCAATATTTGCGGCTATTTTAAATATAGTTATTTCAGTTATTTTGGCAAAGAGTATAGGAGTAGTTGGAGTGTTATTAGGCACCATAATCTCAAGATTATTAGTTAATTTGTGGTATGATCCATATATTATTTATAAATTTGGGTTTGATAAATCTGTTAAATCGTATTATTTAAGAAATATATTTAGGATATCATTAGTAATGTTTATGATATTTTTTATTAATTATATTCAAGTATTTATTTTATGTAATAATATATTAATTAAATTTTTTATTTTAATATTTTTATGTATAAGTATACCTACTATTATATTTTTAATAGTATATAGGAATACAGATGAGTTTAAATATCTAAAAGGTATAATAAATAATATAACTAAAAAAATAGCTAAAAAATTAATATTAAATTAAAGATAGGTTTTATATAATTTATTAAGATAATAAAAATTCAATAAATATATTTAATAATTTTAGATAAGGAGATATCACATAATATTAAAATGATATCTCTTTTAAATTTAAATTATAGTTATAGTTATATTTTTATTATCTTTTAGAGTTTTACTTAATAAGGTAATATTTTTTGGAAGGGGAGAGTTATTAAAAACTAAATTATAGCCTTGAAGTAAATTTAAATAAGTTGGATAAGAATCTAGTAATACTAAATCTTCTGGTATTGAAATAATACAATTTATAAAGCTACAAGAGCCATTAGGTTTAGCATTTGCATATATAAATGAATTTAAATTATTATCTAAATTAGTTATGATACAGTTTTTAAAAAATATATTTGTTGATACTGGAGTTGTTCCAGAGGAAGGTGAATAATAAATGAAATTTTTTTCACTATATTTTAAAGAGCAATTTTCAAATGTTATTATATCATCAAAATTTGCTGAAACATTTGGATAAATGTTTACATCATCAAATATACAGTTAATAAATTTACCAGTATAGAATCCATTATGATTAATTAAGGAACTTTTACCATAAAATTTACAATTAGTAAAATTATAGCTATTAGAATGCCCCTTATTAAAAGATAATAAATATCTACCAATAAAATTATTGGAAGGAGTAAAGTAACAATCGTTCATTGTTATATTACTCAAATATCCTAAGAAGTTATTAGAAACATTAACAATACATTTTTCATAAGAACTATTATCACAATTAGACAGACTGCCTATTGTTGAATTCAATAATTTACCAGATAAATATTGATCACAATAAGTATTCTTTATCAAATTGTTAGCTGATTTTCCAGAGGAAAAATGATTGTTATATACTTTATAAACACCATGTTTTATTATAGTATCTTTTCCACCAGATTGAAGTGATAATGAAACATTTACGCAGTTTTTTATTATTGATGATCTAGTTCTTTCCCACATATATAATTGGCCTCCAACTTGACCATCGACTATAAAATTATGGCCAGCACAAGTTAAGAAATGATTATTAGGATTATAATTAAATTTATTATTTTTAAAAGTTACATCTTGCATCATATCCCATCCATCTTCAGCATTTAATGCACATTTACCTGAGGATTGACCATTATTAATAAATTCACAACTTTCTATAAGCATATCTTTCATAGCAGCATTGGCCATGCCAACACATCTACAATTTTCATATTTTAGATTTTTAAATGAACAATGAGTTGGAATTCTAAAATATTGAATAGATAAATTTGTAGGATAAGATATATTCAATATTGTTATTCTCATATATTTTGAATTCTTTGGTACAGCAATTCTTCTATATTGATAAGAATCAATAGATTTTAGAAATTTTTTATTTCCATCATAAAAGTGGCAAATTAAGTTCCAGGTTCCACAAGGGTTACCTTGATACCCTAAATAAATGCTTACAGATAAATAACCAATATCAGAATATCCAGAAATATCTCTATAATCACTTGTAGTTCTAGTTGTAGAAGTTATATCTAATCCAGTATTTCTATCAATATCACCAATATAGAAATTATTACCTATTATTCTATGATAAATATAAGTGTAACTTAGGGTGTTATCCCTAGAATTTGACAATCCATTAGTAGAACCATATCCAGTAATGTTTTTTATACTTAAATTTTCAAATGAACTATACTTAGATTCCCCACCTATGCTAATACCATTAATCCATTCAGAGTTATTAGTTGAATTTGCGTAATCATGGCTAAAATAATCACCTTCTATATTTCCGTTAATAACATGAGAATTAAAAGTATTATTTAATTCTATCATCAATGATTTATTACCAGTAAACTGATTTTGTTTTAATGTTGAATTATTCATATCCAAGGTAAATTCAGTAGGGATATAAATTGGTGCTTCATGATCAATTCTATAAATGCCAGGAAGTAATAATAATTTATTGTATCCTTCTAGTTTTTTATCATCTAATAATTTTTGAAGACCAATTCTAGTGTTGGTAGATTCTATTAAAACAGTATCCTTATCATAATCAGTTGCATATTTAATAATGGTATTAAGCCAAAATTTTGCTGGTTTAGTTTGCATTATAGGATTTCCATTTTCATCTTCCTCTGTTGTTCCAATAAAACAAATATATTTATGGCTAGGAACAATAGTAGAACTTGCAACTTCTTCAATTTTAGTATCAATAGTTGAATCAATTAATTTATTAACTTTAACATATACTTTTTTTTCATAATCATCGATATTTTTAATATTATAAGTTAATAAATCATCTTCAGTCATAATATATTCTTTAACTTCGATATCTTCTTGAACTAAGAAAAAATTAAATAGTTCATGTGAATTTCGACCGTATTTATCAGTACAAAGTATAGAAAATTTTTGTTCGCCTTCTTGAGTAAAACTACCTAAGCTTACTTTGTGATCTCCTGCCTTTAAATTATGATATAATTTATCTTCTTGTCCTTCAACTCTAACAGTAACGGTGAATGTTTCATTATTCCAAACTTCCTCTGTCCAATTATCATCTCCCCAATCATCTTCTTTTAAGTTGTATTTTTCCATATATTCTTTGTAATAATAATCAGTAATATAGTAATCAATAAATACTTCTTCATTAGGCTTAACTATAGGCTTAATATAATAAGTTGAAATATAAGGAACTTCATTCCAATTTAAATCAGATGGAATTGTAATTTTTTCATATTCAAAAACTATTGTAACTTCACGATTATCTTCAGATAAAACAATAGTTTGAGTAGAAGAATTAATTATATAATATCCATCAATTTCAATAGCGTCATAGCTATATTCACCTAATTTTAAATTTTCATTTATAACGCTTTCAGAAATTTTATTATTAGCTTCATCTAAATAATTTATGGTTATTTTCCCTAAAATTTCGGTATATTTAAAGATAATAGTTATATCAAGAGAGGTATCATTTATAGTTACTGTTTGAGAAGATTCATTAGTTAACTTGTAACCTTTAATAGATTTTGAATTATAAGAATAATCTCCAAATTCTAAATTTGAATATTTTTCATTAGGGGAAAGAGGGGTCCCAGATAATTCATCTATATATTTAATTGTTATAGAGCCATATAATTTACTATACATAAAGGTAATTTCTGCAGTAGGATTGCTTGATGTTAAGGTTATTATTTCCGTAGATGAATTTAAAATTGAGTATTCAGATATAAATTTAGCTGTATAAGAATATTTTCCTAATTTTAAATTATTTATAGTTTCAGTTGGAAGAAGTTCAGTTAAAGTTGAATCAGATAAATATTTAATAATTACAGTCCCGAGTATTTCTTTATATTTAAAGTATACTATTGCATTGGGGGTTGCTTCTGTTAAAGTTATAGTTTTTGTTTCATTATCATTAAGAGAATAATTTTCAATATCGATTGAAGCGCAAGTATAAGTTCCTAAGCTTAAATTACTTAAGACTGTTGAAGTAAAAATACTAGTATTAGTATCTTCATCAATATAATTAATTGTAATACTACAAATTATTTTGGAATAATAAAATATAATTTCTTGAATAGGTGATTCTTTAGTTAAGGTGACACTTTGAGGTGTATCACTAACTAATTTATATCCATAAATGCTAGAAGCATAATAGGTATAAGTTTGCAATGATAAATCATTTAGCATTTGAGAATCACATATTGAATCATTTGTATCTAAATCTAAATATTTTATTGTAATATAACCTTTTGTTTCTATAGGTTTATTTTCAACCTTATTTAAAAAGCTTTTTTTAATATAAGCATTATTTTCATTGTAAATAAAATATGCCCAATCATTAAAGATTTTAATTACATCAATTTTTGTTCCATAACTGAGAATTCCTAATACCTGAGAAAAATTATTAGGTTTATTCATAACTAATGCAATAAATTTAGCAACTTCATATAAAGTACTCATTTTTAGACTCCTTTCTTTTTTTGTATATTTATTAAATTACTAAATATTTAAAATTTTTTGATTACATTATATATTATGTTAGTTTGTGAATAGCAGTGATAAGAGAATAAGAATAAATTTTATAATTCTTATTCTCTTATATTAATTTATTCATTGATATTTACATTATTATTCTCTTTACAATCAGCATTATAAAGTTTAAGTTTATTAGGTGATAGATCATTATTCCTAAAAGCTATATTAATATTATTAACAGTATCCTTATCAATCCCACTAACAACATATTGAGAATTATTAAGGCTTATTTTATTATTTTCAATAGTAAGTATATCTTGTTCAACTAATTCACCAGCTGATCCACCAGTTCTATCATCATAAAATACAATCATGCCATCTTTACCATTAGAAGTAAAAGAAGAATTAATTATATTTACAGGCTTTTTCATACTATAATGAGGTAACTTTAATAAAAAATCTTCATTATTAATATTACAATTATTAAATAAAGTACTAGCACCTTGATGCCAATAACCAAAGATAATTTCAAAATTATTAAGTTCACAATTAGTAAAATTATAACTAGGATCATAGGCACCAGCATAAGTAACCCAATTATTTATAGTACTATTACTAATATTAAAAGTTCCATGAATATTTCCGCTGATATTTTCAAATGTACAATTTTCATAGATTCCACCCATATTTTCACCACTTTTATTACTAATAGTACAATCTTTAAAGTTTCCACTACCCAAAGATATATTCAAATTATTATCTTTATTATTGGATTTACCAATATCGCATCTTAGATATAGCCCAGTATCAATTGTGTTTTCAGCTCTACCATTAATATTACAATCCTTAACAGTAAGAGGCCAATCATCATTTTCTTCAGCTGCACCAATAGAAATATTACCATTAATAGTGTTATTACAAAATCTAACATAACCACTACGTTTTCTACTTGTGTGACCTAAATAAGCACTACTTAAATTATTACAATTTCTTACAACATAAGAGTTAGTACGTTCCCAGAAATGTACTTTTCCATCTATCATATCTTCAATAACAAAATTATGACCAGCACAAGTTAAGAAGTCATTATTAGGATTATCATGAAAATTAAGCCTTCTAAAGGTTACATCCTGCATCATATCCCATCCATCTTCAGCATCGTAAGCACATTTAGCGGAGGATTGACCACATTTAGTAAATTCACAGTTTTCTACTAACATATCTTTCATTGCAGATTGGGCCAACCCAACACATCTATTATTTTCAAACTTAATATTTTTAAAGGAACAATGAGTGGGAACCATAAAATATTGAACTGATAAATCGGTTGGATAACTTTCTTCTAAAATTGTGACTTTCATATATTTAGCACCATCAGGAACCCCAATTCGTCTATAAAAATAGCTATCAGCAGAAGAAATATATTTTTGCTCTCCATCATAAAAATGAGCAATCATATTCCAAGTGTTACAGGAATTGCCTTGATATCCTAAATACCTACTAACTGATAAATAGCCAATTCCATCATAGCCTTCAATAGAAATAAAATCAGATGTTGTTCTATTAGTAGACTCAATTGGTTCACCAGTTTTTATATTAATATCACCTAGTTTAAAACTATCACCAATTGAAGTTGGATTAGTGTAAGTATAATATAAAGATTCATCTCTAGATTTAGCAATACCATTACCACCACCATATCCAGTTATATCTTTTACAACTAAGTTTTCAAAAGAACTATATTTAGCTTCACTACCAATACTAATTCCTATTACCCATTCAGAATTATTAGGAGAATTTGCATAGTCATGGCTATAGTAATCTCCTTCAATAACTCCATTAATAACATGAGAATCAAAAGTATTATTAAGAGTGATTATTAAAGCACTGTCACCAGTAAATTGGTTTAATTTAATAGTTGCACCATTCATATTTAAAGTAAAGTTTGAAGGAATAAAAATACTCTCTTCATGATCAATTCTATAAGTTCCAGGTAATAATTTAATAGATGAGTAGCCCTTAGTACTTATATCATGCAGTAATTGTTGAAGTCCAATCCTTGTATTAGTAGCTTCTTGCATTACAGCATCTTTATCATAATCATCAGCATACTTAACTATAGTTTCATCCCACCAGCTTCCAGCTTCACCATTACCAATAGTATCTGCAATTATACAAGTATAAGTATTAGAAGTAGGAGTTATAGTAGAAGCTATTTTTTCAAGTTGAGCTTTAACTGTTTCAGAAGTAGGTTCCTCTAAATTAAGAGTAGCAATATATTTATTTTCATAAGTATCAGTATTTTTAATATTATATTTAGTTAAATCATCTTTTGTCATTATATATTCTTTTTCTTCTTTATTTTTTTCTTCTACTAAAAAGAAATTAAAAAGTTCATGTGAACTACGACCATATTTATCTGTAGCGATTATTGAAAATTTTTGCTCGCCTAGATTTTTGAAGCTTCCTACATTAATATAATTATCACCAGCTTTAACATTTTTTTTAACTATGTCTTTTTGACCATCTATTTTAACTGTTATAGTAAATGTTTCTGAAGTATCTTCTTCTGTGTATTCCTTATGATAATAATCTGTTACATAATAATTTATTATTACATCTTCTTTAGGAGAAACCTTAGGTTCTATATAATAGGTTGATATATAAGGTACTTCATTTAAATTTATATCTTCAAGTGAAATAGAACTTGTATTTATGGAGTTGTCTTTATAATTAATATAAGATATTAGATTTTGAATTAAAAATGTAGTTGTAATAGTTAAAATTATTAACAATGGTATAAGTATAGCTATAAATATATTAAATTTCTTTCTATTTAATTTTTTCATTTAATCCTCCTTAGAAAAAATAATTTATTTACTTATTTTAACATAATTCAATGATATATTGAAAAAAATAGAAAAAATGTTTAAATTTATATTGTAAGATGTATAATTAATATAGTAATTTAATAAGATTTTTATTTAGGGGAATGAGAGCAACATTAATGAGTGAAAAAGAAGGGGTATTGTAACTCCATCTAAAGAAAAAAGTTTATTACTAAATGGAGATAAATAGTGATAGTGTCTTTATGGTTTTAAGTGAGTATTTAAAGTTTATTGGTCATTGGGTAAAAGAATATATAGAGTTATTTATTTTTATAGATTATAAGTTTATAAAGTTTTTTAGTGGGAGGCGAAATGAAAAATAGGAAAATTGTAGTATTAGTATGTATAACCTTAATTTTTATAAGTATACTTATGTGTTTTAGTAAGAAAATAGATGTAACAAAATATACAATATCAAATAAGAAAATACCAGAAGAGTTTAATGGGTTTAAAATACTTCAATTATCAGACTTTCATAGTGAAGGATATAGAGATACAACAGAAAGGTTAATAGATAAAGTAAAAAATATTAATCCAGATATAATTGTAATGACAGGAGATATGGTAAGTTGGGATATGGAGAATATAGAAGAAGTTAAAATTTTAATTAAGTCATTATCTGAAGTTTATCCTATATATTATATTGATGGTAATCATGAACATTTAGCTGAAGTTTTACGTCAAGGAAGGTATGAAACTTTTAATAAATTTATGCAGGAGTTAGGAGTTACTACTATAAAAAATGATTATGTAGAAATATATAAGGGAGATAAATATATTAATTTATATGGAATAAACCTTCCTTTAGATGGAGCAACAGGACTTTATGTAGATAAGTTTCAATTAGAAAAAAATTATGTTGAAAAGACATTGCCAGAAGCTGATGGAGAAGAGTTTAATATATTGTTAGCACATACACCAACATTTATTAAGCAATATAGTAAATGGGGTGCAGATTTAGTTTTAGCTGGTCATATGCATGGGGGTATTGCAAGAATACCATTTACTAATATTGGACTTTTATCGCCGGGGAGAACAATATTTCCTAAATATGCGGCAGGAAAGTTTAAGGTTAAGAATTCTACAATGATAGTAAATAGAGGAATAGGGACATCATCATTTAAATTAAGGATCTTTAATAATCCAGAAATTACAGTGATTACTTTAAAGAGTAAATAGAAAAAATATATTAATTATAAAAGGGACTTTTAAGATATCCAATGTAGTAGATATAGGATAAATCTTAGAAGCTTTTTTATATAAAAATTTAAATGCTTGACAAATGACTCTTATGATAATATATACAAAAAAGTAATAAGTTGGTATAATATACAGTAGTTAGTTATGAAGAAAAAGTAATATTGTAGTTATTTGTTTTAAGGGGGTTAGGAGAATATTATATGAATAATGCGCAAAAACAGTTTGTAGATATTTTATCTGCAGGGATTAGAGGAAAGTCGGCAGATAAAGTATATGATAACGTAGAATGGGATGAAGTAATAGATTTAGCTGATAAACATAAGGTAGAGGGAATAATATACTTAGCTTTACGCAAAAGTAAACTTATTTCTAACATTGGAGAGGAAAAAATAAGTTTGTTAAAACAAAAAGCTGCTATTACAGGAATAACACAATCTAGACATATTTCCGGATTATCAACTGTACTTAATAAAATTAATGAAAGGAATATTCCTGTAATTGTTTTAAAAGGATTAGTAGTTAGAGAATTTTATCCACAACCTGATCAAAGAAGTATGAATGATGCAGATATATTAGTTCATGAAGGGGATGTAGAAAAGGTTAAGCAGTTATTAATAGATATGGGATATGTTTATTTAGAAGATCATAAAGCATCACATCATATAGCATTAGTTCATCATAAGTATCCATTTATTGAATTACATTGGAATTTATTTAAGAGAGATGGGTTTAGTAATGAGTTAGAACATTATGAAAGATTAATTTGGAGGAGAGCCATAAAGGTTAATGTAGGAGAAGCAGAAGTTTTATCTCTTTCATATGAAGATTTAGCATTACATTTATGTATGCATATGGCAGCTCATCTTGCAGCAACAGGATTTGGTGTAAGGCAACTTTGTGATCTTGTTTTACTTGTTGAACATAAGGGAGATGAAATTGAGTGGAATAGTTTTATTATGAAGGCTAGAATGTATGGGTTTGAAAAATTTGGTAAAATTATATTTTTATTATGTAATAAATTATTTAATATGGAAGTTCCAAAGGAAATTAATATTAAAGTTGTAAATAATAAAAAATATGTTTCTGCATTACTGGATGAAATTTTTGAAGCTGGAGTTCATGGTAAAAAAGAAATGGCAAATCAATTTGCTACACAAGTTGCATTTAATTTTGAAGAGAAGGATAGTAATGCTACCTTAGGAGCTATTAATAGATATTTTAGATTTATTTTTCCTAAAATTGATGATATGTCAGATAAATATAGTTATGCTAAGAAAGTTAAGATTTTAGCTCCTATTGCTTGGATACATCATTTATTTGCTGGAGTTTTTGCTAGTGAATATAGTTTTAAAGATAAGGTTGAATTTTTAACTAAGGGGGCAGCTAAAGCTGCTAATAGAAATAAGTTACTTGATTGGATGGAGTTATGATAGTTAATGATAAATACTGTAGTAGGGTTATTACAGTATTTATTTTTTTATAATTAGTATTACTATTGGTTATTATTTATTATTAGCTATAAAGAAGTATGATTTATTTAAAGAAGTAACAGAAATATATTATTTACTTAATATTACATATGAGGTAAAATTTTTATAAAACATATTTATTTATTCTTAAATTTCAGCACAAATTTAGAGATAAATTTATAGAATGTTTAAAAAATTTAAAAAAGAGGTGAATATAATGAAAAAAAATTGGAACAATCCTGCAATTAAATCATTAAACGTAGAATATACTCATGAAGAGGAATATGATGGATGGGTTTTAGGAGATGATGGATCTAAAGTTGATGCTAAATCTATTGATAGAAGTGCAAATCCAGCATGTTTTGGAAAGTTTGGATATAAATGTAGGTGCTGTGGAGCAGAATCAGGATATATTTATGTTACTCCAGTTGGAGCTGTAATGGGATTAATGGAGCACTGGCATTCAGCTCATCCAAATGGGTGTAAATTATCATAAAAATATTTTCTAAAATTAAAAATAATACATTGCTTTTATAGTAATGTATTATTTTTAATTATATTAATAGGGGGAGATTATAATAAGAAAAGTATATATCAAGATTACATATTTTTTATTAATTATAAATATATGTGTTTTTTTTATTGGGTGCTCAAGTAATGATAGAGAAGCTGGATTAGTTTATGGAAATGAAAGTGCACCAATAGAGATAATTAATTATACAAGCTTTCAATGTATTGATTGTGCTACAATGCATGAAAGATTACACGAAAGTATAAAGAGGTTTATTGAAGATGGTACGATAAGATTAATTGAAAAGCCAATAGATATTACGAGATTTGAATATGATGAAGTAATTTATAAACATATGAGTGAAGAACAATCATTAGATTTTGAAAAATTATTAGAAATATACACAACTCAAAGGCAATGGAGAGATTTTAAATCTAATGAAGAGGTAATTAAATTTTTAAATTTGAGTCAAGATGAGAACAAAAAGAATATAAATGATTTAAAAATTATAACTAAAGAAAAAAGTAAAATAAACTTAGAAGAGGTTCCAACTATGATCTTAAATGGAAAAAGATTACCAATAAATATAAGTGAAGAAGAATTTATAAATAAGGTTGAATCATTATTAAGGAGATAATTTTAAAATATAATGATTAAGTATTGGTAGTATTAAAAATAGTATTTAGTATTATATCAAAATGAGTATATAAATATTTAAATAAACAAGCTAATTCTGGATTTGAACCAGAGGAATCTATAACACCAAAGTTAGAAGCAGTTTCAGTATCTTAAAGAGAATAATTAAGTTTAAATATTTTTAAGATTAAAGAAGTAGTAAATAAATTTAATACTATAGTGTAATTTATCACCAAATTATATAATAGTATAATAAAATTAATAATTATCAAAATTATGAGAGTGGGTATAAGAGAATGGTGTTAAACAATTATTGTGTATATGGATTGAATATAAAATCTGAAATAGAAATAGATGAATTTGAAAAAATAAGTAATATTTTTAATGATGATTTAGTAGTAATAAAATATTCAAAAATGGATCAAGAAATAAAAAAATCAATTTTAGAAGATAGAAAAATTCAGTTATATCAAAATAAAATATGGTTTCATATAGATAATATAGCTACATATTGTATAACTAATGGAAATAAGATAGAAGTAGAATTATGTGATAATGCAGATATGAAACTTATGAAAATTTATGTAATGTGTAGCTGTTTAGGATTTATTATGCTTCAAAGAAAAATGGTAGCTATTCATGGTGGAGTAATAGAAATGGATAATAAAGCTGTAATATTTACAGGGGATAGAGGTGCAGGAAAATCTACTTTAACTACGGCATTAAGAGAAAGGGGATATAAATTTATATCTGATGATGTTGCTGGAATCAAGATAGATAAAGTTCCATATGTAATGCCAGGATTTCCATATCAAAAATTATGTGAATCTGCTATGAATAATTTTGGATATAATAAAGAAGCTTTTACATCATTTATGAGTGATAAAGAAGTTAAATATATAGTGCCTGCTAAAGATGAATTTATTTATGAGCCAAAGGAATTAACTGCAATAGTAAAGTTAACTGTTGGTGATGTAGATGAAGTTACTATTGAAGAATTAAGAGGTAGTGAAAAATTAAATAATATAATTCAAAATATATATAGGGGTGAATATATCAAACATTTAGGAAAAATGGATTCAGTATATTTTAAACAATGTATTGATATAGCTAAAAATATAAGATTCTTTAAGGTAACTAGACCTGCAAATCAATTTACAGTAGATACTCAAATTAATTTAATTGAAAGAGAAATAATATCTGCTAAAGAAATTGTAGTATAAAGTTAATAGGTAGTAAAAATAATAATACTTTATTTATATAAAATGGTAAAAAAGTATTATTTAATAATAAATAATTAATGAGGGTTATTTAATTATTTAGGGGTAATTGGTAAAATTTATATAAGATAATACTATTCAATAATAGATAGGGTGGGGAAGATATGATTAATTTTAAGAAAAGTACTGGTAAGATAGGAAAGATAAAAAGGGATTATGGAATAAATTTAAATACAATAATTAATAAAAATTTAGAAATAGATGATACAGATTTAGATGGAGAAAAAGTAATGATGAACCTTGATAAAGGTGAATACTTTATGATGAATGAAGTTGGAAGTAGAATATGGGAAATTATTAGTGAACCTATAAATGTAAGAAGAATAATAGATACTTTGTGTTCTGAATATGAAGTAGATGAAGAAATTTGCAAGGATACAGTAGTAGAATTTTTAGGTAGATTAAATAATGCAGAACTTATTAGTATTAGCTAGAAAAGTTAAAACATTTATATCTATGGATAATAAAGAAAAGTTTAATATAATGCAAACTTTTTTTTATACAGGATTTTATAGAGCATTTATACTTTTTGTTCCATTTAATAAGTTAAGAAAGCGTATGGGAAAACATAAACAAGAATCTTTAGATAAAGTTGATAATGATACATATAAAATTGCTAGGAGAATATCATCTAGGGTTTTATTTGTTTCAGCTAAAACACCATGGGAAAGTAAATGCCTAGTACAAGCATTAACTGCCCAGAAATTATTAAAAAATCAAGGAATTTCAACTACTATTTATTTAGGAGTACGAAAGGAAGGAAATGAAATGAAAGCTCATGCATGGTTAAGATGTGGTGAGTACTATGTTACAGGTGGAGCTATAAGAGAACAATATACTGTTGTAGCTAGATTTGCTAATTAAATCAATTTGATATCATATAAAGGTTATTATTATAAATTTAGTAATCATATGTGTTATTTCTTTAATTTAGTATCAGTTGGAAGAAAATCTTAAAAAATTATTGATAATAAGGCGGATTCAAATTTGAGTCCGTCTTTATATATAAATATATATATATTAGGGTAAAAGTTTATATGATTTTTATAGATTTAGGGCGTAAAACCTCGTGGCTTCATGGCCGAGGCTGTAAGCCCATTACTTTAATTTTTGGTCTTGTATATATTTTTTAATTATCTCCGAACTAACCGCCCCAGCAGTACCGATATAATATCATTTTCTCCATAATCCACTACCCCAAAACTTATTAATTTATCAGTAAATAAAACAAATGAAGATGATTATAAACATGAAAATGAATTAGATGTTACTAATATCGAGTTAAGATATATTGAGTAAACCCATCTTAAATAACAAAAAATACCTTCGATACTAATAAATTAGCATTGAAGGTGTTTTTTTGTTTAAACTAACTCATTTGCAACTTCTAATATACTTTTTCTACTAACTTCTCTAATATGACCTTTTTCAAGTTTCATAATTCTATTACAAATATTAAGAGCAGAAGGTCTGTGAGTAATGATAATACATGTTGGATTACTAGATAATGACTTAACTGACTTTAATACCTTAACTTCTGTTTCAGGATCTAGTGAAGAAGTAGCTTCATCAAGTATTAATATAGGTCTTACCCTTAAGAAAGCTCTAGCAATTGCAATTCTTTGGGCTTGTCCTTCTGAAATACCAACTCCTTTTTCACCAATCATTGTATCTAATCCATCTTCAAGTTCATTAACAAAGTCAATGGCACAAGCATTAGTTAATGCTTCTTTAATTTCATCATCAGTAGCATAAGGTTTACCATAAAGTAAGTTGCTTCTAATTGTTCCTGAAAATAAAGTATTTCCTTGAGGAACATAAGAAATAAGATTTCTAAAGTTTCTATTCATATCTTTAATTAAGTCATTTTCACTAATAAACAAATTACCTTCAGTTGGATTAATTAAAGATAATATAAGTCTAATCATTGTTGTTTTACCTTCACCAGATGGTCCAACAAAAGCAATAGTTTCACCAGAGTCAATAGTAAGATTAATTTTATTTAAAATATAATTATTATCCTTATATGCAAAATAAACATTATCAAAGATAATATCAGGATTATTAAATAAAGTAGATTCAAAATTAGTTATATTATCTACAGCAATTTCATCAAGTGATTTATTAGTAATATCGTTAAGTTCATTTTCATCAGCCATTTTTTCAACTGGTATTGCTTCAATTTCCATAAGTCTTTCAGCCGCTGCTATAGTTGAAATAAGCCCAGGAATCATGCTTGCTAAAGAAGAAAATGGTGCTTGAACTTTATTATATAATTGAAGCATTCCTGTAAATGTACCATAGGTAGTTACTCCTTTAGCTATATTTAATACTCCCCATGTAAAAATTGAAAAGTAAGCAAGTGAAGAGCAAAAACTCATTGACATTGAAGTCATAACAGAAAGCTTAGTATTTCTCATAGCAATTTTATATTTATTATCTTGAATTTCTAAAAGTTTATGCATATTTATTTTTTCCATACAAAATGTCTTAACAATCATTATGTTTTGAATTGATTCTTGCATAAATGATCTATATTTAACATCTTCTTCTTGAGCTTCTTTATATAAGGATTTAAGTTTTCCACTAAAATATCTACCAACCAATATTAAAAAAGGACCAATAAAAACAGCAACAAATGCTATTGATGGTGCCCAATTTATAAGTGTATAAAATGAACCTACTAATGTAACAGTTAATGAAACTAAGCTAGGAATAGTTCCTAGAATAGCAGAACTAATATTACTTACATCAGATGTTACTCTAGTTAATAAGCTTACAGAATGAAATTTACTTTGTTCAAGCCAATCACTATATTGAAGATGTTGATAAATTTTTCTTTGAATATTTTGAGTAAGTTTTGTTGAAGAATGTGTGCTCATAAAAGAAGTAACAGGTGATGATAGCATACTTATTAATGTTATAACAAGCATTATTATAAGCCAGTATATAGTTTGCTTTGAATCACCACTTATTGCAGAATCAATTAATGACTTTGAAACAGTAACATTATAAATTCCAATCAATGAAAAAATAACATTTACTATAATTGAAAATATTAAAAAGGGAATAGCTGGTTTTGCATAGTTTGCCATCCATTTTATTTTTATCCATAGTTCTGTTGTAGGTTTTAGTTTCTTTATGTTTTCCATGAAGTCTCCTTTCAATATATATTGAGTGTAATTATGCATATAAACTTATAAAAGCAATATAATAATATTTTAGCATTTAAGTAAAAAACTTACAATGGATGTTTGCTTGTTGATGAATTGTATTGTTTTAATATAATGTGTTGATTTAAATTTAATGTTCATCAAATGTTACACTAAGAATATAGTATCCCAATCATTTTAAGAGAGGTTTTAATAAAAAAGAGAGCTATATTCAAAATGAATTTATTAATTCATTTTCATATAACTCTTTTTTGAGATATTAATTAAAATAAAGTATTCTGTTTGTTATTTTCTTGTTGAATAGTTTCTTTACTTTTGTTGTTTAAGCTTCCAAGAGGGCTATTAAAACTATTTAGGGGATGAGGAAGTTCTGTATTACTAGAAGGCATAGTTCCTTTCATTCTCTTTTTTTTATCATTAGTTTTAGCCATGACATATCCTCCTTACAAGTAAAATCTAGCTTTAGGTGGTATAAAGTTTAAAATAATAAGCTAGACATCAGAATCGTCGTAAATATCATCAGTATAGTTAAATTCATTGCAAGCAATATTATTAGCTACAATTGGATCATCCATGCAGCTATTAATAGATGCATCAGATTTTATTAATGGATTATTTACGCATGTTTCATTTGTAGGATCGTAATAACTTCTTAGGCTTGGCAAATAAACATTAGACTTATCCTTCAAAATTATCCCTCCTTTAATTTTAATTGGATAAGAATAGTTTATCTCATGGCAAGTTATTAAATAGCTGTAATATATTAAGTTAGTTAGTAAATAACAATAAACAAGCCATTAGATAAAGCATTTTAACATTAAGATGAAGTTAAAACTTTATATTAAGCTAAGAATGAATTTTATATTTTTGATAGCTCAAAGAAAATATATTCTTAACCATATTAATATTATTTGAAACATTAGATTTAAATATACTTGGATATGTGAGGAATTTTTAATTAATTATATGTATTTATGTTTATAGAATATGATGACATGAATAAATCTGAAAAATAGTCAATTAACAGTGAATAAATACAATTGTTTTTATGAAAATAATAATATAAAATTGAAATGGATTAAGTTGTAATGCTTTATTAGATAATATAATTTAAGAATAATAAATTAACATATTGTATAAAAGGAGAGTAAGGTTATGTATCCAATAAGATTTGAGAATCTTTATTATGATAAAATATGGGGTGGAAGGGATTTAGAAGAGTTTAGAACAAACTTACTAGAAGGAAACATAGGTGAAAGTTGGGATATTGCATGTCATCCAAGTGGAACTGGAATAGTTACAAATGGTGAATTAAAGGGAAAATCATTTACTGAAATAATTAATGAATTTGGTCATTTATTAGTAGGAACTAAGGTTAGTACTGAAAAGTTTCCTTTATTAGTTAAACTAATAAATTCTAAAGAAAAGCTTTCTGTACAAGTGCATCCTGGAGATGAATATGCAAAAAGAGTTGAAAATCAATTTGGTAAGACTGAAGCTTGGTATGTTATTGAAGCAAAACCAGGAGCTAAGTTAATTGTTGGTACTAAAAATTGTGATAAAGCTGTATTTGCTAAAGCAATTGAAGAAGGAAAGTGTGAAGATTATTTAAATGTTGTTGATGTTAAAAAAGGCGATTGTTTTTTAATTAATAGTGGATTAGTTCATGCTATTTGTGAAGGATTAATAATTGCTGAAATTCAACAAAATTCAGATGTAACATATAGAGTTTATGATTATGGAAGACCAAGAGAAATCCATGTTGAAAAGTCTCTTGATGTAATTAATTTTGATTTAAAGGCCCAAAATCTTTCTAACAATGAAGTAGTTAAATATGATGGGTTTTCTAAAGTAGATTTCTGTGAAAATGAATATTTTGGAATGGAAAAAATTAATGTTGAAACTAAGTGGGATGATTGTAGTAATGAAGAAAAGTTCTTCATTTTAACATGTGTTGAAGGTAATGGTACTATTGAAGGAAAAGATTTCTGTGAAGAAATTAAAAAGGGAGATAGTTATTTAATTCCAGCTTCTTTAGGAAAATATGAAGTTAAAGGACAATTATCAGTAATTAAAAGTTATCCAATGTAAATTTTTTAATGCGCCTCTAGAGGGTAATCCAATAAGTGGATGACCCATGGAGGCGTATTATTTTTATGTGATGTGTCTATAATTAAGTTAAAAATTTAAAATTAAAATTTTGTATAGAAAATTTTACAATGAGGGATTTTTGAATGGTATAACAAAAGGGGCAATGGGGATGAGGTGTAATTTATTATATAACTAATATAGAAATGGTATAGAGGAACTTTATAGTTTTGGGATAACTTCAGTAATTGGAATACTACCAGGAGCAGTAACAATTGAGGAGGCACTAAAGTCTGGAGGAACTAATATGGAAAGAGCAGTTGAAAATATAGTAAGGATACTTTAATTATTCCATAAAAGTTATGCATTTCTGAGGAACAAATATTTTATGGGTGTTCACTAGAGGTAAATCGAAATATAGTAAAAATTGTCGTTGAAAAATACTATAGTTAATGGTAAAATTAAATTTCCGATGGGTACGAATAAAAAAATGAAAATTAAGATAAATATTTGGAGGAGTTGCCAATGCCAGTAAGAATTGCTATACTAGGTGGACCAAGATGTGGTAAAACAACATTAATTCAACAATTATACGTAGATTTAAAAATCAGAGACATAAATGTAGGAGTTGCTACAGAATACAGCACTGATTACTTAAGAGATAAGGGAATGATTGAATCTATTTCAGAACAATATGGAATATATTTAGGTCAATTACATTTAGAAAAGAGTTTAGATTCACATGATTATGCAATAACGGATTATGCTACTTTTGTACCATACATATATGGAAGATTAATGCTTGGAGATAAGACAAGAACTAAGAAAGAAATTGAAATATTAAATGATTTATATAGCTTAGCAATCAGAGATCTACCACAATATGATCATATTTTCTTTGTTCCAAGAGAATTTGGTTATAAGAAAGATGGAGTTAGATGGCAAGATGAAGAAGTTGCTCAAATGGTGGACAAGGCTATTTTAGGATTTTTAGATGCTGAAAATGTTAAGTATTCAGTAATAACTGGATCAACTAAGGAAAGATCTGAGCAAATCATGAAAATAGTAGGAATAAATAAAGCAATTGTACAACCTATTAAGAGTAATGAAGTAAAAGATAAGTAATTTTTTATAATGATGTAAATTAGTAAATATTTTAAAGGGTGGTTCCTATATTATTAGGAATCATCTTTTTTTTGATATATAAGAAGAGTATAATAGCTTGAACTTGCAATATAATTATTATTAAGTTATATTATATCTCTGTTATATCAAAATGTTGTTAACAACATTTTGATATAACAGAAGATAAGTTAAATTTTAATATATTGTTAATTACTAATTATTAATTGATTTTTTTCTAAGTAAAAAGCTACCTGCACATAAAGCTACTAATCCAATAAGAACTATAACTCCAGCTGATATTACAGCACCTGTCTTAGGTAATTTATTTAAAGAAGAGTTATTAGTATCTTCAGGTTTTATAGGTACATTTGGATTTGTAGTTGGTTTTGTTATTGGTTCATTCTTAGAATCAGCTTCATCAACTACATTTAATGTTGTGTAAGCTCTACTACCTGCGCTGAAAATAAATTCAAGAGAATAATTATCAACATCTAAGGAATTAAGAAGTGTTTCACTTAATATAATTTGATTGTAAGTTACTGTATAATCAATTCCTTCTTTTAATGTATTATAATTTAATTTAATTTTCTTTAATGTATTTCCATTGAATTCAACATCAAAAGCAACAGTTTTATTTTTAGAAGCTTCAGGATTTTTGTTATAAGTTACATTTGTATTTTTAATTATAGAATCAAGAATAGTACCTCTTTGGTTATCAGTTATTTTCCAAACTTGTGTACCATAGAATGGATTAGCAGTTCCTAAAGTTAATCCAGAGTTTGTTACTGCAAAAATACGGCATCCATGGTTATAAGGGTCACCAAAACCATTATTAGTAATAGTTTCAAAGTTTATTCCATCTTCAGATACAAGTAAATCAAATCCACGTTCACCAACACTTAAATACTTACAAGTTTCTAAGAAATAGAATAAATTATCAACAGATTCTTGATTTAAGCTTTTATCTAATATTTCAACTAAGTTTTTAGGTAAGAAATCTCTAATAGCTAAATATTTATTAACTAAATTTTGATAAATATCTATTATTGAGTAAGATTTTACAGTATTAGTTTCAGAATTAATATAAGCAGTATCATTTAATATAGAATCTAAATTTAATAATCCATCATATAAATCTGTTAAAGTATTTTCTAAGTTTTCTTGTTCTGCATCCGAAAGAGAATTTATATAATATTCCTCAGAAGATTCTTCAGTTAATGTAGGAGTTTCTTCTGTAATTTCTTCAATTATATTATTATTTTCAAATTTAGAATTAGTAATATCTGTATCATTATTTGAATCATTAGTATGAAGATTGTCAGTATCATTAATATCAGTATTTAAGTTATCATCAGTTAAGTTATCATTAATTAAATCATCATTTGAATAATTAGGTAATTTAGATGAATTTTCATCGTTCTTTTTAAGAATTTCTAAAAGTGCTTTAATATAATGAATTTGAGATTTAATTTCTTCAGGGGTCATATGAAGTACATCACCATTTGTAAATTGCATAAGTGGATAAGCTAAACTTCCAATGTCAAATGTACCAACATAAAGTTTATTATCATATTCAGCCATTCTCCAAACATATTGATTTAAATTGCTACCAAATCCAGCACTTTGATTACCAAGTACAGTAGGGAATAATTCATTTGAATCACCAGCAACCATTTCAATCTTTTCATTTGTATCCATTCTCCATAAGCACACTGGAGAAGAAATATCTTTATAAATATCCTCAAATTTCATATTAAGAACATCAGCTAAAGCTATCATAGGATCATTATACCCACCAATATATAAGTGATTATCATATACAAATAAGTTACCAGCACCAGATCTATCTGCACCTAAGCCATATGGATAAGTAGCTCCATCTTTTTCATCACCAACAATAAGATTAAAGTCCCATTTGCCAGTTTCCTCATTTTCTTTACCGCTAAACATTGCAAAGGCTTGTTTGTTTTCAGATTTTCCTGTTACTACAGTTACATAAAGTTTATTATTAAATTCAACCATGTCCCAAATAGCACCACCAAAAATATTATCATTATAATAGTAAGCAGGATAGTCTAGTAAATCTTCTTGAGTTGCAATTGTTTTAAATGAAGATTCTCCTTGTGATGGATTATTAGATGATACTATATAAGCACCATTGTCACCAATCATACTTGCAACAAGGTTATCATTTACAACTGTAAGTCCTCTAATTCCAACTGAAATGAATGGGTTAGAAGGCTTTTGGCTAGTATATACTATTTTTGTACTATCATCAGTAGGATCTATTTCTAATAAATAAGGTTGACTTGCAGAAGCAGCAAAATATAATTTACCTTTGTACTCAATTGCAGCACGATAAGATGCATCATTTGGAGGTCTAACAACTGTTACTTCTCCAGTTTTAGTATTTAATTTTAATAGCATACTTCTATTTTCATTATTTGGATTATTTTCTTCATCTCCCATAAAAAGAGTACCATTAAAAAGAGCATCAACAGAAGCTTTAAATAATGAATAATCAATATTATTTTGTGCAGCCATTATTTGAAGTGTTCTAGAAATTGCACCATATAATACACCAACATACATGTAATCACCATGGCCAACAGCTGACCAAGAATAGTTTTCACCACGGTCATTAATACCATTTTCATATTCGATTATTCCATCAGGTTGCATTACATCATCATTTGGATGTGATAGTTTTGTTGCAGTATAATTTCCACTTTCCGAAGTATATGTTATTGGAAAGTGTGTATTAGATGTTTCAGCATGAGTTGTAAGTGGAGTTAATGCTAAAGTTACAGCTAAAAACATACTAATTATTTTGTTTTTTTTCATTTTCTTTTTCCCCCTCGACATGAAAATATAAGAAATACTAGAAAATTATAGCATAAATATATATAAATGGACGATATTTAACAGAAAATTTACAATTAATTGTAATAAAAGGGATAAATTTAATTAGTTATAAGAATTAAGTTAAAATGGGGATGTCGCATTAAGAATAAATACTACAATATGTTGTATTAATTTTTATTTTTTAAAACAATATATTGTGTATAAAAGTTTTAGTGCGACAGCCCCATAATATTTCAATTAAAAGACTAAATATGATTATGGAGTTTTTATCATAAGGAGAGATAAGTTAAACTTTAAAAAAGCTTTTATCAAAATATAATATATAAAAGATAAATAGCTAAATTAGTTAATATATTGGGTGAAATTATTAACTTGACTGCAAAAAAAACCAATGCTAAAATATATAGTATGCTATGTATTAAGGGGGATAAATAATGCAAAACTTTGATCCAAAAGAACATGTTGGGCTATTAGTAAAATTTATAAATGGAAGAGTTGTTAATAAAATTAATAAAAATCTTTCAAAATTCAACTTAACAAGAGTACAACATGAAATTTTATGTTTTATAGATAAAAATGAACATGAAGGTGATGTATTTCAAAAAGATATAGAAAAGTGTTTGAAGTTAACTAATCCAACTGTAACAGGCATAGTAAAAAGGTTAGAAGAAAAAGAAATGATAGTTAGATGCCCAAGTAATAATGATGGAAGATATAAATGTCTTCATGTAACTGAAAAAGGTAAGGATGTTATATGTAAAAGCTTTAAATTTGGAGCAAATAATATAGAAAAACAATTAGTTAAAGATATGACTGATGAAGAAATAAAGATATTAAAAGATTTATTATCTAGAGCACTAAAGAATATGGAGGAGTAATCCTCTTATTTTTAGTTAAATAGATAGTTTCCTATGTATTGTAAAATATAAATTAAATTTGTTAAAAACATATAAGAAGATGAATTTAAATAAATAATTTCATCTACAAAATGTTTATATAAAAAATGTACTTAAAAAGTACAAAAGATATTAAAAGGAGAGGTGAAAGTATGATTAAAAAATTAGCTCCATATATGAAAAAATATAAGACACAGCTTATGCTAGGTGTTTTATGTGCAGCATTAGAAGCTATTTTTGAATTATTAATTCCATTAGTAATGGCTCAAATAGTTGACGTTGGTATTTCTACTGGGAACACAATTTATACAATAAAAATGGGATTATTAATGCTTGTTATGGCAGCTATATCTTTAAGTTTTGGTATTGGATTATCAAAATTTTCAGCAATAGCAGGTCAAGGTTTTGGTGCAGAATTAAGACAAGCTGAATATGAAAAAATTCAAACTTATTCATTTAAAAATATTGAAAAGTTTAGTACTGCATCATTAATTACAAGATTAACTACTGATATTACAATGATACAAAATGCTTTAACAATGGGAATTAAGCTTTTAGTAAGAGCTCCTATGATGCTTATTGTTGCATGCATTTTAGCAGTTACAATTAGTCCTAAATTAGCAATGATATTCTTAGTGTCTATGCCTGTTCTTATAATTTCAATTGGATTAATTATAAAGAATGTTAAGCCTAAGTTTGAATCTATGCAAAAGAAAATTGATAACTTAAATACTACAGTTCAAGAAAACTTAATTGGTATTAGAGTTGTTAAATCTTTTGTAAGAAGAAATAAAGAAAAAGAAAAGTTCAAGAATAGCAATGATGAATTATTACAAGCTTCTGAAGGGGCATTTGGTATAGTTGTTTTAAATATGCCAATTATGCAACTTGTTGTATTTGCAAGTATTATAGGTATACTTTGGTTTGGAGGAAATATGGTTCATGCAGGAACATTAACTGTAGGTAAGCTTACAAGTTTCATGACTTATTCCTTCCAAATTTTAATGGCTCTTATGATGCTTTCTATGGTTCTTATGATGCTTTCAAGATCAGTTGCATCAGTACAACGTATAATTGAAGTTTTAGAAGAAGAACCAGATATAAAGGATCCTGTTAATCCTATAACTGAAGTTAAAAATGGAGAAATTGAATTTAGAAATGTTAACTTTAAGTATGAAGATGACAGTGATGAAAATAATTTAGAAGGTATAAACATTAAGATTAAAGCTGGTGAAACTATTGGTGTTATTGGTAGTACTGGTTCTGGTAAATCAAGTTTAGTTCAGCTTATCCCAAGACTTTATGATGCTACAGAAGGTGAAGTTTATGTTGGGGGAGTTAATGTTAAAAATTATCATATTGAAACTTTAAGAAATGAAGTTGCTATGGTACTTCAAAAGAATACATTATTCTCTGGAACTATTAAAGAAAACCTTATGTGGGGTAATGAAAATGCTACAGATGCAGAAATTGAAGCAGCAGCATCTTCAGCATGTGTTGATGAATTTATTGATAGACTTCCAGGAAGATATGATATGCACTTAGAGCAAGGTGGGGTTAATGTATCAGGAGGACAAAAGCAAAGACTTTGTATTGCAAGAGCAATATTAAAACAGCCAAAAGTATTAATTTTAGATGATAGTACAAGTGCTGTTGATACTGCAACTGATGCAAAGATTAGAAAGGCTTTTGCAGAAGATTTAAAAGATACTACTAAGATTATAATTGCTCAAAGAGTTAATTCAGTTTCAACTGCAGATAAAATTATTGTTATGGATGATGGTAAGATTAGTGCAATTGGAACTCATGATGAGTTAATGGAATCAAGTGAAATTTATAAAGATGTATACAAATCTCAACAGGAAGGGGTGGGTTTACGTGAGTAATAAGAAAAGTGAAATGATTAAGCAACAAGTTAGTGCAAATCAAGGACAAGCATCTGATAATAAATCAGGACATCCTGTTCCAGGAAAAGGTGGGAAAAAACCAGGACCTCCAAAACCTAAAAATATGGGGAAGACAATAAAAACATTAATGAGTTATGTTGGAAAATATAAGGCTTTATTAGCTTTAGTTATGATATTAATTATAATTAATTCATTTGCAATGGTTGTAGGTTCATATTTCTTAAAACCATTAGTAAATAATTATATCTTACCAGGTGATTTTGCAGGACTTGCAAAGATGTTAGTAATATTAGGTACAATATTTGTTGTAGGTGCACTTGCTGCATATGGATATGCAAGAATAATGGTACATGTTGCTCAAAATACTATCAGTAATATAAGAACAGATTTATTTAATAAGATGCAAGAACTTCCTATTAAATATTTTGATAGAAATACTCATGGTGACTTAATGAGTTTATACACTAATGATATAGATAACATTAGTGAAGCATTAAATAATAGTTTAACTAATATATTAGCATCAGGGCTTACATTTATAGGAACAATAATAATGATGGCAGTTTTAAGTCCAGTGTTAATTATAATAACAGTTGCATTTTTAGCTTTAATGATTTTTGTTGTAAACAATGTTGGTGCTAAGAGTAAGTATTATTTTGGAATGCAACAAAAGAATATTGGTAAATTAAATGGATATATTGAAGAAATGATAGAGGGGCAAAAGGTTATAAAAGTATTTTGTCATGAAGAAGAAGCAATTGAAGATTTTAAAAAGCATAATGAAGAATTAAGAAAAGCTTCAACAGGAGCTCAAACATTTGGTGGATACATGATGCCAATGTTAGGAAATCTTTCTCATATGAATTATGCAGTAACTTGTTGTGTTGGGGGATTAATGACTATAGCTGGTGCTTTTGATATTGGTTCATTAGTATCTTATTTACAATATACAAAGCAAGTTTCTAATCCAATTGCACAAGTATCTCAACAAGTAAATATGATATTAGCAGCATTAGCAGGTGCAGAAAGAATATTTACAGCTTTAGATGAAGAAGTTGAAGTTGATAATGGTGAAGTCACTTTAACAAGAGTTGAAGTTAGTGAAGATGGTAAATTAGTTGAAACTGATAAGTATACAGGTCATTGGGCTTGGAAGGTACCTCCTTCAGTTATAGCTAAAATGAAAACTTTAGTAGAAGCAGAAGATAACTCAATGGCAGAAATGGCAGCAACTACTGCTATTTTAGAATCAGCTGCAGAATTAACTGATGAACCTATATTAAGAGAACTTACTGGTGATGTTAGATTTAAAAATGTTGTTTTTGGATACAATGAAGAAAAGACTGTATTAAAGAATATTAGTTTATTTGCTAAGCCAGGTCAAAAGATTGCTTTTGTTGGATCAACAGGGGCCGGTAAGACTACAATTACCAACTTAATAAATAGATTTTATGAAATCAATTCAGGTACAATAACTTATGATGGAATAGATATTACGGATATCAAGAAGGATGATTTAAGAAGATCTTTAGGAATAGTTCTTCAAGATACTCATTTATTTACTGGTACAATAGCTGATAATATCAGATATGGTAACTTAAATGCAACTGATGAAGAAGTTAAAGCAGCAGCTAAGCTTGCAAATGCTCATACATTTATTAAGCATTTACCTCATGGATATGATACTGTTATTACAGGCGATGGTGAAGGATTATCTCAAGGACAAAGACAATTACTTGCTATTGCAAGAGCAGCAATTGCTAATCCACCAGTTTTAATAATGGATGAAGCAACAAGTTCAATTGATACAAGAACTGAAAAACTTATTGCAGAAGGTATGGATAAGCTTATGGAAGGAAGAACTGTTTTTGTAATTGCTCACAGACTTTCTACTATTAAGAACTCTCATGCAATAATGGTTCTTGAACAAGGTGAAATAATTGAAAGAGGAAATCATGAATCTTTATTAGAGGAAAAGGGCAGATACTATCAATTATACACTGGAAAAGCAGAATTAGATTAGATAATATTTTGGCTGACTTCAGGGAGCATCTATTTATTGGATGTGTCCTAAAGTCAGCTATATATTTTTTAGTAAAAATTTTGCTTAGTAGAATTTGTGCTATGTTTATGAAGAGTAACTTATGGTATACAATATATGTTTTAAATAGTATAGGCATTCTGTTATATAAAAATGTTGTTAACAACATTTTTATATAACAGAATGCC
>OGGV01000107.1_pt1 | contig 69121 bp, 56 predicted proteins | sample 1571301 | NCBI WGS metagenome assembly OGGV01 (sample SAMEA2582072, study PRJEB24529) | metagenome | biome: Human gut stool | place: China | collected 2011
CCGGTTCTACATCATAAACACATAAAACACCGCTTGTCATTGCCAGGTTTTGATTGGCAAATACAGGAGCTTTCAATTTCAGGGAAAGAAAAGGAATCCACTTAGGGGCGATAACAATGTACTTATGGGCATGATAATCGTAACAAATAGACGTTATGAGAGAGTTGAGGGACTTTCTCTGCACATTCAGTTCCTTAAAACTGTATTCGGGATGTTTCTTATGAAAAGACTCCCAGGCTTCTTCTACCGCTTCCACTCCCTTAGCACTCAAAAAACTGCTGTCCGACAAGCAGACAATCTCCTTACGTGCAGGAAACAAACGTATGGCTTCCTCAAGCAACACATTAAAATCCGTTACTGAAGTGAAGCCCGAGACATTCGGCATACGGTCGAACAACTTCCTGTCAGGATATTTAATGCCCGAAACAACTACCGGTATCTGATACGGCAAAGAATCGCCGCAGTGAGTCAAGGTAAAGAAAGCCTCATCACTGGACGTCACAATCAAATCCGTTTTCCGCTGTCTGGCACGTTCGCATATGCGGCGCATGATGACACACTCCGAAGCAAACGTCCAAAAATCGGCATTCAGATACTCTATAACCACGTTTGCTTTTACACCGCCTTCTTTCAAGCCGTCCTGCAAACCGGCAATAAGGTTATTATGCCAGGAAGAGCTGTTTGTATATGATTGTATGAAAAGTACATTATAATTGGTTTCCGCAGCCGAAAGCGTCCCCGATATCATGTATAAGAAAGCTAATGAACATGTTAAGAAAAAGTGTTTTCCCATTCCGTTTGTTTTGATTTGTCTGCGTAAACTTCTTTATAACTACGCAAATATACAAGCTTATATCGAGAATATACATCTTTTGATAAAAAATAATAGGATAAAACGCAGAATAAGGAAAATTTGAGCATTCTCGCTGACAGTCTGAGAGTTTGGCTTCGGATGGCACAAATTGGCATAAGGTCGGGAAAACGGGGTTAGGCAGAGAACCTGAGCACCGACAACATCGTGGAAATGAACGGTACGCCTTGGATTGTATCGAAACGCCAAAAGACGGGCGTACTGTTCCAAATCAAACTGATGGACATCCCCATGCAGATTATCAGACGTTACAAGCCGTTCAGAACAGACAAACGGCTGTTCAACATCGGCTCGCTTGACACGGTGAACAAACGCATCAAGGCTGTGGCGAAGAAATGTGGGATAGAAAAGCCGATTTCATTCCATTTAAGCCGCCATTCATTCGCTGTTTTGGCATTGAATTACGGTATGCCGATAGAAAGCGTGAGCAAGATTTTGGGGTATACCAATATCACCACCACGCAGCTTTACGCGAAGGTGACAAGCAAGAAACTCGAAAACGACATATCCGCTTTCGAGAGCACCGCAGGGAAATGTCGGACAAGGAAGCGAAACACCAAAAGGAAGTGTCATTTCTGAAAGCTATCATCTTGAAAGCCAAGAAATGGTTTCCGCTGTTCCAAGAGTTGGTGTACATGGAGAGGTTCTACCTGAATGGTTCAAGGAGCAGTTCAACAAGCTGTTCTCATCCATTAGGAGAACGGTTACACAACCACGAGGCATTAAATTATGAGCATCAGGCAGAAGGGAAGTTCAAAATAGCAGGCTTTCCGTCTGCCTAACTTGGAATGTTTGTATTCTATATTCCGAGCTTTTTTAAGATACGCTGATTTATAGCGCAATACGCATGATATAATAGTTAAAATAACAAAAAAGACGGATTACGCAAAGTCACGTTTTATTTCTTTTTTTTCTAATTTTGCACCCGAAAACAAGTAAATGGCATAGTTAAATGGAAACTTATACAGTACATTACAAAAACAAAATCTGTTATTTCCACGCATGGGGAGCAGAGGTGCAGATTTAACCTTCCGTTTCCATTTCCATAGCTATATTCATTCTATAAACATAAAATAATCAGTTAATTTATGAGCAAAAAGAAAAGGCTCATAGGGCTGTTGTACATTGCAGTCCTATGCAGTCAGGGGTTGTGTGCCCAAACTCGACAAATGAGCATAGAGGAACTGTTCCGTCTTGCCGACGAGCAGAGCAAAAGTATTCAAACGTACCGAACAGGGGCAGAATCCGCCGAGGAAGCCCTTAAAGCGGCTAAGGCACAAAGGCTTCCGGATGTAAATGTGTCCCTTTCCGCCAACTATTGGGGCAACGGCAAGCTGTGGGACAGGGACTTTGGCAACGCCATGACGGTGGACATGCCGCATTTCGGCAACAACTTCGCATTAGAAGCGCAACAGGTCATTTATGCAGGTGGTGCGATAAGCAGCGGCATCAAGCAGGCGGAAATAGGAAAGGCGTTGGCGGAACTTGACTTGCAAAAGAACGTGCAGGAGATACGCTTCCTGCTGGTAGGCCATTATTTGAACGTGTACAAATTAGACAACCAAATCCGGGTGGTGCAGAAGAACATGGAACTGATAGAGGAGGTCATTGCCAACATGAAAGCCCGCAGGGAACAAGGCACGGTTCTCAAAAACGACATTACACGTTATGAATTGCAAAAGGAGCAACTGAACTTGCAGTTGTCAAGAGTGGAAGACGCGCGTAAAATTGCCAACCATCAGCTGGTTACCGCCTTGCATCTGCCCGAGGGTACGGAAATATCCCCTGACACCTACTTGCTGGAGCGGCAAATCCTTACCCTCACAGAGGATGATTGGCAGGACATGGCCGAAACCAATAACATTCTCCTGAAACAGACACAGGCCGCCATCCAAATGAATGAGCAAAAAGTAAAGCAGGAGCGTTCCGAACGCCTGCCGCATATTTCCATTGTCGCCGCAGAGCATTTGGACGGCCCCATCACCATTGAAGTGCCCGTACTGGATAACAATTTCAATTATTGGTACATAGGGATTGGGGTAAAATATAACCTTTCCTCCCTGTTCAAGAACAACAAGAAGCTGAAACAGGCACGGTTGAATGTGCGTCAGGCGCAGGAACTCCATCAGTTGGCGCAGGAGCAAGTGGAAAATGCCGTGCAGGAGGGGTATGTGAACTTCCTGACTGCCTTTACCGACTTGCGGACACAGAAGAACAGTGTAAAGCTGGCAGACGAGAATTACAACGTCACCGAGAACCGCTATAAAAACGAGATGGCGTTGCTGACCGACATGCTGGATGCCAGCAACATGAAGCTCACCGCCGACTTGGGACTGGTGAATACCCGCATCAACATCCTGTACAACTACTATAAAATGAAATACATCACCCATACTTTATAAACAGAATATCATTATGGTTACAAGAAAGACAAAAAAGCAGGTTTACAATACGATTGTTATTGCATTGCTGGTTATCGGCATAGGGTACGTTTGCACACGCTTTCTCCATTTGGGCAGCGTAGAATATACGGACAATGCGCAGGTAAAGCAACATATCACTCCCATCAACACACGTGTACAAGGCTTTATCAAGAAAATATATTTCGAAGAATACAAGCCTATACACAAAGGCGACACGTTGCTTGTGATTGAAGATGCGGAGTTCAGATTGCGGCTGGCACAAGCCGAAGCGGATTTGGCAAACGCATTGGCAGGACAACAAGTCACCCATGCCGGGATAGCCACGACACAAAACAACCTGACAGTCAATGATGCCGGCATCGAGGAAGTCTGCGTGCAACGGGCCAATGCAGAGCGTGAGTTGCAACGGTATAAGAAACTATTGGAGGAAGATGCCGTCACCCGGCAGCAATATGACAATGTAAAGACCGCATACGATGCCATCAACGCCCGGTATGAACAGGTACTCCGCATGAAACACACCACGTCCTTGATCAAAGAGGAACAGACGCATCAGCTGGGACAAAACGAGGCTGCCGTCCGTTTGGCACAAGCCGCCGTGGATTTGGCGCGACTGAACCTGTCCTATACGGTCATCATCGCTACCTGCGACGGCGTGACGGGACGCAAGGCTATACATGAGGGGCAGTTGGTACAGCCCGGCCAAACGCTGGTGGACATCGTGGACAACAGCGACCTTTGGGTCATCGCCAATTATCGGGAGACGCAACTTCCCAACATCAAGGAAGGAGCGGAGGTTATCTTTACGGCAGATGCCGTTCCGGGCATCGTATATAAAGGAGTAGTAGAATCCATATCCGATGCCACTGGAGCGGCGTTCTCTTTGATTCCACAGGACAATGCTACCGGAAATTTCGTAAAAGTGGAGCAAAGAGTGCCCGTTCGCATCCGCTTGCAAGGCAATGATGCCGACAAAGTGAGCCGATTGAGGACAGGGTTCAATGTAGAATGTAAAGTGAAATACTGATATGAGCGGAACTGCACAACCCATGCCTTTTTCTATGCCGATGTTCAGGAATTTTATCCCTGAACGGATACGACCTTGGATATATGTATTCATAGCTGTCACTTTCCAATTTTCCGGCGGACTTTATTTGGGCACACTGAACCAGATGATGGGCGAAACGACCCTGATGCGGGAAGACCTTCTGATGTGCCTTTACGCAAACTTGGCAGGAATGGCCATTTATTTTCCTTTGCTGTTCCGCGTAAAGTTCCGTTTCACCAACAAGACGCTGTTGTGTGGAGCGGCTACCGGGGTATTGCTCTGCAATCTGATTGCGCCGCATATCACTTTTCTTCCATTGCTTTGGCTGATATGCTTCATCGAAGGTATGTGTAAGATACAAGGCACATTTGAATGTATGTCGAATATCCAACTTTGGATGAGTCCGACACGCGACTTTACCGTGTTCTTCCCCGTGCTGCATATCATCATCTTAGGGAGTATGCAATTGTCCGATTTGTTGGCCACTTATCTGATGTATTACTACCATTGGGACTATATGCAACTGTTCATCTGTGGCATCATGATGACAGACTTGCTGATATTGACCGTCTGCACACGCCATTTCCGTATGTTCAAGAAGTTTCCCTTGTTCGGCATCGATTGGCTGGGAGCGGTACTTTGGGCGGCGCTTGCCTTGGAAATCACGTTTGTTTTCAACTATGGCGATTATTACGACTGGTGGAACAGTCCGGTCATCCGCAAGGTCAGCCTTTCCGCAGCCGTTACGTTCGTATTTTGTTTGAGGCGTATGTTCTCTATTCGTCATCCGTACCTTGAACCCAAGATGTGGACATACCGTTATTTGGCTCCGATTCTTGTGTTGGTCGCTTTGGTGGAAATGTTGCTTGCCACCGAGCATGTATTGGAAGAGACATTTTTTGAGGGCGTAATGCATTACGGCACGATTACCGGCGTACAGTTAGATTGGCCTGTGCTTGTCGGATGCCTTGCCGGATGTTTGTTTTCCTATTGGTGGATGCACATCAAGCAATTCAACTATCTGCGGCTGATAATCATAGGGCTGGCAGGCGTGATATTTTATCTTCTCGGCTACTATTTCACAGTTTCAAGCGACATTCACATATCCCAGCTGTATCTGCCGATGGCTTGCCGTGGGTTCGGGTATGCTGTGTTGAGCGTGACTTTCCTGACCTGCGCAGAAGAAATCATGAGTTTCCAGCATTTTTTCCAATCCCTTGCCGTGTTCCAAATGCTCCACATGGTCATGGGCGGTGTGATAGGTGCTGCCATTTACACCCGTGGTCTGAAATATTATATTCCCGACAATATAGCACGGTATGGGGCGGCGATAGACAATGTGGCTGCCAATGAAGTGCCGGTGAATATCCCATATTTTATGGAGATGTTCATGTCGCAAATGACTGAAATCAGCATAAAGCAGATATATGGTTGGGCTGCATACGCCTGTATCTTCCTCTTTTTGCTGTTTCTGTTGTACGATGCTCCGATACGCAGGGAACTCAAGCAGATACCAAGCTGGCAGAAAATAAGGCAGAAGATTGCCGAATCTTTTGCTGATAAAAAGTAAAAATGACTATTTACAAATCACATACATAGCCACTTGCTGGGAATCTTCTGTTTTTGGCAAGTGGCTATAAATTACCCCCACTCTTTGAGAAAAGCTCATAAGCAGCTTATTTCTATTTTAATATCGTTTTTCCGGAAAAACTTTATTCATCATGCAATGCTTCTGCCGGGTGTACTTTCATCGCTCCATAAGCAGGATACCAGATTCCGGCAACAATCATCAGCGCCATAAGCAGCCATGTCAAGGCAAGAGCCGGCAGGAAGCGTCCGGCATCGAAAGGCATCTTGCCCACATCCACCAGTTCGGCATAACCGATATTGAAAGCGATGACAGCCGCCGGTACGGCCGCCAGCGTAAGCAGCAACACCCCTTCGTACATGAGACAGGAGAAAATCCCCCGGCGCGAACTGCCCAGCGCCAGTCTCAGCGCAACCTCTTTACGGCGTTGCTGCGTACGGAACCAGAATGTGCCGATAACGCCCAAGAAGATATTCAACAGCAGGAAACCGAGCACGCAAAGCTGCGTCTTCCATTCGTTCATGTCTTCCAGCTCGCAGATTTCGCGCAAATGGCTGAAAGGTGTAATGTCCAGCAGATACAGATTACCTACCTGATAAAGGCGGTCGGCATCATTCATCAGCTTTTCGGCAAAGTTCTTATCGGCATCTTCGGAAACGCGCAGGCTGACTGTGACATAACGGGGATCGCCGAAATTCCGTAACCTCTTCGCATTGAGCGGAAGGGCTGCAAAAGCCCCGCCCCACTGCGACGGGGTATGGAAATGCGACCAACGCACGGGCGTGCCCACCGCACCGATGCGACGGCGGACGTCCTTGCCGTAGTTCAACAGCAAGACTTCCCGCCCTGGCAAGGACGCACTGCCTCCCAATTCCGGATGTCCTTCGGTGAGATTGGAAGATACCACCGGCTCGTCATTGCGGAATGCAGCCTCTACCTTGGCAAACTCCGCTTCCTCCGTAAAGGCATAACGGAACACGCGGAAAAAGTCCGCCTCCACCCAAAGAAGACGTACATTGACAGCCACAGAGTCAATACCCAAATCAATACTGTTACTGCCCTCATTGTACGGAAAGCAGTTTTGCGAAAGGGCAACGGCCTCTACGCCGGGGCAGTGGCGCAGCCGGTCCGTAAGCCGGAGCAAGTCGTCCATATCATCATCGGCAGTCAGCTCCGGATTATAAAGAGGCGAGTCCTCTCCCAGCTTGCTTACGGTGATGTTGTAGCAGTGCTCCGTATCGAATCCCATCGGAGCGCGATAGACCCGTGCGGTGACAAGCGCCCAGTCCACAATATACCACAGCACGACAAAGACCAGCAGCAGCTCCACAAAGAGAAAAAGATTGCTGTTCCACTCGTTCTTTATTTGTTTCAATATCGTTTTCATAAGCATCATTTACCTTTGATTGATCGCATCCGTTATATTCATTCTCGAAGCTCTCCATGCCGGTATGCCTGCCGAAAGGATGTTCATCAGCAAACAGAAACCGAAAGCTGCAAGGAATGCCCAGGGCGAAAGCAGCATGCCCGGTGTCAGGGCGGTTTCCCCGCTGAGGTAGGCATTGGTGCTGTTGTTGAAAAGGAAACCGTTCAGCAGGAAGGTGGCGGCGTAACTCAGCGCAAGTCCCAACACGCCGGCAAACAATGTCAGCAACAGGTTCTCAAAGAATATCTGGCGTATCAGTTCGCCACCCGTAGCCCCGAAAGCCTTGCGCACACCTATCTCCGCCATACGTCTGCGCATGCGGGAGAGCGTCATGCTGCTCAGATTGATGGCAGGCACAAGCAACAGGATGGCGATAACGAGCATATAGCGCAGGATAATGGCTTTGGTATCGGGCGTTTCGCTCCACTTGCGGTAAAGGTTGGCAAACTGTTCATCGGGTTGCCCGCGATAGAACACTTCCGAGTCGCGCAGACTGTCGTTATACTTACGGCGGAGTTGCTCCGCCTCCTCACGGATAGCCGGGAAATCGGCTGCGGAGCGCGCAAGGATAACCGCCCTCATCTGCCCCATGGTCTCCTCCCACCACGTCAGCCGGGCAATGTCTGTGGACGTATAGGGAACCCACACCTGCGCATAGGCGGAAGTGGCCAGTACGGACACATCCGTCACCACACCGGATATACGGTATTCCACATAGTTCAACTGTACCGTCTTTCCCGCAATGTCCGTTGTGCCGAACAGGCGGCGCGCCACCGCAGCGCTCAACACGGCGCATGGCACTCCGGCATCGCTGTCGGCCTTGGTAAACGCCTTGCCGCTGAGAAAGCGGAACCGGAAGATATGCCAAAAGGCGTCGTCCGTCTGCACCATGTCGGCCGTGACCTTGTTGCCTGCCGGCAGGGACACACGTACCTTTTCGGGCAAGGAAACCAACGTTACTGCCTCCGCCGTAGTGAGATTCTTAAAGCACTCGCGCCCCGTACGCACCGACATGCGGGCGTTGGATGAATCGCCGTCGCTCCCGCCCTTGTTCTTGACGGACATGGCAGACACATACAGCGAACGGCTGCGATTCACCTCAGGCTCGCAGTCCACGAGCCGCACCTGAAAAGTGATGACAAGTACCATAATCATACAGATGGCCAATGCCGTACCCAGTACGGAAACCCATGTTATGATGGGATTCTCGCGCAAGTGATATAGCGCTTGCTGAAAGTAAAGACGTATCATATTCCGTTATTCGTTTAACTTCCTAAAATCATTCATCATGCAAAGCCTCTGCCGGTTGTACCTTCATCGCCCTGCGTGCCGGAATGCCTATACCAATCGCAATCATCAATCCTATCAGCAGGAAGCTGATGGCAGCGCAAAGCAACAAACGCTCCCACTCCAAGGTCGTACCGTTGCGCCAGGAGTTCAGTTCCATGCTTGCCAGATTATAGTCTATGAGCAAAGCAACAGGCGTGACAAGCAACAGCAAAAGCAGCCCTTCGCTTATCAGACGGGTGAAAATACTCATGTCCGATGCTCCATGCACCTTATGCAGGGCAATCTCCGAACGGCGTTGCTGGGTACGGAACCAGAAAGTGCCGAGCAGTCCCAAAAATATATTCAGCAACAGAAATCCCATACCCATTACGTAATTGCGCAGGTCATTGCTCCATGTCTGCTGGAAATTACGGCGGATGTCCTTAAAGGAACGTATTTCGGAGATAAAGATATTGCCGATGCGGAACTGTTTCTCACTGTCCGTTTTCAGGCGTTGGATGAAATCATGGTCCTGATTTTCGCGGACACGGACACAGAGTTCCAATCCCGTATCATACCAATCGAGTTTATAAAGAAAGGTATACGAATCGCGGGCCTGCTCGAAATCATTGTAACGTACATCCTTCAAGGCCGCTCCCAGCCGGTAGGTTTGTATTGTGTCGCCGAAAAGCCGGAAGCTCTTGCCTACGAATTCCGTCAGCGGATGGCCGTACTTCCGGTAAAGGTTGTCGGAAGCAAGGAACTCTCCCTTTTCCAACATCCCGGCAAGCTGCTCGGGCGTCTCGCCACGTGTGCCCTGATAACGGAACACACGCACAAAATCGGGAGTCACCAAACGGCGTATCGTCCAACTACCGGAGACCAGCGTATCGTACTGCACCAAATCTGTGGAGTTACTGCCATTATATGGATATGAGTTTTGCGAAAGGCTCACCGCCTCTATCTCCGGACGACGGCGCAGACGGTCCACAAGTTCAAGAATATCGGCATCTTCCTGCTCATCGGTCTGGTTCGGGATATAATCGGGACTCTTATCGGTAAGCTTTCCCATTTCGATAAGGTAGCAATGGCTGATGTCGAAGCCCCGCGGCTCCAGATAAGTTGCCATACGCGTATAAAGATAGTCCACCACAAACCACATCACAACGCTTACAACCAGCAATTCCAACGCCAGCCACAGGTTATTGCGCCATTCATTCTTTATCTGTACCAAAAGTTTCTTAGTCATTTCTTTCCGTAATTAATAGTTAGCGACAAGCGTTTAGTGCAACCGTCCTCCCAATGCGTTCACTATCCCGATGCGGGAAGCCTTCCATGCCGGGAAACCGCTGCTCATCAGATTCAGCACAAAGCAGAACAGCAACGCCCACCCAAAGGTGGAAGCATGAAGCAGAATGGAAGCATCCACTTCCGGCGGGTTCAAAGTCTGACTGAATTCCTGCGCAAAAAGCAAGGTATTGCCCACGTATGCAAAGGCCACGCTCAACAGCAAACCGACAATACCTGCCAATAAAGTCATTACCAGATTCTCCGCCACAATCTGCCCTATCAGCTCCATCCGTGTACTGCCGAAAGCACGGCGCACTCCGATTTCCGATACCCGCTGACGCAAGCGGCTCTGTGTCATACTCGAAAGATTGATGGCAGGCACTATCAGCAGAATGACGAAGATGATAATCCGCTGACGGCGCGCCGCATTCACATCCGGTTCGATATTGGCACCGAAAGCGATGGAATTCTTTTCCTGGTCGTAAGGGCGGTTGCGGTAAATCAGCTTCCAGCCGTTCTCTCCGATAAGCGTATTATACTCTGATTTACGACGTTCCGCTTCCTGGCGGATAGCGGGAAAATCATCCCGACTGTGCGCCAGCATCGTACAACTCATCATTCCCATGTGCCGGTCGTTCCAAGCCTCCTTATCCATTCCCGTAGAAGTATACGGGACCCATACCTGTCCGTAAGCGCAGTCGGCCAGCGTAGACACATCTTTCACGACACCGGCAACGCGGTAAGGCGCATGATTGAGAAGAAACTCGCGCCCCACGGCATCCGTCGTGCCGAAAAGGCTGCGCACCACACTCTCCGTAAGTACAGCCACCGGTTGACCTGCATCGAATGTTGCTTTATCATAAGGCTTTCCACCAATAAAGGAGAAGTCAAATACGCGCCAAAAGATGTCGTCCGTTTGTCGCAAGTCCACACTGATCGCCGGACTGCCCGGCAGAGATACAGGAGTGGATATAGGAAAAACAGTATAAATAGTAACGGCTTCCGGTGTCTTCAACGACTGGAAACATTCGCGGGCAGTCTGTGCGCTCATCGGTCCGTTACTTGTGCCGTCTCCCCAATTTGAGTTGGAGATACTCATCCACTTGACGTGCAGGAAGCGGTCACGGTTACTTTCGGGCGCAAAAGGGACAACCTTTACCTGCTGCATCATTACCACCAGCATAATAAGAAATATGGCAAGCGCAGTACCGGCTATGCTGACGGCACTCATCACCGGCTGCTGCCGCAACTGCGCCCAGGCTTGTGTGAAGTATTGCTTTATCATCTTAACGGCCTATTTTCAAATTATCTGTATTTACTCCTCCTATGCCTCCTTTGGAAATATCGGCATGTCCGGCGGTTCCGCTCAAAGTGACGCTACCCACACCACCCATTTTGGCAGACAAATAATCGCAGGCTACATGAATATCGGCGCTGCCTACTCCGCGCAAGGCAACTTTCAGCTCGTTGCACGTCAAGTCGGAGACATTCACTTCACCCACACCTTTTATCTCGAATGACACGGCATCGAGCTTCAAGGGCTTCTCACATTTAAATTCGCCTACACCGGTAAACTCCACCTCCTTCAAGTCGGGAGCCGAAATCCAGATAGTCACGCCATCCTTCTGATTGCTCCTACGCTTGTTTTTCCCGTCCTTGAAACCTATCAGCAGGCGGCCGTCCTTCACTGTGGTCTGCGTATTCTTCACGTACCTCTCCCTGCCTTCAATCCTAAAAGAATAAGTATCACTCTGTGTAAAATGAATTGTCCCCACAGAGGTTATCTCAACGGACGAGAAAGCATCCACCTTACGTACTTCACTTACTTTTGCATCTTGTGCACAAACACTCAGCATACCTGCAAAGGCCAATACCAATGCAATGATAACACCCGCTATATCAGTTCTCATATTTCTTCTTTTTTTATTTTGTTTCACATTCTATTCTTCGTGCAATGCCTCTGCCGGCTGTATCTTGATAGCCTGCCGTGCCGGGAACCATATTCCAATCACCACCATCAGCGCTATCAGCAGCCATGCACCCAACGAGCCCAGCAGGAAACGCAGGAAGCTCCATTTCACCGGCCAGGTGGTAATCAGTTCCGTATGTCCCATTGTAAATTCGGCAATGCCCACGTTATAACAGACAATCATGGCGGGCAGCGTAACAAGAGTCAGCAACAGCAATCCCTCCCCCATGAGCAGGCAGAATATCTGCTTCTTCGTGCTGCCCATGGCAAGCCGCAAAGCTATTTCATTGCGGCGCCTACGGGTACGGAACCAGAAAGTGCCTATCAGCCCCAGGAACACATTCACCAACAGGAATACCACCACAACCGTTTGCGTATTCACCTTATCCACATCGCCTTTCATCACTTCAAACTGATATTGCTGCTCCGTATAAGGCACAACGTCGGCTATGAACATATTGTCGGTGTCCAGGTGCGGGGCTATCTCTTTCAGAAACTTGCTCCGGTAATCGGGAGAGTCCATGTTTTCCTTCACGCGGAAAACAATCTGCGCTCCATCATCCCGCAATTCGGTCCGTATCACATTCTCGTCAATTCTCCGGAAAGCCCACTCTGCATCTGCCCCATAGCGATAGGAACGGAAACTGCCGATCATACCGCACTGTATTACCACGTTCGCGGAATCTCCGTACCAGCTCAAGGGAGTATCCAAAGAGAAGCCGGGTACTCTTTCCTTATAATAGTCGGCCGCACCCTCGCTCAGCATCACATAATTGCCGGACGTGACATCATTCCCCACAGGCATTGCCGCAAACGGACGTCCGGCATCTTCCTTCATGCGAAATACCCGCGTATATCCTCCGGTAGCGTTTATTATACGCACCGCACAACCGATGGTATCCTGCACAGCCAGCGAGTTATAGGAATTATTGCCGCTCATCGGCAGGCTCCAATACGACAGGGCGGCCACTTCAACCGCAGGCTCCCTTTCGAGCTTCTGCAGGATGCCCAGGTATTTGTCCGCACTCGTCATGCTGCTGTCCCGGCTTTCACCGCCCTTAATCATTGAAAGCTGGTACACATGGTCTATGTTATAGCCCAACGGGCGATAGAACGTATACTTCAGGCATCCCAGCGAATCGCAGAGAAACCACATCACGATAAATACCAGAAACAATTCTGCAAGCACCCATCCGTTACTGCGGAGACGCGCCCGAATCATACGTAAGTTATGTACTATGAATTTCATAATCAATCTCGCTTTATTTATCGTTCAAAGAATCCACAATTGTGTGCCGTGCGGCAAGCCATGTAGGCAGGCCTGCGCTCAGCAGGTTGATGACCAGACAGAAAAGGAATGCCAGACAGAACACCGTAGGGCTGAACAGTACCGACATGCTCAGGTCGAACTCGCCGGAAGTGCCGGTGTTCTGATTGTTGGTGAACAGCCACGTACGCATGCCGTACACGGCCAGATAGCTGAACACCAGCCCCACCGCTCCGCCAATCAGAGTCAGTACGAGGTTTTCATTCAAGATCTGCCTTATGAGTACGCCGCGCGTCGCTCCGAATGCCTTACGCACGCCCAGTTCGCTGATGCGCTGCTGCATACGGCTGTTGCTCAGGCCGCACAGATTGAGCGACGGCACTAAAAGAACAATGAGCAATGCCAGAGCGTACTGTATGTACAACATCCGCAAATCCGGCCCCACGTTGGCCCACACATGGTTGACATGCGTCACGATTTCATCGGGCTGTTCCATAATGTCCATCAGCGTTTCGGCCTGTACGGCATTGATGTCTTTCACCCGCTTCGCTATTCCCTGCCTGATGGCCGGAATATCTTCGGAAGAACGTGCCAGCGCCACCACCGTATGCGATTGGGCATAACTCCAAATGGAAGTGGCATCCTGCAACTTGGCGGGATACATGCGCCACACTTGCGCATAAGCATCCTTCGCAATGACCGAAACATCCTTTACCACCCCGCAGATACGCGCTTCGTTACGGTTCAGCAGCACCGTCTTGCCTACTGCATCCGTAGTGCCGAACAGTTTCCGCGCCACAGAAGCAGCCACGACAATGGCGGACACATCACCGCCCCGGTCGGAATCGTCGAATCCCCGTCCTGCGACAAACTGCATCCGGAACACTTTCCAGAATCCCGGGTCGGTTTCCATAGCATCCACTTTCACCGCATTAGTGCCGTCGGGCATGGAAACCAGGGCGACCGTTGCCGGAACAAATGCCGTACAGGCCTCTACTTCGGGCAACGGCTGCACACAGTTCTTCATGAAAGCCGGCGAACAGGCTGTATAATTATTCCAGTTCTTGTTTTCCTTACCCTGCAAATGCATCTTGCTTATGTAGAGAGAGCGGTTACGGTTCACTTCCGGCTCGATGTCGGCATATTTCATCTGCCAGGTAATCACAATCGCCATAATCATGGTAATGGCAAATGCCGTACCCAATATGAATATGGTACTCAGCAACGGGTTCTGCCGTAAAAGTATAAAAGCTTGGCGAATGGTCTGCATTTTTGAGTTATGAGTTATAAGTTATGGATTATGGGGGTTATTCTACTTGACGGCCGTCGAAGAAGCGGATTGTCCTTGAGGTCTGTCTGGCTTGCTCTTCATTGTGGGTTACCATTACGATGGTGCGCCCGTCTTCCTTGTTCAGTCGATGCAGCAACTCCATCACTTCCGCTCCCATTTTGGAGTCCAGGTTACCGGTAGGCTCATCGGCGAGGATTATCTCCGGATTGCCGATAATGGCGCGTGCGATGGCAACACGCTGGCACTGACCGCCGGAGAGCTGTGTAGGCATGTGGCGCATGCGGTGGCTCAGGCCTACTTTCTGCAACACTTCCTCTGCCAGGCGGCGACGTTCTTTGGACGATACCTTTCTGTACAGCAAAGGCAGCTCCACGTTGTCCAGCACATTCAGCGAGTTAATCAAATGGAAAGACTGGAATACAAAGCCCAGCTTCCGGTTACGGAAAGCCGCCAGTTCCTTGTCCTTCATGCCGTCCACCTTGGTACCGGCTATTTCAATCGTGCCGCCGGTAGGCGCATCCAGCAAACCCATAATATTCAGCAAAGTAGATTTACCGCAACCGGAAGGTCCCATGATACTGAGAAATTCCCCCTTGTTCACTTCGAGGTTCACATTCTCCAACGCTACGGTTTCAATCTCGTTGGTACGATAAATCTTGTTGATGCCAGTTAACTTAATCATAATGGTAGGTATTTAATTGTTATTTCAGTTTCAGCTTATTCTTGTTCTTATATTGGCTCATGTCACTCACCACCACCTCATCGCCCGGTTGCAAGCCGCCAATAACTTCCACAAACTCAAAGTTGGAATCGCCCAACTGCACTTTGCGTTTCACAATCTCCTTGTCGGAATTGCGTACAAACAGTTCGTACTCCCCGCGACCCACGTAGTAAGAGGCGTTGGCTATGCGCATCACGTCCTCTTTCACGGCATTCATCACATATACGTCCGTCTTCAGGCCGGAGCGCAGACGGCGGTTGTTGTCCTCATTCAACTGTACGGTGAAGGAAATAACACCATTCTTGGACAACGGAGTGACGCTGCTCACCGTACCTTCCAGCTTCTCGCTGCCTATCTTGACTATCGCCTTGCCGCCGGCGGCAACACGGTCGCCGTACGTGTCGGCTATCTCACCCTCTACCTTGAAGTGGCTCAAATCGGAGATGACGGCAATCTGCGAACCTTCCGCCACCTGCGCGCCGATCTGGTTGTTTATGTAAGTGAGGATTGCCTTGCGGGGCGAGCGGACCTGCGCATCGTCCAGCGTGCGTTTCGTTTCGGCAAGCGTTTTTCTGAAGATGCTGAAGTCCAGCTCCTGTACCTGATATTCGGCATCCAGCACTTCCTTCTCGTTGGCGTACTGCTGCTTCAACTGTTCGTATTCCAGCTCCGCCACGTTATAACTCAACTCTGCCTGACGCACTTTGTCGGTAGTGCCCGAACCGAGGCTGTCGAGGTATTGCTCGTTGCGCAACTCCACCTTTTTGCGGTTCAGTTGCATGGCAGAGACTTTTATCTTCATCTCCAGGTCGTTCAGCTTGGTCATATTCTCAAGCTTGAGCTGCTTCAGCTTGTAGCTGCGCATCTGCTCCTCATCGAGTTTCTGCTTGTAGTCGGTTTCGGCACTCTGTAAGTCCAGCTTCAGGATGGGCGTGCCTATATCCACGCTGTCGCCGCCTTTCTTATATACTTCCAGAATACGGGTGTTGATGGGCGAGTTGATAATCTCCTCAAAGGCAGGAACCACCTTTCCGGAAGCGCTTACGCTGACCTCAATCGTGCCTGTACTTACCTGGGAGAACACGATGTCTTTCTCCTTCACCCCCGTGCGCATCAATGAAATGAGCACACTGATAACGACGATACCCGCAGCGCCCATGCCGCCATAGCGAATGATTTTCTTGTTACGCTCTTTGTTACGAACTTCTTTCGGAATCTCTCTATCCATATTTTCTGTCTTTATTTACCGTTTTACGTTGCTGCCGTCCTGTTGCGTAAACGGACAGCCTGCGATTCTTCGCCCTTATACTTGCCAAATCCGTGCCAAAAACATAAATCATTGAAAACAAGCGTTAAGGCAAAAAGAAGAGTGTCCGTTTTCGGACACTCTGTACATTTTCGGATAGCTGCACTGTACGAAAAGAAGAAACAGACGGAAGAGAAAGCACAATGGTACGGCGGAAGAAATATAAACGACAGGGGATAACGGGGAAAACTCCTCACCTCAGCGTCCGTTTCCCCCTTTGGTATTTGTCATGCCACGCGTTGGTACTTGTCATACCACTCTTTGGTACGGCATGTACCACACTGTGGTACTACGAATACCGCACTGTGGTACGAGAGATACCAACGGTTGGTACTCCGCGTACCAAGCCGAGGTATTTCCCGGTACATCCTTTCTTGTGATTATCAAGCACTTACGATAATATTCCCTGAACGTTATCTCAGACGCAGTCTGTCCCCTACTTCGGGCACATATTCCGCATCCTTGCGGTTCATCTTATACAGATTCTTCAGGCGGATGCCGTACTTCTGCGAAATGGAGTGCATGGAATCGCCGTCTTTTACAATATAAACGGTATGAGGTTTGGCGGCTTTCTTACGCTTGTCTTTCAGATAGATGATGTCGCCTGCCTCTAAGGTGTACTCTTTATGCAGGTCGTTATACTTCACCAGTTTGCGCCAACTGATGTCGAACTCTTTGCCCAGGAACTGGAAAGTATCGCCGTCGCGGGCCACAACGTAGGCAATGTCGTTGGCAATATACACCTGATGCGGGTTGGCAAGCCAGGGTTTCTTCTTCAGTTCTTTCTCCCACTTGCGGGCCTCGCGCTTGCTCATGCCGCGGCTGTCGTACTTATACAGGTCATAGTCCTCGATAATGGTTATCAGGCGATTGGCATAGGAAGGGTCTGTGGCGTATCCCGCTTTTTTCAGGCCGCGCGCCCAGCCTTTGTAGTCGGTAATCTTCAACTTAAACAGGAAAGCATAGCGTGCGCCGCGTTTCAGGAAGAGCGAGTGGTCCTCGTAGGAGTCCTTCGGGTGGCGATAGGCGCGGAAGCACTCTCCTTTGGCATCGTCGTCGTGGTACACTCTCCGCCCGCGCCAGTCGCTATGGCACTTTATGCCGAAGTGGTTGTTGCTCTTGCGTGCCAGTGCGCTTTGTCCCGCACCGCTCTCCAGCAGGCCTTGTGCCAGTGTGATGCTGGCGGGTATCTTATGTTCCTTCATCTGCTCCACGGCAAGCGGGGCATATTGTTTGATATATTCGTTGTAACGGGAATTTCTGCGTTGTGCCTGCACAGCCACGCAAATAAGGAGAAGTGCTATGATAGCAGTCAGTCTGAATATAGGTTTCATGCTTCGAGTGTTGAATTTGACACAAAAGTCTGCAAAAGAATTGAAAAAACCAATCTCTTTCCTATCTTTGTAACATTAATTACAATAAACCATTATTCTATGAAGGACCTGAACATACAGATTGCCATCAAGATATACGAATACGAAGAGCTGAATGCCGCCGACCGCGAGCTTCTGGATGCCGCCCGGCAGGCAACTTACCGCAGTTATGCCCCCTATTCGCACTTCTCGGTGGGCGCAGCCGCCCGGTTGGCAAACAATATCATCGTTACCGGAACCAATCAGGAGAATGCAGCCTATCCGTCGGGGCTTTGCGCGGAACGCACCACTTTGTTCTATGCCAACTCCCAATATCCCGACCAGGCTGTGGAGACACTCGCCATAGCCGCCCGCAACGAACGCGGCGAGTTCCTGGAAGAACCGATTCCCCCGTGCGGCGCCTGCCGGCAGGTGATGCTCGAAACGGAAAAACGTTTCAAACGTCCCATGCGCATACTGCTGTCCGGCGAAAAAGGCATTTATGAATTGAGAAGTGTGGGCGCATTGCTGCCGCTTTCGTTCGATGCGTCTTCCATGTTATAAAACAAATACCTACCTCTGCAACTGCTAACCAACAAATACCACCACCAATGAGAATATCCAAATAAAGACAGCACATTTCGGTAAACATCGCTTTATATATGCTTTTCATATCAGAACGCTGAGCATCACTCAAAAGGAAAATGTTTAGCCTTTACTGTGTTTGTCTGTTCCCCACAGCCTTACAAGAGTTGAAAGTGTGTCGTACAGACACCTATGTTATCTACCCTAAACACAATAATTTTATGAGTATCATTATTAAAGACCTTAGCTATACCCATACCGATAAGGAAGTTTTGTTTTCCAACCTCAATCTGATTATCAATTCCGGAGAAAAGACCGCGCTGACAGGCAATAACGGTTGCGGAAAGTCCACCCTGATGCGTATCCTTGCGGGAGAAGCAGCACCGAGCGCCGGTAGTGTACATTGTTCCGGACATCTTTACTATGTGCCCCAGCATTTCGGACAATATGACGGCCGGACGGTTGCGCAGGTATTAGGCATAGACCGTAAGCTAACTGCACTCCATGCCATTCTGAACGGTGATACAGCGGAAGAACACTTTGCCCGGCTCGACAACGACTGGAATATCGAAGAGCGTACCCAAGCCGTTCTCCACGCCTGGCATTTGAACGGTATCTCTCTTTTACGCCCGTTAGAGGGGCTTAGCGGCGGAGAGAAAACACGCCTGTTCCTTGCCGGCATGGAACTGAAAGAACCGGACACCCTACTGCTGGACGAACCGACCAATCATCTGGATACTGCCGGGCGGAAACGTCTGTATGATTTCGTACACCGCACTTCGGCTACGGTGCTCGTTATCAGTCACGACCGTACTCTGCTAAATCTGTTACCCGCCATTTGCGAACTCTCCCGCAACGGACTGGCTTGCTACGGCGGCAATTACGACTTCTACAAAGAACAGAAGGAAGTGCACCGCAATGCCCTGCAACAGCAGTTGGAAGAAAAAGAAAAGGCCTTGCGCCTCGCCCGCAAGACCGCCCGTGAAATGGAAGAACGGAAAGCCAGACAAAACACACGAGGCGAAAAGGCTTCCATAAAGAAAGGTATTCCGCGTATTCTGTTAGGCGGTCTGAAGAATCATGCCGAAAACAGCAGTAGCAAACTCAGCAATGTCCATGCCGAAAAGACGGACAAGATTCAACAGGAAATAACAAACCTGAAAGGCTCCCTGCCGCAAACAAACAAGCTGAAAACCGACTTCAATGCTTCGGCATTGCACACAGGCAAAATACTCGTCACGGCACAGAATATCAACTTTCATTATCCGGACAGCAACACAAACCTTTGGACGGTTCCGCTCAGTTTTCAGCTACGCAGCGGCAACCGGTTCTGCATTAAAGGTGATAACGGCAGCGGCAAAACAACCCTGCTGAAACTGATTACCGGCGAACTGACACCGACCGGCGGAACGATAGAGCGTGCAGACTTTACCTATATTTATCTGGATCAGGAGTACTCCCTTATCCAAAATGAATATACCGTTTCGGAACAAGCGGAAGCCTTCAATCTGCGGCATCTGCCGGAGCATGAAACAAAGACCATCTTAAACCGTTACCTTTTCCCACAGGACGTCTGGAACAAGCCTTGCAGCAAATTAAGCGGCGGTGAGAAAATGCGTCTTGCCTTCTGCTGTCTGATGATTGCCGATAACACTCCCGACCTGTTTATTCTGGACGAGCCCACCAATAATCTGGACATCGAAAGTATTGAAATCATCACAGCTACGATACGTAACTATCAAGGTACCGTACTTGCTGTCTCACACGACCGGGATTTTCTGAAAGAAACAGGAATTGAACAAGAAATAAGCTTTTTTCTGTAAAATCGGTAAAAACAAACGTAATCCATATACACAAACTAATTATAAACTCCTTATTTTTGCAATGATAAAACTATTATGACTATGTTACGTACTATCAGACTGACACTTGCAATTGTATTCTTTGCACTCGTCACGCTCCTGTTCCTCGATTTCACCGGAACGCTGCACGGCTGGATGGGCTGGATGGCGAAGATACAGTTTCTCCCCGCACTGCTCGCACTGAATGCAGGCGTGATACTGCTGCTTGTTGCATTGACCCTGCTGTTCGGACGCGTCTATTGCTCCGTTATCTGCCCGCTCGGCGTATTTCAGGATGTCATTTCCTGGTTTGCAGGCAAACGGAAGAAAAACCGTTTCCGCTATTCTCCCGCCAGGAAATGGCTGCGTTACGGAATGTTGGCAGTGTTTGCCGTGACCCTCATTGCAGGCGTGCGCTTTCATGCGGTTGCTTCGCTGCTCGAACCGTATAGCACTTACGGGCGCATCGCTTCCAGTCTCTTCGCTCCCGTCTATCAGTGGGGCAATAATCTGCTGGCATATCTGGCGGAACGGGCGGACAGCTACGCTTTCTATGAAACAGAGGTATGGATGAAAAGCCTGCCTACCTTCATCATTGCGGCCCTCACTTTTGTCGTGCTCATCATATTGGCATGGCGAGGCGGACGTACGTACTGCAACACGATTTGTCCGGTAGGTACGGTGCTCGGTTTCCTGTCCGGGTATTCTCTTTTCAAACCGGTCATAGATACCGAGAAGTGCAACGGCTGCGGACTTTGCGCACGCAACTGCAAGGCATCGTGCATCAACTCCAAAACCCACGAAATTGATTACAGCCGTTGCGTGGCATGCATGGACTGCCTGGATAAATGCAGACAAGGAGCCATCACCTACACCCGCCGCCGTCATAAAGCGGATGCTGCGAAAATATCCGCCCGGAATCAGACTCAATGTACAACAACTTCTACCGGACCGGCAGATGATACCCGGCGCGCATTCCTCTCGGCAACGGCAGTATTGGCCACTACCGCCGCTCTAAAGGCGCAAGAGAAGAAAGTAGACGGTGGACTGGCCGCCATCGAAGACAAGAAGATACCCGTACGTGCCGCCGCCATTACTCCTCCGGGGTCGTTGAGCGCACGCAATTTTGCACAACACTGTACGGCTTGCCAGCTATGCGTTGCGGTGTGTTCCAACCAGGTGCTGCGCCCCTCTTCCGACCTGACACGGCTGATGCAGCCGGAAATGTCCTACGAGCGCGGCTACTGCCGTCCCGAATGTACCAAGTGTTCGGAAGTTTGTCCGGCAGGTGCTATCCGGCCGATAACGAAAGCCGACAAATCGGCCATCCAGATAGGTCATGCCGTATGGATAAAGGAGAATTGCATCTGCATCACCGATAAGGTGGAGTGCGGCAACTGCGCCCGCCACTGCCCAGTCGGCGCCATACAAATGGTGGCTTCGGACTCCGGGAATCCGCAATCCCCCCAAATACCCGTTGTCAATACCGAACGCTGCATCGGCTGCGGCGCATGTGAGAACCTGTGTCCGGCACGCCCGTTCAGCGCAATCTATGTGGAAGGACATATCATGCACAGAACGGTGTGAGAATCAGATGACAAAACGATAAAGGAAAATCTTCGATACGTTCTGAACACCAGACAGTACCGAGAAGAATAAATACGAGTAACTATGGAAGAGAAGAAGAATAAGAATAACAGCAAGATAAACCGCCGGGACTTCTTCAAGCTTGCCGGCGCAGGGACGTTTGCATCGGCAGCCGCACTGTATGGCTGCTCCGGCAAGAACAACCGTTCGGACAGCGAATCGGCCGCTTTGGGTGAAATTCCTACCGATAAGATGGTGTACCGTACCAATCCCACCACGGGCGACCGGGTATCCTTATTGGGCTACGGCTGCATGCGCTGGCCTACCCGGAAGCGGGCTGACGGAAACGGAGATGAGATAGACCAGGAAGCCGTCAACGAACTGATTGACTATGCCATCGCCCACGGCGTGAACTATTTCGACACATCGCCCGTGTATGTGCAGGGTTGGTCGGAGAAGTCAACGGGAATAGCACTGAAACGCCATCCGCGTGAAAAGTTCCTGATAGCCACCAAACTGTCCAACTTTTCCAATTACACCCGCGAGAATTCAATCGCCATGTATCGGAAATCGTTCGAGGACCTGCAAGTGGACTACATCGATTATTATCTGTTGCACTCCGTCGGCAATGGCGGCATCAAGACATTCCGGGCACGGTACATCGACAACGGTATGATTGATTTTCTGATGGAAGAACGCAAGGCCGGGCGTATCCGGAACCTGGGATTTTCGTTTCACGGAACAACGGACGTGTTTGATGAAATACTGGCCATGCACGACCGCATACACTGGGATTTCGTGCAAATCCAACTCAATTATGCCGACTGGCGGCATGCTTCGGGCAATAATGTCAATGCCGAATATCTGTATGGCGAACTCGTTAAACGCGACATTCCCGCCATTATCATGGAACCGCTGCTGGGAGGACGGCTATCCAGACTGAACGACCACTTGGTGGCACGCCTGAAACAGCATCGTCCGCAAGAGAGTGTGGCTTCCTGGGCATTCCGCTTTGCCGGGAGCTTCCCCAAGGTACTGACGGTACTGAGCGGCATGACGTATATGGAACATCTGCAGGACAATCTCCGCACCTATTCCCCCCTCGACCCTTGCACGGAAGAAGAACTGGCTCTGCTGGAAGATACGGCGCAGGTAATGCTTACCTATCCTATCATCCCGTGCAACGACTGCAAGTATTGCATGCCTTGTCCCTACGGACTGGACATTCCCGCCATTCTGCTGCATTACAACCGTTGCGTCAACGAAGGCAATATACCCAAAAGCAGCCGGGATGAGAACTATCGCGAAGCCCGCCGCGCCTTCCTCATCGGTTATGACCGTAGCGTACCGAAGCTCCGCCAGGCAAGCCATTGTACAGGATGCGACCAATGCAACCCGCACTGTCCTCAAAGCATCGATATACCCCAAAAGTTACAGGAAATAGACCGGTTTGTAGAAAATCTCAAACAAGAGAGATTATAATACAAACGGAAAAAGAAAATACGCCCTATCTTTGGCGGAGCAAATAATGAAGAAAGCGATACGAATGAAGAAAAAAAACATATTACTCCTTTCGATAGCCGGCCTTTGGACAATGGCGGGATTTGCGCAGGCTGCAAAGGACAGCGCGCGCATTGCCCGGAACCTGACTATAGACGAAGTGGTAGTAACCGGAACAAGAAACGAAACGGATATACGGCATCTGCCGATGACCATCTCCGTAGTGAACCGCAAGGTGTTGGAGCAACGTTTCCAACCATCCGTACTGCCCGCACTGACAGAGCAAGTGCCCGGACTGTTCGCTACAAGCCGTGGCATCATGGGATACGGCGTGTCCACGGGAGCGGCAGGCGGAATGAACCTGCGCGGCATCGGCGGCAGTCCTACGGCTGGTTTGCTGGTGCTGATTGACGGCCATCCCCAATATATGGGATTAATGGGACATCCCATTGCCGATGCCTATCAGACCATGCTAACCGACCGGGTGGAAGTGCTTCGCGGCCCTGCCTCGGTGCTGTATGGTTCCAACGCCATGGGTGGCGTTATCAATATCGTAACCCGCAAGATGCAGGAAGACGGGGTTAAGACCCATGCGCAAATCGGCTACGGCTCCTACAACACATTGCAGACGGAAGTTTCCAACCGCATCAGGAAAGGGCGTTTCAGCAGTATTGTCACCGGCTCTTACAACCGTACCGACGGGCATCGCGACAATATGGAGTTTGAGCAATACGGCGGGTATGCCAAGCTGGGATATGACTTCAACGATTCCTGGAAACTGTGGGGCGATGTAAACATCACGCAGTTCAAGGCCTCTAATCCGGGCGAGGCCGGTAATCCGTACATAGACAATGACTCCCGCATCACGCGCGGCATGACTTCGCTCGCTCTCGAAAACCATTATGAAAAGAGCTCCGGCGCCTTGAGTTTCTTCTATAACTGGGGACGCCATAAAATCAATGACGGCTATCATCCCGGCGGTACGCCGCAGGAATCCCACTTCAACTCCAAAGACCGCATGCTGGGCGTGTCGTGGTATCAGAGCGCAACGCTTTTCACCGGTAACCGTCTGACCACGGGTTTCGACTATCAGCACTTCGGCGGCGAATCATGGAACCGGATGGTGTCTACCGGCGAACGTGTTCCGGGTGTAGACAAGCAAATGGATGAATTTGCCGGATATGTAGACTTCCGTCAAGACCTCGGCGAATGGCTCTCTCTGGATGCGGGCATCCGTGTAGACCACCATTCGCATGTAGGCACGGAATGGATTCCGCAAGGTGGCCTTTCGTTCCACTTGCCCCGACAGATGGAAGTGAAAGCAATGGTGAGCAAGGGATTCCGTAACCCCACCATCCGTGAGATGTACATGTTTCCGCCACAGAATCCGGATTTAATGGCGGAAAGCCTGATGAGCTACGAGTTGTCTTTCTCGCAACGGGTGTTGGACGGTGCTTTGTATTACGGCATAAACCTCTACTACATTGACGGCGACAATATGATTATGACCGTTCCTACGGACGGCAAGCCCAAGAACGTAAATACCGGCAAGATTGAAAACCGGGGCATTGAAGCCAATATCGGTTACCGCATTACCCCGCACTGGCAGGCAAATGCCAATTACAGTTGGCTGCACATGGAGAATCCGGTGATTGCCGCTCCCGGACATAAATTCTATGCAGGCGTTGACTTTACGCGAGACCGCTGGGGAGTGTCAACCGGGGTGCAATATATAAAAGACCTCTATACCAACGTAAGCAAAGGCAAGGAGAAGAAAGAAAGTTTTGTTCTCTGGAACCTGCGTGCCAATTATCGTGTATGCCGCTATGCCGATGTCTTTGTACGAGGGGAAAACCTGCTGGCGCAACGCTACGAAATAAACGACGGCTTTCCGATGCCTAAGGCAACCGTTATGGGCGGAGTGAATATCAATTTCTGACAAAATCAGGCATTACTGTTGTCAAGACCGTATTGGTTTGAAATAATAGTTATAACTTTGTGAGTATAAAACAGATTGTTTGATTAGCCGATAAAGATTATCCGACGGACCAATACAATTTACCCGATAAATGAATAAGATTATTTTATAAACAATAAAAATATGGAAACAAAAACTGTAAAACTCTATTCGCTGGATTACAGCAATGCAAGAACTTACTTAATGGCCGCATTGTTCATTGCAGGCAATATGGCACTGCCCCAGCTTTTCCACCTTATACCGCAAGGCGGTATCACATGGTTGCCCATCTATTTCTTCACCTTAATCGGTGCATACAAATTCGGCTGGAAGGTAGGATTGCTGACTGCGATCCTTTCTCCGGTAATCAATTCACTGCTGTTCGGGATGCCTCTTCCGGCAGTGCTTCCCGCCATTCTGTTGAAGTCCGTATTACTGGCAGCAGCAGCCGGCTGGGCAGCACATCGTTTCAACCGTATCTCTCTGCCTATCCTATTGGCCGTTGTACTGTTCTATCAGGTAGCAGGTACTCTGGGCGAATGGGCTATGGTGGGCAGCTTCTTCCAAGCCGTACAGGATTTCCGTATCGGGCTGCCGGGAATGGCAATGCAGGTAGTAGGCGGCTATGCGCTGATAAAGTATAGCGCATCGCTGTAATAACCTTGTAGAAATATTAAAAAAGGTTCGGAACTGTTTCGGTATACAGTTTTACGAAAAGCATAGAAGTATCCTCCCGTTTCTACGGCTATCATTCGTGCTGATACGGAAAGGCAAAGAAATATTGCTGGTGCATACACGCAACTTCCGCAGCACGTTCCACGGGTTAGTAGCCGGCTTTCTCGAAACGGGCAAAACGTTGGAACAATGCGTAGAACGGGAAGTTATGGAAGAAACGAGACTGAAAGTAAAAAACATCACTTATTTCGGCAGCCAGCCCTGGCCTTATCCCAGCGGATTAAGGTAGGATTCATAGCCGACTATGAAAGCGGGAAAATCAAACTGCAGGCCGATGAACTCAGTTCCGGCGCATTCTATTCCAAAGACGACCTACCGAAATACCCCGGAAACTAAGCATTGCAAGAAAACTGATTGACTGGTGATGCACTTTCTTTGTGCATAAAAATGGAGGTATGCTAAATTGAACTGCACGAACGTGTGTTTAATTTAGCATACCTCCATTTTTTAAAACATCTGCCGAATACTCCTGAAAAGGAAAGAAACTTCGTCACAGGTTACTATGAAAAAAGCTTCATCCAGCAAAGTGAAAAATATCCTTATTAATAGGAACGTGCAAATATCACGCGGCAGGCAGACGGCTTGCCCGTAACCATACATTTGCCCGGCTCCTTGTCGCCCGGTACGAAAGAATCGAACGGAATACAGCGGATAGTGGCTTTGGTCTCTTCCTTAATCTTCTCCTCGGTTTCGGTCGTTCCGTCCCAATGAGCCAAAATAAAGCCGCCTTCTTCAATTTTTTCCTTGAACTCGTCATAGCTGTCCACCGTAGTGATACGGCTGTTGCGATAATCCAATGCTTTCTTATAAATATTCGCCTGGATTTCCTCAAGCAGGTCTTTTACGTATTCCTCGATACCGTCGCAAGAGCGGGTTTCTTTCTCCAGCGTATCGCGGCGCATCACTTCCATTGTATTGTTCTCCAAGTCGCGGCCACCCATAACCAGACGGACAGGTACACCTTTCACCTCGTAATCGGCAAACTTGAAGCCCGGACGTTTGTTGTCGGCATTGTCGTACTTCACAGAAATACCCATCGCTTTCAGTTTGGCTACGATGCCTGCCACCTTCTCGTCAATCTTAGCAAGCATTTCGGCATTCTTGTAGATAGGTACGATAACCACCTGTATCGGAGCCAAGTGCGGCGGAAGCACCAGACCGTTGTCATCGGAATGTGTCATGATAAGCGCACCCATCAAGCGGGTAGATACTCCCCAAGAAGTGGCCCATACGTATTCCAGTTTGTTTTCCTTGTTTACGAACTGCACGTCGAAAGCTTTGGCGAAGTTCTGTCCCAAGAAGTGTGAAGTACCACTCTGCAAAGCTTTGCCATCCTGCATCATCGCTTCAATGGTATAGGTGTTGAGAGCGCCGGCGAAGCGTTCATTGGCCGACTTCACACCTTTGACAACGGGCACTGCCATGTATTTCTCGGCAAATTCGCTGTACACGTTCAGCATACGCACTGCCTCCTCTTCGGCTTCTTCGCGAGTGGCGTGAGCCGTGTGGCCTTCCTGCCACAAGAACTCTGCGGTACGCAGGAACAGACGGGTACGCATTTCCCAACGGAATACGTTTGCCCATTGGTTGCACAGGATAGGCAGGTCGCGGTAAGAGTTAATCCAGTTCTTATAGGTATTCCAAATAATAGTTTCCGAAGTAGGGCGGATGATAAGTTCTTCTTCCAGCTTTGCAGCGGGGTCCACCACTACGCCGCCGCCATTCGGGTCGTTCTTCAAACGATAGTGCGTCACTACGGCACACTCTTTGGCAAAGCCTTCCACGTGTTCCGCTTCGCGACTGAGGAATGATTTCGGAATAAGTAAGGGGAAATAAGCGTTTACGTGTCCTGTTTCCTTGAACATATCGTCCAACTGACGCTGCATCTTCTCCCAGATTGCGTATCCGTAAGGCTTGATTACCATACATCCGCGCACAGCCGACTGCTCTGCCAAATCGGCCTTCACCACCAACTCGTTGTACCACTGAGAATAATTCTCACTACGTTTGGTAAGGTCTTTCAATTCTACTGCCATTCTATTTCGTTTTTAAAGTTTTCTATTCGGGTTCATTAAACGGAGTGCAAAAGTACAAATTTCTGTGCGAAAAGTGTTTATTGTGTAAACACTATTTTTTGCATACTTTATAAATGAGAACTTTTTTTCCTATTGCGAGTTATCATAATCAGTCGTTTACAAAAACAGGGGTTCACCCGCTATACTGCATGAGCAGGGAGTTGTGAAAGGTGAAGGGGTGGCTTGACATATTCCTATAAAACAAAAATCAGATAGAAATCTTGCGATGACTATCTGATTCTCTGTATGAGCGGCAAGCGAGGTTCGAACTTGTGAGGGCGTCAAAAAATACACTTGAGATTTCTTTTAGGCACGGCATTCACGATAGGTCACCTGCTTCCCTTGGTTAACTTTTATTCACTACAAAGGTAATATTTCAACCCCAATATTTCACAGTGCAAATCTAAAGGATTGCACGGAAAAAGAACAAAGAAAATCTATGTTTTCTGTGTAATCCCGTGCCTAAAAAGAAACAAATGGCAAGCGAATTTTAGTTTAGACATATCCTCTTTCTGTGATTTAACTTTAGGATGATGCCAAGAATTAAAAATAACCAACTTCAAATACAGCTTTTCTTATTCTGTATCATTTTTTTAGATAAGAATGCCCGTTCTTGCGATGTCGCAGTAAAGAGGATTACTCATATCCTCTATAAGCAAGACGGGTTCTATAAGGTTACTTATCTTACGTCTAAGTTTCCATAATAGAGGGGTATCTTCAAAATAGTTGTCATCCAAATGCTCTACTACTATTGCAATGTCTATATCACTATCCTCTCTGTAATTCCCCTTACTATACGAACCATAGAGATAGAGAGCCTTTAATGGTAATCTTTCTGCTACCATTTCTTTATATCGCTTGGCGAGGACTATAGCTTGTTCTTTATCCATGACTGTAATTCTTTAGTTTGGCTTAAAAGTCCTATACAATATTCCTTAGTCAGACTTTTCATCAATCTCTCTTTATAAGAGGGATAACGGGCTTCAATATTAAGTGGCTCAAGTGTATCAATGAAATCCAACTGTTCTTCTGATAGTTCTTTATCTAATTCTGTTCTCTCTGCTAATCTGGATAGCGAATGTATCTTTAAAAGTACTTTCACCAAACGATTAGCCCAATATGCCTTGAGTATTTTTTTCTATCGTTTGGTGGCACATGAAGCCCACATAGAGATAACGGCCTGTAAGCAACATCGCATCTGCTGTTTCCAAGTCATAATCTGACATTTCAACCCAATAAGTTACTTTACCATCCATAATACAAAGGTAATTATTCCCTTTTAAATCACAATGATTTAGCTGTAACATTAAAAAAAACAGCAAATGATTCGTTGCTGTAACTCTGTTTGCTTATCAAGAAGATTTTCTGAATATACTCTTTATTGGGACAGATAATGTCTTTGATTTGTAGCATACCACTAAAATTGCAACACTTATACAGATGGGTATTCACCATTTGTTAAGGTTTTCCACTTGTAGCATACTACATTAATCGTTGCATTCATAAGATTTTAGTTGAGCTCATAGGGTCAACTGGGAGTTCAACTGCCACTGCCTAAAAACAAAAATCAGATAGAAATCTTGCGATAACTACCTGATTCTCATAGGAGCGGAAAACGGGACTCGAACCCGCGACCCTCAGCTTGGGAAGCTGATGCTCTACCAACTGAGCTACTTCCGCAGATGTTTTTCCCTTCATTCTGAAAACATCGGCAAAGGTAATGAAATCTTTTAAAAAAGAAAAAACGAAACCGCTAAAAAAATACTCTATTCTTGCCACTGCCGCAGAAATCATGTACATTTGCTTTCATAAAAACTTCAAGCAAACCAATGAGACGAATCATACTTATTACCGGTGGAGCACGTTCGGGCAAAAGTACCTATGCGGAAAAGCTGGCACTCAGCCTCTCGCCCAACCCCGTCTACCTCGCTACGGCACGTATATGGGATGAAGAATTCCGCAAACGGGTGATACACCACCAGGAAAGGCGCGGACCGGAATGGACAAACATAGAAGAAGATAAAGAGCTGAGCCGCCATTCGCTGTCCGGACGCACCGTACTGATAGACTGCATAACGTTGTGGTGCACCAATTTCTTTTTCGACCTGGATGCCGATACAGACCGTTCCCTTGCCGCAGCCAAAGCCGAATTCGACCGCTTTACAGCACAGGATGCCACATTTATATTTGTCACCAACGAGATAGGTATGGGCGGCACATCCGAAAACGAAATACAACGGAAGTTTACGGATATGCAAGGCTGGATGAACCAATATGTGGCTTCACGGGCAGATGAAGTGATTTTAATGGTGTCGGGGATTGCAACAAAAATTAAGTGTGAATAAGTACGGAATATAAGAATGAAGTATAAGGTATAAAATTATGAAGACATTTGATATAATAGGACCGGATGAAGCTATACGACCGGCACTGGTTGAGAAAATCAATAACCTGACCAAGCCGAAAGGGTCTTTGGGAATGCTGGAAAGCCTTGCGCTTCAGGTAGGGCTCATCCAGCAAAACCTGACTCCCATTCTGCAACATCCTCAGAATATCATCTTTGCTGCCGATCATGGTATTGTAGAGGAAGGTGTCAGCCTCTCACCCAAAGAAATTACCTGGCAGCAAATCAGTAATTTCCTTCATGGGGGTGCCGGCGTCAATTTTCTGTGCCGCCAGCACGGATTTACATTAAAGATAGTGGATGCGGGAGTAGATTATGACCTGCCTTATGAAAAAGGAATCATCAATATGAAAGTGCGCAAAGGCACACGCAACTATCTGCACGAAGCTGCAATGACCGAAACGGAAATGGAACTTTGCCTGGAACGGGGTGCGGAAGTGGTGCTCCGTTGCCGCGAAGAAGGCAGTAACATACTCAGTTTCGGGGAAATGGGGATAGGCAACACATCCTCTTCTTCCCTATGGATGAGCTGCTTCACCGGCATTCCGCTAAAAGAATGCGTCGGTGCGGGAAGCGGGCTGGACGATACAGGCATCCGCCATAAGTACGAAGTGTTGAAACAGTCGTTGGACAACTACAAAGGAGACGGTTCGCCGCGTGACATCATCCGCTACTTCGGCGGGTTGGAAATGGTTATGGCAGTAGGCGCCATGCTGCAAGCCGCCGAGCTGAAAATGATTATTCTGGTAGACGGCTTCATCATGACAAACTGTATCCTTGCCGCTGCCAAGCTGTATCCCGAAGTGCTGCATTATGCCGTATTCGGACATTGCGGAGATGAATGCGGTCATAAACTTGTACTTGATTCATTAAATGCCAAACCGTTGCTGCATTTAGGATTAAGACTCGGAGAAGGCACGGGAGCTATCTGTGCATATCCCATTATAGAATCGGCTGTCCGCATGATTAATGAAATGGATAACTTCGCACACGCTTCCATCACCAAATACTTTTGAGAAGCCCCTCAAACGGCATCTTTAAGCAGAGAACCATTTTATAGATAACATATATAACTTTGTTGATAGTACCCATATTTTAATTTTATAGACAATACCTATATATAATGAACATACTGGCTGCATTTATCTTCTTCACCCGACTACCCTTTTGGAAAATCAGGGAAGTACCCACCGAATGTTTCAAGCATGTAGTACCCTACTGGCCGCTAACCGGCTGGCTGACGGGCGGCATCATGGCAGGCACTCTCTGGCTGACCGGACAGATACTGCCCGTATCCCTTGCCTGGATTATAGCCATCATCGCCCGCCTGCTTGTTACGGGATGCCTGCACGAAGACGGGTTAGCGGACTTTCTGGACGGGTTCGGCGGCGGCACCACCCGCGAGCGTACGCTTGCCATCATGAAAGATTCCCATATAGGAAGCTACGGAGTTATCGGACTGATATTCTATTTCCTATTGCTGTTACAGATGCGCAATCTGCCTCTGAATTTCCTTTGTATCCTTGTCTTCTGCGGCGACTGCTGGTGCAAGTTCTGCGCATCCCAACTCATTAACTGCCTGCCATACGCCCGAAAAGAAGAAGACAGCAAGGCTAAAGTCGTGTACAACCGCATGAGTTGCCAGGAATTGATATCCGCCTTCATCTGCGGATTGCTTCCTTTCGTCTTACTCCTGCCGGTAAAGATGTGGCCTGCCATCCTCTTCCCGCTGCTCGCATTCGTACTGCTGTGCCACCTTATGAAACGCCGCCTGCAAGGATATACGGGTGATTGCTGCGGAGCGGCTTTCCTGCTTTGCGAACTGGCATTCTACATAGGCAGCCTTGTATTGGTATATGTCTATGCAGGTTTTGGAATCGATTTCCTTACGGACTTTGTCTCGGTTCCCTTTTATTTTCACTAAACATTTAATCTGAAAAATTATGGAAGTCATACTTATTCGTCACACATCCGTCGATGTACCGCCCGGCCTATGCTACGGACAAACGGATGTTCCCCTGAAACCGACATTCGAACAGGAAGCGGCCGTTACCCAAGAGAACCTGAAAGCCTTTTTGCCTTTCGACCATGTATATACCAGTCCGCTTACGCGCTGCGTACGCCTTGCCACCTATTGCGGCTATCCGGATGCAGAACGTGACAAACGGATTATGGAAATAAACTTCGGCAGTTGGGAAATGAAACCTTTCGACCGCAACGACGACCCGCGCCTACAGGAGTGGTATGCCGACTATTTGAATGTAGCAGCTACGGGCGGAGAGTCGTTCGCCATGCAGTACCGGCGTGTCAGCGACTTTCTCGATGAGCTGAAAGGAAAGCCCTACCAGCGGGTGGCCGTTTTTGCCCACGGCGGCGTCCTGATTTGCGCACAGATATATGCCGGCATCATCAAACCCGAAGAGGCATTCAGCGCACTGACACCCTATGGCGGTATCGTCAGGATTACCCTTTAGCACTCAGAAGAATGAGGGAATAACGTACATGCAGGTAGCGGTAGCAACAACAATGATTACCATTATCCATTCCACACTGCGGTTGATGCGCACGGCAATCCTCATGTCTTCGGTTGTCAAAGGCCGTTCATTGTCGCCGATATAAGGTTTCCACACTTCCTCGCCAAAATAGTTGTGAGGACCACCGAAGCGGCAGTCCAATATTCCGGCAAGCGCCGCTTCCGGATAGCCGGAATTGGGACTGGCATGCTTGCTGCCGTATTTCCCCACAAAAAGCAGTAACGGGAATCTGCCGGAAACCGCCACCATGAGAAAAGCCGTCAGACGGGCGGGGATATAGTTGGCTACATCGTCCAGACGTGCCGCGAAACAGCCGAACCGACGATAGCGTTCATTCCTATACCCTATCATGGAGTCGAGTGTATTTATCATCTTATAGGCAAGCATCCCCGGCACACCCAGCAACATATACCAGAACAGCGGAGCGATTACGCCGTCGCTCAGGTTCTCTGCCAACGTCTCTAATGCCGCCGTACGTACTTCCTGTGCCGAAAGTCCGGAAGTGTCGCGCCCCACAATACGGGCTACCTGCTTCCTTCCCTCTTCCAACGAACGGTCTACAGCCTTAAACACCCCGCAGACTTCTCGCACCAGCGTAGTACCCGCAAGGCAATAAAAGATGAGCAGCACCTGCAAAGTCAAAAGCAGACCGGGAGAATAATGCGCTGCCCAACGCAGCAGGAACAATGTAAGCAGATAAACGCCTGCCACCAGTACCAACGACATGACGGCCCCTTTCAGAAAACGGGCATTCCCCTTATTCAGACGATGCTCACAGAACGAGATGGCCTTTCCGAAAGCCACCACAGGATGCGGCAGCCAGACAGGATCGCCCAACCAATGGTCGAGCAGCCATGCCGTAAGCAGCGGCAGGTTCAGATTGAAAGCAATGCCTAAAAATATGATTATATCTTCCATAAAATGTTTATCACTCAGGTTCTACTATTACGCCGGCTCTACCCCGCCATAAATTCCTCTATCGCCGCCACCAGTCTGTCGTTCTCTTCCGGTGGCTGTGTGGCTATGCGGAAAAAGCGCTCGTCCAGCCCCGCAAAGTTGGACGCATCCCGAATGAGTATGCCATGCTCCCCGGCAAGATACTCTTTCAAGGCAGACGCCTTGCCCATGCGAAGCTGCACCAGCATAAAATGCGTCTGCGTATCCCAAACGTCCAATCCGCCTACGGCTTTGAGCGCCTTGCCCAGACGCGCCGTCTCCTGCAAATAAGCAGCCACATCCAACGGTTCGGGCACATCGTTCTCCAACAGGAAAAGTCCTGCTTCAATGGCAAGCCGGTTGACCGACCACGGCATACGGTTGGTGCGCAGCCGCTCCAGCAAACCGGAGCTGCCCGTTACATATCCAAGCCGCAAACCGGGAATCGCATACCTTTTCGTCATGGAATGCAGCAGCAGTACATTCGGATACTCCGCCGCCTCTGCCGGAGAGAAAAGCGGACACAGCGTAAAGAACTCATAAGACTGGTCTATAATAAAACAAACCTGCGGATTATGTTCAATCAATCCGCGCATATATTCTTTATCGGCCACCGTTCCCGTGGGATTGTTGGGATTACAGAGCCACAGCATCCGCACATCGTCCGGCAGGCGATACCCGTCCTGCTCCTTCGGCAGTTGATAAAGCGAACTCACCCGGTGTCCGTGCATACGGCAGGCATCCGCATATTCGCTGAAAGTGGGTTGCAGGATAGCTGTATTCGTACCCCGGAAAGTCTGTGCAATAAGGTATATGGCCTCCGTTGCGCCATTCGTTACGCAAACAGCTCCGGACGGCAGCTGACAGCGGGAAGCTATACGGGCTTCCAACGTATAGGGTTCGGGTTCGGGGTAATTGCCTATCTCCCCGATACATTCGCAAAGATGAGCTTTCAAACGGGAAAGATTCACTTTGCTGTACACGTTGGAACTGAAATTTGCCGTTATCGGGCGGCTGTATTTATAGGAATCGTCTCCATGTCCGTCAATCATATTCTATCCGATTTTAATTGTTGTCCGTCAATATCTTGTAAATAAGCGGCAGATTGACATGCTGCCGCACATGGTCGGCGAGTTTGTCGTACTGCTCTTCCTTAAACTGCCGGTAGTTGAACGTTTCCGCTGCTTCCGACAATTTACCGGCAAACGGTTCGAGCAGGAAGTCGATAAATTCCGGATTGTCGAGAATGCCGTGAATGTAAGTCCCCATGCACGTACGGTCCACGATATACCCGTCACATTGCCCGCTTTCCAACCGGTTTAGTGGAGAAGCGGACGCTCCCTCCACCGGTACGGTACTACCCATGTGAATCTCGTAGCCTTTTAGCTGAAAATGGGACGCTGAAGGTTGGTTGTTGAAATTTAAGGGGGAAGAGTTACCTTGCGGAACAACGGCACGGCAGCTTTCTAGAAGTTGGAAGTTCACCTGCCGCGTCACCTTTTCTCCTGTCATTCGTGTACTTACGGGCAGCAGTCCAAGACCGGGCAACCGTTCTATCTCCCCTTCCACGTGGTCGGGGTCTAGCACTTCCTGCCCCATCAACTGATAGCCGCCGCAGATGCCCAACACGACAGTTCCCTCACGATGGGCACGGATGACGGCTTGCGCCACTCCGTTGCGGCGCAATTCATAGAGGTCGGCAAGGGTACTCTTGCTGCCGGGCAGGATGATGATATCCGCCTTCGCCAGTTCGTCGGTGTTGTTGGTATAGAAAAGATGCACGCGCGGGTCGCGTTCCAGCACATTGAAATCCGTGAAGTTGCTGAGGTGGCGCAGCAGAACCACAGCTATATTCACCTTACCCTGCTCCGCCTGCAATGATTTGGTGGCAAGGGCAAGCGAATCCTCTTCCTCGATATAGATATCCTTATAATAAGGAACCACCCCGACCACCGGAATTCCGCAAAGCTCTTCCAGCATTTTGACGCCGGACTCGAAGAGACGTATATCTCCCCGGAACTTATTGATAAGAATACCTTTTACATGCTTGCGTTCTTCGGGAGTAAGCAGCATTACCGAACCGTACACGCTGGCAAAGACCCCGCCACGGTCTATATCCGCTACCAGAATCACGTCCGCACCGGCATACATTGCCATCGGCAGATTCACGAGGTCTACCTCGCGCAGGTTGATTTCGGAGATGCTGCCCGCACCTTCCAATACGATGGGATTATATTTCTGCGCAAGGCGGTCATACGCCGCACATACTTCCCTGCGCAACTCCTCGCGTCCTTCCTTGCGGAAATAGTCGTATGCACCACGACTGCCGATAGGCTTACCGTTCAATACCACTTGCGAAGTCCGGTCCGACTGGGGTTTCAGCAGTAACGGATTCATGTCTGTATGGCATGGCACTCCGGCGGCTTCCGCCTGCACGGCCTGTGCACGTCCTATCTCCAGTCCTTCGGGAGTGGCATACGAGTTAAGCGCCATATTCTGCGCTTTGAAGGGAGCAGGCCGGTATCCGTCCTGCCTGAAAATGCGGCAAAAGGCAGCGGCTATAATGCTCTTGCCCACGTCGCTGCCGGTTCCGGCAAACATCAAAGGATGAAGTTTTTTCATTTGTCGAGCTAATATACGGCATCCGGCACGGTCTGTTTTACCGTTCTCCGTTTGCGGTATCGATTCTGTCATAAAAATATGTCTGGGGCGATGATAGGCATCCAGCACCGTCTGCAACTTACTCTCCAGTTCTCTTACATCCACCTGTCCGGCAATCAGTAAGGTAAGCGCCTGCCCCAAACGCGGATCGGGAACAGAAGTAACTACAAACGGTACAGGGATAAACGGCCGTAGTCTTTTCTCCATTTCCTCCGCCTGTATCTTGATTCCACCGCTATTGATAACGTTATCTTTCCGGCCTGCAATGGTAAAACTTCCATCGGGATAGATGCAGGCAATGTCATTGGTCTGCAAGACCTCCCCGCAAATCAGCGGAGCTTTAATAACCAGCGTACTTTCAGCGGATAAGGACAGTTCGACCGAGGGAAAAGGATAATAATGCTTGGAAGCGGTCTCTCCGTTCAGACGGCGCAATGCGATATGGGACAACGTTTCCGTCATGCCGTACGTAGAATAGATCGCCGTGGGAAGAGCGCTCATTTCCGCCTCCAGACTGTCGTCCACCGCTCCGCCGCCGATAATCAGAATATCCGTCTGCTCCAGCCGCGCCTTTTCTTCGGGAACACGGAGCGTGTTATAAACTTGCAAAGGAACCATCGCCGCAAATCTCAGCGGCTCTTCTATATCCGAAAGAGGATGGCCGGAAGCAGGACGCACTATCAGATTCAGCCCCGCAACCAGAGAACGCACCACCACCATCATAGCCCCTATATAACGAAGGTTCATACACAGCAAAGCGGTATCTCCCGCTTGCAGGTTCAGAAACTCGCAAGTGAGGCGGGCGCTCTGCATCATCCGGTCTTTGCGCACCACCAGCTCTTTCGGCGTGCCTGTGGAGCCCGACGTATGGACGGTGATAACCGGAGAGGCATCGAACCACTTCTCCAGAAAAAGATACAAATCCCACAAGGCGGGCGGGCAGTTTTCCGCTCCCTCCGCCACCAACCGGGATATATCCCCGGCCGTATACTCCTTTCCTTGCAGCAGCAAACGCTGTCGTTGTCGGTCGAATATCATCGGATACCTTTAAATATCATCATTACAAAACCATAAACAATCTTTCCTCACTTCAAGAGGCATTTCCACGTTGTCCGTAAAAAGCAGTCCCGTACCCAGCCCCTGAGGCAGCGGATTATCGAAGGTGGCACACCATTGGGCTATTGCATTCAGGCCGATATTCGACTCCAGAGCCGAAGTAATCCACCAGCCGATATGCCGTTTTTCCGCTTCGGCAATCCACTCGTTGCCACCGCATATCCCGCCGTGCAAAGAAGGTTTGAGAACAATATACTGCGGATTGATTGCCGAAAGCAGCTTCCGCTTCCCTTCCGGCGTATTGCAGCCTATCAGTTCTTCATCCAAGGCTATCGGCAGCGGAGAGTCGGCAGCAAGACGCGCCATTTCCTCCCACTGCCCCGCACGAATAGGCTGTTCAATGGAGTGCAACTCCAGTTCGGACAGGCGTTTCAGTTTCTCCATCGCATCAGCCGGAGAGAAAGCGCCGTTGGCATCCACACGCAACTCTATCTCCCTGGAAGAGAAATGTACACGGATATGGCGAAGCAGAGCCAACTCATCCTCAAAGCCGATAGCGCCGATTTTCAGTTTGATACAACGGAAACCGGCTGCCATTTTCTCCTCTATCCGGGAGAGCATCGTGTCAAAGTCGCCCATCCAGATAAGCCCGTTTATCGGAATCCCCGCCTTTCCTTGCGAGAAGTCCGTATCGTACAATGCCCAACTGCCCGTCAGGAGATGACGGAGCGCCGTTTCCAATCCGAACAGGATGGACGGATAGTCGCGCAAGGCATCCGCATCCAGTTCTCCCCCGCACTGTTCCAGCCGGCGGCAAGCCCCGGCAAGTATATCCTCGTAATCGGGAAGGTCGTCACAGCTCAATGCAGGCAGCGGGGCACACTCTCCTATTCCCGTCCTGCCCGGATAGTCGGGAGAGGTCAGATGAAGATACCACACTTTCCGGGTCGTATACACCCCGCGGGAAGTCCCCGCCGGCTGCTTGAAATGCAGCAACCGGGGGATAATCTCTATCTTGCAGTCCATTACGGGTGTCAGGGGAATTTGGGATACTGCTTGAAGTTAGGCTTGCGTTTCTCCAGAAATGCGTTCTTGCCTTCCTGGGCTTCATCCGTCAGATAATAGAGCAAGGTAGCGTCGCCTGCCAGTTCCTGAATGCCCGACTGTCCGTCCAGCTCCGCATTCAGCCCCGCCTTAATCATGCGCAAAGCCAGCGGACTGAGCTGCATCATCTCTTCCGCCCACTGCACATACTCGTCTTCCAGTTGCTCCAAAGGCACTACCTTGTTGACCAATCCCATTTCCAACGCTTCCTGCGCATTGTATTTCCGGCAAAGGAACCAGATTTCACGCGCTTTCTTCTGACCTACCACACGAGCCAGGTAAGATGCGCCGAATCCGGCATCGAAACTTCCCACACGGGGACCTGTCTGGCCGAAGATAGCGTTCTCGGAAGCGATGGACAAGTCGCACACCACATGCAGCACGTGTCCGCCACCGATGGCAAAACCGTTTACGGCAGCAATCACGGGTTTCGGGATGCTGCGGATTTGCTTCTGCACGTCCAATACGCTCAAGCGGGGAACGCCGTCCTTACCGATATACCCGCCGCGTCCTTTCACATTCTGGTCGCCTCCGGAGCAGAAAGCCTTGTCGCCCGCTCCGGTAATGACAATCACATCGATATCCGCTTCCTCACGGCAGATGCGCAAGGCATCGCTCATTTCGGCGGTAGTGGTCGGGGTAAACGCATTGCGGTAGCGTTCGCGGTTGATGGTGATACGGGCAATTCCGTTATAGTATTCAAAAAGAATATCTTCATATTCCCGGATGGTTGTCCATTCTCTTTTTGTCTGCATAATCTGTATTCTATTTTAATTGATGATAATAATTCTTCAACATACGGGTGTCTTCGTCCTTGTCGGTAAACACTTCCAGCAAGACGGGGCGCTCCGCCGCCTCCGGACTGGTGAAGGGCTTCATGGCCTCAGCCAACTGTCCGCCGTTCTCCGCACGCAGGTAAAGGAATCCCCGCTCTTCCGCCCAGCCTTTGGCCGAAGTCTTGTGAACCGCTGTGATAAACTTATGCGAAGACTCCGACATGTCAAGCCCCGGCAATGTATGAAAGATTTCTCCGCCGCCGTTATTCAGTAAAAGGATGCGCAGATTGGGACCGATATTGGCATTCCACAACGCATTCATATCGTAAAAGAAGCTCAAATCTCCGATAGCAACGAAGTTCAGCTTATCGGATGCCGCCGCATACCCCACAGCCGTGGAAAGCGAACCTTCGATGCCGCTGGTTCCCCGGTTGCAGCAAACCTCTACAGTGGGCGAAACGGCATACAACTGGGCATAACGCACCACCGAACTGTTTGCCAGATGCAGTACCGATGCTTCCGGCAAGGACTTTATCAACGCCCCCACTGCCGCCATCTCCGAATAAGCGAACTCCGGTTCGGGAACAGCCTTGCAGTAGTCTTCCCAGATGCGGGGATATTCGGGAGTCCGGGTTTCAAGCAGGGCCGCTATCTTTTCCAGAAACTCAAACGGGTCCATTTCTATAACGGTGGTCAAGGAGCCGTAAAGGTCGGTCACCTCGCCATCCGGCGACACATGCCAATGCTCTTTGGGCGGATGCCGGCGAAGGTACTTTTTCAACCGTTTGGATACGATATGCCCTCCGTAAGTAATCAGCAGTTCGGGAGCCATCTGGTCCATTTTATCTTCGGGCATAGCATAGAGCGCCGCATCGAAATTCTTCACGGGAATGCCCGGAACCGTCCGGTTGCCGATATGCTCCGTCAGCCATGCAAAATGTTTATACAGCAGTTTGGTATACCGTTTTTCAAACAGGTAGATAAGATTCATCTGTCCCACCACAATCATACGCTTCCGGTATTTATTCATGCGGTCGATGAGTTCGTTATAATCGCGGTCGTAGACATTCAGCCCCTGATAACGGGTGATGACACGCACTTGGGGCAGCGCCTCCGTCGTGAAATTGAACAAAGGCTCGGAAACGGGCACATTGATATGTACCGGTCCTTTTCCGTGATGGTTGGTTTCCAGCAGGGCTTCATTTATCAGTCGGTTGCAGAACCACTCATCCTCCTCCGTATGAATTTCGGGAAGGTTGACGGATTTCTTGACCAGCGACCGGAACACCTCCGGCTGCGGAAGCGTCTGTCCGTCCATCTGCCCTATCCAAGCAGCCGGGCGGTCGGCGGAGATGACTATCAAGGGAACTTTCTGATAAAAAGCCTCCGCCACGGCAGGGTGGAGATTCAGCAAGGCGGTTCCCGAAGTACAGCACACCGCAACGGGCTTGCCGCTATTCAAAGCCAGGCCGAGGGCGAAATACCCCGCACTCCGCTCATCCGTCATTGCATGGCAAACAAAGCCCGGGTGATTGGACAAAGTATGCACGATGGGGGCATTGCGGCTGCCCGGGCACAACACGACCCTGGTAATTCCGTACGCCTCGAGAAGCGCTGCCAGTTGGAGTATATTCTTTTTGTCTGTATACATGGTTCAGTGATTAAAGATTAGCGATTTATAGATTATAGGGACATGCTTACCAACCGTTTCATGGTCTGCAACTTCTTTTCCGTTTCCAGCCATTCGTCATTCAGTTCCGAAGAAGCCAGCAGTCCGCCGCCGGCATAGAAAGACAACTGTCCGTTTTCGATGTGCATGCACCGCAGGTTCACGTACAAATCCGTCTTGCCGTCAGGGTCGAGCCACCCGATGAAACCGGAATAATAACGACGGTCATACCCTTCGTTGTCCAGTATAAAACGGTATGCCTCCTCTTTCGGCAGACCGCACACGGCAGGGGTCGGATGCAAAAGTTCCAGAAGGCTTCCCAAACGGTTGTTATCTTTCAAGGTGAAACGGAAACTCGTTTTCAGGTGCGACAGTGCTCCGGCATAAGCGGGATACGGACCGCTCTCCGTGGGATGAATGCCCGATGACAGGAGCTGACGACGGATATAAGACGCCACATAGTCCTGCTCCTGCCGGTTCTTCTCGCCCCATTCCTGCGGCAGTCTGCCATCCTGCAAAGGTTGGGTTCCCGCCAATGCCACGGTGCTCCACTCGTTTTTCTCCCCGGATAAGATAATCTCAGGGGTACTACCCATCCAGACACCTGTCCGGGGCGTATAGCATAAGTATATATAAGAATGAATATAATGCTTGCATGCCGCACGGAACACTGCCGAGGGAGAGAAACCCGGGCACTGCCCGATGACGGATTTACGGGAAAGGACCAATTTGTCAAACTGCTTGCTGCGCAAGGCTTCTATAAATGTCCGGAAGCATGCTTCGTACTCTTCCGTGCAAGTTTCTGAAAATGTTTCCCTATCTTGACGCAACCGGAAAGCTTCCAGCTCCTCTTCCGCGTACTCGCCAAGCGGCAAAGGTTGTCCCCACTGCTCCGGCTGTATCAACACAATCGGGCACGACTCGCTTGCACGGAACGGTGCAATAACGAAACCGCGTGCCCCGTCCAAGTCTTTAAGGTCATACAACAGACGGACGCTTCCCGACGCTTGTGTCAGCAAACGGGGAGTGTCCTCACCGGGAATACGATAAACGGCAAAAGGCTGTTCCTGCCGGATCAAGGTATCAATAGCTTTCAGATTACTTATTTCTTTGTCAATCATCTTCTTTTGTAAAAGCATAAAACCACTTGCAGAGTTCAGGTACGCTGTATGGTTTTAATTCGGATGACAAAGATACAAAATCCTTTTTATAGAGATAGAAAGCGAAAGTATCTTTCCTTATGTATTTTCATTGAGTTACAAAAAGTGCCGTCCATAAGATTCTATGAACAGCACTTTTTATATGTTTCCCACCATAATCGGGAGTAATGACAGATGGCATTATGCAGCCATCCCGAACAGTTCTATGCAGCTACCCTGCACAAGGCTATGCAGTCATACTGCACAGTACTGTGCAGCGTGGCTGCATACCAACTCTTGTTTATCCGAGAGGATTTTCTTCTTCACCGCCGGACGAACCGCCTCCGCCTTCGGGCGCTTTGCCGATATAAATGGTTTTGGCGGCGCTATGTGGGGTTTTCAGCAATTTGGAACCGGAACCGGAGAATTGCGTCGTCACTTTCAGTTCGTACGTGCCGTCGGCAAGGCCTGCGGGGATGATGAACGTCAGTCGGGACGGGTCGTTCACGACGTAGAGGTCTTCCGTTATTTTTGTTTCCGCACCGGAAGAATCGGTCAGAGTGATGCCTACCGAGGGGTCCGTACCGGCTATTTTCAGTTTACCGCCTGTGAGGGTGAAAGCTCGTCCTGCGGTGGCGCTGGCATCCTGTGCACGGGTGGCGGCATCCTGTACGCCTGTAACGAACATGGCTGCACCCTTCTCGCCAATGATGCCTACGGTAGTATTCTTTATTGCCTGGCGCAAATCCGCTCCTACATTGAAATTCACCACGATAGAGTTCTTTGCGGGATTCCATTGCGAGTTCTCTATGACACCGCGAAAGCTGACGCTGGCGTAGTAAAGACCCGTATTCACGTTGTAGCCGCTCATGAGCAGGCGTTTGATAACACGTTTCTCCAATTCGAATACGTGCTTGATGGTCTCCTCGCGCAGACCTGAGTCCTCGGCTTTCATCTCCGCGATGATACGTGCCTCGTTTGCACTGCCGATGCTGACGGGGACAAGAATCATGTCTTCCTTGTTATCCACCGTAACGGTATTGTCGGCCAACTGGCCATTGATCTGATATTTGATATTTTCTGCCATAATTTTGATTTGTTTTATGGAATTAATAAAAAGCACTTTTTCTCCGAATGATGTCGACCGGGAAAGGCAAACCGGAAGACGATTATTATTGTACAGTCAAGTCAGCAACTACTGCTTTAAAGTAATTTTTCCAGCTATCGTATGCCGATGATGCAGTGGGAAGAACAAACAACCGGCACTGCTCTTTGATAGTGCCCTTATCATGGCTGAAAGTAGTGGCGGTAATAGTCGGTGCGGTTGTCGGATAGCTCTGCACACCTATCAGTTCCGAACAGTTGTGGAATACATTGTCTCCTAAAGAGGTGACCGTTGCCGGGAGGGAGATTCCGGTCAGTGCCGTACCCGCAAAAGCCCAATCTTCTATCGTTGCAGTCTGCTTGGAAAGTACAACGCCATTTAATTTGGTACATCCGTTAAAGGCATATCTCGGTACGACGGTAACACCTTCCGGCAAACACACACGTGTAATGCCGGTACAATTCTGAAAAGCACATTCTCCAAGCGTAGTCAGGCTGACAGGCAGATTATAGGGGTTATCCTGATTTGTTTCTTCCAAGGTCAAAGCGTAACATTTATCAAACGCATTGACACCTATACGGGTTATATTATCGTGGAAGCCTACGGAATGAAGTGAAGTGCAACCATAGAACGTATCATCCGCTATGGAGGTCACTCCGGCAGGAATCCTTATGTTCCGGAGCGAAGTGCAACGGTTAAAAGCCGCCTCACCTATTGAGATAATGCCGTCGTGCCAGTTCACATGCTCCAGATACTTGCAGTCTTGAAAAGTCCAATTGGGGATGGCAGTCACGGTAGAGGGGATGCTGACAGAACGGATGCCGCATCCGTAGAAAGTGCTTTCAGACAAGGATTGTACACCTTCGTGCAAGACAACACTCTGCAGGTTTCCGCAGTTCTCGAATACCCAACGGCCCAGTGTTTCCACACTTCCCGGAATATCAATCAACGACAAGGAAACACAATTTCTAAAAGCACAATTACCTACCGTTTTTAGTTTTTCGGACAGGATGACCTCACGCAGGTTACTACATCCTTCAAAGGCATATTCGGTGATTGTTTCAGCATTGCCGGTATCGACATAATCCAATGCCCGGCAATTGAGAAATGCAGATTTACCAATGGTAACAAGGCTTGCGGGAAGCATCACTTCTTTCAATGTTGTATTAGGCTGATACCCGTCATCCGGATGAAAGCCCAATCCCCAACCGGGAAGGGTAACCATATCCGTCATGGAGAGGTCGAGCACCTCGAGTTTGGTAAGGGTATTGCGGATATAGGCAAGGTCGGTAGCATCCACACTACCTTTTATGACAAGCACAGCCAGCTCCACGTCGGTAGCTACACTGCTCAGATTTCCGGCAGTAGAGGTTACAGCAGCAACAGTGGAATACTTAATGGGACGTGTAACGGTTGTCTCCATACCTTTCTTATCTACCAACGTCACTTTCAGAATAGCGGTATCGGAAAGCTTTACATGTTTTGGCGGAGTAAGCGTAACTTTGGAGCTGTTGGGAATAATCATTCCGTCATCACCAAAAGCCGGTTGGGTTATATCCACCTTCCAAACACCGTTCGTATCGGCAGAAGCACGGGTTTGTATATCCGTCCCCGTACCGTTATCGTTGGTGACGGTAGCTGCAATGGATGTATAATCACCGGATTTCAAGGTAGAGGGAAACAGCAATGGGATATCCAGGCTGGAAGCGGTACAATATAATACATCGTAACCGTCGAGTCCGATGGTGACGGCATTGCTTCGGGGCAGTGTAATGGTCGTTGTTCCGTCGGCAAGCGTAAAGACCACGTAATCACCATGTGAAGTATCCACCGCAGCAATTACGGAAGTTCCGCAAAGAATGGTTACCGGCTCTGCCTGGGCAAAAGTGATGAGGTAACCGGGTACTCCTTCCACGGTAGTGGGTACTACCGAAAGAATGTAATCACGGTTTTGCAAAGCTTCGGTCAAGGTCTGCAAGGCTTTCACCTGGTCTGTGACTTCGGCAATCTGTGTGCGGATACCGGTGTCATCGTACTCGTTATCACATCCGGACATTGCTACTGTCAGAAAGAACAACAGTGCATAAAATTTAGTCTTCTTCATGTTGATTGTCTTTTAATTAATAAATATGGGAATTGATTGTAGATTACTTATCAAGTAACGATCGGACACCGGAAAGAAGACTGTGCAGTTTATGGAACCTGCACATAAACCAACCGTTACCACCGCTATAATTCCTATCTTTCAACCATCGAAGCTTCGGCTCCGCTTTTACATCCGAAGCGGGGAAAGGGGTTCGTATATCTTATACGGAATACGAACGGGGCAATATATATTATATAAGGTGGGATTTGCGGGCTTCAGGACTAAATACAAGATTTAATTAAACTTTTTCTAACAATTAATTGGCATTTGGTAAAATTTAGCATATATTTACAACGTTAACAACACCGTTACTTGATAAGTAATTCCGGCTTATAATCCTGCCCTATATTCTGTTTCATTTTTCCATTTACATTTTCTAACGGAAGCTATCAGTTGCCTGTTTGCCTTATCGACCAGCTCATTGCCGAAAGGCTTGAGATAGGTTTCCGTCACCCGCAGGGACGAATGTCCCAAAGCCTGACTGATAATCCCCACCGGCTGTCCGCTATGGAAAGCAAGTGTAGCCCATGTGTGTCGGGCCGTGTATGAGCTGACCCGTACACCGGGCAGCAAGCGGCTCATCACCTGCCCCAACTTGCGATTGAAATGCCGAAGGGCATCCTGATAATTGCGGTACGACTGCCAGCTGTCCCGTATCCTCGCATCGAGTATGGGGAAAAGGTAGGGCGAGGCGGAATGCCTGTCGGCGTACTTCGCTATCAGCACAAGAGCCTCACGGGGAATGCGTACCGTTATCGGCTTATCCGTCTTATGACGGCTGTAGGTTATCCTGCCATCCTGCATATCGCGCTTGCGCAAATGGGCAAGGTCTATGAAAGGCATGCCGCGGAGCAAGAACATCAGCAGAAAATAAGCAAGTATCGCCTGCTGCTGTGGAGAAAGACCGGAAAGGTCGGCTTCCAGCAACTGTTCCATCTGGCGGGCAGTGAGCGCACGCTTGGTCTGCGACACCACACCGGTATAGACATCATCGAAGAGTCTCGGATTGTGCTCCGCCGTGCCGGGCGGCATCCAACGGTTATAAACGGCACGCAAAGTACGCATGTAGGTGGATATGGTGTTCTGCGTCAGTTTACGGAGCAACATCCACTGTTCGTACTCTTTCAGGCGACCGGGTGTGAAGACTTCCTGCATCGGCATGGAGCACTCCTCCTCCCCGCTGCAGGAGAAGCGGATGAAGGAGCGGAGCGTACAGGCATAGATATGTACTGCCGGCGGCTTCCTGTCACGCCTTAGTTCTTCAATCACTTTCATCATGTAGGCAGACAAATCCGTTGTGCCCACATCTTTTGTTTCTACTTCATTCATAAATCTGCTTTATTAGTTTTTTACGCAATATACGAACGAACAATCTTTCGCAAAGAGTGTTTGAAAGACTATTATTCCAACCTAAACGAAAAACTTAATATATGAAACAAATCTTACTCATCATCTTCTTGGGAGCAAGTGTTTCCGCAACAGCGCAAATCCTCTCCCTGAGCTTCGATGATGCCCTTCGGCAGATGCAGCAGGGAAACCGCAGCCTGAAGATAGCCGACAAGGGTATCGAGACCACACGGACGGAACGTGACAAACTGAACGCCCTTTGGTATCCGAGCCTGCAAGGTGCGGGCACATTCGTACACCTGTCCGAAAAGATAGAAGTGAAGCAACCGCTCTCGCAATTTACCGACCCTGCCAAAGACTTTGTCCACAACCTCGTACCGGACGACCAATTTATCAGCAGTATCCTCGACCAGATAGGCAGCCACACCCTCGCCTTTCCGCTCGCACCCCGTAACCTCACCACGGTAGGTCTGACCGCCGAATGGATCGTGTTTTCCGGCGGAAAGCGCATCCGTGCCGGCAAGATAGGAAACGCAATGATTGACATCGCCCGCGAGAACCGCGAACAGACAGACGCCACACAGCGCGTCCTCTTGGCGGAAAGTTATTTCGGACTGCGCCTGGCACAAGAAGTGGTGCGTGTACGCCAAGACACCTACAACAGTCTGAAACGTCATTACGAAAATGCCTTGAAACTGGAAGCCGCCGGAATGATAGACAAGGCCGGACGCCTCTTTGCTCAAGTGAACATGGACGAAGCGCAACGCTCGCTGGAAGCCTCACAAAAGGAAGCAGCCGTTCTACAAAACGCTTTGCGTACGTTGCTCAACATAACGGATACTTGCAGCATACAACCCGTTTCCCCGCTTTTCATAAACGCCGTGCTACCTGCAAAAGAGGAGTTCCTGCAAACCATGCAAACCGAGAACTATACCGTCAACCAATTGCAGTTGCAATCGTATATAGCCAAACAACAGCTCCGTATCGAACAGAGCGGCTACCTGCCGGACATCGCCGTATTCGGCAAGCAGACGCTATATGCCCACGGCATCCAAAGCAACCTCATCCCCCGCACCATGATAGGAGTAGGATTCACCTGGAATCTCTTTGACGGTCTGGCACGGGAGAAACGGATACGCCAATCCAAGATAGCCCAACAGACCCTCTCCATAGGGCAGGAAAAAGCCAAAGACGATTTAAGTGTGGGTATCGACAAACTCTACACGCAGATGCAGAAAGCACAGGATAACGTTCGTGCCCTGAACACAACTATCGAACTGAGCGAAGAGTTAGTGCGCATCCGCAAGAAATCGTTCACTGAAGGCATGGCAACAAGCACCGAAGTAATAGATTCAGAAACGATGCTGGCAACCATACGCGTGGCCCGACTGGCAGCCTATTACGAGTATGACGTGGCGTTGATGAATCTGCTGGCGCTTTGCGGCACGCCGGAAGAATTCGGGAAACTTAGTAAATTGAGAGTTGAGAATTAAAAATTGAGAAACAGGCTGTGCAATGAGGATTACACGGAAAACTCAGATTTTCCTTATTCCGTATAATCCGTGCCTAAAAAGAAACATCAAGTGTATTTGGATACACCGTACTTTATAGTTTATACTTAAATTAAATGAATATCAGCAACAAAACCATCAGCATCGCATTCATCGTCGTATTAATCGTTACCGTAGGAGTATCGGTTATCGGAATGTCACTTATGAGCCGGCAGCCAATGGTGCTGCAAGGGCAGGTAGAAGCCACGGAGATACGCATCAGCGGAAAACTGCCGGGGCGTGTAGATTCTTTCCTCGTACAAGAGGGGGATTGGGTAAAAGCGGGTGACACGCTCGTTGTCATCAACAGTCCCACTATCGAAGCCAAATACCGTCAGGTAAATGCTTTGGAACAGGTGGCGCAGGAACAGAACAAAAAGATTGATGCCGGAACGCGCAGGCAGATTATCGCTACAGCCTTGCAGCTTTGGAATAAGACGCAAAGCGACCTGACGCTTGCCCAAACCACCTATCAGCGCATCCTCACCCTTTATAAAGACAGTGTGCTTACTTCGCAACGAAAGGACGAAGTAGAAGCCATGTACAAAGCCGCACAAGCTGCCGAACGCGCGGCATACCAGCAATATCAAATGGCTGTGGACGGCGCGCAAAGCGAAGACCGCGCAGCCGCACGTAGCCTTGTAGATGCCGCACGCAGCACGGTGGATGAAGTTTCCGCCCTTCTTGTAGACTCCAGGCTCACTGCTCCCGAAGACGGACAGATAGCCACTATCTTTCCCAAGCGCGGCGAGCTGGTGGCTCCGGGCACGCCTATCATGAGCCTGGTGGTGATGAGCGATGCACACGTAGTCCTGAACATCCGGGAAGACCTGATGCCACAGTTCAAAATGGGCGGCACTTTCAAAGCGGACATTCCTGCCCTCGGCAAGAAAGACATAGAGTTCCGCATCTATTACATCAGTCCGCTGGGAAGTTTCGCCACTTGGAAATCGACCAAGCAGACAGGTAGTTACGATATGCAGACGTTCGAGATACATGCACGACCTGTACAAGCGGTGGAAGGGCTTAGACCGGGAATGTCGGCAATCGTAAATAAAGTATAAAAAGGAAAGAAGGGAAACCGGACAATCTTTTTCAGACATAAGAACAAAAGAACATATTCATGATTATAACATATGCTAATGTTTTCTTATTTGTTCTTATGTCTAAAAAATCCGTCATCACCCTATTTGAAAAAAGTCTGTCATCACCCAAGTCGATACCGTTCAGAGTTGAAGCGCCAATCATCTCACCATACAAATTTCTTATTATGAACTTATTATATAATGTACTCTTCCGCGAATGTCACCGTATCACCTCACGCCGTCTCTATTTCGGCGTGTGCATCCTCCTGCCCTTGTTCTGCCTGTTCTTTATGGCTACCATTTTCGGAAACGGACAGATGGAGAATATTCCTATCGGCATTGTAGACCAAGATAATACGGCAGCCTCACGTACCATAGCACGGCGCATTGCCGCCACACCTACTTTCCGGGTTACGGAGCACTTTACGGACGAAGCCTCTGCACGACAGGCATTGCAACGGAAGGAGATATACGGCTACTTGTCCATCCCGCCGCAGTTTGAGCAGAAAACAGTCAGCGGGACGGGTGCAACGCTGACTTACTATTACCATTACGCCCTTCTTTCGGTAGGAAGCGAACTGATGGCAGCATTTGAAACCACACTCGCCCCCGTAGCACTGTCGCCCATCGTTGTACAGGCTGAAGCATTGGGTGTGGGGCAGGAACAGATACAGACGTTCCTTCTTCCGGTAGAAGCCAATACGCATCCGCTTTATAATCCGGATATGGATTACTCTATCTATCTGAGCCAGCCGTTTTTCTTCGTTCTATTCCAGATACTGATTCTACTTGTAACGGTGTATGCCATAGGCAGCGAATTCAAGTTCGGGACAACGCAAGAATGGATGGGAGCTGCCACACCCGCAGGAAAAGACCCGGCTAATCTGCGGAATGCCGATATGCTGACTGCCGTCGCAGGAAAGCTGCTGCCCTATACCGTTATGTTCTCCGTTATAGGCATACTGGCAAACTACGTGTTGTTCGGACTGATGAACATACCGTTTCAAGGCAGCTTGTGGCTGATGAACATCGTAACGATACTGTTTATCATGGCTACGCAGGCATTGGCGGTGCTGATATTCTCTATCTTTCCCAAGATAGCCTATATCATCAGTGTGGTGTCAATGGTAGGCTCTTTGGGAGCTACACTGTCGGGAGTGACATTTCCGGTAACGGCAATGTATGCACCGGTGCATGCGGCGTCCTACCTGTTTCCGGTACGGCACTTCACCGAAGCGGCACAGGCTATGATTTATTTCGATGCGGGATTTGCTTATTTCTGGCAATCGGTGACTGTACTACTGGTATTCCTGCTGCTGGCCATACTGATTCTGCCTTTATTGAAGTGGTGGATACTGAGGATGAAGGAAAGCGAAGAAACTCTCCATATCGGAGACAAAGCATTGTCCGGCATTGCAGCGACCGATATACAGTCCGGTATATCATCCGGTACATCGCTCGGCACGGAAGCATCCCTGAGCAATGTCATCCGCCACGAATGGAAAGCCATTGCCACCAATCCCGCCATCCTGCTGGTGCTGGCAGGGGGAATCTTCCTTTATGGCTTACTCTACAACTATATGTATGCTCCCAATCTGGTACGCAAAGCACCGGTTGCCGTAGTAGACCTCTCCCACTCCGCACTCAGCCGGGAGTACGTACGATGGCTGGATGCCGCCCCGCAGACTTCGGTCTATGCCCAAACGCCCAATATCCTCGAAGCCCGCAAGTGGATGAAAAAAGGCGAGGTTACCGGTATACTCTACATCCCTTCCGACTTCGAGACGCGTGTAGCGCGCGGCGAGACTTCCGTATTCACCCTGTATGCCGCCACGGACGCATTCCTCAACTTCAAGGGATTACAAGAAGCAAGCTCGCGCGTGATGCTTGCCGTAAACGATGCCCACCGGCGTGCCGGAACAGTATTCCTGCCGCCGCAAGGTCTGTTGGCCGTTGCGTCGTCCACTCCCGTCAGCGTATCGGGAACGGCCCTTTACAATTACACCGAAGGATACGGTTCCTACCTGATTCCCGCCGTAATGATTGTCATCATCTTCCAGACAATGCTGATGGTGATTGCCATGCTTACCGGCGAGGAAGCGGAACAGCGGCGGGAAGGCATTCACAGCATGAGAGCCCGTTCCCTGAAAGATATGCTGTGCATCGTATCGGGAAGAACCTTCGTATATGTAATGTTGTATGTTGTATTCTCCATGTTCCTGTTGGGACTGCTGCCGCATATTTTCAGCATTCCCAATATAGGAAGCGGTTGGGACATTGTCACTATGATGATTCCTTTCCTGCTTGCCACGAGTTTCTTTGCGCTTGCCGTGTCCCGCTGGTTTACCGACTCCGAAGCCCCACTGCTGATGATAGCCTTCTTTTCTGTGGGTTACATCTTCCTTTCCGGCGTGTCTTACCCGCTGGAACTGATGCCCTGGTACTGGCAAGCAGCGCATTACGTCTTCCCTGTGGCCCCCGCAGTACTCGCTTTCGTAAAATTAAATTCAATGGGCGGCAGCCTTGCCGACATCTGGCCTCAGATGCTGACGCTGTGGATACAAGTAATCATATACGGTGCGTGGGCGGCGTACACTACAAGGAGAGTCTATAAACGAAGCAACATAAAGACAGGTGATATAGAGGCATAAAAAAAGGCTATCTATCCCAGGTAACTTATTTTTGTTCCCTAACTTTCTGAATATCAAATGTAAACTAAAGTCTCTGAGTCGAAAAATCGCATATCAGCCTACATGAATACAATTAATAATCAAATTTTCGCAAAGACGGATGTATATAGTTTACAACTTCTAAAAGGTTAGAAATGAATTATTTTTGAAAATCCCCCTATACAGAGCAAATTTCCTTCCTTGCCACTTCTGCAAAAAACTACATAATCTATTAATATTGAGCATTTCATCTCTATGTAGTAGTTTTATAGTGAAAGTCCAATAGCTGTACCATACTTCATCTGTCTTTGGGTGACAAAATAGAGCAAAACTCCCTATATTTGTCACTCCTTGCAAATATAGCTATTTTCCATGATTCAGTGCATTTATCTCATGATATTTTTCGCATAGGACATCCAACATAGGAAAATCGACCTTCTAAATCCTTATACTCCATTCTTGTTTTCAGGTTATCGAATTTGTATATAAATATCTTGTTAACCGGAAAACTCGATGTCATGAATCAACCTCCCTTATGCAAACAAATGTGTTCGTTTGTTAAATATTCATGCTGTCAAGCAATAATTTCTGTATTCTAAAAAATAACTTTCAATCATCTGCTATCTTTGTTGCTATATTATAATCCAAATAAAAATAACGATGAAAGAACTTTTAGAAAAAATGCAGGACACTTATGAAACGTTTAAAGCAAATGCTACGCTTCAATTGGAAAAACAGAATAAGGCTGCCGGAACTCGTGCTCGTAAGGATTCTTTAATATTGGAAAAACTGGCTAAGGAATTCCGTAAAGCATCTTTGGAAGCAAGTAAAAAGTAGTTCTCTTTCTGAGTAAAGAATAAAGCTGTCATAAGTTATGTTGGTTGCTTACTTTTTTATTTATGAAAGATAAAAATAATTCAGAGTTTCTTTTGTATATATTAAAAGTCTGATAGGCTATATTGCTTATCAGATTTAGTTTTTATTTATATTTTTTGTAAAAGAAAAAATAATAGAAAGCGTTAGCTTTTGTCATGCACCGGAATCTGGTAAATTTCATTCATCCGCAAGACAAACAGTTTTCGCCTATGTTTGGCGTGGGCTTAACTTGTTTGCGGATAGGTTTACCAGAACCTCGGTGCTACAGTTATGTCCCACGTTTTCTTTTGATATCTAAAAATGCTTGACGGGACTTCAGGCCAAGAATTAAAGTGCTATGAAAAGTACATTACTGAATGAACTTATGAAGATTCCCCAAGATGCCACTTATGTAACAGTGCTAGGTGTGGAAATGCAAGTTATAGATAGAGATGAAGCCGTGCGTTTGTTAAACTTCGATCCGACTGACAGCAACATTCATGAGTGCATATTAAGTAACGGTCATTTCTTGTTTCAAACAGAAAACAGAACCCTCGTTGCTTTATATAAAGTGCTATAAGTATCAGAATAAAACACCAATCCTATTCCTTTTCTATCTAATAAAAACGTTTAGGCGGAGAAATGCCGGAATATTATGGATAACTAATTGTATTATGACGATATCCTCTGTGATGTTATATACGATTTATCCCATACAACTTTTTAATTAGATTTAAATGTAGAATCCACGAAAAAAACCTTTCCCCGTCTATTAAAGAGGTTCTGATACTCTTCATTAGATATGAGTACCTACAACACAACAAAAGCAATAATCACTTTCTAAAATCTTACCTTATAAACATTCTCAATAAACTCTATTCGATAATTGGAGCTACTCTTTCGATACAAATAGTATCAAAGTATGAAGCTAACACTCAATCGCAAATTCAGAGGTCCGACCTATACAATAGGCGACTTGTCCATCAATGGCAATTTTTTTTGTAACACCATCGAAGACACCGTAAGAAAACTTCCGGCAGCTTGCCCCAATACCCCTAATGGCCGTTCTTGTACTTGTAAGGAAAAGATCTATGCCAGAACTGCCATTCCCGCTGGAACATACAAAATCACTTTTCAGTACAGCCCCAAGTACAAGAAAAAGATGCCGTATCTGCACGATGTGCCCCATTTCCTCGGCATCCTGATTCATTCCGGAAATACCGAAGTTGATTCTGCCGGCTGTATCATCGTGGGGAATAACACGGTTAGAGGGAAAGTGTTGGAATCCCTTGCTACTTTCCAGAATTTATATTCCATACTTGAGTCCGAGGTCGATATAACCATTCAAATCGTATAAGGAATGGCGGTCAACAAGCTCAAACCGCCTAAAAACCTGCATATCGAGTTCAAACCGTCACCACGACAATATGAACTGTGGAAGTTGTTGCAGCCTAATTATTGTCCCCACTGCGGCGGAGAAATAGAGCAAATCCTTGTCGGTTACGATCCGCAAAGGAATCCGCAGTATAAGCCGCAATGTAAGCAATGCAGGTCGCAAAACCTCCCACAGTTGATATTGGGTGGGGGAGCAGCGGGTGGCGGAAAGTCTTTTATCGGTAGCGTATGGTTGGTATCCTCGTGTATCCGATTTGAGAATATTCGTGCGGTCGTCGCCCGTAAGACGCTCAAATCATTGAAGGAGTCGACCTGGAATACCATCAAGTCTATACTGAAAGATTGGGGGCTTAAAGAGGATATAAATTACAAGATAAACAATCTCGAAGGCACACTCACATTCTGGAATGATTCTGTTATTATCATGAAAGAGATGGCGGATATCCCCAGCGACCCGAACTTCGAACGTTTTGGTTCGTCCGAATATACCATTGCCATGGTGGACGAGGTATCGGAGATTTCAGAACGGGCTGTCGAGGTGCTGTTTTCTCGTCTCCGTTGGAGAACCCACGAAACGTTTAAGACGCCACGAATGTTGCTCACGACCAATCCGACGATCAATTGGGTGCGCTCCCGTTTTGTACAGGATGAGAATGGTGAAAAAGTTATGTGCCGTGAAGGTGAATCCTATATTCCGTTTTCCGTATTTGATAACCCGAACATTGCTTTTCGCCAGGTTTATGAAGCCGCATTGAACAAAATTCGGGATCAGGCCACCAAGGAACGCCTGCTTTATGGTAACTGGGACTTTGTGGAAGCCAACGATATGGCCATTTATTGCAATTTTGATGGTTCCAGACATCTTGTTACCGGACTGAAAGAAAAGGTATATGATCCTACCAAGCCGCTTGTTACGGTCTGGGATTTCAATGTCGCCCCCCAAATGTCTGTACTTTCCGCACAGATAGACTACGACAACAAAAAGGTATATATACTCGAGGAAATACTTGGTAAGCCGGAGACAAAAGAGAATAATACGCCTGCGCTGGCACGAAAAGTACGTTTGAAACTTTACCGTGACAAACATATCGGCGGAGTGGATGTAACGGGAGATCCGTCCGGATTGCAGCGCTCTACCACCAATGAGGACGGAATTAACAACTACACCATAATTGCGGACATTTTTGGAAAAGGAGTTCTACGCGCCAAGGTGAAACTGTTACGAAAACAGCCTCCGCAGGCGACACGCTGTGAGTTTGTAAACGAGATATTTGATGGTTACAATGGCTGGGAAATACAGATAGACATCAAATGCCGGAGACTTACACAGGATTTGATTTATCAGCTCCGCAATGAGGACGGCTCAAAGAATAAGCAGAAGACTACCGATCCGAAAACCGGTGTAAAGTGCGAGCGTTATGGCCATTTGTCCGACTGCCTTGACTATCTGCTGTGTTTTTATCTGCGCGACAGTTGGTACAAGTTTAAGAGTGGTGGGGACGGAAACGGATATGTAGTCTCCACTTCAGTAATTCAGGAAGGATTTTCATATTAACAACAAAATAAAAAATGTACAGACGGTTTCTTAATAATAACGATTATCTGGGTGTCATCACTCGGGAAGCCCTTACGCAGCTTACACGAGGCAATGACGAGCGGTTTATTCAGGCTGAAGAATCAGCAGAGATAAGTATTGTGGAATATCTCTCGGAGAATTACGAAGTGGAGAAAGAACTTGCCAAAGGAAAATATATCGCCGAATATGATCGGCGCATTACCTATCCTGTGGGGGTGCATATCTATTTTGAAGGACAAATTCATGAAGTGACACGCTCCATCAGCGGTTACCGTAAACCATCAACGGCCATTTATTGGGAAGAGTGTTCCGATGCCAATATCAGTGTGACACAGGTGGTAAATTACTCCCAGTTCGGTACTTACTATCCGGGTGATAAGATAAGTCATAATGGCGTTTTCTATACCTGTCTTTTGGAGAATGGTTACAAGTTCAACGACATACGCATCCCGTTAGTCAATGGCTGGAAGGAAGTAGAAACACCATCATGGCAGCCCATGAAATATCCATTATGGAGCGTGGTCGAATATAGCGGAGAGTTTTACACGTTGACGACACTTGACAGCTTTGACAGCAACCTCGATCCAATGGTTTCCGACAATTGGGGTGCCGTCGCAGATTATGATCCGGCATACAACACATATGAACTTTCGGATCACGAGTACGTAGTCTACAAAGGACGGGTGTTCAGTCCAGAAACAGACGTAAACGCAGATATTCCACAAGCAGGACAACATCTTGTGTTACATGACCCACGTAATCCTAACCTCAAGAGGCACATGGTAAGACTGGCTGTTTATGAACTTACAAAACTCATAGCTCCCAATAATGTAAGTGTTGTACGGATACGGGATTATGAGGACAGCATGAAATGGCTTAACGATGCGGCCCGCTTGCGGCTCAACCCACAAATTCCCCGTAAGCTTGATGAAACCAAAAAGCCAGTTACCGATTGGCAACTGGCTACATTTCAGACTGACTATAATCCGCATCGCAATCCATGGTTTATATGAAATCTTTAACATTCATGCATCTTGCAGATTATACTGTGGTTTGTGTGGAACCATAGTCCCGGATATTATTTATTTTCCTGCAAGGTACAGATACTGACCCTGTTCCAATCAGGTTCAGAGAACATATCCCCTATACCTTGTCCTTCCGCAGTAATGCGTGAGGCGGTTATCCGGTATTTCTTTGTAAGAATGGATTTGACTGACTCCGCACGGGCACGGGCTATTCTTTCGTTCACCTCGATACTTCCTTCCGGTGAAGAGTATCCTTTGATCACAACCTTGGATTCAGGATGCCTGTTCATATAGGAGGCAATACGTTCCACATTGGGAAGTTGTGAGACGTCAACCTTGGAACTACCCTGGCGGAAAGTCACAATAGACTCCAGTGTCTTGGCTTTTTCAATAATAGTTTCAATGACCGGTTTCTTGTTCTGACATTCAGACAGCTGCTTCTGGAGTATGTCCGCACGGCCAATTGCTTCCTCTGTCTGTTTCCGGCTGTCCAAAAGTTGGTCGCGCAGACTGTTTACACTTGCATTCAGGTTATCCACCTCTGTCTGGTCATATTCCTTTACGCGAGTGGCATGGTGTCTGCCGGAACTTCCCTTTATATAATAAGTAATCCCTGCGAGCAGTTCAACACGTGCATTATTGGCATTGAAACGGCTCTTGTGCCGGTTAAAGTCACCTTCCATATCATATACCAATGATGGCTTCAGACTGATTGCCCACGCTTTTTCCTCCCCTATATTAAAGTTGAAGTCCATTCCCAGCCGTGTACCCCAGGAATTATCATCCCCCGTACCGTTGACGTAGCCATGAAGCCAGCCTACTCCAATTACGGCTTCCATTTCAAATGTCCGGGGTGTTCCAGGATAACCAGCGAAAAGGTTCATCATATTGAACTTGCTTAAAAGCTCAACATTCGAAGCGTCAAAAGCCGTTTTACTGCTGCTTGTGTTGATATGCCCCATGACTGAAGTCCCCAGACTCAGAACCGGTGTTATCCGTTTTGATAATTCAATACCCACAGCGGGGCGGGAGTTCTTCCAAAAAGCGCTGTGTGTCATCGGAGTGGTCACTCCACCATTAATTCCGACAGACCAGTTGTCCGTAAACTTTGTCCCTTTCAACAACGTCTGTCCGCTTACAGTCAGGGCAGATGCCCCAAGCATACATAAAATCAAGATGTTTTTTTTCATCAATTCCAGTTTTTAATTAAACATAGGGGAATTATCCCGTTTTATCAGTATATCTATTCGTTTTAAAAATAAAGACAAGATATCAATCATATCCATAGTCATTGCAAATGTCTGAATGCAGTTCCTGCATTCTTTATGTATTTTACACAAAAAGGTAGCGGAACAGGATACAAGTTTCCTTATCTTCCAAAATATTCCTCTCTTTTAACTTTTTGTACAACTGCTCAACAGATTTCATTCCCATACCGGGTATTCGGCACAGCGCATCAAATCCGTTATATTTTATAAAGCGTAAAAGATCCTCAAGCTGGTAGATATTGTATTTTCTAAGCGCACGTAACGCCCTGAAATTTATATCCAAATTTCCTAAAGGTGTAACCAACAGGTCTACACATTCCGACGGAATATCCTGCTCCCTTACAACTATCACTACATTCTTGAAATTCTGTCCGCCACACTCTTGGGAATGTGTCAGAAGTGCCGCATAATTCCGGCATTTGATATATACACGGTCCAACTCTTGTTTCCATTCAGAATAAGGTTTCCATTCCAAACGAACCTGCCTGCTCGCTTTTTTATACATATATGCCAGATTCCTGGGGGCAACACCTGTTTTCTTGGAAACTGCCAGTATATCTATCCCGGTAGAAAGAGAGTAAAAAACATCCCGCACCTGGGTGTCTTTTATCACTTCTGCCATTTCCTTGACAATCTCCCTATAGACTGGTATACAGATCTTCGGCAGCTCCACACAGGAAAGACCTGCCTGCTCACAAGTCAGGCCAGCATTTGAATATTCCATAGTTCCTCCATTAAAGTGCAATTATAAAAATCCGTTTATTTCTTATTTTTTTCTCTCAACTGGGTGGGGGACATCCCGTACATTCTGCGGCAATATGCCGTAAAATGGGAGGGTGAACTGAAACCTAACCTGCCGGATGTTTCCTGAAAGGATAGTTCCGGATCACAAATCATTTCCAACATTTGTTCCGCCCTTTTCTTCTGCATCCATTTATAAGGACTTTCCCCGAAACAGGAGTGGAACTTCCGGCTGAAGGAGCGTTCGGAAACATAGTATAAATCAGCGAATTCCTTGACAGAGTTCACCTTCTTATAGTTTTCCATGACAAATTTCTCAAAACGTTGTCTGATGCCGGTCGATGCGGAAAAGAACGCTGTCAGTTCTTTCTTTGTATAAAAGCCCTTCAACACCAAAAGCAGTTCCTGCTGCTTCAGCAAATGCATATGCTTACAAAGCAGCCTTGCCTCCAGATACCTTCCGACAGAATCCAGCACTTCAGCAAGAGGCTTCCTGACGGGAAGAATAAAATTATCTGCCGTTTGCTCCTCCCCCCTGACAGACAACGAGCCCAAAAACAATTTGTCACATACACTCACGTTCCTGTCCCAAAATAAAAGCATACATTTCGAACCGGTTATAGACTTCATCCGAGTTCCTATGTTTTGTGGAATGAACACCATCTGGTTCTGTAAAATTCGTAAACCTTTATATTTACCCAGATCAAAAATCACATCACCTTCAATTATAAAAAGAGTACACGACGACTTGCTGTTATCAATCCGGTATACCTCATCCTTCTCCAGTTGCTGACAAGTAAATCCTACATCCGAATTCATCTGGTAATTCAGACAGGATAAATGTTCATTCAGATATAGTAATTTCATGTTTCTTATTTTTTATTACAACAAAAATCAAGACATAGCTGTTTTTGTGAAAACAGACAATTTCTCAAATAAAACAGACAAATTAAATACACAAAACATATACTGGTCAATCAATCGGTCTTTGATAGGTCATTGGAACATAAAGAGTTTTGGAGGTTATAAGACCATGCATTTTTATGACTGACTACCATCCGATGGTATACCGACTCCTAAAACAGCATTCATAAGATATGTCTCTGAGTTACCAAATGCTCGTGTAAAAGTGATATGAAACAAAGTTCTCACAATATTTATTTCGTGAATATATGATTATAAAAAGACACCAGAATATGATACGCTACAGAAAAATACAACAAGATTTTTTACTCCGTGCAAGCAAAAGCTCACACGGAGTATGACTTATTCCGGCAAATACTTTTTGTAGTCTTCCTGCACATCCGGATCAATGACCGGACGTACGGAATAGGTCATGCAACGCCTGTAAACAGCGCTTATATTGGAAGTAGGCGCCCAACCGGCAGGACCTCCAGTGGAATTAAGCAGCCAACGCCCTGCATGAGTATCGCTTCTGGTTTGTGCCACCGCAAAAATGACTTCATTTCTCCCGGACTTGCCATTTGTAAAACAGCCGTCATAAATACTTCCAGGCAGCGGTGTGTTAAGACCGGAACGACTTGCATAATAATGTGCGAATTTCAATGTTACAGCCTCTTTTTGTAACATGATCCGGAATTCGTAAGGAGAAGGGTCAAATACTGTTTTTCCTCTTATATCCTCCGGATTCCCTGTCCAGGAAGGCTGGTTCCACGGATACAGAGGAACATCCAGCGGTCTTTAAAATTGTTAACCAACCCATGTGGAAAACACTCATACAGCCAGAAACTTTGATGGGAGACGATGGCAGCCGGTTGTTCAATGCTCTTCGTAAGAGTGGTTCTCTTACATCCTAAGCATCAGACTTGCCATAATCAAAGTTATTTTCTCTTTGTTCTCCAAAGGATTTGCTGTTATTTTATAATTCGTATTGTTCCGTATATCATGTATGGAGAATGGAACTTTCATATTACATCATATGCAATAGTCGTAAAACTCTATCATTTTCAGGGTCTTGAATCCTTATGTGAATCGACGGAGTATTTATGGTAATGCGACGGACAGCTGTCATACTGTCCGTCACCTATACTCGAACCATTTTATTGGAATTAAAATAGCAATGACATGTTTTTGATTCGTTATCATCATTGGCTTCTTTGTGTTTTTGACTAGTTCTCGCGTTTACTCCCTGACGGGACGCACTGCGTAACCGCTAGAACGGTAGTAGAAGTTTAGTGGATTGATGCACGATAAGTAAGAAACTAGATAATAACCGCTGTCCATTGAGTACGGTACAGCCGTCCAAATGTTGCTAATACTGCCGACATCGTATACCTTGCCCTTTGAGAAATAGCGCTGACCCGAAGCAGGAAAGAAGATCATACCGCCCGTATTATCATATCGTCCAATGCCATTCATTTTGTTACAAAAAAACATCCATCCGGTATTCGTAGTAAAATCGTTCGCGGAAGTATAAGGCGAATTAAATTGACTTCCATAAAAAGAGCCGCTTGTATAATTCCCATTATAAGTAAATCCTGTAAAGGCATTCGAAGCAGGCAAATGATAGCCAATGGGCGAAGGATCATAAATCGTCTTGACCACCGTATTGTCGTTCGGCGTTGTTACCGTATTGTCCGCGCTCCAAAGATTATAATAAGACGTAGAGCACCAATCTTGAGGTACAACACCACCATAATTGTAAAACACATACGGATTTTGAATAGAGATACCTATGGTAACTTTGCCAGTTCCTAATTTGTCGAACGCATAACTATCAGAATAACAGTCTTTATCTATTGAGAAACCGGAAGCGTTCAGAATACCGCCCAGCATCGGGTCCTTCCGTCCGAACTGGAAATAAGGTTGGTTGCCGGGATTAACAGTCGCATGCGGTGTTTGAGTAAGTGTTATAATCCTAGTGATATTGGTTTCCGTTTGCGTGAAGAGCACCTTCACGCTACGGGCATCATAGGTCGTAGTTTCCGCATCACACCAGCCTATATTGGCACCCATAAAAGTATATTTTACCCCTTGACTATTAGTTACGACTTTATCGCGCGCCTTATTCACAGGGCTATAGCATTCCTCTACGATTGGCACGAGTCCTGGCACGAAGTCTGTGATCCAAATATGCCAGCTCCACATGATGCAGTTGTCCGCATCGCGCACAGCTACAATAGCATTGCCCTGCCGAATGTTTTTTTCCGGCACCTCAAATTGCAGGTGATCGAAGGTTCCGTTGCTGTCATCATCGGTAAGCCGCACCGAAGCAGAGCTTACCAACTCCTCCTCATCCTGCCAGACGAGTACAGCATCCTGGGGTATGCACCCTATATTGTTGTAGATATAAGGGTCTGTGATGGCCATGTCAAGGTGGTTTACAAAGTTTTTCAATACGTGGGTCAGGTTGGACTGTGAAGTGTAGGCCGAGATGTTTTTACCGTTTGTCGGGCAGACCGCATAGTCGATCGCGTTGCCATACACCAGCGGCAAGCTGTATGTTCCGGGAGCATTGATGACGTAACAATTAGCTGTCCTCATAACGGTCGTACCGCCGGTAGTCGAAAGGTCATATATGCCATTCACAGGGGGAGCCGCTTGTAATGCATCATTATGCGGATTGGAAGTGATACCTTGCTGTGCTGCCACCGTTGCCGTATACTTCGTGGCTGCCGTGCTACCATTGCCATTTTCAATGAAAGCCTTGAGCCAGTTGGGACGGGCGATCACCTTGTAGCCTCCGTTGCCGTCATCCTCGACAAACTCGGTCGTCCACGTCATAGATACGGTTTTCGTTGGATCACCTGGCCGGGAAACGGAGGCGTAGCTGGTGACCAAGTAATTTTTATCCCCCCCGGCATAGGTAAAATCGTCCGGCGCTGTCACTGTGAAAGTCGGGATGATGGAGATACTTGACGTGGAGATACGGTAAGTGACCGTTTTCCCCCCAGGCCATGTCGTTCCGGCGATGGGGGCTTTCAGCGTCCGCTCGGTTCCCGTCATATCGTCGGTAAATACCACTTCGACTTCCGCGTTTTGGGGCAGTTGCTGCGGAATCATCATGAAAGTGGCCGCTTCGGGCGTAATCTCCTCTCCGGTTTGACCGTCCACTTTTTTATCGAGCTTCTGCGAGAAATCTTTCTTTTGCCCGAAAGCGCTCCACAAACCGCTATCCATACCATAAACGGCTCTGCCGTACACGTTGCGGAGGGTGATTTCCGTCACCTTGCCTTTCTGCATATCATCACCGACAACAAACCTGACAGCGGTCAGGGTATGCCTGAAAGTCAGCGGAGCCATGGCGTTATGATCGCCCGCCATCTCCCCAGAAGCGGCCACGAGCAAATCTTTCTGGTCCTGTACCTTTTCGGGAACATTATAGGTGAAATCAGGATATCCCACTTCGTGAGGTACGGGTAGCACGATTCCCGAAGTGTTGTATGGAGCATAAGCGAAGAAACGGAGCTTCCTGCCCTTGCCTGGCCAGTTGTAATCCACTGCAGGTGACCACACGCCGCCCTCATCGTGAATCTCCGTGTTATACATGAAATCGGGAGCAGCAGAACCGTCCCACGCTCCCGTGTAGAGGTAGGCGAAGACCCCGAACTTCTTGTAGGTCCCCATATCCTTTACGGGAGCGGAACGGGTGCCAATTGATTCATCCACCGGAAGGGCATCCCTAGTGTTGTCGGAGAGCAGGGCGTGCAGGTAGAGCCCGTCGCTTCCGTCACCCGCCTGCAGGGGTAGTACCCCCAGGAGGGAATCCCGCGGGGCCGTTTCTTCTTCCGGGCTCCCCACCACCCGCGTGGCATGCCAGTCCGCCCTGTCAGATACCGAGAAGCGGATGCCGGGTCCCGTGTGCACGCTCGTTTGCAGGTCATCCTTGCACGAGGCAAACAAGAAGACCGACAGCAATACCGGCAGGCTCCAGCTTCCGATCCCCCGGCATAGATTCTTTTTCATTCCCATATCTGTGTCATTTTTATAATCGTTTCGTTACTGTCATGGCCTATCGCGAGAACCCGTGCCATCTCAGCTTTTCTCCGCCGTCTCCCGCAAGGCCTTCCCGGGTAAAGAAGGAACTCACCCCGGACCAGGTAATTCTTTCGCCTTCCGCTAGGCATATTTGCAGGAGTTCCCCAACGGCGTTCACCACCCTGGATGCATTTGTGACGCGTAGCCCGCCCTTTGGTGGCCACAGCCCTTATCAATTCTTGCTTGTTCATCGCTTTCGTTTTTTACCTGTTCTTGTTTTATTTACATTGTACGCGGGATTACCATGCTTGCGCGTTAGTGACCGGAAGGGGATAGAAGGGCTTTCCGTTGCCCCTCCCCGGGTTGTTCCAGTCCAACCCCTTCCGGCCGGTGATCTTAACTAAGAAATACCAGTGGTGAAATTACATTTCGACATCCACTGGGGTTTCTGTCCATTCTTCCACCTCGACCGTAAACTTGATCTTGCCGCCCGTGATATCCTCTCCCGGGTTGAAAGGATCGGTCGGGTCGGTAGGATCGGGTTTCTCGGGATCCACCTTGCCCGCTCCATCGGTGAAATTCAGTGTGTAGACGTATTTCTTGCCGGCTTCCCAGTTCGTGCCTATGGCCACGGCGGTCCAGTCGTATTCACCCACCTTGGCGGGATAGATCTGCCCCCCGTCCTTGGTCGTGATGTTGACCTTCACGGCCAGGTAGGCGCCCCCGGTCGTGTTTTTCAAGTCATCCTTCGAATTCCACGCCGTCAGCTGCTGCGGGATAAGCATGGCATTGCCATTGTCGCCCATTAACACCTGTGCGTCGGCTTTCAGCACGATCTCCGTGTCGTACTCCGACTGGTAGTTGGCCTTGGTGTTATCGGCGTCCAGCGTCCAGGAGTCTGCCGCAAGCGATTCGTTAGCCTTGGTTTCCTGAAGTGGGAAAGTGAAGTCACCCTTCGAGCCGACCTTTCCGATTCGGACACCTTTCACCTTGAAGATGTAGCCTCCGTTGGCGTTCTTGGCGTTGATCTGAATCTGGGAAAGGGCGTGCTTGAAGAGCAGGGGCACGCCGGCCTCTTCGTTGGTCTTGGAGCCGGTATTGTACGCCACGACGAAGTCCTTTTGGTCATTCATCCCCGCTGCGGGAGAGTATCCCGAGAGTTTTTTCTCGTCCTTGGTGAGTGTCACGGTTCCACCCAGCTCCGTTGCTGACGGGGAATAGACCGGGAACGAATACTGGCTGCCGTCAGAGGGCCAGAAATAAGAATTCGGAGCTGCCGTCCAGAATGTTGAGGGGTCGGCTTCTTTCTTGAACACATCGGAGAACACGCGTTCCCCAGCCTCGTTGAACGCCACCACGTGAATTTCTTTCAGGTTGGCGGTAGTGGTCTCCGCGGCACGGGTGGTCTTGCCGATGGCAGGGCGGAACTCGATGCCGCATCCCTGGTTGATGCCCGTCGTCTCGTCTTTCGAGCAGGATACCAACGCAATGGTCGCAAGGGTCATGAAAAATACGGAATGTTTCATCTTGATAAAAATTTAGTTAATAAAAATGGTTAAAAAACTCTTGTCTCTTTTATTGCATGAACAGGATTACATGTCAAGTTCAATATCTACCTGTTGCCACTTGTCCACCTCCGGTTGGAATCCGCCTCCGTTGACGATAGGCTTGGGCAGTGGGAGTTCGTCGATGACGATACGCACCCGGCGGGGGTTCTTGTCCGTGGGGATCTGGTCGGTCACGTCCTTTTCGTAATACCACCTGGTGCCGTCCAGCAGCATGGCGTAGATCATTACCGTGTGCTTGTGCGTATCCTCGTGGGAGGCTCCGGGACGATGCCCGAACGTGAGGAAGGAGCCCTCGATGGCCCCCGTCTCGCTTCTTTCTTCAGGGAATGGCAGAGGGAAGGGCACCGTGACCCGTTCCCCACTGACCTCGTTCCGCTCCGCGTGGAGTCCCCCGGCCAGACCCGAGAGCGTGCCGCTCAGCTCCGTGACGTATTTCAGGTTTTTGACGTTGCGGATCACCACCGTGTAGGTGCAGACCGACAGCTCGGGATAGAAGACGATGGTATTGCCCCGCCCCGTGAGGTGGATGTCCTCCTCTAAGGGGGCGCACCAGAGCGTGTCGGGCGGTAGGGCGACACGCTCCTCCGCCGTGCCCCGTGCCCGCGGCGCTCTCGTCCCCAAGGACATAAAGCCAGATACGACAGTAGCGTTCCCCGTGGTGAGCTCGAAGCTGCCTTCCTCGCGGAAGAACACCCCCTCGGCATCGCCGTTCAGGCAGAACGCCCGGTAGTCGCCCTGCCGGGAGCGGATCGTACCGCCTGTCCGGTTCGCGAAGTCGTAACGCAGGGGCTCTTCCCCGCTTACCGGGAGAAGGTACGCACACATGCTCTCCGGTATGGCCCCGGGAGCCTTATGCCAGTCGAAAACGACCTTGATCTCGGCGGGGTGCGGGTGTTCGTAACAGAGATCCTTGTGCTCGCAAGAGGTCACGGCGGCCAGGAATGCCGCCATGGCTACGGTATGGAATAGCTTTATCTTTTTCATCGTTTGCCTCCTTTCTCCTTGTTGTAGTTCCCCCGGCCGATCAGCCACACGAGGGAGATTTCCGCTTTCGTGGGCCCAAACCAGTGGCGTCGGCGGGTCTCTTTCCAGACGTAATGGCCGTCGGCGGGATCGTATGTCTGGTATTCACCGCCCCAGTAGCCCACCCCGATGACGAAATCGAGGTTCAGGCAACGGGCCACGGGCAGCGAGTAGCCGTATTCCAGGCCCACGGCGTAGTTCATCTTCTCCCAAAGCGTGCCGCCTGGTTTACCACCCAGGTACCCCGTGCCGCCCGTCTCGAAGTCGTAGGTGAAAAGCTGGCCGTAGAGTCCTATGTGATGTCCTATGAGCAGTTTCTCCTTGGCACAGCACCCGAAATACCTGCGTATGTCTAATTCGCCCCCGTAGATACGCCAGTAGTTATGCCGCCGGTCGTTCTTCCACCAGGCGTACATCCAGCTGCCGCCGACCGACCAGCCGCAACCCAGGTAAAACTCAGCTCCGATATTCGGGACGAGTACCGCGTCGTAGAGCAGGTTGGTTTTCAACGCCATGTAGAAAGGCTTGAGCTCCGCTATCACCGTGTCGCTCAGTATGACGGTGTCGCGCCGGACGACTTCCACCGTGTCCCGGTGCTCGACAACGATGGTATCGCGTAGCGGCGCGACAGGTACGGGTTCGGGCTTCTTCACCGGCTCGGCCTCGAAGAACAGGAGCACGCTAGAGACCCGCAGCTCCGGGAAGAAACGCTCCTCCATGTGGCGCCAGACCGCTCCGGCGTGAAGACGCTGCAACTGGCTTTTCCGGCTGTCGACGATTTTCCCGTCGCGAGTGACCCACTCGGGCGTGTTTCCGAGGATGTCCAGTACCTCCGCCCGGTAGGGCATATTCGATGCTTCCACCAGCCTGGTGAGGCCTTCCCAGTCCACGCCCCGGGATTTGACCTCGAAAGCGTAATCACCCAGCGAACCCCGTTTTTCCAGGTACGACCGGATGGTCGCACCGCGACGTTCCGAGAGGCTTTTGTTTATTTTAGAGGAACCCTCGGGGGACGTGCCGGAAACGACACGGACAGAGCGGATACGATAGGCAGTATCCGTCCGGAACGAGGCGAGACGGCGGGCGAACGAGTCCAGGCGGGAACCGTTGTTCCGGAACAAGGAGTCCAGAGTGCCGTGTCCCTGCCGGAAATAGGCTTTCACAGTGACGGTATCAAGCAATATTGACTCCTGTGCTACTGAAAGGCTGGTGGTCAGCAGCAAAAAAAATAGCAAGACAATTAATTTTTTTCTCATGTAGCTTAAATTCTTTTATGGATACTTGACGGGAAACAGTCGAATTCAGAACATATACTCTTAGTATATTATATTATTACTATATTTCAAACACTTGAGAGCACAATGGAGTTCGCTTTTTATCCTTGGAGTATGTAAAAAACGTAGGTCCTTTCTGTCCACGCTTTTCTTGTTGTTCACATCATATCTCAGCATAGTGATGATATGTTTCAACCACTATTCCTCTACACTAATTTAAATACAGCTATAATTTGCATCAGCTATATTTAAAAGTCTCAATTTTATTTATACGCATCTAATTTTGCAAAATTAATAAAATCGTATATTGCGCTATTTTATAAAACAGACAATTAGTTGTTTATAATAGACGTTTTTTTTTAATAGATTATATGTACAATATCTACAAGAAGATCTAATTTTTCATTGTTGATGCCATTCCATATATTATAATAAAGCAGGATCTGATCATGTCAAAAATTATCAGTTTATGTATGTAAGTTGTGACATTCTTTTATTCTATTGCTGACGATGGTGACATCATCAAGCTCACTCACCAGTATTCGCTAAATCATTCACAGAACCGCAAATGAGGAGAACCACAAATCTGTTCTAAATTCGTGTCGAGACACCATACAAGACAAGGAGCTTCCAAATGCGACAAGAATGTGAAAACTGACATTGTTAGAACGCCATTCCCTTTAACAACCGATGCTCCATCTGAAAGAAAAACCGTTAAAGGCCTGATTATCCATTCCAACGTGATCTTCACCGGCTGTATTTCTCCTTGTCCGGAATCCAGCTTTCTATCAAATCCCTATGCTTATCCATCCACTGGCGTACAGCTCTTGTCTCGGTTCCACGGGTTTCCTCTATGCCCCGCATCAGGGAGCTGATCTCGCTGTCGGAAAGATGGATATTTCCCAAAAGGGCGGCAGCGAACGGATGTTCCTTACTGAACCCCTTCCTGGCAATAGAATGGATTTGCTCGGCCTCTCCATAAACGTTTTTCGAATCTTCCAGCACCCTCAGGCGAAAGCGGTCAAACATCCAGTGCGGGGTCCATCCGGTCACCACGATCCATTCCTTCTTGTCGATAGCCTTCTTCAGCAATGCCGTCATGGCGGGACCACTGGAGATCATGAGCCTGTAGTCCAGACCGTATTCAGGGATGGCTTTCTCCGTGCATTTCATGAT